>Ga0310695_10005866_pt1 | contig 20923 bp, 17 predicted proteins | sample RumenRJG_04DNA_FD_203882 | JGI IMG/M metagenome (GOLD analysis project Ga0310695, IMG submission 203882) | Bovine rumen microbial communities from Lethbridge, Alberta, Canada - RJG_04 (v2) (version 2) | ecosystem: Host-associated > Mammals > Digestive system > Stomach > Rumen | place: Canada...
TTGCAATGTCCGCGAAACACGCGAACTTGCGATTAAATAACACTGATTTCAAAGAACTCTTATTCTACGGCGTCCGCGCCGTGGCGTAAAATCTATAAAATTAACGAACTATTGAATAGCATAAACGCAAAAAAATAAGTATATTCGCAATATGGAGACGAACACTGCAAAGGTCGTGAAGATCCACGACGTAAACATAGATAAAGAATACGCACAGTGGCTGGGCGAGGTCAAAACTAGGTACCGCAATGCCCAGATCAAGGCCGCCGTCAAGGTGAACGCTGAACAGTTGTTGTTCAACTGGCAGCTGGGACGCGACCTTGTGATGCGCAAGGCTGAAGAGAAATGGGGGTCCGGCATTGTCGAGCAGGTCAGTCTGGACCTGCAAGCTGCATTCCCGGAATCCAAGGGCTTCAGCACTACGAACTTGTGGCGGATGAAGCAGTGGTACATGTTCTATGCTAGGGAGTCGCAAAAACTCTCACAACTTGTGGAAGAATTACAAAGGGCTGATTTTCAAAGCGGTAAGATACTTCCACAACTTGTGGGAGAAATTCACGACCGCATAATAAGCCAGCAGGATGGCGTCGCATTCCCCGAAATATTTGCTTACGTCCCCTGGGGGCATCATGCAGAGATTATCGCCAAGTGCAAAACTCTCGAAGAAGCTCTGTTCTATGTCGTGCATTCAGCATCCGAGGGCTGGAGCCGCAATACCCTGATGAACTGCATCAAGGCAGACTATTACCATACGTCCGGAGGAGCCATCACCAACTTCAGCGATATGCTTCCTTCTCCTCAAAGCGAACTGGCTCAAGCCATTACCAAAGACACCTACGATTTCGGTTTCGCATCCCTGAAAAAAGGCTACGAGGAAGAAGAACTGGAGACTGAGTTGGAAAAACATCTCACTGATTTCCTTCTGGAACTTGGAACGGGATTCGCTTACCTGGGCCGGCAGAAGCAGATCATCGTGGCAGGAAAAACGAGGAAGTTGGACATGCTTTTCTTCCACATTCCACTCAACTGCTACATCGTTGTTGAACTCAAAGCTGTTCCTTTCCAACCGGAATTCGCCGGCAAACTCAATTTTTACGTGAATGCTGTAGATGACCTCATCAAAACCCCTTCGCAAAATCCGACTATTGGTCTGCTTATATGCAGCAATAAAGACAAGACAGAAGTTCAATATGCATTTAAAGGGGTTCAAACACCCATGGGAGTCGCATCCTACAATAATATCAAGATAAAAGAGATTCAGGATCAACTGCCCTCCATAGAAGAACTCAAGAAACGCATTAGACTGCTAGAAGAGGAGTAAAGGATAGGAGATGTTGCGAAATATCAAAAGTGAAGAGATACTCTTATGAACGTAGATAGCTTAAAAGATTTCCTGGAAAACCAACGCCGCTATGATACTCTTCTCATAGCGCTCTACCAGCACAGAAACCTTGGCGGAATCTCTTATGAATCCGCCATCGAGATTCTGGGAGGGGAAGAAAAGAATGCGGAGGCTAAGCTGAAGACTTTCCTTGCTGTCAAGAGACTGGGACTTGAGATTGACACCGGAATTATTCTAGATCCTCTTCTCCGTGATGTATATGAGAAGGTGCTTCACTCGAATGTCCTTCTAAATGATGATGCCATATCCAGGATCAGGCCGGAAGTAGAGAACCTATGTAATGAATGGGACGCCTGTGAAACAGCAAACGATAAGCGGAATCTGATTTCCAGCCTTTATCAGGTATTGGAGCGGATCCCTTCTGGATTGGAGCAAAGTATCGGGGACCTGACTCGCCTCATGGAGGAAGACTACAAGGCAGCCATCAGCCTGTCCCTGAAAAGGGCGAAGCTCAATACCCTCGCAGAGCGGGCCAAGCAGATTCAAAAGCTCCTGGAAGAGAGCCATCAGCTTCTTTCTGATGATACGCACAAGCTCAGGACGGTCATTCTTCGCGACCCTGAGGCCAATACCTACATGATCTCCGATGTGCTGGCCAGGGCCAAGGACCAGCTCTTCACTGCTTCGGAATCCCTCATTGAGGTCACGCGCCGTTTACAGGAATATATCTCGAAGGTAGAGCGAGCCACCAGGGTCGCCAAACGTACCCATCTTCTTGCCAAGAAGATGTCTTACGGGACACTGGAAACGGAAACCACCTTCCTGGATGTTATTAGGCAATATGAGGACGCCGGACGGAAGAGCGAAACCTATGTGATGGTAAACAAGGTCGATATCCCTTCTCTCGTGGAAGAGGGTCAATTCATCGACGAGCTCATCCAAATCGCTTCCGGAGAACTGCAAGGCAAGGAAATCAGCCGAAGTGCACCTGCCATCGACTTCGAAGAAGCCCATGCGATACCTGACAGAGAATGCATTCCATACAGGCCTGATTACCGGAAGTTGTTCCGCTCATTCAGTGCTCAGGGCAAGGACCTCTTTTCTTTTCTCATTGAGTACGATTTTAAGGCCGCGGTGCCAACATGGCAACGAATTGAACTATTCGCCTATTACTGCGCATCTCGCGAATTCCAGCCAATGCTGGATTTCGCTGCCGGAAAGACCGGCAATTACGTCTATACCTCCCCTGTTTCCGGGAAGAAGATTTCCCTCGATTATCAAATAGTAAATAACCGCTGATATGGACACTGGCAATCTCAAATACGCACCGCAGATGTTCCGCCATCTCAATGGAGGACACTTCATCTGTGCTTCTTCGACGGACGCGGAACAGCGCAACTGGTATGAAGCCCTGGAAGCAGGGTGGGAAAACTACGCTGCAGCCTGGCTCGCAACGACCGGGATGGACCTCACCCGTGGCGACGGGTACTATTATTTCCGGAAGAAGATTACCGGCGACCGGAAGTCGTTCGAAGATCTGGCAAAAGACTACCGCAAGTACCTAGGCATTATGAACCTTCTTTTCCAACTGGACCAGTCCATTGGAGTGGGGCATGTCATTACCCGCAAGTGGATTCTTTCACGTTTTGAGCTGTGCCCTCCGGCGAAGGAGTCCTGCAAGAGTGTCCTGGATGGCAATAACACGGACGAGTGGGCGAATGACCTTCTGAAAAAGCTCAAGGACGAGATGGAAGTGGTAAGCTGCTATCTCGATAACGAGTATAATGAGATGCGCTATCCTGTCACGGAGGCATTTGAATATTACCGTTCCTTTATTGAGAGCATCCAGTTCGTCTCCAAGGAAGACGAAGATACCATCGAGAAGACCCCGGAATCTACCCTATTCGACGAACCCATCAACCAGTAGAGAATGCTATGGATACATTACTTGGACAAAAACGACTTGAAAGAATCATCCTTCTAAATTCTTCGACCTTCCGCTCAGCGGAGGTCCTGGTTGACGGTAACACCCATATCTCCGGAGACAACAGCTCCGGAAAGAGTACCTTCCTCCAGATTGCGACCTTGTTCTACACGGGAGATTCGTCTTCGAAAGCACTTGGCATCGGGGATGGCAAAAAACCCTTCGTTGAGTATAACCTGAGCAAGAGCAACTCCTACATCATCTACGAAGTTAGTCGTTCCAACAAGCCGGGCGATTGTTTTATTGTCTTCTTAAAGAATTCCAACTGGCCGACTTTCCACTTTTTCGATTGCCCTTACTCCAGGGAAATCTTCGTGGACGAGAATAAAGTCGCCTATGACAATCTTGAAAGCGTAAAGAATGCCGCCCAGCGTCTTCACCCCGGCATCGACATGAGATCTGCCAGAGGGAGAAAAGAATACATCGATATTCTCTATGGTTGGAGGGACGGTATCGTCGGAAAAATGCGAAGCTGGGAGAAGTATTCTCTTACCTCATGCAGGGGTGCCGACCGCCCGCACGAGAAGATCACCGAACTTCTGAAAAAGCTCCTTAACCTCGGGAAAGTCCAGGGAGATGTCCTGAAAGAGATGATCGTCAGCTCCATGGGCTCTACCGCCAAGCCTTTTGATATATCCATCCAGCAGGAGCGGGCTGCACAGTTGTTCAGGGAGTACAACTGTATCCGTAGTTGGACTTCCGATGCGAATATGCTTTCCAAGCAGAAGCAGTACCAGAAGACGTACGAGACTTACGTCAAGGAAAAGACAGCCTATGACCTTTACCCAGGTCAGGCTAAATATGCCATGAAGTACGCGGTAGACTCCTTAGCGGAAACCTCCAAAGAGAAGGACGAAGCACAAAGCGATTACGATAAATACACGAAAACCGCTGCAGAAAGGCAAGAGACCGCTAAGGAGAATATCCAGAGCCTGCGCGACAAGCGCTCCAAGATTCAAGGAGACTATGAAAAGATACCCGGGAAGAGACTCACGTATACCTCCCTCATGCCCCTTATTCCGCTCATTCTTTCCGCCGAGCAGAAAAAGGATGCTCTTGGCATCGCAACCCAAAGGCTTGAAGACCTTTCCGGGCAGTCGAACACACTGACGGAGAAGTTCGAAAGCCAGAAAAAAGAGCTGAAGCAGAAGTTTGAAATCCGGGAAGCAGAGGTCGCCGCTGATATTGCCAAAAAAGAAACCGAAACCGCGACCAGAAAGGGCGAGGTATCAGATCGCATTGAGGACGAGCGCTCTGCCGAAGAGAAACGCCATAGCGAGAAGGCTTCCCTTCTGGGAGGACAAAAGGACTCCCTTACAAAGCTGATCAATAATGCGCTTCTGGAGATTCAGAAGCTAAAGAACTCCCACCCGAAGGCGGAAGAGATGCAGAAACTCACCGAGAGGGAGTCTGCCTTGAATAAAGAAATCCGCTCACTTGAGGGCGAAATCTCCACCCTTAATAATGAAATTCAAGCCGCTGAGACGGAAAAGAAGAATATCCCCACCTCTATCCGTCTCTCCTTTATGGAGGCTATTCACTCCAAGGAGAGCGAGCTTAAAAAAGCAGAAGAGAAGCGAGACGAACTGATTCAGAAGCTCAGCACCTTCGACGGTTCCTTAGCAGAGTGGTTAAGCAAGAATGTCGATGGCTGGAATAAGAATCTCGGGAAGATCCTCTCCGAGAAAGTACTGTTCAGCCAGGACCTCTCCCCTAAGAAGGTGCCAGATGCCTCCGATTCCACTTATGGAGTACAACTTGACCTTTCAAAGCTGTCTCCTACCGAGACAGATCCCGACCTTCTGAAGGAACGCCTGGACAATGCCAAGCATGATTGTGACAAAGCCCAAAAGGCTCTCCAGGCCGAGAAAGACGCCATGGATAGCGCTATCAAGCAAAAAACCGAGGAAGTTGATAAGCGTATCTCCGAGAATAATGATAAGCTTTCAAAGTGTAAAGGGACAAAGAAGGCACAGTCTGATGAGCTTGACACAATAAGGGCTCAGATTGAATCTCTCACTGCCGAAGAGAAACGTATAATTGTAAAGGCCGTCTCAGAAATCGAATCCGGGATAACCAAGAATAATGAATCCCTTGAAAAGGTTAACAATGACCTGAAGACAGAGAATGATGGGTACACTCAGTTTGGAAAGAACCTTGCCGAGCGGAGAAAGAATCTCCAGAAGGCCATTCAGGACGAATTTGACGAGTATAAAACAGACCAGGAAAAAGTTCTTGACGAAGAAAGGGAGGCCTTGAAAAAGACCCTGCTGCAGATTGATGCAGACCTTGCTCAGGCACTCTCGGAGAAAGGTGTTGATCCTGGTCGAATCAAGGAGATCCAATCCGAGATTGATTCTCTTAAGAACGACTTGGACACCATATCAAAAAACGAAAGGGCGTATCACGACTACCTGAAAGACAAAGCCGATTATTTCGACCATGAAACAGAGTGGGCTGACGCCCTTGCCAGCCTTGCCGAGTCCATCCGAAAGAATGAAGAGGATGAAAAGGCCAAGATTGAGGAAGAAGCCAAGATTGCAGAAGAGAAGCTGGCCCTAGTCAAGGAAAGGCAGGGCGAAATTGACGAACTGGAGAAACAAGTCTCTATAGTTAGAGATTACTATTCCCAGAACAGGCAGGAAGACTTTGAGAAGGCAGAGCCCATTGAAACCGATTATACGGCAGAAACCATTGTAGAACGCGACAAGGGTGCCAAAGGGCGCCTGGAGAACCAGGTCAACGTTCTTAACCTCTGCTGGAGTACTTTCAAGAATAATCTTCAGGACTTCGGAACCCGCCGTTTCTTCCCCGCTTCTTTCGCATGTCCTGAGATTGGGGAAGACCCAAAGGCTCAGAAAGATGTATACGAGTTTATTACCGAGAACCTTATCCAGGACCACTGCAAGGCATGGAACCTCGCAGCTGTTCCTTTTGTCAGCGGAATTGCCTACCAGGCCTCAGAGTTCGAAACTGATATCAAGAAGGTCCGCGATACGGTAAGCGGTATAAACCGTCTCTTCCGCGAATACAATTTCACAGATGTCATTAAGCGCATCGAGCTTTCTGTGGAAGATGTGCCGGACGATCTGATTACACTCATCAGGCGTTCCATCGATATCCATGAGGACTACTGCAAGGACGATAGCATTGAAAGGGATTTTCTTGATGGATCCTCCATCAACAAGAAGTTTATCTCCTTTATCGGTGACATTGCAAGCAACCTCTCAAAGAACAGTCGTGAACAAATCAGCCTCGAGGACATGTTTGCCCTATACATTGAGGTTGACGAAGGCTTAAACCGTTCGGGGCGAAGAAGGGATATCAAGGACATGGGGTCCAACGGTATCGACACCATCTTCAAGAACCTCCTGTATCTCCTTCTTCTGACTAATATCAGGAAAAGATGCGCCGAGGACGGACAGGGATTCATGGTTCACTGCCCCATAGACGAGCAGGCGACCCTTTCCCCGAGCAATTTCAACTCTCTGATGGAACTGGCCAACCGTATGGGTGTCTACATCCTTGCCAACTCCCCTATCCTCCCGAATGGGACCGAAGAGAGCTTCAAGAACGCTTATACGTTCTGGAAACGCCAAGGCTCGGAATACACCAATGCAGCAAACATTCTTACCTTCCACGTAATCAATGAATCAAATGAGAGCAAGAGTGAGTCTTAAAGACCTGAGAGGGCTTATCTCCCTCATGGAAGAGGGTAACATACGGGCATCATCCCTTAGTGAGAAGGTCTGGAAGAAACTGCTGGAAGAGCACCTTGTATCTGCTAGGCGTGAAGGTAGGATTGTCACACTTTCCACCTCAAACAGGGCGCTGATTCGGGGCTTCATTCAGCGCCTTTGTGGAGCAGAAGACATAGAAGAGTATCTGAGCGCTCTGGAGAAGAAGCAGGCAGGTATTGACCCTACCCGAACAGCATCTGCAAAACTCACTAATGACACCAAGGCCTTCGGCACCGATGTAATGAAGGGAATCCGACTGAATGCCATCTGGCCTGTAGAAATACATTTCGAAGGACAGCCATTCAAGCTGAATCCTCCGCGCGGCATGAGCTTCGAGGTGGACGATGAAGCTCTTCTTGAAATCAGTCCGGACATAATTGTCGTCGGTGTAGAGAACTACTCCACTTTCATGCGCATCAAAGATTACGCTTACTTGTTTGATGTGAATAAGCCCTATTTGTTCACATATCGAGCCACTTATGGGAAGGATTCTTATGGTAAATGGATCGAATGGCTGAAACGGATTCCCAACCAGTATCTCCATTTCGGGGACCTGGATAGAGGTGGACTAAGGATATACATCGACAGTTTCAGGAGTGTCCTCGGTAAAAGGGCATCCTTTCTCATTCCTGAAAACTATGAAGAGCTAATCCGAAATGGAAGCACGAAGCTTTATGACCAGCAGTATGGAGAGGCCGCCCCAGATACTAGCAAGGACCCGAATATTCAGCCACTGTTGGATGCTATAGAGAGGTATCATAAGTGTTGTGAACAGGAGAAACTAGCTCTATTTTAGATTGAGGACATTTTCTAACAGTTTAATTATATTCACAAATAACCACTATCTTTGCAATGTGGGCAGTATATTTTGTTCTGTATAGCAATGGTAGATGTGTGGCTTTAGTTTGAGTTGTTTATGGCAGAAAGTAATTTCATAGATTTCGTAAAGATACATTGTGAATCCGGGCATGGCGGAGCGGGGAGCACCCATCTGCTGAGGGCGAAGTATGTGCCCAAGGGAGGGCCGGACGGAGGCGACGGAGGCCGTGGAGGACATGTGATCCTGCGGGCGAATCCCCAGTTCTGGACTCTTATCCACCTCAAGTACCGCAAGAACGTGAAGGCGGAGGACGGAGAAAAGGGCGGTGCGGCGCTGCGCCACGGCAAGAACGGCGAGGATGTCTATCTGGATGTCCCCGTGGGCACCAGCGTGAAGGATGCCGAAACAGGCGAGTTGGTGATGGATCTTACCGAGCCCGGTGAGGAGAGAATCCTGTGCAAGGGCGGCCGCGGAGGTCTCGGTAACGACAATTTCAAGACTGCCACTCTGCAGACCCCCCGTTTCGCTCAGCCCGGGGAGGAGGGAGAGGAAGGATGGTTCATCCTGGAACTCAAGCTTCTTGCGGATGTGGGCCTTGTGGGCTTCCCGAACGCAGGTAAATCCACTCTGCTCGCGACCGTGACTTCCGCGAAGCCGAAGATTGCGAATTATGCATTCACCACTCTCGAGCCCAATCTCGGCATAGTCAAATACTACGACGACAAATCTTTCGTCATCGCCGATATCCCCGGAATCATCGAAGGAGCGCATGAAGGCAGGGGAATAGGCGACAGGTTCCTGCGTCACATCGAACGCAATTCAGTGCTGCTTTTCATGGTGGCGGTAGATGAAGACGACATCCCCGGGACTTATGCCACTTTGCTGAACGAGCTTGAGCTCTACAATCCGGAACTGCTTGTAAAAGAAAGGGTTCTCGCCATTACAAAGTGCGACATGATAGACGGAAGCTTAGAAAAGGAAATAGAACCTTCGCTGCCGAAGGACCTGCCGCACGTGTTCATCTCTTCGGTCAGCGGCGAAGGCATCAGGGAACTTACGGATACGCTTTGGAGGGCGTTGCAGAAATGACGGGCTTTCCTTTGCAGGCTGCTGTGCCGTTCAGGGACGGCAGGCTCGCCGGCATCCTGCGCGATGCCGACAGGGCGGTCACCCTGGCGATAAATGATTTCGACAGCATGTTCACCGATGCGCTCATGCCGTGGCTGAGCAACCGGCTGGTATGGATCCCGTTCTATCTTGTCCTGCTGTGGTTCCTTTGGAGGGAACTCGGGCTCAAGAAGACGGCGTTGATAGTCGTAGCCGTGGTGCTGAGCGTCGTGGCGATCGACCAGTTTGCGAATCTGGTCAAGTATGCCGTGCACAGATACCGTCCGTGCTGGGATTCGTTCATGATTGACAACGGGCTCAAGGTGCTGGAAGGCAAGGGAAGCAAATTCGGTTTTTTCTCCGCACATGCGGCCACTACCGCCGGCGTCGCGACGTCCGTGATGTACTTCGTCCGCAGGCATTGGGGCGTGAAGGGGCGGCGTTACAGGCTGCTCGCGGCATTGTTTGCAATCTGGGTCATAGCGGTGAGCATCAGCAGGTTGTATGTCGGCAAGCATTTTGTCGGGGATATATTGACCGGAGCCGTGGTTGGTTTGGTCTTTGCCCGTTTCATATCCTGGCTGCTGCGGAAGATATATGCCAAATTTTTTGTAAATTTGTAGATTGACAGAATTCTACAGTATGGGAAAGATAATCGCCATAGCAAATCAAAAGGGCGGCGTGGGCAAGACCACGACGGCCATCAACCTTTCCGCCTCCCTCGCCGTACTCGAGAAGAAGGTGCTCATCATCGACGCCGATCCCCAGGCCAATTCCACTTCGGGGCTGAACTTTTCGCCGGACGACGGGCAGAAGCGTACGCTGTACGAGGTTATGATAGGCGAAATCGGCATCGAAGACGCTCTCATCCAGACGGAAATGTCCGGCCTGCATCTGGTTCCTTCCCATATCAACCTCGTGGGTGCGGAAATCGAGATGCTCGAATTCCCTGAACGGGAATCCGTGATCAAGAAGGCGCTCGAACCCATCAGGAACAATTACGATTACATAGTGATTGACTGTTCCCCTTCGCTCGGCCTCACCACTGTCAACTGCCTTGCCGCCGCCGATTCGGTAATGATTCCGGTACAGCCCGAATTCTTCGCCCTTGAAGGGCTCGGGAAACTGCTCCAGACTATCCGCCTGGTTCAGGGCGGAGTCAATCCGAATCTGACCATCGAGGGCTTTCTCGTCACCATGTTCGACGGCCGCACCAAGGTGCACGCCCAGGTGGTGGCCGAACTCCGCGAGCACTTCAAGGATATGGTGTTCCGTACCATAATCCAGCGCAACATACGTCTCAGCGAGGCTCCCAGCCACGGCAAGCCCATCATTCTTTACGACATCATGAGCAACGGCGCCAACAACTATATGAGCCTGGCGGCCGAAGTGCTCGAAAGAAATGGAGAGAAACGAAATGAGCAATAGAGAACCCCGCGGCCTCGGCAAGGGACTTGGCGCCCTGCTCGGCGAAGATATCAATGTAGACCAGTTCCGCAAGCCGGTAGGCTATGTGAACAAGGAAATCGCGGGGGCGCGTCCCAGGCAGGATTCGTCCGACGTCCTCCGCATCCCTGTGGAGAGAGTGGAGGCCAATCCGTTCCAGCCCCGCATGGCCTTCGACCAGGAGGCTCTGGAGGAACTGGCCGCTTCCATCCGTACCCTGGGGCTCATCCAGCCCATCACCGTCCGCAAGCTCGCGGACGGCCGCTATCAGATAATCAGCGGCGAGCGCCGGTTCAAGGCATGCAGGATGGCCGGCATGTCGATGATTCCCGCCTACGTGCGCGAGGCCGACGACCAGGGCATGCTGGAGATGGCCCTCGTGGAGAACATACAGCGTGAGAACCTCGATCCCATAGAAACCGCCCTGAGTTTCCAGCGCCTCATCGACGAGTGCAGCCTTACCCAGGAAGAGATGGCGGACAGGGTGGGAAAGAAGCGCGCCAGCGTCGCCAATACCCTGCGTCTGCTCAAGCTGCCCGTAAAGATCCAGCACGATCTCAAGGTCGGCCTGCTCAGCGTAGGCCACGCGAAGGTGCTGCTCAGTCTGCCGGATGCGGCTTCGCAGGAGAAGTTCTGCGACCTTGTCATCAAGGAAGGCCTCAGCGTCCGCGAACTCGAGGAGCTCGTGAAGAAGTATCTTAAGTCGCCGTCCAGGCAGAAAAGCGCGCCGGCCCAGGCCGAATTGCCCCTCGAATATACGAGAATGCTGTCGCATATCGGCAAGTACTTCTCCAATGAAATATCCTTGCACCGCTCAGCCTCGGGGAAGGGCACAATGACTGTCAAGTTCGCATCCGACGAAGAAGTGCACCGTTTCCTGGCGGCTTTGGAAAAGGCGGATATCTGATGAAACGATACCTGTGCATACTGTTCTTTCTGTTGACGGCCGCAGCCTTCGGCCCCTGTGCGCACGCCCAGTTCAAGGAGGAAGCTTTCAGCCAGAACTATAACGACGACCCCGATTCTCCCAAGGACAGCACCGACGTGATGTTCTCTTTCAAGGAGTTTTTCGGGGGAATCGCCCACAAGAATCCCCTTAAGCCGGGCAATGTCGTTTTCGGTTCGGCAATAATGCCGGGTACCGGGCAGATTTACAATAAAGACTACTGGAAACTGCCCATAGTCTACACGGGGCTCATAGGAGGAATTGCCGGAGGCTTCTACTTCAAGAATCAGGATAACAAAAAGGCTTCTACCCTTTGCTTTGCCGCCGCCGGCCTGACTTACTGGGGAATGGCGCTGGACGAGATAATCTGCTACGATGCCGAGTATCCGAGTGCTGGCAAGGCTACTATTTATTCACTGCTTGTGCCGGGCCTGGGGCAGATTTATAATGGAGAGACCTGGAAACTCCCGATCTACTGGGGCGGTCTGCTTGGTTCCGTGCACTTTTATACCCTGAACAAGACCAACTACAAGCGTTTCCAACGCATCTACCGCGAAGCCACGGGGGATGATTCCGCCAGCTACTCCGGTCCGATTTCGGCGGAGACTGCCCTGTATTACCGCAACGTCTACCGTCGTTACCGGGACTATTCCGTGCTGGCCATCGCCGGATTCTATCTGCTCCAGGTCATAGATGCGAATGTCTTTGCATACATGCACGATTTCAATATCGACGACGGCATCACTATGTCTGTCAATCCCACCGTGCTCTCACCGGACAATGCCTACGCTTTCGCACCCGGCAGCACCGCTCTGGGCTTGCGTCTCGGCATTAGATTCTGAAGGGGATGAAAAAGATTCTTGTCATTTCCCTGGTGCTGCTCTCATGCACGCCCGTCTTCTCCCAAAGCAAAAAGGCCCTGGTTTCCGAGAATGAAGCGCTCAAGAAGGAGTTGGCTGCAATGCAGGCTCGTCTGGACAGTTTGCTTGCCACGCTGCAGGCCGTCGAAGCCGAGGGAATAGAGGAAGCAGAAGAGGCCGCCGGGGCGCCCGACTTTTCAGCAGAACTGTCCGACAGTCTGATGGATGTGTGGTACCGTCAGCGTCTCAGTCCGGATTTCCAAAAAGCTGAGGACTACGACATGGATGCCGTTCATTTCAGCACCAATGTCCCCGACGAGGAACTGATGCGGCGCCTGAGCGCCATGAACGCGTACATCACCATCCCATTCAACGAGACGGTGAAAAACTACATGATCCTCTACTCCGAGAAGATGCCCCGGCACATGTCGAACATGATGGGCAGGAGCCTTTATTATTTCCCCATCTTCGAAGAGATTCTTGCAAAATACGGCCTGCCGCTGGAACTCAAGTATATGGCCATAATAGAATCAAACCTGAATCCGGTGGCGGAATCGCGTGCCGGAGCCATGGGAATCTGGCAGTTCATGTACCGCACGGGAAAACTCTACGGACTGAAAATCAACTCGTTCATGGACGAGCGTCTGGATGTGGAGAAATCGGCGGATGCCGCGGCACGCTATCTTCGCGATGCCTACAATGTGTTCGGCGACTGGAATCTCGCGATAAGTTCCTACAACTGCGGTTCGGGCAATGTGAACAAGGCGATCAAGCGTGCCGGAGGCAAGATGGATTTCTGGAGCATATACCCCTATCTTCCCCGTGAAACCCGCGGTTATGTGCCCGCCTTCATAGGTGCCATGTACGCCTTCCATTATGCCAGGGAATACGGTCTGCAGCCCTCCGATGTGGGAATGCCCGCCAAGGTGGATACTTTCGAGATCCGCCGCAATCTTCATTTCAAGCAGATAAACGAGGTGGTCGGCGTGCCGATGGAGACAGTGAAACTCCTCAATCCGCAGTACACCCACGACATCATCCCCGGAAACAGCGGAACCTGCATACTGAATCTGCCATACTCATGGACAGGACCTTTCCTTGCCGCGGACCAGGATTCCCTGTATCTGCACAGGGCGGGTGAACTCCTGAACGCCCAGGTGCTAAAGAACATCGAAGAGAGCGGGGGAGAGACCCGCATCGCCTACAAGGTCAAGAGCGGAGACTATCTCGGCAGGATTGCACAAAAGAATCACTGCACAGTGTCCCAGCTCAAAAAATGGAACCATCTGCGCAGTGACAAATTGCGTGTCGGGCAGATACTCTATATCTACCGCAGGTAAACTTAGACTTTCACCTTTTCCTTCTTTCCGGTCTTTCGGCTGCGTTCGGCGGCGAAGCCCATCACATGGCTTTCTATCGACACGTCGATGGTGCTGGAAAGCCTGGAGGGATCCTGATGCGCCACGGCTTCCACAAAGTCTCGAGCCAGCGCAAGGTCGCCTCCGCCGTGTCCGGCTCCCTTGTATTCGGGAATGTCGGAAATCTTCTTGTCCCAGACCTGCTGCTTTCGGGTACGGAAGTCGGTCACTGTGAACTTGCTTCCGTCACCTTCCAGATAACCTGTGGTGCCCATGATACGGGTCCTGCGGCCTCCCCAGGGAGAGAATGCCTCCATGGAAAATGCTGCGGTCACTCCGTCTTCGAACACCATCTCGGACACGTAGTGGTCCGGCTGGTCGTTATCGCAATGATATACGCAGCGGGCGTAGTTGTCGTATGCAGGGTCCTTGAGCTTGGCCATTATCGACTCAGTGTCGTTCTTGCCATGCAGGTCGAACACGTACAGGTGAGCCTTTTTCCTTGTGTAGATGTCGATTGCGGAATAAGGACATGTGGCTTCATGAGGGCATCCGTCCGTACATTTGAGAGGAGCGCCTTCCGGAGCGTTCTCCTCCTTGAAGAGATGCAGGCCGCCGTCGGCGACTATGCTCTTGCAGGGCTTGTCGATGAGCCAGCGCAGCATGTCGAGGTCGTGGCAGGACTTTGCGAGGATGATGGGAGTGGTCTCCTTGGAACTGCGCCAGTTGCCGCGGACGTAGGAATGTGCCATGTGGGCATACTGGATGGGCTCCATATGCTGGATGCTCACGATATCTCCGATTGCACCGCTGCGCAGCACCTCACGCATGGCGATGAAGTAAGGAGCATAGCGCAGCACGTGGCATACTGCCACTATCCTGCCAAACTTCTTTGCCTGTGCGAGGATTGCACGGCATTCCTTTTCTGTCTGTGCGCAAGGCTTTTCGAGCAGAACGTCATATCCGAGTTCCAGAGCCTTCATGCAAGGCTCGAAGTGACGGTCGTCCGGAGTGGCGATCACCACTGCGTCCGCCAGCTTCCGGCCCGAGGCGAATACCTCGCGGAAGTGGCCGAACCGCATCTCGGGCGCCACTCCGTGCTTGTCGGAAAGGAATTTGAGCCGGTGATCGAGAATGTCGGAGACACCCACGATCTTCATGGCCTCGGGGAACAAATCTGCATATTTCGAATAAGTCTTACCGCGGCTGCCGGCGCCGATGATGATGACGCTGACGGGTTTGTCGACATCAGCTCTCAGCGGCCTGATGGGAAGGTTGATGCTGTTGAGGTCGTCCCCGGTACTCTCGGAGAGCCCCATGAAAGCCTTGGCGGACGTAGTCTGTCCGCTCAAGGCTGTTCCTGCGGCAAGGAGGCCTGCAGATCTCAGAAAGTCCCTGCGTTTCATGGTGTTTATGCCATAAGGGCGCCTACGAGGCCGAGAATTGCGTAGAATTCAGGAAGTGCGGCATAAATCAGAGTCTGCACGAAAACATTGTCGTGTCCCTGGCTGATGCCTACGATACCGTTTGCGCAAACCTGTCCCTGACGGATGGCGGAAATCATGCAGACGAGACCTACGGAGAGACCCACGCCGAATACGGTAGCGGGATTCTCCATGGCGCGCATCATGAAGAATGCGACGAAGCCGTAGATACCCTGGGTTGCGGGCAGTGCTGAAAGCACCATGTAGTTTCCGGATTTCTCCGGGCGCTTCTTGAGTCCGCCTTCTGCTGCGTTGCCTGCGATTGTTGTTCCGATTGCGGATCCGATACCGGCGAGTGCAAGTACGAGTCCAAGTCCGAGATAACCTAAAATGAGTTCCATAATTTGTTGATAGTTATTTGTTTATTATTATTTTAAAGGATTGTAATTGCGCCCCGCTGCTTCGTATCCGGAGTTCTTGAAGAATTCGAGGAAGTTGAGTCGCAGGGGGTGCACGAAGGCGCCCAGGGCGGCCATCGCTATGTTGAGGGTATGTCCTACGAGTACGATCAGGATAAAGGGAATCCACATCCCTATGCTGCCGCCATCGCCGAGCACCATGCTGCCTATGTCGTTGAACGCTTTGCCGAGCATGCTGCCGGCAAGGCCGAGGGCATAGAGGCGGAGGTAGCTCAGAACGTCTCCGAGAAGGCCGGTAACCGTGTTGTAAGTTTCCCAGAGCCCGGAGCCGATGTTGGCCAGCGGATTGCGATGAATGTCATGCAGGAGGAAGATCCCGATAGCCGAGAGCACGCCGAGAACTATTATTATGGTCTTGGTGATGCCCTTGTCGATTACGCCCAGCAGGGCGAAGGTTCCGACGATTACGCCGCCCACGATCAGCAGGGTCCAGCCCCAGGTCCCGAGGGAATTCGTGAAGCCGTTCTGCTTGGTGGCGGTGTAGGTCTTGACGACCATCGCAATGCACAGGTGAACAATACCCACGATCAGCGAAAGGACCATGGTGCCGTCGTATCCGGCAATCTTCGAGGGCAGGAAAATACCCTTTATGGGCTGGAACATCTGCCACTGTGCGATATCCATGCTGAAGAAGGTATGGAACAGGAAACCTATCACGGTGGTGGCGACGCCGAGCGTCACGACCAGGGGCGAAAGGTCTCCCAGCGCCTTCTTGAGTCCGAACCCGAGGGCGATCAGGATGAGCCCGTAGCCCGCATCTCCCATGCAGAATGCAAAGAAGAGCATGAAGAATACGGCGATGTAGGGGGTGGGATCGAAACCGTTGTATGCCGGGCGGCCGTACATGTCGGTGAGCACCTCGAACATCTTTACGAACTTGTTGTTCCTGAACTCGATAGGCGGATTGTCTTCAAGCACCGCTGCATCCTTGAACCATACCAGGTTCATGGCGTCGAAGTCCTTTTCCAGGGCGGCGTCGCAGCCGGCTGGGGCGAATCCTTCGAAAACGCTCAGCAGATTCTCCGCAGCGCTTTCTCCGGCAGCGGATGCAAGAGCGCGGGAGAGGCCGGCCTGTTTTTCGGCCAGATCTTTCTGCAGGGAAGGAATCTCCGACTTGCGCGCTTCAAGCGATGCGGCATAGGCGGCGATGTCTTCTTCCTGCTTCCTGATCTCCTCTTCCAGGGCTCCGAGTTCCTGCGAGGGCTCGGGGAGTTCCTTGAGAGGGAAACCGGCATTGTCTCCGACTATGACGAACCAGCAGGTCTTGCCGTCGTCCTCCACAGTCTGGATGGCATAGTCCTGTTCCCATCCGGATTCGAATTTCTTTGCCGGGACACTGTAGAAATGCAGGGCGAGTCCGGTTTCGGCGAGGGCCTTGCGGTCCCAGTCACCCCATACGCGGACGGCATCCGCACTTTTCTGCAGATTCTTGAGATTCTCCTTCATCCCTGCGAGGGTGGAGTCGCTGCCTGCTTCGATTTCGGATATCAGCTTGCGCTGAGCTTCGATATCTGCGAGCATTTCAGCGGTATTGTCATCCACGGGCTTCTCGCTGCGCGTGATGTCCACCAGCCCGAGATCCTGAAGTCCGGAAAGGAATTCCTCCTTGTCTGCGCTGAGCAGGACGAAGGAATACTTGGTCATTTTCTCGATCATAGCGCTTCCTCCTCTTCTTCTGCCGCATGGCGGGTCTTTACTATCTTCGATGAGGCCTTGCTCAGGTTCTCCTCATCTTCCATATATCGCTTGATCTTGCGGATAGCTTCCTGATAGCCCGGAATCTGCACCTTTTCGTACAGATTTACCTTCTGCGTGGTCTTCTTGCGCTGGAAGTCGAGGATGCGGCGCTTCTGCTCGTACACCTCGCTCTCGAGCCCGAGGCGGGTAAGTTCCTGCAGGATGCGCACTCCGTCGGCATACCAGGCAGGCTTCACGAAGGCATTGAACGGCGCAAGCTCGTAGTGGACGGCGTCGAGCTGCGGGCACTTCACTCCGGCCACCTTGACCTCCTTGAGGTCGATGTCGGTGATGCGGATGAGCCCTGGCTCGAATTCGTTCCACAGGGCTGCGAGGTAGTCGTAGCGCTGCATGGCGTCTTCCAGATCCCTTGCAAGCTTCTCCGACTCCCGCTTGGCCTCGAGCACGCTCACGCGCAGGGCCGACTCCTTGTTCTTGAGAGTCGGCAACGCTTTCTGGCGCACCTTCAGCTGCTTTCCGAGATTCGTCAGCGATGTCTTGTTGTATTGGAATTTAATTGCCATAAACTGTCATTCCGAACGTAATGATGGAATCTATTTCCAATATTTGTCTATCAGTACCTGCTTGATGCCTGTCTCTTCGGGTTTGAAGTGCTTTGCGAAGAGTCTCCAGGCGGTGTCGAGCATTTCGTCGATGGTGATGTTTACGTCGATGCTGAGCAGTTCGACCGCGTAGTCCTTTGCATAGTCGAGGCAGCGGAGGTCGTAGTCGGAGAGGTCGAAACCGTTCTCCAGCTTGGTCTTCGCATTCTGGGCGTCTGCATAGAGGCGTACGCCGGCGTTCATCACCTGGGAGTGGTCTTCGCGGGTCTTCTTGCCCTGCACGAGCTGCTTGAGTCGGCTGAGGGACCGGAACGGGTCCACGATGACTTTTCCGGTGTCGGAATCGGCACGCAGGAAGAGCTGGCCCTCGGTGATGTATCCGGTGTTGTCGGGGATTGCATGGGTGATGTCGCCGTCGTTCAGGGTGGTGACGGCGATGATGGTGATGGATCCGCCGTCAGGCAACTGCACGGCCTTCTCGTAGATCTTCGCAAGGTCGGAATAGAGCGAACCCGGCATGGAGTCCTTGGAAGGAATCTGGTCCATGCGGTTGCTCACGATCGAGAGGGCGTCGGCATAAAGCGTCATGTCGGTGAGCAGCACCAGCACCTTCTCGTTCTTGTCGACTGCGAAGTACTCGGCGGCGGCAAGCGCCATGTCCGGGATCAGGAGGCGCTCCACGGGGGGCTCCTCGGTGGTGTTCACGAACGATACGATCTTGTCGAGTGCGCCGGCGCTTTCGAAGGCGTGGCGGAAGAAGAGGTAGTCGTCGTTGCTGAGGCCCATGCCGCCCAGGACGATCTTGTCGACATCGGCACGGAGTGCCACGTCCGCCATGACCTGGTTGTAGGGCTGGTCGGGATCTGCGAAGAAAGGAATCTTCTGTCCGGAAACGAGGGTGTTGTTGAGGTCGATGCCCGCGATGCCGGTAGGAATCAGCTCGGAGGGCTGGCGGCGCTTGTAGGGGTTCACGGAAGGACCGCCGACCTGGCGCTCCTCGCCTTCAACCTCGGGGCCGCCGTCGATAGGCTTGCCGTAAGCGTTGAAGAAACGTCCGGAAAGCTGCTCGCTGACCTTGAGGGTAGGAGGCTCGCCGTGGAATGAAACTTCTGCATTGGTGGGGATTCCCTCCGTGCCTGCGAAAACCTGCAGGGTCACGAGGTCTCCCTTTGTCTTCACCACCTGGGCGAGGCGCCCGTCGACGGTGGCGAGTTCATCGTTGCTCACGCCGGAGGCACGCAGCGAAACCGTGGCCTTGGTGATAGCGTCGAGCTTTGTATATACTTTCTGGAATGCTTTAGTTGCCATTTTCTGCAAGGATTTCGTTGAGTTGGGTACGGTATTTTTCGAAATCTTCGGAACCCCACTTGTTGTAGTTCATCTGGCGCAGGGTGTTGATGAGACGCTTGAAGTATGCGCTGCACTGTTCGTAGCCTTCGAATGTGAACTTGCGGTCGCAGATTTCGAGGATCAGGTCGAGCATGTAGCGCTGCCTCTCGATGGGGCAGAGACTGTCGACCGGGTCGAATCCGTCCTGCTGGAGGAAAGCGAAGTCGATGAGCTCGCTCTTCCAGGAGGTCTCGTGATAGCTCATGGGCACGCCGTCGTCGCCGAGGATGTTGATCTGGTCGGCCATTTCCTTTCCGCGGAGTACCATGGTCTTTGCGCGGGTGACTTTCTCAACCCATCCTTTCTCGATCTTTTCGTCGAGCCAGGCAGCGATTTCGGGATACTCCAGATACTTGGAATAGGAATCGATGGGGTTGACTGCGGGGTAGCGCTTCTGGTCGGCGCGGTTCTGTTCGAGCGCGTAGAAGCAGCGGGCCGCCTTCTTGGTGGATTCGGTGACGGGCTCCTTGAGGTTTCCGCCGGCAGGGGAGACGGTGCCTATGAAGGTGACCGCTCCGGTCTGCCCGTTGTTCAGAACCACCATGCCCGCACGGGCGTAGAAGTTGGAGATGATGGCGGAAAGGTCTACCGGGAATGCGTCGGCGCCGGGGAGCTCCTCCATACGGTTGCTCATTTCGCGCAGAGCCTGTGCCCAGCGGGATGTGGAGTCGGCGAGAAGCAGGACCCTCAGACCCATCGCGCGATAGTACTCGCAGATGGTCATTGCCGTGTAGACGGAGGCTTCACGCGCGGCCACCGGCATGTTGGATGTATTGCAGATGATGGTGGTACGCTCCATCAGGTGACGTCCGGTGTGAGGGTCGATGAGTTCCGGGAATTCGGTGAAGATTTCCACAACCTCGTTGGCGCGCTCGCCGCAGGCTGCCATGACGATCACGTCGGCCTCGCCCTGCTTTGCGATTGCGTGCTGGAGCACGGTCTTGCCGCAGCCGAAAGGCCCGGGGATGAATCCGGTGCCGCCTTCCGCGATGGGATTGAAGGTGTCGATCACACGCACTCCGGTCTCCATGATCTTCTGGGGACGCGGTTTTTCCCTGTATCCCTTGACGGCGACCTTGACGGGCCATTTCTGGGTCATCGTGACGGGCACTTCTTCGCCCTCTTCGTTCACAAGGGTGGCGATGGTGGCGTCGACGTTGTACTGCCCGGCGGGAGCAACGCTCTTGACGGTGTATGTTCCTTTGAAGGAGAACGGCACCATGATTTTATGGGGCAGCCACCCTTCCTTCACTTCGCCCAGCCAGTCGGCGGCGATCACTTCGTCGCCCGGTTTTGCGATGGGAGTGAAATCCCAAAGTCTCTCGTGGTTGAGAGGATCGGTGTATTCGCCTCGTTTGAGGAATACGCCGGTCATGGTGGTGAGGTCGTTCTGCAGACCGTCGTAGACGCTGCTGAGGAGCCCCGGGCCGAGGGTGGCCTCGAGCATCCTGCCGAGGAACTCGACCTGATCGCCTCCGCGCAGTCCGCGGGTGCTCTCGAATACCTGTACAGAGGCTTTGTCGCCATTCACCTTGATGACTTCGGCAAGAAGATCGGTGCCCCCGAGTTTGATGTAGCAGAGTTCATTCTCCGCCACGGGACCGTCCACCTGCACGGTCACAAGGTTGGAAACTATGCCTGTAACCTTTCCAGTTGTTTTCATATCTTGTAGTTTTCTTTTATTTCTTTGACCAATTTACGGAAGAGTTCCCGGCCGGTGGCCTCGTC
>Ga0310695_10005867_pt1 | contig 20922 bp, 11 predicted proteins | sample RumenRJG_04DNA_FD_203882 | JGI IMG/M metagenome (GOLD analysis project Ga0310695, IMG submission 203882) | Bovine rumen microbial communities from Lethbridge, Alberta, Canada - RJG_04 (v2) (version 2) | ecosystem: Host-associated > Mammals > Digestive system > Stomach > Rumen | place: Canada...
CCCACGCTCGCCTGCGCGAAGGAAGGCGCGAAGCTGATGGCGGGCTTCAAGCCCGACGTGATCATCGCCGTCGGCGGCGGCTCCGCGATGGACGCCGCGAAGATCATGTGGGTCCTCTACGAGCACCCGGAGGTGGACTTCATGGACATGGCCATGCGCTTCATGGACATCCGCAAGCGCGTCTATACGTTCCCGAAGATGGGCGAGAAGGCGTACTTCGTCTGCGTGCCCACGTCGGCCGGCACCGGCTCGGAGGTGACGCCGTTCGCCGTGATCACCGACGAGCAGACCGGCGTCAAGTACCCGCTCGCCGACTACGCGCTCATGCCCAACATGGCCATCGTGGACGCCGACATGCAGATGATGGCGCCGCCCGGCCTCACGAGCGCGTCCGGCATCGACGCCGTCTCGCACGCCCTCGAGGCCTATGCCTCGATGATGGCGACCGACTACACCGACGGCCTCGCGATCCGCGCCCTGCAGGTGATCTTCAAGTACCTCCCGCAGTGCTACGACGCGGCCGTCGCGAAGAAGGCCAACCCCGTCGCCCGCGAGAAGATGGCCAACGCCGCCACGATGGCCGGCATGGCCTTCGCCAACGCCTTCCTCGGCGTGATGCACTCGATGGCGCACAAGCTCGGCGCGTTCCACCACATCCCGCACGGCATCGCCAACGCGCTGATGATGGAGCAGGTGCTGCGCTTCAACGCCGACCCCGTGCCGCGCAAGATGGGCACGTTCCCGCAGTACGACCACCCCCACACGCTCGAGCGCTACCTCGAGATCGCCGATGCGCTCGGCATTACGGGCAAGTCCAGGGGCGAACAGTTCAACAACCTCCTCAAGGCCATCCGCGAGCTCCAGGCGCGCATCGGCATCAAGCCGACGATCCGCGACTACGTGCCCGACGAGAAGGACTTCCTCGACCGCCTCGACGCGATGGTGGAGCAGGCCTTCGACGACCAGTGCACCGGCGCGAACCCGCGCTATCCGCTGATGTCGGAGATCAAGCAGATGTACCTCAATGCCTACTACGGCAGGCACGAGGCGGTGTGAAGGAAAAGACATCGGACATCAGATATCAGACTTCCGACTTCGAAGTCTGACGTCGTAAGTCCGAAGTCGCAGACAATCTAAAGGAAATCAAAATGAAAAAGACTTCAACGAAGAAGGCGCCTGCGAAGAAGGGCGCGAAGAACGCGAATGTCCTCCTTGAGCGCACCGACAAGGTCGTGACGAAGGACAAGGGCACGGTGCTCAAGGTGTTCGGGCCGAGCTACAAGGTGAGCGCGATCCTGAACGAGGCGATGAACGAGGCGCGCGCCGCCGAGACGGGCTTGCCCGTCGCCAAGGTGATCGAGGTGATGAAGCTCCGCGACCACTGGTGCATTCGCCGCGAGTGGATCGAGGGCGAGACGCTCGCCGACGTGATGGCGAAGGACAGGAAGAACCTCGCGAAGTACCTGAAGGAGTTCGTCGCGATCCAGTGCGAGATCTTCTCCAAGACGTCCGAGCGCATGGGCAACCTCGCGGACAAGCTCGACAAGCAGATCTCCGCCTCGCCGCTGCCGCGCGAGACGCGCTACGACCTGCACATGAAGCTCCAGAGCTACCCGCGCGGGAAGGCGCTCTGCCATGGCGACTTCAACCCGACGAACGTGATCATCACGCCGAAGGGCGACTGGCGCGTGATCGACTGGAGCCACGTGCGCCTCGGCGACCCGCTCGCCGACGTCGCGCGCACGTACCTCCTCTTCTGGCTCTCGGGACACATCGCGGCGGCGGAGAAGTACATGGCGCTCGCGTGCGAGGCGCTGAAGGTGAAGCTCCCCGACGTGCAGAAGTGGCTCCCGATCGTCGCCGCGGCGGAATCCAGCCGCGACCAGACGCCGAAGAACCACGAGCTCCTCGTACACTGGGCAAGCGTCGTGGACATCGAGTAGCCGCGTCCGCGCGCCCGGCGCGCGTCCGCGACGCCTTTGTGGTGATATACGCCAGTGCGAGACAGACTGAGTTCTGTCTCGCACTTGTTTTGCACGACTGGGGCGATGGGAAACTGCTTTTCAGGCGGGTACTCGCGTTCCTTCCCGCGACCATTGCAGGCGAACGGGGGTGTGAATTATGTTGAAAATATTTTTTTGCCCGGACGAGACTTTGAACGGGAAATGTGATATAATATGCGCATCTTTGCTCCCCATTGTCTGGTGGCTTTGGTGTTAGCGAGGAAGCAAAAAACAAAACGAAGGGTCAAATTATGAAAAAACTGCAGGCTCTCCTCATCGCAGCCGTGGGCGCGGCCGCCGCGTTCGCCGCGAGCGCCGCTACGCTTTCCTCCACGTCCGGAACGACGTTCGCCGACCTCACCGCCGGGGATGCGTTCTCCGCCTCCGGGGCCGCCGCCGAGGGCGGCAAGTACTACTGGTACTCCGCCGATGCGCAGTCCGGCACGAACATGTCCCTTGCCGCGAACTACTATGGCGGCGCGTGCGGGCGTCCGAACCAGTTTGCCGAGGCGGAGACCTCGATCGCGCTCGCGGTCGATGCCGAAAACCTTCTCTACCGCGCGGCAGAGGGTTCGGCCAGCGCGTTCTCGTCCCCGTCGTTCACGCAGGTGGACCTTGGCGACGGCGGGCTCTACATCGACACGCTCATCAAGTTCGAGCAGTGCCGCGACGAGGCCGACATCGCCGACGACGCGGGCAAGCTCGCCGTCTGGCTCAATTCCGCGTCAAACCTGGTCATCACCGCCGGCAAATACAGCGGCGAGACTTTTGGAACGAACGACTACTCTGTGGCAGCTCTTGGTGAAAATCTTTGCAGTACATTCAATCCTGATGCGTGGTATCGTCTGACCGTCAAGGCAGTCAATTCCAACGGCAAGGTGTTATTCAATGTCTATATCGACGGTCAGCAGGTCACGGCCTTGGACGGCGGACCCATTACGTTTTTCCCCAGCCTTCAGCCCTCGTCTTCTACTCTTTCCGCCCTCGCGTTCCAGGGCGAAGGAGCAGTGGACGACATCTCGTTCACGGAGGAGCTTCCCAACTTCCTCTTCGTCGGCGTTGCACAGATCGGCGACACCTACTATGCGACGCTCGAAGACGCCCTCGCCGCCGTCAACTATGGCCAAACGATTGTGCTGATCGCCGATCCCGGCGTCACCAGCGTCACGCTTCCCAAGACGGGAATCGCTCTTTCGGATCCGAACGGTTATCTCAGCACCGTGACCGGGCCCAACGGACAGGAGGTCATCGCGAGCGAGAACACCTATACCCTGCCCCTCACAGCCGTCAACCCCGTGACGGGCGAGACCGAGAACTACACGTGGTCGTTTGTCGGCACTGACACGTGGAATGGCACCGGCAATTGGCGGAATTCCAGTGGAGCCAATCCGTCCGGCACGCCTGCAAAGACCGGCGAAAACACCTGGGATCCGATCCTCTTTGACGGAAGCAACATCAACATCAACGCAAGCATGTCGGTAGAGGGCTGGAACCTTCGGATGGGTCTCTACAACGGTGCCACTGTCACGATGAACAACTTCGTCAAGTACCAGGGCGATACCACCATGTGGATGACCGTTGACGAAAAATCCCAGCTGACAGTTGGCGGCTTCGGCGGAGGCAATATCACCGACGGTCAGGTGATCAAACTCTCCGTGGCCAAGGCGAACGGCATTACGTGGAATGTGGGGCTGACGTCCGGCAACGCCAACAATACATTCGAGTATTACCTCAAGGGCGCTGGCAGCGTTTCGTATCAGGCCATTTCTGCCGCCAACCATAAGATCAAGATGGCGGACGTGACGCTTTCCGGCAATGAGAAGTCCGTCCAGTCGAAGACGCTTGTCTCGTTCACCTCTTCTACCCCGACATTCACGGCGGACGCCTCGATTAAGGTCAAGAACTCGTCCGACGAGGTCGTCAGGACCATGAACCTCTCCTCGGTGAACTCGACCGGCACGACAACCCTCACGACGGACAACGCGGTCGGCATGTGCGAACTCGTACAGACGGCCACGGGCATTCTTCTCTACTGGGTTGACGGCGATCCATCCGACATCAAGGAATACAAGCCCTCCATCAACATCAATTTCACAAATGGAAGCGGCCTTACCACAGGTGTTGATGTCGGTCTCAATGGTTATGCCGTTCCTGGTACTTCCTGGAACAATTTCACCATTCCCAACAATGCCAACGAGCAGACATTCAACACAGTCAACGCAATAGATTCCACCGGTGCGGCTTCCTTAGCGGCTGGTGTGAGTGTAAAGGTTTCTGGTCATCGTGGCTCATATAGTTGCGGTAACCTTACGGCGGCGAGCAATCCGCTTCACGGTTATATCGACGAAGGTGCCCAGAAGGCCACCCCAACCGTGACGATCACGGGCATCCCCTACGAGCATTATCGCGTGATTGTCTACCATTCCACTGACACGGCTGATAAGCAGTTTGGATATGACACCATCAACGGTTTCAACTTCACGTACGTTGATGGGGTTCAGACCACAGGCACTTCTTCATGGGGCAATTCTGGTGCGGATAATAGTGCAAATGCGATTGAGGAAGGCGTAAATACGCTCGTCTCCGCTGTCTTGTCCGGTGACACTGTCACGATGGTTGCACACCGCATAGAAAATCCGCTTGCTCGCGGATGCTTCGCGGCGATTCAGGTCGTAGAGTATGTGCCAGAGGTCGGCGAGAACGATCTCGTAATCGAGGTCTCAGGTCCTACGACCTACACGGTCAGCGAGGAGAGAACGCTGTCGGGTACGGTTTACGTAGTCGGCAGCGGCACGCTGACGCTCGCTGGCAGCGAGAAGATTACCGCCGCCACCATCGACGTTGCCAAGGATGTTGTGATGAATATCAACGCCGATCGCCTCGACGGCACAACCTTCACCGGCTCTGGTACGGTTGTGTATGACACTACTGCGCCTGTCGAAGGCAAGGGTTGGGCGAATATTGGATGGTCTGGTACGGTCTGGATCAAGAACCAGTCTGTCTCGTCGTTCGAGGGCACTAAGTTTGGTAACGCCGCTTCGACCGTCCGCTTCACTGGCGTGACCGGCCATTTGCAGACCAGTTCCTGGAATGGCAGCACTTATGTTCACACCGTTCCGCTTGAACTTGTGGACGAGGGTGAAACCGTTGCCTTCACCTACAACAATGGCTGGGGTGGAAATTTGGTGAAGATCAACACCCTTAAGGGCACTGGTACACTCAAGACTCAGGGCAACGGTGCTGGCGAACATATCTACATTGTTGACGCCAGCGACTTCACGGGCGTGTTCAATTTGACGGCGAAGAGCGTTTATGTGGGCGGTTCCCAGCCTGATTATTCGGCTTCGACAAATCCGAATGGCAAGCTCGAAATCAGGTCTGGCGTGGCCATGACAGTCCCTGCTGATAAGACCTGGACGGCCAACGGTGGATTTGTCGTGAATGGTACGCTCAACGTCGATGGAACTTTGGCCAGTTCTCATACGACAAAGGCCGTGAGTGGAGCAGGTACGGTTGTGTTCACCGGGCGTGCGCCTACTGTGTCAGGCGATGCTTGGTGGAAGAATGCCGATTGGACTGGTACCGTGCAGGTCAAGGATGTCACAAACATGGTGGGCGACAACCGAGCTGGCACGTGGCTCCAGTTCAATGAGTATGGCAACAACGGTTCAGTTGTTGAATTGAACAATGTTACTGGTTGGCTCCCTACCAATTTCACTTGCATACCTAAGCTAAAGGTTACCGGATCTCTGTATCTGAACAACGGTGGCTCCAATAAGGCAAATGCCTTCAAGGTTGGAACGTTTCTCGGTTCTGGCGCAATCAGTGGTGACGGAAGTGCTACAACCGTCGTATTCAACGTTACGGACGATTGGTCGGGCTTCACCGGCACTATAGGACTGAACAACAAGTGCGTTGTGTTTGGCGAGACGATTCCCGACACGCTGACGGCAGGTACGATCTACATCTCCGAAGGCGCGGTTGTCACGCCGCAGCAGACTTCCGGCACATGGTGGGCTGTCGGCGGCATCAAGGTTGACGGCGAACTCCGCGCGCCGAATCTGGACAAGTTCGGCGGCGGAACGACCATTACCACGACCGACAATGGTGTGTTCACGCTGACAGACAGCAGCAACACGGACGATAAGGAGGTGAGCTACGCACGTATCACGGGTACCGGCACTCTGCGCTATGCGGATGCAAGTGGCAAGTGGCGTACGCTCTCTAAGGTCAACTTCCCGACAAACATGATCTGCGAGAACAACCTCTCCGCCGGTCTTATCTTGACTACGCAAGGTGAGAACATCATTGGCAGCCTTGCCGGTAGCGGTTCTATGCGTAGTGACTGGGGTGGAAATAAAAATGTTGGGGATCGTACATTGAAGATTCTTCAGGCAAAGGATACAACTTATAGCGGTGTTTTCCATAGCGATGACCGCATAACTACGGTTACCGTTGCTCCTGGAACTTCGACCGCTGGTACGCTCACAGTTTCTAACACACAGACGGTTTCCAATGACCTTACCATTGAATCGGGCGCGGCGGTCAACCTCACGGGCACGTGGGTTGGTGCGACGACGGTTGCGGGCACGATAGGCGGCACGGGCACGCTGACCGACAACCTGACGTTCAACGCGGGCTCGACCTTCAAGGCGTTCGCCTCGGACGAGAACGGGCTTTCGGTCTCCGGATCGATCACCTATCCTGCGTCTGGAACGGTGACCGTCGATGTTAGCGCATTGGTCGCGCCGGCCGCGAGGGTCGTCCTTCTGACGGCGGCGAGCGAGTCCGATATCGACCTCTCCAAGTTCGCGCTGGCCGACGGGACGGAGAAGTGCAAGCTGGCGAAGGAAGGCGCGACATTGGTGATGAAACGGATCAAGAAGAAGGTCCTCGTCATCGTCAAGTAGCGGACGCGGCTGAAGAAGAGACAATGGGGAAAGTCTACTTCATATCCGGGATAGACACCGGAGTCGGAAAGACAATCGTGACGGGCCTCATTGCCCGTCACCTTTTAGCCTGTGGCGTGGATGTCGTCACAGTCAAGATGGTGCAGACAGGATGCGACGGGTTTTCGGAAGACCTTGATGAACACCGCCGAATCTGCGGCGGCGTCCAATGCCCGGAGGACGCCTCTGGCCTCACCGCCCCCCAGATATTCAAGTTCCCCTCGTCGCCGGAGCTCGCGGCAAGGCTGGAGGGGAGGACTGTCGACCTGAAGCGCATCTCGGACGCCGTCGCGGGATGCGCTGCAGCGCACGATGTCGTCCTGGTCGAGGGAGCCGGCGGCCTGGCGGTCCCGCTTTCCGAGGACGTCCTCTCCATCGACTTCGCCGCGTCCCAGGGCTGGCCATTGGTGCTTGTCACGTCCGGACGCCTCGGCTCGATCAACCACACAATTCTTTCCCTCGAGGCCGCCAAGGCGCGGGGAATGCGTGTCGCGGGCGTCGTGCACAACTTCGACCCGTCCGCCGACCCGGTGATTGACGCGGATGCCTTCAACGTCGAACGGCGTGTACTTGCGCGGTTAGGATTTCCTCCAGTCGTCATCCGTGTCCCCCGCTGTTCCGGTGCCCCGGCCTCATGGCCGGATGTCGACTTCTCTGAAATTTTGAAATCCAATCACTAGCCCTCCGCCAGGTGGAGTTTCACCTTGCCGAAGGGGAGTCGGTGACGATTCTCAAGCCCACCTACCATGACTATCGGCGTGCTGGCGGCCCGTATTGCGTACGGAAATGTAAACTAGCCGTAAGGCGAAGGTAAAGACGCGGCTGGCGGAGCTCAACCGTTTACGAAGCCGAAAGATCAGGGGCGGCCCGTCATCCGCGCTGCGCTTGGGCGGTCAGTCGCCGACTATCTTGTGCGGGTTCAGGATGTTCTTCGGGTCGAACACGGCCTTGATGCCGCGCATGAGCGCGCGCGTCTCCGGCGAGAGCGACGCGGCGAGGTAGGGGCGCTTCGCGCTGCCGATGCCGTGCTCTCCGCTGACCTGTCCGCCCAGCTCCCGCGCCCTGGCGTAGAGGTCGTCGAAGACGGCCGACAGCTTCGCCTTCCACTCTTCCTCGCCCAGTTCGTCGCGCAGCACGTAGATGTGAAGATTGCCGTCGCCGGCGTGTCCGAACGAGCGGATGCGTACCCCGTGGCGCTTCTGGAGGGCGTGGGAGAACAGCACGAAGTCGGCGACGTTCGCACGTGGCACGACGACGTCGCATTCGTCCATTTCCGTGGTGGACGCCTTGATCGCCTCGAGGAACGCCCCGCGGGCCGACCAGATCGACTCGTTGCGCTCCGGCGTGTCGGAGATGAAGACGTCCTTGGCGCCGTTGGCGAGGCATGTCTTGGCAGCGGCGTCCCACGCGAGGTCCACCTCCTCGCGGCTCGCGCCGTCGAATGTCAGCAGGAGGTAGGCGTCCGCCGAGTTGTCCGGGAACTTCCGCGCCTGGAACTTCTCCGCGGCGAGGATCACCTCGCGCTCCATGAACTCCACCGCGGTGGGGACGCTTGCCGAGCGGATGACCTCCGGGACGGTGCGGATCGCCGCCTCCAGGTCGGGGAAGGGGACGAGCAGCGAGATCCTCGCCTTTGGAAGCGGCAGCAGGCGGAGCGTCGCGCGCGCGACGACGCCGAGCGTGCCCTCCGAGCCGACGATCAGGTCCTTCAGCGAATACCCCGACGAGTTCTTCGCGATCTTCCCCCCGAGCTCGACGACGTCTCCGTTCGGGAGGACGACCGTGAGCGCGCGAACGTAGTCGCGCGTGACGCCGTACTTGACGGCGCGCATCCCGCCGGCGTTCGTCGAGATGTTGCCGCCGATGGTGGCGGTCTTCTCCCCGGGGTCCGGGGGGTAGAAGAACCCTCGCTCCTCGACGTACTTTGCGACGTCCATGAGCAGCACGCCCGGCTCGACGGTGAGCGTCATGTTCCGCTCGTCCAGCTCCAGGACGTTCGTCATGCCGCTTGTGTCGAGGAGGATTCCGCCCTCCAGGGGGACGGCCCCGCCGACGAGCCCCGTACCGCTGCCGCGAACCGTCACCGGGATGCAGTGTTCGTGCGCATAGCGCATCACCGCGGAGATCTCCTCGACGGAGAGGACCTGCACGCGCGCGTCTGGGCGCGCGAACGCGCCGCCCAGTTCGTCGTGGCAGTAGTCCTCGCCGATCGCGTCGCGCGCGGTCACGCGCTCCCCGCCGCAGATCGATTTCAGGAACGCGAGGTCGTCGCCGTCGAAACTCTTGTAGCTCATTTCGCCTCCTTTTTCGCCTTGACGCGGGCGATGAGTTCAGGGACAATTGTGTAGAGGTCGCCGACGAGCCCGACGTGCGCGACCTTGAATATTGAAGCCTTAGGGTCCGAGTTGATCGCGACGATTGTCTCGGCCCCGCTCATCCCGGCGACGAACTGTATCGCGCCCGACACGCCGCATGTGATGATGAGCTTCGGCTTCACGGTGCGCCCGGAGAGCCCGATCTGCCGCTTCGCGTCGAGCCACCCGGCCTCGACGACGGCGCGGGTCGAGGCGACCTCGCCGCCGAGGAGGGTCGCCAGCTCCCTCAGGAGCGCGATGTCCTCGGGGCGCTTCACGCCGCGTCCGCAGACGACGAGGACCTCGGCCTCCTCGATTCCCTTCTCGGCGCTCTTCGGCGTGCGCGAGAGGATCTCTATCTTCGAGGCGAGAAGCTCCGGCGCGAGCGAGCGCCGCACGACGCGCCCGCGCGGTTCGCCCTTCGGCGGCACGGAGAACACCTTGTAGCGGACGGTCGCGAACTGCGGGCGGTGGCGCGGCGTGTTGATGTGCGCCATGATGTTGCCGCCGTAGGCGGGGCGTATCTGGTCGAGGTCGGTGGAAGGGGACATGTCGAGGACCGTGCAGTCCGCCGTCAGCCCGGTGCGGAAGCGCGCGGCGACGCGCGGCGCGAGGGAGCGCCCGTTGACCGTGCCGCCGACGAGGACGGACGACGGGCGCACGGCGTTGATGAAGTCCTCCAGCGCGTTTGCGTACGGCTCGATCCTGAAGTGCTCGAAGGCGGGGTCCTCGTATACGTAGACCTCGTCCGCCCCGTGCGCGAGCAGCCTGCGGACGGCGTCCTCGGTCTTCGCGCCTATGACGACGGCGAGGACTGGGTGGTCGATCTTCGCGGCGAGCTCGCGCGCCTTGCCGAGGAGCTCAAGCCCGACGGGATGAAGTTCGCCGCCGGGGCCGACCTCGGCGACGACCGCGACCCCGCGCCACTTCGACTTGTCCACGCCCGGCGCGGAGTCGTCGACGAACTCGAACGCGCCGGCGCCCTTGCGGATGCACAGGCGGCACATGCGGCACCCCGCGCCGATCTCCAGCTCTCCGGACGCATTCTCGGAGATCGCCCCGAACGGGCACAGCGCCTTGGCCGCGTCCTTGTCGGAAATCTTCGTCTGGTGTATCTTGATGTATGACATTGTCATGTCTCCGTCACTGAAGGAACTTTCTTTCGTCCAGCAGGTCGGCGAGCTTCGCGGCCTTCTCCGCGTCGTCGCCGTCGAGATGCACGTGCTCCACGTGCGCGTCCGGCGGGAATATCCTCTTCACCTGCGTTGGCGACCCGTTGAGTCCGTAGTGCTTCGGGTCGGAGTCGTCGAGGTCCTTGAGCCCGAGCCACGTGATCTCACGGTCGGCCGTCGCCTTCATGAGCTTGTAGGAGGGGAGGCGCGGCTCGAAGATTCCCTTCTCCACCGTGACGAGGCACGGATAGGGGATGCGCTCGGCGAGAGTGCAGTCCGGGAGGTCGACGGTGAGCGAGATCGAGTCCTTCGCCACCTTGTCGATCGACTTCACGTTCACGACGTGCGGGATGCCCATCCACTCGGCGATCTCCGCGCCGACCTGCGCCGTGTCGCCGTCCGTCGTCTGCTTGCCGCATACGATCAGGTCGTAGGGGCCGGTCTTTGCGATTCCCTGCGCGAGCGTGAAGCTCGTCATCAGGACGTCCGCGCCGCCGAACGCGCGGTCCGAGAGGATCACGCCGCGGTCCACGCCCATCATGAACGCCTCGCGCACGACGCGCTCGCACTGCGGCGGACCCATCGTGAGCGCGGTCACCTCGGCGCCGTCTCCCGCCGCGGCCTTGATCCTCAGCGCCGTCTCCAGCGCATAGAGGTCGAATGGGTTCATCTTGGCCGGCACGCCGTCGCGTTTCAGCGTTCCGGTAGTCTCGTCGATTTCGACCTGGGTGGTGCCTGGCACCTGCTTTATGCAGACTAGGATCTTCATGTTGTTTTGCGTTGTTTCGCCGCCACTCGGGCGTTGTAGTAATATTATAGCATACAAACGGCTGCGAGGAAATGAAATATTAATCCCCCCGTCTTGTCCGGGGATTTGTGATATAATTAATTGCGATGGCCGTACACTGTTGCCAAATGGCTTTGAGGAAGACAATGAAGACTAGAATACAAAATCAAGGAGAACCAACGATGGAGTCTAGAAACACTTGTTTTGTGAGGGCGATGTCGCTCGCGGTCGCGATGTGCGCGGCGGTTGCGGCACATGCCGCGATGCCGATTCCCGTCGCCTTTGACGGGAGCGACGTGGTGGCGTCCGTCCCGGCGGGGGCGCTGGACGAAACCTCCACGCTTTATTTCGTGTGGGACGACTCGGACCATGGCACGAACCTCGCGGACTGGCCTGTGGCGAACTGCGTCAAATATGACGTCGGCCGCGACGGGGCGCGGCCATCACAATACCGCTTCAATCGCGACAAGGTCGCGCCGGGACAGGTGTTTCGCGTGCTCGCGACGGGTAAGGTGCGGCTCCTGGACGAGGGCGGATGGGTCTATGTGGGGAAAAACCAATACGTCGATACCGGCGTAAAGGCAACGCAGGTCCATGGCCTCGCGATCAAGTTCCAGTATTCTCCAAACGACTATCAGTTGGCGGACAAGAACCCCTGGGCGTCGCTGATGGGCAGCCTGCCGACCGATGACTTTACCATCGGACGCAAGGCGAACGGGAAAGACGGCGAGTTCTACATGCGCTATCGGGGCGAGTCGCTGAAGGCGGACGGCAAGACGCCTGACCTCATGTTCACGCTGGGCGATCTCTCCGTGCCGCACACGATCGCCATTGCCAATCGTACGGCGTCGCTTGACGGCGCAACGGTGATGAAGGACATGCCGGCAGGTTCCATCGGCGCCCACACGGACGCCGGAACGATCCTGATCGGTTGCTCGTGGGACGACGACTGCAATCGCGGACTGTCGGGTCGTTACTGTCATGCAAAGTGGTATTCCGCGCGTCTCGATGACGCGGACGGAAAGGCGATTATGAATCTCGTCCCCGCGAGAAGAGGCGGCGAAGGCGTGCTGTGGGACACCGTTTCGCGCCGGGTATTTGCCAACGCGGGAACGGGCGCGCTCACGTTCTCCGGCACGGCGGGAACGGCGATCGACGGCACAGAGGGCGTATGCGCCGCGTCGTGCGCGGTCGTCGTGGGCAATACGGAGTTCGCGGGCAAGGCGCGTTTCACGCTCCTCACGGACCGCATGGTCCGCTGCGAATGGAGCGAGGACGGTTCGTTCGAGGACCGTCCGAGCCTCACATTCATCAATCGCGTCCAGCCGCCGGTCAAGCACACGTTCGAGCGGGAAGGCGACGGCGTGGTGATCGAGACGGACAAGATGCGCCTTGAGTGGACAGGCGGCGCGTTCAATGAGACGAATCTCGTTGTAAGTGTTGCCAATGTGGAAATGTTGCCAATGGCCAATGCCAATGTTGCCAATGAAGGGGACAAGCCAAATTGGAAATTGGGAATTGGAACTGGCAACATTGGCAACAATGGCAACATTAAAAAAGACATGACTTCGGTTGCAGTTCTTTCGAAAGATAAGGAGAATCTGCTGGGGACGATGCGCACCATCGATGGGCGAACGAGCATCAAGGATCTGCTGCCGCGCATGGAGAAAGGCATCCTCTCGCGTCGCGGCGTGGCCGTTGTGGATGACACGACGAAGCCGCTGTTCGTGAAGGGCGGCGACTACTGGAAAGAATGGGTCGAGGAGCGTCCAAGAAGGGGAATGGGGAATGGTGCGTACCGCGATTTGACGGTTTTTGCGTATGGGCACGACTACAAGGGGTGTCTCGGCGACTACGTGAAGGTGGCGGGGCGCATTCCTTTGCCGCCGAGGTGGGCGTTCGGTTATTGGTGGAGCCGGTTCTGGAACGACACGGAGTCCGACTACCGCCAGGTCGTGCGCGAGATGAACTCCGTCGGCATCCCGGTGGACGTGTGCGTGATCGAAATGTACTGGCACGAGAACTGGGGCATCGCAGAGCGTCCCGACATCATACAGCCCAAAGGCGGGCAGATGTGGGGCTGGGGCGGCTACACGTGGAACCGCCGCTACTTCCCCGATCCGGCGAAGATGTTCCGCTTCCTGCACGACGAGGGACTGCATGCGCCGCTCAACATGCACCCCGCCTGCGGCATCCCGGAGTGCGAGGAAGTCTATCCGCGCTTCGCGAAGGACTACGGATGGACGGGCAAGGGCGTGATTCCGTTCCGCGGCGACGAGGAACGCTGGGCGGAAGTCTATTTCAAGGACGTCATCGAACCCTTGGAGGCGCTCGGCGTGGACTGCTTCTGGCTTGACTGGCAGCAGTGGCTGATGGCCAAGGGCAAGCCGACGTTGAACAACACCTTCTGGCTCAACCACCTCTTCGCCACGCACGACGCGGCGCGCGTGCGGCCGGGCGGCGGCGTGAAGCGTCCGATCATCTACCACCGCTGGGGCGGACTCGGCTCGCACCGCTACCAGATCGGCTTCTCCGGCGACGGTGAAAGCTCGTGGCGGATGCTCGAGGCAATCCCCTGGTTCACCGCCACCGCGTCGAACGTGGGCTACGGCTACTGGGGACACGACCTCGGCGGGCACAACCGGCCCCAGTTCAAGCGGGAGGAAAACGGCGAGCTCCTGACGCGCTGGATGCAGTGCGGCGTGTTCACGCCGATCTTCCGTACCCACCCGTCCAAGGACTCGCTTGCCGATCGCCGTCCGTGGAAGTACGCCGACCACTTCTTCATCCTCCGCGAGGCGTACCGTCTGCGTTACCGCCTTGCACCCTACATCTACACCGCCGCGCGCCAGGCGTACGACACGGGCGTGTGCCTGTGCCGTCCGATGTACTACGACTGGCCGGAGGAGGACGCCGCGTACGATTCCGTGAACCAGTACATGTTCGGCGACGACATCCTCGTCGCACCCGTCACGAAGGCCGTAGATCCCGTGACGAAGGAGGCGGAGGTCGAGGTGTGGCTTCCGAAGGGCACGTGGTACGACGTCTCGCGGGGCGAACTCGTGGAGGGCGGGCGCAAGCTGAAGCGCGGCTACACGATCGAGGAGACGCCGTGGTTCGTGAAGGCGGGCGCGGTGATTCCGATGTATCCCGATTCCGTCAACCGTCTCGGCAATCCCGGCACGGACGACCTCGTGCTCTTCTGCGCGCCCTATAAAACTTCAGTCCATGTAGAACAGGTAGAACATGCAAACCATCTTCATGACTTACATGTTCTACATGGACAACAAAAGGGAGCTGCTGTTTCTACTTCGTTGTATGAAGACGGCGGAGACAACGCCGACTACGCGACGAATTTCCGCCGCACCGCGATCCGCCGCGAAGGGAACCGCGTGACCATTGCGCCGCACAAGGGATCCTACACGCTCAAATTCCCGCTTGCCGCAGTGCCGCCCGCCGTGAAGGTGAACGGCAAGGAGTGCGTGTGGGAATACGACGCCGAAGACTTGGCCGTGGTCGTGAAAACGCCGTCGCAGGACGGCACGCGCGAGACGGTGGTGGAGCTTGTGTATTCGGATGCCGAGACAGCAAGCGTACAACAGCAAGGTGGTAGGGCGCGATCACCGAGCGCGCCGATCGCCGCCGTCAACGGCATGAAGGGTGAGTACACGCGCGTCGCCGCGCTCACGGATGACTTTCGGCTCGCCATTGCCGGACGCGGCTGGCCGAAAGCCGCCGCAAACCTCCCCACGTCGTGGCAGATCATCTGGAAGACGCGCGATGCAATCGCGGCGCATCCCGCCGACGCGGCGAAACTGCTTGCGGAGCGCGCCGCCGCGCTGAAGACTTTCGCCGAAAAGGACTGGCCACGTCTAGAGAAGACCTTCAAGCCAGAGTTCGTCAAGCGCATGCGTGTTTGGGTAGAAAAATCGCAACACGAAACGAAGTGAATTTGATATAATAATCCATTATGAAAACGAAGAAACTAATGATGATAGCGGCGGCGGTGCTTGCCGCTTTCGCGGGATGCGTCGGACCCGATGCGGGGAATGTCGCCGAAACGGCGGCGGAGAAGCCGCTGCGCGTGGCGGTGTTTGTGGACAAAGGGGCGCGCAACATCGGTGCGTTTCGCTGGCTTGAGATCACGGCGCGCATGAAGGGCGCCGTGGCGACGCCGGTTGACGGCGAGGCGGTGCGCGCGGGCGCGCTCGAAGCGATGGACGTCCTCGTGATGCCAGGCGGATCGTCCGTCACTGAGGCGAAGATGCTCGGCAAGGAAGGGCGCGAGAAGGTCAAGGATTTTATTCGGCAGGGCGGCGGGTACGTCGGAACGTGCGCCGGGTGCTGTCTGTTGATGGAGCCGGCGGGGCACCATCCGGACATGCTGCACCTGATCCCGTTCAAGTTCGGTCCGTCCGGCGGCAAGGCGGATATGTCCATCGCCTTCAACGAACGCGCCACCGCGCTTGCGGGCATCAAGAAGGGCAAGGTGAGCGTACGGTTTTCGGAAGGCCCCGTGCTATTGCCGTCAACGCCGGTCGAGGGTGCCAACATCGAGGTCGTGGCGACATACGACAGCGATCTCAATTCCATGAGCGAGAAGGAGCGTCCGTCGCGGGCGGGTTGCGCGGCGGCTGTCGCGGGGACGTACGGCAAGGGACGGCTTTTCGTCTTCGCCGTCCATCCGGAGTTCGATGTGGACGACCACTTCCTCCTGAAGGGCGCGTTCCGGTACGTGACGGGGCGGAAGGAGTTTGAATGGGACTATCCGCAGCGTCGGCGCGGGCAGCTCGTCGTCGGTTTCATGTGCGATGACTCGTTCGGGGTGGAGACGGCGAAACTCGTCCAGCGGCTTGTCACGAACGGCGAGTTCGACGTCGTGCCGCTCAACAAGAAGGCGGTCGAGTCCGGCGGACTCCGGGACGTCGACGCGGTGCTCGCGCCCGCCGGTGCGGGGGCGAACATGCTCAAGGCGAGTCTCGGCGGCGACAACGCGGGGCGTACGAAAGAGTTTATTGCGCGCGGCGGACGCATCTTCGCCTGGGGCTGTGCGGCGGAGGTCGCCGGCAAACTCAACCTCGGCGTGACGTGCGTAGTGGACGCAGAAGCCGCGTTCGCGGCACTGCGCGCGTTCGCGGCGGAACCGCTGCCCGTTCTCCATTCCCCGTTTCCCGCGAAGGTGGCGAAGCCCATCCGCGCCGGCATCTACCAGGATCCGAAGAACTCCAGCATCTCCATCGCACGGATGCTCGCGGTCGCGCCAGAGTACGAGCTGAAGTTCCTCTCGCCTGAGGACTATGTGAACGGCGGGCTCGACTCCATCGACCTCGTCGTCCAGCCCGGCGGCGGATGCACCTCGCAGTACAATGCGCTCGGCGAGAAGGGCGCGGAGGCGCTCAGGCGCTTTGTGCTGAACGGCGGGAAGTACTATGGCGTATGCGCCGGCGCGTTCATGGCGCTGCAGCAGTCGCTCCCGAACAGGCCGCGCATCGGGCTCGCGCCGTTCAAGGGCGACGACCCCGCGCACTACCGTGGCTCCGCCCCGATCAAGGTGAAGTTCACGGAGGAGGGGCAGAAGGCGCTTGAAGGCGTCGGGAAGTCTCGTACCGTGGTGTATGCGGGCGGTCCCGCGCTCGTTCCGGGCAAGCCAGTTGCGGATTCCGACATCAAGATCCTCGGCAGCTACGCCGGGCGGAAGATCAGCACCACTAGCGGCAAGCCCGTTGAGGACATGCTCGGCAAGGGCGCGTTCGCGGGCGGACGCGCGGGCAAGGGCAAGGTGTTCATCTCGTGTCCGCATCCCGAATTCGAGGAGGCGAACCACGACATCGTGCGGAGCGGAATCAAGTACCTCACGGGCGTTGCGCCGTCGCCGGTGTATCTCAACAGGACGCGCGGGGCGGTGTCGGTCAGGTACCGTTCGTCGGACAAGGCGTCGGCGGAGTTCCTGTTCGGGACGCTTCTGCATGACAGGCGCTTCCACGTGTATCCTGGCAAGGATGGCGGGGCGTTCGAGCATCTCGACGCGGTCGTCCTCACCGACAAGACGAACGCCGACGAGGCGAAGGAGATGAACGCCTTCATCGCGCGCGGCGGCAAGGTCGTCGCCGTCTGCGACACGCCGGATAAGCGCAAGGCCGCCGAACTGCTGAAGGGCGCGGTTGTCGTGGAGTCCTACGACAAGCTCATCCAGGCGTTGTTGAAATGATCGTATGCCTAACGCCATGAAAAATTCACTCTTCGGGAAGTTGTGTGTTGCCGCCTCGGTGGCGACGGTCTGGCTTGCGGCGTCCGCCGCGACGTACAAGGTGGATCTTGACAGGCCGGACGGCATCTACCGCTGCGGCGAGACGGCCACGTTCACGGTCAGACTGCTGGAGAAGAAAAACCTGGCGGGATCGGAACGGGCTTTCGCCGTCTTGGACAACTTCGGCACGACCGTCTTTACGAACATGCCGTTTGAAGTGTCATCGGTCGGTGCCGTGTTCAAGGTCTCGGGCACGCTGCGCGAGCCCGGGTTCCTGCGGCTCACCCTGCCGCCGACGAAGAACGGACGCAACGATCCGTTCGTGTTCAGCGCGGGGTTCGAGCCGGAGAAGATCGGGAAGGGGAGCCCGTCGCCGGCGGACTTCGACGCGTTCTGGGCCGACGCCCGCGCGCGTCTCGCCCGAGAGGTTCCGCTTGATGCGCAGGCGACCCGCGTGCCGGAACGCAGCACTGTGGCCTTCGACTTCTACCGCATCTCGTTCGCCACCTTTGGCCGCCGCGTCCATGGCTACATGAGCGTGCCGAAGGACAAGACGAAGGCGCCGTTCCCCGTTGACTTCGAGGTGTACGCGGCTGGCTTCGGCGGTTGGACGAACGACATGACTGGAAGGGGTGACGCAATCTGCGTGTGCTTCAGCGTCTATCCCTTCGCGCCCGACTGGAAGTGGCGCAAGATCGGGCTTGAGGCGAAGTACAAGGAGATGGACGCCGCCCTTGCTGCGCGGTTCGGCGTGCCGCACTACTGCCATGCGGGGATCACGGAATCGCGAGAGGACTACTTCTACTATCCCGTCATCCTTGGCATCGACCGTGCCGTGGACTGGGTCGCGGCGCGGCCCGACGTCGACAGGTCGCGCTTCCGCTACCAGGGCACGTCGCAGGGCGGCGGATTCGGGTTCTACCTCTGCGGACTCAACCGCGCATTCACGCGCGCCGCGTTCTACGTGCCGGCGATTACGGACACCATGGGCTACCTGAAGGGACGCAAGAGCGGCTGGCCGATGGTCGTCGAGAACAATTCATCCACGCCCGAACGCCGCGCCGTTGCCGAGAGGTGGGCGCCGTACTTCGACGGCGCGAACTTCGCCTCCCGCATCACGTGTCCCGTGCGCGTCGCCGTCGGATTCTCGGACACCACCTGCCCGCCGTGCGCCGTCTATGCGGCCTACAACGAGATCAAGGTCAAGGACAAGGCCATCGGCAACGGAATCGGCATGACTCATTCGTGTCGCGGGCATTTCTACTCTAAATTCGGCAACTGGGTCAGGGCAGACCAGTCTACATCTCGTCAAAGGCGCGATGGTGGCGCTTGCACAGAAGGGAAATGACAAAGAGGCTTAGAGAGGAAATCATGGTAAAACCGAAAATAGTCATCTGTATGGGTAGTTCCTGTTTCGCGCGCGGGAACGAGAAGACCGTCGAGGCGTGCGAGAACTTTCTCGACGCGCGCGGGCTCAAGGACGAGGTCGACGTGGATCTCGGCGCGAGCCTGTGTACCGGCAACTGCGCGGACGGGCCAATCGTGGTTGTGGACGGAAAAATATACAAGCACGTGGACCCGCTCGTGATGCGCGACATCCTCGAGGCGACGTTTCCGCAGAAAGGTTAATGGGTAAGATATGCTTACAAGTCCAGTCTATACGACCGAGAACGAGTGCCAGGACTGCTACAAGTGCGTCCGGCACTGCCCCGTGAAGGCCATCCGCATCGTGGACGGCAAGGCAAGCGTGATTCCCGAGGCGTGCGTCGCCTGCGGCGAATGCGTGAAGGTGTGTCCCGCCCACGCGAAGAAGATCAGGAGCGACCTCGCGCGCCTGAAGGAACTCGTCGCGTCCGGCGCGAAGCTGTACGCGTCCATCGCGCCGAGTTTCGCCGGCTACTTCAAGGGCGTGACAATCGGGCAGATCGCCGCCGCTTTGAAGGCTGCCGGCTTTGCCGGCGTGAGCGAGACGGCCCACGGCGCGGAGTCGGTGAGCGCGCACGTCTCGAAGCTCCTCCAGGAAACGGACTCCCCGCTCGTCATTTCGTCCGCCTGCCCGGCGGCCGTGGACATGGTGCGCAAGTACCTGCCCGGCTACGCGGCGTTCATCTCGCCGCTTCCCTCGCCCGTCCGCGCGCACTGCCGCCTTATCAAGGAGAAGTACGGCCACGAGGCAAAGGTCGTGTTCTTCGGCCCCTGCGCGGCGAAGAAGAACGAATCCGACGCGCATCCCGACGAACTGGCGCTGGCGGTCCTCTTCCCCGCGCTTGAGCAATTCCTCGAAGAGCGGGGCATCAAGTTCGGCGAAGAGGCGGAGCTCGCGCTGGGGCCCGCCGAGGAAGGACGCTTCTACTCCGTCGAGGGCGGCATGAACGATACGCTCCGCGACGGCAAGACGGACGTGCGGTACGTTTCCGTGTCCGGCCTCGAGGATTTTCGGCGGATGCTGGAGGACTTCGACCCCGCGGAGTTCAGGCTCCATCCCGAGAAGTTCCCGCGCAAGCTGTTCGTCGAGGTGCTGGCGTGTCCGGGCGGCTGCGTGAACGGTCCGGCGATGCCGCGCGGCGCATCGGGCCTCGCGACGCTGTTTGCGACGGACGCGACGGCGCCGATCCGCGCGTCATCGGGGCGGTGCCTCACGCACTGCGGGACGTCCACGTATCCGGCGGAGGCCGTCGTGGACGACGAGCCGGACGAGTCGGCGATCGCCGGCGCGCTTGCGCGCGTGGGCAAGACCACGAAGGCGGACGAGATCAACTGCGGCGCGTGCGGCTACAACTCGTGCCGCGAGTTCGCCAAGGCGCTTCTCGCCGGCAAGGCCGAGGAGGCGATGTGCCACATCTACCTCAAGAAGAGCTTCCAGCGCACGTCCAACGCGCTCATCAAGTACATTCCGGCGGGCGTCGTGATCGTTGACGCGAAGGGGTTCGTCGTCGAATGCAACCGGCTCTTCGCCGAGATGGCGGGCGCGCTGGAGGAGTTCGACGCGCTCGGCAACCTCGACGGGATTGCCATGGACGGCTTTATGCCCGACTTCGCGGAGCTCTTCGCGGGGGCGGTTGCGCATGGCAGCGAGATCGTCAAGTACCGCCAGCCGTGGAAGGGACGCATCGTGACGATCAGCGTGTTCCCGATCAGCGTGGGCAAGTTCGCCGGCGCGGTCGTGCAGGACGTCACGAAGAACGAGGGACGCCGCGAGGAGATCGCCGCCAAGGCACGCGACGTCATCCGCAAGAACGTGTACACCGTCCAGCAGGTGGCGCGCCTCTTCGGCGAGCACATAGCCGAGACGGAGATCATGCTCAACGAGATCGCGGGCGCGTACGAGTCGCAGACCGTCGGCAAGCGCCTCCGCGAGGGCGGCAGCGAGGAATACCTCAATGGCTGACGACCTTTTCATCGAGATGGAG
>Ga0310695_10005868_pt1 | contig 20919 bp, 15 predicted proteins | sample RumenRJG_04DNA_FD_203882 | JGI IMG/M metagenome (GOLD analysis project Ga0310695, IMG submission 203882) | Bovine rumen microbial communities from Lethbridge, Alberta, Canada - RJG_04 (v2) (version 2) | ecosystem: Host-associated > Mammals > Digestive system > Stomach > Rumen | place: Canada...
ACGATGCTGCAGAGGCTTTGAAGAACATTGCTCGTCAGGGTAAGAAAATCCTCTTCGTAGGTACTAAGAAACAGACTAAGGAAGTGATTGCCGAGAAGGCAACTAGCGTAAATATGCCTTATGTAATTGAGCGTTGGCCCGGTGGTATGCTCACCAACTTCCCCACCATCCGCAAGGCTGTGAAGAAGATGGCCAATATCGATAAGCTGATGCAGGACGGTACATACGGTAACCTGTCAAAGCGTGAGCTGCTGCAGATTACTCGTCAGCGTGCTAAGCTGGAGAAGAACCTCGGTTCTATCGCCGACCTGACTCGTCTTCCTAGCGCTCTGTTCGTCATCGACGTGATGAAGGAGAATATCGCTGTCAAGGAGGCTAACCGTCTGGGTATCCCCGTGTTCGGTATCGTTGATACCAACAGCGATCCTAAGAACATCGACTACGTGATTCCCGCAAACGATGACGCTAAGGATAGCGTAGAGGTAATCCTCAACGCTTGCTGCGCTGCTATCGCTGAGGGTCTCGAGGAGCGTAAGGCTGAGAAGGCCGACGAGAAGGCTGCTGAGGCTCAGGCTGAGGCAGAGGCTGTTGAGGCTAAGCCCAAGCGTGTTCGCAAGGCTCGCAAGGAAGAGGCTCCCGCAGAGGAGGCTGCTCCTGCTGCAGAGTAATCATTTCGCGATAACGTGATAACGTATAACGTATAACGAAAAATTAAAGAAAAAATGGCAATTTCAATTGACGATATCAAAAAGCTTCGCGCTATGACTGGCGCAGGTCTGGCTGATGTAAAGAAGGCTCTGACTGAGGCTGAAGGTGATTTCGACCGTGCTAAGGAGTTGCTCCGCGAGCGTGGTTTGGCTATCGCTGCTAAGCGTTCTGACCGTGAGACTTCAAACGGTTGTGTACTGACAAAGGTTGAGAATGGCTTCGCTGCTATCATCGCCTTGAAGTGTGAGACCGACTTCGTTGCTAACGGTGCTGACTTTATCGCCCTGACCAAGAGCATCCTTGATGCTGCTGTAGCTAACAAGTGTAAGACCATCGATGAGGTGAAGAACCTCGACATCAACGGTCAGACCGCTCAGGAGGCTGTAACACAGCGTTCAGGTATCACTGGTGAGAAGATGGAGCTCGATGGCTACCAGATTCTTGAGGGTGCCAACATCGAGGCATACGACCACATGGGTAAGCACACTCTGTGCACCATGGTTCAGACTAACAAGGAGAATGCTGAGGTAGGTCACAAGCTGGCTATGCAGGTGGCTGCCATGAAGCCCGTTGCTCTGAATGCAGAGGCTGTTGACCAGAAGATTCTTGACGAGGAGTACAAGACTGCTGTAGAGAAGACTAAGCTCGAGCAGGTTGAGAAGTTCGTTGAGATGAAGCTTAAGAAGGCTGGTTTGAACCCCAACCTCGTTGATAGCGAAGATCACATCGAGAGCAACATCAACAAGGGCTGGCTCACCAAGGAGCAGGCTGATGAGGCTCGTAAGATTATCGCTGATGCAAAGGCAGAGGGTGAGGCTCAGCTGAAGATGCCTATGATCGAGAACATCGCTAAGGGACGTGTAAACAAGTTCCTGAAGGAGAACTGCTTGGTTGACCAGGAGTTCCAGTTCGGTGATGGTGACAAGGCTACTGTAGCTCAGTGGGTGAAGGCTCAGGACAAGGAGCTGGATATCACTGCTTTCCGTCGCTTTACACTGGCTGCTGAGTAATTTGATACATAAGCAACTAAATAAGAATCGGCATTGTTTCTGCAATGCCGATTTTTTTTTGTCTTATATCTTTTAGTCGTCTATCACCTCTGGGTCGGGCAGGTTACGGTCCATGTCGCTATAAGCCCCTTTCAAATCCGAATTTGTGATGCTATACTCACGACAGAGTGGACGGTCCTTGTCTTTCAGACTATGCCGGAAGAGCCACTCGTAGGTACGTCTCAGGTAGAATGCGCGAGCCAATGCACCATGGTTGGCTCCTGGAAGCCAGTCATAACGCAGTCTGCTATCGTTATGAGCATCTTCAAGTGCTTTGACAATTCGTTTGGACTCTTTAATGCCTACTGCCCTGTCTGCTGTTCCATGAAGAATCCATAAAGGGAGTTTGCCAAGTCCTTGCAGATCCTTTAGTGTTGAACCGCCGCATAGAGCCATTGCGGCAGCCACCTTTTCGGGGTAAGTACCTGCAAAGTCCAGTGTGCCATAGCCTCCCAGGCTCATGCCTAAGACATAGACGCGTGTGCTGTCAGCAGGATAGTTTTTCAAGGTCCACTCTAATACATCGTTGATTTTCTTGGGATTCCATGCACCACCGGGATTCTGTGGCACAATGACCAGTGCCGGAATCTCACGGCCTTTGACAATGGCATCCAAAGGTCCATAGCGGCGTGAACGGTTCAGGTCACGACTGCACAGGCTGGCGCCGTGAAGGAAGATAATCACAGGTGTGCTTTCCTGAGAATAATAATAGTCCTCTGGCGTGTATATCCAGAAATCATAACCACCGGGTATTACCTTTCGATTGGCCATCAGGTAATCATACTGTGCTGAGATGTTAAGCCAACACAGAAGAGATAAAATGAGTGTTACGATACGTTTCATGCGTGCAAATGTACGCATTTTCTCTGAAAAGTTTGCTCAAATCAAGTAAAAATATTAGTTTTGTAGGCTCAAAACGAAAGAAGATATGAAGATTTTTGCTGTAGGAATGAATTATGCACTGCACAATAAAGAGTTGGATGGTGCGTTATATAAACCAGAGAAGCCTGTAATTTTCACGAAAGCTGATTCTGCTTTATTGAAGGACGGAAAGCCGTTTTTTATCCCCGACTGGTCCGAGCGTGTGGATTACGAGACGGAATTGGTTGTCCGAATATGTCGTCTGGGTAAAGGCATTCCCGTACGCTTTGCTCATCGTTATTATGATGCGGTGACAGTGGGGATTGATTTTACAGCTCGCGACTGGCAGGAAGAGGCTCGTAAGAATGGCCAGCCATGGGAGATTTGTAAGGGCTTCGACGGCTCCGCTGTGATAGGTCAGTGGGTTGAAAAGGAGAAATTCCGTGATGTTCAGGCCCTGCATTTTCATTTGGATATCAATGGTAATACGGTGCAGGAAGGCTGTTCAAGCGATATGCTCTATAAGGTGGACGAGTTGATTAGTTATATCTCAACCTATTTCACATTGAAGACGGGCGACCTCTTATATACAGGAACCCCTGTTGGTGTTGGTCCGGTAAAGATTAACGACCACTTGGAAGGTTGGCTGGAAGACCGTAAGGTGCTGGAATTTGATTGTAAGTAAGACTGATGAGAAGATTTTTTCTGATTTGGCTGATGATGATATGTGGCATGGTTTCTACTATGGCACAGGGTTTTTATAATCTCACAGCCGAGGAAGTTAAAATCGACTCTTTGTTGCCTTTCGTCAATTACTCGTGGCCTTTGGGAGGTAATTATGCAGACTCGACTTATGAGGTGAGAATTGCTTATCCGGAGTTTCTGGATATGGCAGAGGAAGACGTTAATCGTTATCATGCCATTACTACTGAACAACTGCCAGAGTTGCCGCGGATACAGCAATATGTAGGTGTGTCACGAAAGAGTGGTACTTTGTATGCCCAGTTCGTTCCACTTGTTTTTCGTGAGGGTAAATATCAGAAACTTGTGAGCTTTCAGTTGCAGGTGAAATCTGCACCTGCAGGAAAGACCCGCCGTGCGTCATCGTCGGGCGATCGTTATGCAGCCCATTCGGTTTTGTCTAGTGGGCATTGGGCTAAGATTCGTGTGCCAGAGACGGGTTTTTATCATCTGACAGACGCTTTGATTAGAAAGGCAGGATTTAAGAATCCTAAGAAAGTCAAAATATACGGTTATGGCGGAGAACTGCAACCAGAGGTACTGACTGGAGAGTATCTTTCGGAGACAGATGATTTGAAGGAAGTGGCCACGTGTACGATTAAAGGGAAAAGACTGTTTCATGCTTCAGGACCAGTTAGCTGGGCGTCTAATACAACTCTTGCCCGTACGCGTAATCCCTATTCAGATTATGGCTATTATTTCCTGACCGAGAGTGATGATGAACCTCTGACAGCGGATAGCGCGTCTTTTGTCAGTTCATATTATCCTTCTGCCAGTGATTATCATGACTTGTATGAGGTAGATGACTATGCTTGGTACCACAGTGGCCGTAATCTCTATACCAGCGAGAAACTCACGGTTGGCTCTGACCGTAACATCACTTTGCCTGGCGTTCATTCCACGACGACGCAGATAAATGTAAACCTGTCATACGATTCTAAGTTTGTGGCAACGTTGTTGATGAATGGCACAACGATCGGGACGTTGACAGCATCTTCCGGGCTGACAAGTTCCGGGACTTTGTCTGATGGTAATGCTGTTGCTACCCAGGCCAGCTGGAAATTCTTGTTACCTGATTCTGTGATGAAAACTACAGACAATAAACTGACGCTTCGTCAGACATCAGGTGGCGAAGTTCGTCTGGATTATGTGTCGTTGTGCTATTCTACGCCCAAAGCGCTTACTGACTTTACGACCTCGCTCCCAGTACCAGAGTATCTCTATGACATCACGAATCAGGACCATCACGCAGACTCGGCGGTAGATATGGTAATAATTATACCTACCAGCCAGAAGCTTCTTTCAGAGGCAGAACGCTTGAAGACGCTCCATGAAACCTATGATAGCTTGCGTGTGAGAATTGTTCCTGCTGATGAGCTTTATAATGAGTTCTCCAGTGGTACTCCAGATGCCAATGCCTATCGCCGATACATGAAGATGTTATATGATAGGGCAGGGACGGAGGCCGACCAGCCACGTTATCTGCTGCTCTTTGGAGATGGTGCTTGGGATAACCGTATGTTGTCTAGTGGCTGGCGCAGTCTTTCACCTGATGATTTCCTGCTTTGCTACGAGAGCGAGAACTCTTTCAGTGCTACGAAGTCCTATGTGTCCGACGATTATTACTGCTTGCTGGACGATAACGAGGGTGGCAGTATATTGAAGGATAAGTTCGATGCCGCCGTCGGTCGCTTGTCTGCTCGTACGGCCGAGGAGGCCAAGATACTGGTGGATAAGATTTATGCTTATCGTACCAATGCCTATGCTGGCGCATGGCAGAATACCTTGTGCTTCCTGGGTGATGATGGCGACCAGAACCGTCACATGCAGGATGCAGAGGCTGTTGTGAGTACGGTGAAGAGCCTTTACGCTAATTATGATATCAAAAAGATTTATTGGGATGCCTATACACGTGTGACCTCTTCAACAGGAAATAGTTTTCCGGATGTTACGCGCCTGATTAAACAACAGCTTCAGAAAGGAGCGTTGGTGATGAACTATTCAGGACATGGTGGTCCCTCGTTGCTTTCTCATGAAGCCGTGTTGCGTATTACGGATTTTGGAGAAGCCTCTTCCTTGCGTCTGCCCTTGTGGGTTACTGCCGCTTGTGATGTGGCTCCTTTTGATGGTCAGAGTGATAATATAGGTGAGACGGCAATGTTAAATAAGAAGGGTGGTTCTATTGCCTTCTACGGCACCACACGTACCGTTTATGCCTCTTACAACCGACTGCAGAATCAGTCGTTTATGAAATACCTCCTGGCCAGTAAGAATGGACGCCGTCTTACAATCGGAGAAGCGGCCTACCTTGCTAAGAATGATTTCGTGTCAGGTTCTACGGAAATGCTTACCAATAAATTGCAGTATGTCCTTTTGGGAGATCCAGCCCTGACTCTGGCCAGTCCTACGGAGCAGGCTGTTATTGATAGTATCAACGGCAAGGCTGTTGCTGATGGAATCCAGCAGCTGAAGGCTGGTTCAAAGGTAACCCTGAAAGGTCATCTGCCGGGGCATACAGATTTCAATGGTGTTGTCACAATTACGGTTCGTGATATCGAAGAGACCATTGTTGGTAAACAGAATGATCCGGTAGCAACAGAGACAGCCTTTGAGTTCCAAGACCGTCCGAATACCATATACAATGGTAATGACAGTGTACGTAATGGTCAGTTCTCGTTCTCTTTTGCAGTTCCCAAGGATATCAGTTATTCCGATAAAACGGGTCTATTCCTTGTCTATGCAGTCAATAACGACAAATCATTGTCAGCTCATGGTGAGTGTGAGAGTTTCACGCTGACAGGTACTGAGGATTTGTCCAATGACGGCGTAGGACCGTCAATCTATTGCTATCTGAATAGTGAGTCGTTTGTAAATGGCAGTACGGTGAATGCCACACCCTATTTCTATGCAGAACTGACGGATAAGGACGGTATCAATGTTTCTGGCGGTATCGGTCACGATTTGGAACTCATCATTGATAATGATATGAACCTTACCTATCAACTCAATGAGCGTTTCCAATATGACTTTGGTGACTATTGCAAGGGAAAAGTTGACTATGTACTGCCGGAACTTTCGGATGGCCCGCATAAGCTCCTTTTCAGAGCTTGGGATGCACAGAATAATTCCTCTGTCGCTGAGTTGTCGTTTGTGGTGAATGCTACCCAACAGCCCACATTAAGTAACGTGATATGTACGAAGAATCCTGCTACTACATCTACCAGTTTTGTTATCAGTCATGACCGTGCAGGAAGTGAGGTGGATGTAGAACTGGAAGTCTTCGATACTTCCGGCCGTCTGTTGTGGAGGAAGTCTGAGACAGGTATTTCTACGGATCATACTTATACGATTGATTGGGATTTGACTACAGGTAGTGGTAGCCGATTGAAGACGGGCGTCTATCTTTACCGTGTCCTGATTAGTAATAATGGCAGCTCTAAGGCTTCACAAGCTAAGAAATTGATTGTCCTGGGACAATAAATAAGGTGTTGTTGCGTTATAACGATATAACGTTATTACGTCATAACGAAAATTACAATGAAAATAAAGAAGATTCTTTTGGCAATAGGCTGTTGTTCTATGTCCTTTGTGATGGCTCATGCCGATGACAAGAACACCACGTTCAATCCGGTGGAACATGCTGTCATCTCTCAGACCATTGCTCCAGACGCTCGTGCTGCCGGTATGGGTGATGTGGGTGTGGCTACTGATCCTGATGTCAACTCTCAGTATTGGAACTTGGCAAAATACCCGTTCTGTATTAGTCGTGCTGGTGTAGCGCTCAACTACACCCCTTGGTTGCGTCAGTTGGTTAATGATATTGACTTGGCTTATGTGGCTGGCTATTATCGTATAGGCGATTATGGCGCATTGTCTGGCTCTCTGCGTTATTTCTCACTTGGTGAGGTGTATACCGATGCGGAGGGACTGGATGAGTCCATGACGGTGAAGCCTTATGAAATGGCACTTGATGTGGCTTATTCTCGTATGCTGAGTGAGACATTCTCTCTGGGTGTAGGATTGCGCTGGATTTATAGTGACCTGCGTTATGATTATTTCAGTGAAGGTTCTAAACCAGCCTCTGCGTTTGCAGCCGATATTGCCATGTATTATAATAACTATATGATGCTTGGCAATCGTGAATGTCAGTTGGGCCTTGGTGCTACTGTTACAAATATCGGTAGTAAGATTTCGTTCTATGGTGACGATGAGAGTCAGTTTATTCCTGCAAACTTGCGTGTAGGTGCTTCATTGTTGGTACCAGTCGACGAATACAACCGTTTTACGCTTGCTTTTGATGCCAATAAGTTACTGGTTCCTACGGTTCCCACCATGCAACAGTATATTGATAAGGAGCTCGGTGGCGATGATACGAGATATAATGCCAGTGAGTATCAGCAGTATGTGCGCGAGCAATATAGCGATATGTCGAGTATCAAAGGTATCTTCACCAGTTTCAGTGATGCTCCTGGCGGCTTCAAGGAAGAACTTGAGGAAGTGCAGTGGAGCGTTGGTGCCGAGTACGTGTACAATGATCAGTTCTCGCTCCGTGCCGGTTATCACCATGAGTCGGAATCAAAGGGTAATCGAAAGTACTTTACCGTGGGTGGTGGCTTCCGCATGAATGTCTTCTCACTTGATGTGGGCTATGTCATCTCAACGGCTCAGACTAATCCCCTTGATCAGACGCTGCGTTTCACCTTGGCATTTGATATGGATGGTCTGAAAGATCTTTTTAAGTAATGGTATTTTAACGGGATAACGTCATAACGAATATAATAGAATGATGATTAGAGTTGGAATGGGCTATGATGTCCATCAGTTGGTAGAAGGCCGCGACCTGTGGATGGGTGGCATTAAGTTGGAACATACTATGGGCTTGTTGGGCCATAGTGATGCCGATGTATTGATTCATGCTATCTGTGATGCCATTCTTGGCGCAGCAAATATGCGTGATATAGGCTATCATTTCCCTGATACTTCTGCTGAAACTGACGGAATGGATAGTAAGATTATCCTCAAGAAAACTATAGAACTCATTGCCTCTAAGGGCTATCGTCTGGGTAATATCGATGCCACGATTTGTGCAGAGAAGCCTAAGATGAACCCGCATATCCCTGAGATGCAGCAGTGTATGGCGCGTGTCATTGGCTGTGACCCGGATCAGATTTCCATAAAGGCTACAACAACAGAGAAACTTGGTTTTACAGGACGGCAAGAAGGCATCTCAGCCTATGCCGTTGCGTTGATTGAAAAGATCTGATGAAACAGTTTATAGTATTCATCTTCGTTCTTTTTGCTTTTCTTTCTTGTACAGAAAAACGTGATTATCGCGATGCTTTGTCGCGTGCAAGGGCTGTTATGTACCATGATGCCGACTCTGCTCTTGCTATTTTAGATAGTTTAGGTGATCATCAGTCAGAATTTGGCTCTCATTTTCAGAAACAGTATCAGTTGCAGTTGGCTGCAGCCGAAATGAAAGCGGGTGCAGTCTTTACTACGGATTCTCTGACAAAAGAGTTGGTGGATTATTTCGAAGCGAATGGTGATGATGAGGAAGTTGCCTTGGCATATTATATGTATGGTTGCTCCCTGATTGATTTGGGCCAGTCACCAGAAGGACTACAAGCGTATTATACTGCACTAAGCAAGGTTGATACAACCAAGGCAGACTGTAATTATGAACTCCTGAAGAATATCTATGGACAGATGTCTTTGGTGTTTCATAACCAGAATCTACCTCAAGATGAGATATGGTCATTGAACCATTATGTTGAGAATGTTAAGAAAACCTCTTCTGAGAAGGACTATCTTTTAGCTAAGTACGAATTGGTAGCTCCGTATATTTTGTTGAATGAAATCGATTCAGTATTCTATGTGGCCCTTGGAGTGTATGAGGATTTGATACGTATTGGTGATAATCAAGGCGCTGCAAGAGTCCTATGCCCCACTATTTATTATTACATGGAAAGGGGGGAGATGGATAAAGCAACGTGGGCCAAAGAAATCTTCGAAAAAGAGTCTGGCTGGTATGACCAAAATGGGAATATTGCCAGTGGACGTGAAAGCTATTATTATGTTAAAGGTTTCTATGAATTATCTGCAAATCGTTTAGATTCAGCAGAACAACTATTCCGTAAGGCAATCAGATATGGTTATCTGTCAGAAGGCTATAGGGGCTTGTTGAACGTATATAGAAAGCGCCATGATGTAGATTCTGTTTTCCATTTCTCACTATTATATGAAGCTGCGCAGGATACGCTCCACAATCAGCTGCGTACGAATTCAATCCATCAGATGTCGGCTTTATATAATTATAACAGGAGCCAGAAAGAAGCTGAACAGGAACGTGAGACCTCTCGAAAACTGAAAATGCGTTCAACATTCATTGGTGTTATTTCGTTTTTGGTCGTAGCGCTGCTATTATGGCTATACCTCCGATATAAGAATAAGAAAAAACAGGAGATACTGAAGCTGTCTAAAAAATTAGAGAGTGCTATTAGCACCCGCTCTGAGATATCAGCGGAACTGCAGATGCTTAAGAGTAAGAACTACGAAGGCGTGATTGCTGCAAAAGAAGCGAAAGAGGCTGAACTTACTGAAATCATCAAACGTTTACAGTTGGAGAATGATCAGACTGAACGTACTGATGCAACGGAAACATTTGTCAATAGTCCCATTGCTCAATTGTTTATAAAAAAATCAAATCTTAAAACAGAAAAGCCCAATCCTTCGGATGGCGAATGGAGCTTATTGATAAGACAGTTTAGCAGGAGCTTCCCCGACTTATATAAGTCTTTCTCAGAGGGAACGCCACTTTCCCAGTTGCAGCAACAGGTTTGTGTCTTAATTATTCTTGGAATGTCTGATTCTTCTATTAGAATTATGTTGGGCAATTCAAAGTCTGTTTTGTCTGACGCCAAGTCAGATGCAAACGAACGCCTGTTTGGGCAGAAAGGTGCTAGAACGCTAAAAAGTAACCTGTTTAATGCTCTAAAGTAGCTCTCCCGAACTTTTCCGAACTTTTTTTGTAATCCACTGTAAATCAGTTGGGTTTCTTTGACGTTTCTGCTCTTTGTAGAGGCAGTCTAGGAAAATTATCTTATTTTTTGTTTTGTGCATAAAAGAAAAAGGTATAACTTTGCTCGGAAATTACTAAAACCCTTTAATAATATAGTTATGTTTAAGAAATCTTTTATAATCACGGGATTATTCCTTTTAGTGTCATTATGTAGCTCAGCTCAAGAATGGGCTGAACTAGCAAAAGCAGAATTAGCCCCTGGAATTCTGAGCACCTCGTTCGTTCAGAGTGGTGCAAGTTCTTTGTCATTGTTTGATGATTTGTCATTGCAGGTCCGACTTATTGATCCGTGGAAACCTTCAACTGGTATTAAGCGTAGCCCGGCAAAGGCTCCCTCTTTGAGCATTTTTGATCATACGTTGTATTTTGCTACCTCATGTGATGGTTGTATCCTGCGATTGGTAAATGAGGATGGCGATGTGGAATATGCAATAGAAATACCGGAGAATACTTCGACCATAACCTTACCATTCTATCTGTACGGAGAGTATGAGCTTCAGATTCTTCGTGGTAACTATTGCTTCTTCGGTTTTGTGGAGTTGTAATAGAATAAGCAAATAAATAGCGCTTCTTTAAGATGGAAAACATCATAAAGAAGCGCTATTTTTATGGTGAAATGCTAAAGTTTGTGTCTTGGCGAACTTTTCCGAACTATTTTTGTAATGCGTTGAATATCAAATCGTTTAGTTGTATGTTTGCTCGGTTTTGACGAACTCTGGCGAACTAAAAGAATCCCTAAAGTTTGGAGCGATATATAAATTGCCTTACCTTTGCCTCACGAATCATAAATAAAAAAACTATGGGTGAATATTTCTTAGCAGTCCTCGGACATTTATTCTTGATGCCTTCTGGTGCTTATTCGCAATCTCAGAATTTATTTTCTTTTGAGAATGTGTACCTGCATATGCGCAAGGTAGATTCTGCAGATTCTGCAAAATCTGTCAAACGTAGTTCTGTCAAGACGCCATCTCTGAGTTTAGAGAATCATACTCTATATTTTAATACATCTTGCGATGGTTGTACTTTGCAGCTCTTGGATGAGAGTGGTAATGTAAAATATACTAAGGTTATTCCAGAGAATACCTCTAATATTACCTTGCCAAGTGACATGGCGGGAGGATGTGAGTTGCAGATAATCCGTGGCCAATACTGTTTTTATGGTTTAATAGATTTGTAATTAATCATATGTTAGTTGTATAGAGCTTTTAAGTGTTAATAATTGTTTTTAGGTTATGATTCTTCGATTTTTGTGAAAAAATTGAAGAATCTATTGGATATATCGAAAACTAACGGGTTAAATATTGTAAATTGTACGGGCTTTTCTACCTAAAAAAAAGAAGAAACGACTAATTTTGTATCGGAAAAGATTGATACAAAACAGGAAAGTCCAGTGCGTAGATTTGTTAACCCAATTCAGGTAATTCTCGTAATTGCCATTGTGTTACTTGGCCAATTGTCAACATTGGCCCAGAAGCCTGACTCGTTGTTGTACAAGCAATTGCCAGATTATCCGTTTGTTTTTGTGTCAGATTCTATTGTTACTTCTCCCCCTGTTATTACGGACTCCTTATTCGATGTGATAGCTCGTGGTATCCGTTTCCGTGTGAACAGAACAGAGTTGCTTCAGGACGATCCCTTTATACCTTTATATAATGACAGTCTTGTGCCTTGGCTCAAGAAAAACAACCTTGTATTACGTGAGGTTTATGTAAAGGGTGCAGCCTCTCCAGAAGGTCCTTACCTGAATAATGTCCGCTTGAGTCGCGAGCGTACAAAGCGATTGATAGAGTTCCTTAGCAGTAACTTGGATCAGCCGATTGCAGACCGTCCTTTGAATGCCAAATGTGTGACAGAAGACTATGCTTATTTGGTAAAACTGATGGAGCTTGCCGATGATGCGGAATATAAACAAGTAAAATATATCTGGGAAAGTTGTCGTGGTGATGAGCGCCTGTGCAAGAAGAAACTGATGGCTTATAACAAGGGAAAGACCTGGAAACGATTGTTGCAGGTTTATTTCCCCACATTGCGCCAGAGTCGTGTTGTGCTTTGGTTTGCTGTGAGTCCGAAACACATGCCTGTTCCCTCTTATCATTTTACCGCAAAGACAGAGATGCTTGCCGTTACGGCGTTTCCTGCTCATATCTCATTATCTGAGTCTGCACCGACAGTAGAAAAGAAGTATGCACGCAGACATCTTATTGCGGCAAGGACAAACCTGCTGCACGATTTTGCTTATGTGCCGCAATTTGGTTTTGCACCCAGCGGAAATATCCAACTGGAATATTATCCGCTTACGGGCCATTATACTTATAATGCCGGTTTCACATTCTCTAATCATCGCCATTGGGATGAGCACAAGTTTATGCAGGTGCGTGATGTGCAGTTAGAGTTGCGTCGTTATTTCAAGGGTGGGGGAGCATTCATCGGCCCCTATCTTGCTGCTTATGTGGAGGGAACAAAATACGGTATTGGTTTTAGTGCCACAAAGGGCTGGGAAGGCGAAGGTGGTGGTGCCGGTCTTACCCTGGGTCACACCTGCCGACTGAACAAAAAAGGTAGCCTCCGCTTGGAGCTTAGTCTCAGTGTTGGTGCTTTCATTACCCGCTACGACCCATATGTGTGGGGTAATCCTATCACGGGCTTTGTTGACGGCCTTTACTATTATGATTATCATGGCAGTACCAGTCAGTTCAAGGAGCGTAACCATCAGTTTATGTGGTTTGGTCCCACTAACGCCGGTATTCATCTGACATACGATATTATTTACAGAAAGAAGAAGGAGGTAGTCAGATAATGCGCATACATATATATCATATAATCGTAGCTCTGTTGTTCGTGGCGTTTGGCATGACTTCATGTATCGAGCCTCCTTTGCATCTGCCAGGTCAGAATATGGAGTTACAGATACCTCAGGTCGAGACCGATTTGGAGGTGATATGGGATGTTGATGTAGATTTCCAGACTGACTGGTATTATGGTTGGGATCTGAAGGACGACTCTATCTGGGGTAGCATAGGCTATACGATGCCTACAAGTTTTGAAGTGCACCGCTATTACAAAGGAGACGACCCTTATGCCAAACATACTACAGACGAGGCCTTCTCTATTCGTACTACCCGCTTCCGTCGATATTTTCAGTTTGGCTATTATGATATGCTTTTCTATAGCGATATCGACTCTAAGGACGGCACCCAGGTGTTGGTGCTGAACGAGACGCTCGATTCGGTCACGGCTACTACAACTGGTACACGCGGTATCTCCCGTAGTATCCTGGAGCATAGCAGATCAAACGAAGCCGATCCTTCTGGCGTTATTGGTTTGCTGAATCAGCCCGAGATTTTCTATAGCGCTTATCCTGAGAATATCTATATCTCACGCGATTTGTCCGATTATGAATTCGACCCCGTAGAGAATATCTATATCAAGCATATTGAAACGAAACTGCGTCCACTGGTGTATATCTACCTCGTTCAGTTTATCCTCTATAACAACGAGGACGGAAGAATTAAGGGTATCAATGGTAATGCAGCCCTTTCTTCTATGGCCAGTAGCACGAATGTGAATACTGGTCATACGGGGTATAAGCCAGCCCTGATTTATTTCAATACGCGATTGAAGAAGAATCAGGAGGTTAATGGGCAGAAGTGTGATATCATTGGTGGTAAACTAACCACGTTCGGTCTTTGTGACAACGAACCCTTTACCCGCTCGGGTGCCCTTTATGCCGGTTCGCGTTCGAATCTTAGAAACTATCTGTATTATGACCTGATATGGCAAGACGGACAGGTCAAGACATACGAGTTTGATGTGACCGACCAGTGTCATGCACAAGCTCACGGAGGTATCCTCACGGTGTGGATAGACTGTTCTAAGCTCACACCGCCCGATCCATTACCATCGGGCACCGGTAGTTTGTTCGTTCCTACTGTCGAAGACTATGACGAGGTGTTTTGGGAGATTGAAATCTGACGCATCTCATTGAATTAATCATGTATAATTTAAAAAAACCATTAAATATAATGATGAAAAAAGTAACTATTTTCGCTGCAATTGCTATGACCATGGTTGGTTGTAGTAGCGATGAGTTGGTAAACAGCTCAACTGAGAACACAGAGGCTCCTATCGCTTTTAGCGTGGAGAAGAAGAACATTACCCGTGGTACAAATCTGGAGACTTTGGGCCACTACAACTTCGGTGTGTGGGCAAGGAAAGTCAACGGAAAGAATAGCCTTGCTGATGCAGAAGTGATGAACAATTATCTGGTTGGTTACTCGGACGAAAGTGTCAAGGGATACAACACTAAAGGAGCTTCAACTTATAATAAACAAGCAGGTACACTAGATGACCATTTGTCTCCTTGGTTCTACGAACACTTGGGAACATCAGAGTACGAAGACGGTTCTTACGGCTATAAGACAACCGATAAAGACTACATGTCAAACAATGCCAATCAGTACCTCCGTTATTGGGACTTGGCATACGCTAACACCAACTTCTATGCATATGCTCCTTATGTGAAAAAAGATGCTGAAAATGGTAAAGAAGTAACATTTGATCATGAAAAAGGTGAAATGAAATTCGCTGATAAGACCATTCGTGATGGTTATGATGAAACCTTAAATACTGATTATACAGTATACGACCGCTCACTCTCTGAGTTCATGTATGCTAGTGTTCAGGCAGAGAATGTTCAGTGTCAGGATGTTGTGGTTCCTTTTAAACACATGGGTGCTCAGCTTTTTGTGCGCTTCTATGAGGACATCCCTGGTTATAAGGTTGAGTTGATTGACCTGGGTGAAGATCATGGCACGATGGTTTCCTCTGCTACTGGCGATCTGAAAAAAGGTATTCAGGTAACGCCTGCTAAGCAGAACGGCACCAGCTATGAATCAGCTGAGTATTACACGACACAGGGAGTTACCATTGAATTCGATGATAACGCAGCGGTTACCACCTACACTCCATCATGGACTAATAGCACAAAAGTAAGTGCTAATCTGATGTTCCAAGTTCCTGCTGAAGGCAAGACAACTTCAACTGACGCTCCTGCTAATTTGGCAGACTACAAGGGTCATAAGATTATTAAGGAGTTTGAAAAAGCTAGTACTCAGGAGTATAGCTATTCTCCCACTATCTATTATGCCGTAGCTCAGCCTAAAACAAGTGAGACTGGTCTGACCTTCCACGTGTCTTATCGAATTATCGCAGAGGATAACCAAGAAGTAATCACTGTTCACAATGCAACAGTATATGTACCGGCCTACACTAAGGTAGGCGAAGATACTACTTATATTGCAGCTTGGCAGCCAAATAACAAGTATACTTATACTTTCAAGATTACAAAGAACTCTACAGGTACAACAAATCCTGAAACCCCAATTGATCCAACCAATCCTACAACAAGCACAACAAAGGGACTTTATCCTATTGTATTTGATGGTGCTACTGTTGAGGATTATACAGTAAAGACTCCAGTATCAGAAATCTCGAAAGAAGGCGATACAAACTATTAATCGTTGTATATAAACGAACTAATGCTAAATAGGATTAGTAATACTATCAATACATGCTGGTGGATTGGCGCACTTCTGTGCGTCAGTCTCACCGCTTGTACTTCAGACTCTACTTTCCTGGATGAGGATACGGATGATGGCAGTGTGCCCATGCAGTTCAGTCAGGCTGTGATGAGTGCACCTGTAAGACGTGCCGCTTCCACTACTAACTATCTGACACAGGGTTTCCTTGTAAGTTGCTGGAAGGGCTTTGACTCTGCCAAGAAATCCGTGGTGATGGATAAGTATGAGGTAAAATACAAAACAGACCCTTGGGCTAATCTTTCTAAGTGGGACTATGTGGGTTCTACTGCCGAGGGCTACCGCAAAACACAGATAGAGCGTTATTGGGATTGCAATGCCTTTCCTTACCGCTTCTATGCTATCAGTCCATGTCCAGCAGCTGATAGTATCGATAAATACTTCAAGCTGACAGATACTGAGTTGGTGATTCCAACAACCTATGTTTACCAGACATGCAATAACGGCGTATTGACTGCCGGTTCAGAGCCTTATATGCCTGCACAGGTGGAATGTCCGGACGGCTCAAACGTGAAAGATATCGACCTGCTGAATAATACGGTTATCAACAAGGACCGTACGCAGAATGGTGCCACTACCAACTACGAGCGCTATGTGGCATTGCCTTTCCATCATCTTACATCGAAGGTGCGCTTCGCCATCTACAATAACTATGGAAAAGAAACGCCAAACGACTTCCATATCTATAATGTGAAGGTGAAAATCGTTTCAGACAACTTTGTTACAGAGGGAAAGGGCTATAAGGCCGACTTGGAGAAAAAAGATATGCTGCATGGCTCATTCACTACTACAACAAAGGCAACCTCAGACGCAGAAAGACTATTGCTCCAAACCGATGACACCAAGAAGGGCGACCTGAATAAAGCCATTGACCGCGAGCATGCCTATTACTGTGAATGCGCAGATGGTATGCTGCAGATTCCACAGACAGGTGTAAGGATGACCATATCTTTCGATGTCTATGGACTAGACTATAAGAGCGATTTCACAAGTACCGATGGTCATATTGTATATGACAAAGCCACAAAGACCATCCACTACACGGATATCGCTATCAAAGACGACAAGAACAATATCGATTCCTTCGATTGGGAGTCGAACAACATATACACATACGTCCTAAAGGTGTCAGAGTTCTATCCGCTGACTATCGACTTCAGTGCTGAGCTCACTCCTTGGACATATGTCTACGGCAATATCGAGACAAATCTCGAAAAATAAATCACTCAGAAATAATAAATAAAAAAACATAAACGAAAATGAAAAATCTTTTCTACCCGCTGCTTTTTACTACCGCTTTGGTATCAGCAGCATGTTCAAATGACTTGGAGAACGATGGCAATGCCACTGATCCCAGTAACAAGACCGCAATTTCATTAGTAGGTGAGGATAACTCATCTGCAACGACGCGTTATGGATTTAAAGATGCAACGCTGATTGCCATGCACATCCGCAGTACAAGCGCTGCGGATGCTTCTGGCAATACAAACCGTGAGACTCGCACTTGGGCTTATGCGTTAAAAGATGACTCTTACCAAGCAAACACATACTCAAATATAGAAGCTCCTATAGATGAAAATGTTCGCTATTGGGATGATGCTTTTGGTCGCGATGCTCAGCTATCCGTTTTTGCTGTAGCTGTACCAGGGGAGGCAAGTCCAAAGAACAAAGAGAATAGTCTTGTTAAGTTGCTTGCTGGTAGTGATACCTGGAGCACGGGAAAACTTTCAGAATCGATTGATTGGACTGTTTCTAACAACCAGAGTGAAGCAAGCACCATTAACAAAGAAGACCTGACCTATAGTAACAATATTAGTAAGGAAGGTAAAGGTGGTGTCGTATCTTCAAATACAGCCGATGTGAATGGTTACCTGAAGTTCCGTTTGAACGATCAATCTGAGAATGCATCAACCGATGGCCCCGGAAAGTTTGATAAAGGTAGCCTGAAGTTCTACCACGCCCTGAGCCGTATGACTGTACACCTTAAGATGGGTGATGGTTATAGTACTGGTTTTAGTTTCCCTAAAGATGAAAATGTTACAATCCTCGGTGTTCCCGTATCTGGTAAATTTGATATCGAGAATGAAAAATGGGATAACAGCCCAACAATTGGTAACATCACAAAGATGGCTACTGCTACAACAAAAGCTACTGGCGCTTCCTACTCATTGTTTGCTCAGATTCTTCCTGGTTATACGTTTAATGAAAATGATTTTACAAATGTTCTTGAATTTGTTATCGATGATAATAAGTATTTTATCACTCAGGGCATGATGCTTCAAGCTCTTAATAAAGGCCAGGGCACATCTGCCACTTCCATTACCATGGGGAAGGGAAATAATTATGTATTTACTATCACTGTAGGAAAAAGTCAGATTATCAATGTTACTGCAACGCTCGAACCTTGGAATGATGTAGATGCAGAGAATGTTGATATGGACAACTCACATATTACTCTTGACCTGTTTACTAGTAGTGGTAGCGCAAGCTCTGATTTTGATATCTATCGTCTGAATAACCCCTCAGGTAGTATTAGCACTGTTGCAAGTGACGAAAAGAATTGGATGGGAAACTATACAGACAAAGCAACGAGTCTAACTAAGAAAAATGGAAAATGGGAAACCAATTGGTTCTTCGATGATAATAAGTCTTTCTACCATTTCCGCACTGTAAAGTCAGGAGTAACCATTGAAGGGGCAAAGAACGATGATTTAAAAGAAGTGCCTGATTATTTTACTATTTCATCAGGTGCCCAGGATAAGGCTCACGATTTTCGTTGGGGTGCACCTTTTGTTAAGGAAATTACTGTTGGAGGAGTGACAACCTCAGTAACTAGTCCATTTGAATATGATGTGAATAATGGTTATGCTGCAATTATTAGCCCGGCTATTGGTGCAACTAACTCTTTAGTTAACATAACAGAGTTGCACATGATGAGTAATATTGTTATTAATCTTCAAACTACTGATGATGGCGACAAGGTTGATCTCACAAATAGCAAAGTTTATATTACTAGATTCGCTGAAATTGGAACTGTACTTATGGGTACTGGTAAGGTTACACCTTCAGAGACAATTGCTAATCAAGTTGAGATAACTGCCAATGGTAACTCATTTAGCTATGCTGTTGTTCCTCAACCTCTATCTCGAGGAAATGCAGATACCGACTATATTGGTGTTACCATTGTAACTAGTGATAATAACCAGTATTATATAGTTAAGAAACTGAGTGAAGTTAAGGCTACTTCTGTTAAGCAAGGCTCAAATAATGTTACTGATCCGAATCAGCCAGCAAACGTTGCCATTACCCGTTGGTTCCCAGGTCATACCTATACATACACCTTCACTTTGAAGAAGTCAGGTATCGATAAGGTTACATGTACGGTTGAGGACTGGGTATACGTGACTGCCAAAAATCAGGATATCACTCTGGAAGACTAATTCTCTGTAATGACAGGAAAGAATTTCATATATACGCTGATGGCCTCATTTGTGCTGGTACTTGGTGCCTGCACAAGTGAGGACGTGAGCGATTCGTTTGACAGGACGGCTGATGGCACGATTGACTTCAACGTTGGTGTTGAGGCTTCGCCTGTCAACCGCACTATGACTCGTTCGTTGGTTGATGAAACAGCTCTGTCTGGCGATGGATATTATGCCATGCAGGCAAATACTCAGGTAAGACTACGTGTTGATGGTACTTGGTCTGGCAAGCCCAATCCTAATATCAGTCAAGCAGCTACCTATAAGACTATAGCCGAGGATGAAACTAAGGCTAAACATGTAAACGCCTTATCTTTTGATTCCGATACTAAGCTGTATTGGGATGATTATGGCACAGGAGACCCTGAGAATAAGAACGAGTCGGATAAACTATATAAAGAAATAGGCTTAAATGTCTATGGCGTATCCGTAGATGGTGAGACCTCTGCTCCAGATCCAAGCGATTGGCAGGCACTTGAGTGGAGTACAGTTGATAATGACGGAAAAACAGAGATTAATACGACGACTCATCTGCTTAAAAAGGATATTCTTGTATCAAATAATCTCACGGGTAATGATGCCTATAAGTTTGCTGATCGTAATACCTTGCCCCAGAACCTGCTGAGTTTTAAGCATGTTCTGAGTAAGATTACCATTAATCTTACAGCAAACAACGGCTTCCAGACTGAAGGTGGTGTTGGTAAGACTGAGCATAGGTTTTATAGCGATCCAGTCTTGACTTTAACCAATGCGACAACTGTTGCAGGTGCTGAAAATAATGGTGGTGCCTATGCCTTGACAAAAGGTGCAATCAATATAGAGAAAGCCGAAGCCAATGCTGATGATGCCAATACAAAGAAGAATATCATCGCTGGAACAATAAATACAGAAGGAAAACCTGTTACAGTTGTTAAGGAGGCTTTGGTATATCCTGGCACTTTACTTGGTGCAACAGATGATAACGATGTCATTGCGCAGCTTAATGCAGATGGTAATATCTATTATATAAAGGCTGCTGAGATCCGCGCGGCTATGGCTGATAAAACTCCAGGTGCAGACTATAAGACATTGCCAGGCTATAACTACATTATTAATGTAACTGTAAATAAGTCGGAAATCATCGTAACGTCTACTGTTACGAACTGGGTAACCGTTAATTCTACAGAGGTCGCTCCTGAAATCAATGTAACCGTTGGTATTGGGGAGAATGCAGAGGGTGCTCATCCAACAGATTTCACTGCTTTTAACTTCTACAGAAGTGAAACTAAAGCTAATGGTTACGGCACAGAGCCTGCAGCCACGCCAACTGGAACGCCCGATGGAAAAACAAAATGGGATTTTGGTACCAAGAAACTGTTTTGGCCAAATCACGAGAAACACTATCATTTCCGCGGAATCTT
>Ga0310695_10005869_pt1 | contig 20918 bp, 19 predicted proteins | sample RumenRJG_04DNA_FD_203882 | JGI IMG/M metagenome (GOLD analysis project Ga0310695, IMG submission 203882) | Bovine rumen microbial communities from Lethbridge, Alberta, Canada - RJG_04 (v2) (version 2) | ecosystem: Host-associated > Mammals > Digestive system > Stomach > Rumen | place: Canada...
TGCGTAATGTTATAGAATATGGCATTTAGACCAATTTTCTAATGACCCGACGCACGATGTTCGTGCCAACCAAACTCATATAAATTCCAATTTGTCGAACAGATGACATTGTTTAGACCCAATTAGATGATATAATGAAAAAGACAAATAATATGTGGCTACTTTTTGCAATCCTGTCGGCACTATTTGCCGCAGCAACCGCCATCCTTGCCAAGATAGGCATTGAGGGCGTGGACTCCAATCTTGCCACGGCCATTAGAACAGTAGTGGCGCTGCTGATGGCTTGGGGAATGGTTTTCATAACACATAGTCAAGGCGGCATAGAATCCATCACGTCACGCAGTTGGCTGTTTCTGGTTTTGTCAGGACTGGCGACGGGAGCTTCTTGGCTTTGCTATTTCTATGCGATAAAGGTCGGAGAGGTATCGAAGGTTGTTCCCATTGACAAATGCAGCCTTGTCCTGACTATACTATTTGCTGTTATTTTCCTTGGAGAAGCGTTCACTTGGAAAACTCTTATTGGTTCATTGCTGCTATTGGCAGGTACTTTAATAATGGTAATATGAACATAGAAGACTATCGTGAGTATTGCCTTTCTTTGGGCGAAGACATGGAAGAGAAACTGCCTTTCACAGCATTCCGATAAGCCAGTTGTGTATTGGTGTTCTATGTGCATGGTCACATGTTTTCGTTCTTTGACTGCGACAATTTCAGCGTCATCACGCTTAAATGTCAGCCGGAACCGGATAGATGAACTGAAAGCCGAGTACGACTGCATCGGCAAGCCCATGATGGTCAACAACCGGATTAACAATGCCACACTACGAGATACATAGTTGCGAACAGATGATGGAACTCATCCAGCAGCTCGGATTCCTGCCGCTTTTGGTGAGCGGCATATCCGGCTATTCGGCGGAAGAGATGGCGGACGAGGAATGTCGTTACGTCGTCTTTCCGGATGGTGGATGGGATTGGCCGTTATGGAAATGGAAAGGTATCATCATCAACGAGAGCGATTGCGTCTATGGCAAGTTCTTCAACGGCAAGGCGGGTTTTATCAGCCGCTCGTGGTGGCCGCATTTCTGCAACTGGCGTCGAAGTCTTTATCCTATGCCCAAGAATGGCAGTATAGAAGGCATCATATACCAGACGCTCTGCGAACAAGATAGTATCATCAATCGAGACTTGCGTGCGGCGTGCGGCTTCTCCGGCGCGAAGATGCGGAGTAAGTTCGACGGATATGTGACACGCCTTCAGATGGCTACGCGTGTGGTGACAGAGGATTTTGTCTATCCGCGTGACAAGCATAATCGCGAATACGGATGGGGATGGTCGTTACTCACCACTCCCGAACGCTTATACGGCAAGGAGACTTGCGCCATGGATTGTCCGCCGGAGGAATCGTACCTGCTGATGAACGACCACTTGCGCACCATTCTGCCGCACGCTACCGACAAACAAATAAGCAAACTATTGAGATAAGCATGACCAAAAGACAATATAATGGAGAAGTTAGAAGAACAGATACATAGCGACTTGCAGCAGTATTTGCTGAGCGTGAATGAAATGGTATCACATGACCCGCATATAATTAAGTGATAAACCTATGAAAACGATTATCGGTATAGAAAAATTCTGGACATTGTTCATTGGTCTCGGTGCCGTTTGGGGTGCAATGATGATGTGGATTGACCCGACAGGAGTCATGTGGGGCATGGATCTGATGCTGGAATTGCTACGTGCAAAGATGCCGTGGCCGGATATTTTCTTCCGCAACTTTATTCCTGCCAGTTTTGTGTTGTTGGTAGTCAACGGCATAACGCAATTCATAGCAGCTTATCTGCTTTTCAAAAACCATCCGCTGGCATATTGGGCAGTACTGGTTTGCGGTATTATCCTGATGCTTTGGATTGCGCTCGAATGTTGGATATGGGGCTTCAATCCTGTCGGTAATTTTTACTTCATCCTTGGCCTCGTCGAAACCATTTCAGCAGCAATTAGTTTGCATGGAAACAGATATTTAAAATAATGTCCGTTTTTTCATAGTGTATGTCGCCTGAAAGCAGTACCTTTGCGGCATCGAAACGTATAATAAAGATAGTATGGAACAGAAATTTTGCCAGAGCTGCGGAATGCCGCTCACAGAGCAAGTCCTCGGAACGAACGCCGACGGGAGTAAAAACGCGGATTACTGCATATATTGCTATAAGGACGGCAAGTTCTTGCAGGACTGCACAATGGACGAGATGATTGAGCATTGCGCTCAGTTTGCCAATGAAGTTAATAAAGGGTTGCAGCAGCCTATTACGAAAGAAGAGTACATCGGACAGATGAAGATGTACTTCCCGCATCTAAAGCGTTGGCGTAAGTCTCTTGCCATAAACAACGATGAGGCTATGCCTGAAAATCCGGCACTTTCTGGTGTAAAGGAATTGATAGCCACGATGGCCGACACGTTGCCAATCACCTATATCTCGTCAGTCGATGAAGAGGGATTCCCCTGCACCAAGGCCATGCTGTCACCACGAGTCCGCGAGAGCATCAAGACGTTCTATTTTACCACAAACACCTTCTCCCTCCGTGTGGCTCACTATAAGGCCAACCCCAAGGCCTCGATCTATTTCTGCGATGCCGAGGGCTTCAAGGGTATGATGCTGCGCGGCACGATGGAGGTACTGACGGATGCCAAGAGCAAGGAGATGATTTGGCGCGATGGCGACGAGCAGTACTACCCAAGTGGCGTTACCGACCCGAACTACTGCGTCTTGAAGTTCACCGCCACTGACGGTCGCTTCTACAGTGATTTCTATCCACGTAGTTTTGTGATTGAGTAAATGAAGAACAATAAAGCACTTGTCGTTATCGACATTCAGAATGATATTACCAAACGATTACAAACAATGAAACAAAGGTATGTGCTATAGAGAAGAAGCCATCGAATGTGTAAAAGATCATGTTCTCCAGATACATAAGCAAATATATGCCAAGTATGAAGGGGATTTTGACAGGATCTATACGGAAGGGTACAACAGCAAGTCCTATACGGGTAGGGTGATTGAAGTAGGAAAGGTTTATGAACTGAGTTATCTGGAATGTACGTGCCCTAAAGTAAAATGTGGGCTGAGAAACCATCCGCAACAATGTGAGTGCTCGCGACAGAGCATTCTATATATCTTGTCGCAGCTGGAACCGGATAGCCAATTCGAAGTTCGGATTGAGAATACGATTCTCAGGGGAAGCGACCGCTGTACTTTCAGAATAACAAAGCATAAAGATGTTTAAGTCATTCGAGTTATGACAATAGATAGAATAGATATTACCGCTCAACTATTTGCTTTGCAAGACAAGGCGTATGCGGATTTCCAGAGCAAGTTGCTGCCGACGGTTAAGCGCGAAACGATTATTGGTGTACGGACACCGGACTTACGCAAAATTGCGAAGCAAATCTGCAAGACTCCTGCTGCGCAAGAGTTCTTGCATAGTTTGCCACATCGCTATTTTGACGAGAACCAATTGCACGCGTTTATTCTGTCGGAAGAAAAGGATTTCGAAATGTGTAATGAAGGATTGGAGCAGTTCCTGCCATATGTGGATAACTGGGCGACGTGCGACCAATTATCGCCTCGTTGCTTCAAGAAACATACGACGGAGTTATTACCGCTTATTCGCAAGTGGATGAGAAGCAAGCACACCTATACGAAACGCTTTGGCATAGGGACGCTGATGCGGTATTTCTTGGACGAGGCTTTCCTACCGGAATACTTAGAATGGGTTGAATCCATTAAGAGCGATGAGTATTACATCCGCATGATGCAAGCGTGGTTCTTTGCTACGGCTTTCGCCAAACAATGGGATGCCACGCTGCCCTATATACAGCAACAGCGTATGGAGAAAGAAACACACAACAAAACCATCCAGAAAGCCATTGAGAGTTTCCGTATCACAGACGAACAAAAGGCTTTGCTAAAGACCTTGCGAGTGAAATGAAAAAGATACTATTCCTACATGGCTTTTATGCAAGCGGGCAATGTGTTCCTGCTATTGCGTTACGCGAAGCATTCGCAGGGCGTGCTGATGTACTGACACCGGACTTGCCCATGCATCCGCAGGACGCGCTCTGCTTCATTCGCGAACTAATTGACCGAGAAAAGCCAGACTTGCTAATAGGGAATAGTTGTGGGTCTTTCTATGCGCAGATGATTGCTCCGGTTGTAGGTATTCCTGCTTTGCTGGGTAATCCGCATTTTCAGATGTCGGAGTTTCTAATGCAGCGCATAGGTCAGCACGAATACAAATCGCCACGCAAGGATGGCAAGCAGTCATTCGTTATTGATGAAGCCTTGGTGAAAGAGTTTGCTGCACTGGAGGCTACTCAATTCGACAACTGGAATCCTCAATTCCGCGATCGTGTGTGGGGATTATTCGGAGAGCAAGATTCCTTAGCGCATTTTGAACCGCTCTTCTTGGAGCACTACAACCGTTCATTCCATTTCCCCGGAGGACATACTCCCACCGCTGATGAAGTCCGCACATGGTATGTACCGTTGGCAGAGAAGATGTTAATTGAACTATAATATACAAACGAGGTGTGAGGCGTTTGTCGTTTACTATCTAAATCACTTTTGAGTGTCCCATTTCGTCGCTACCGCGCTTTTCGTGATGAAACGTGCGGTAGTTTTGTTTATGAAAGACCTCTAAGGCGCACGTACGCAAGTGGACTTTTTAGGTGAGGGCAGAGGTGGACTTTTGAGTTTCGCTGAGAGGTTGAAGACTCGCGAGGTTGGCGAGCGCACGGAGACTTTTGAGGTCAATGGAATTGATAGAGACTCACAAGGTCAACGCATAAAAGAGACTTAAAAAGCCGCGTAAAGTGAAGACCTTTGATGTGTAAAAAAAAGAGACTCTTAATGTCGTTGCTACGAGCAGACTTTTGAAAATGTTTACACGTGCAGACTTCGGCACTTTTGAAATAATGGAGACCTTTGCTTTGAGGGCGAGAGCGTCCTAATTTAGAAATTTGCGTTTGCATATTCCGCTTTGAAAGACTCGCTCAAATGAGCCAATATAGCAGGGCGGTTGGGGCTCTCCAGAGGGAAAGAGCGGAAGATTTTGCTATCTTCCGCTGCTATCTGGCTTATTTACAGCATTTTACGATTTTATAGACCGGACAAATAGCGAAAACCGGAACAAAATGAGTACTAAAAAGTGGGCTCAGCCCTTGTAAATACTGGTTGTTCCTCGGTTTTTTGAAATAGCGAAAAATAGGTGTTTTCTTGAAAAATCAAAGGAGTAAGAAACCGTATTAAACAATTATACCACGCTTTTCGGGCGTCAGACCTATATTTTACACGAACGCTCATGATGTTCGTTTGGTCTAATCGTCCTAAAAAGCGTGGTATAACTATGCAAATTTAGAACTCAGGAGCTATCTTATTGATACGTTCAATAAGGCTCTCATCAATGTGATTAGCGTAGCGGAAGGTCATACTAAGGTCGCTGTGACCAACTATCTGAACGACGTCCAAGTCGGTGGCACCTGCTTTTAGCAGATTGTTAATTCCGCTATCTCGGAGAGAATAGAGTTGATATTCTCTCGGCAATTTCAACGCTTCTCTCATTCGATCCCAGATGATAGTGAACGAGTGTGATGCAGCAGGAGTCTGACTCGGTTTCCATGTGCCGGCGCCAAAGACGAAATCATCCGGTTTGGCTCCACGAATATGGTCACGTAATAAAGCTTCCAGTTTATCATCCATACGGCAGTTATGGTCTTTGCCGTTTTTCTTCTGCGAGCCTTTCATTTCGATACAATGTTTCTCGAAGTTCAGTTGTTCAACTTTGACGCGAGTGATCTCGACCGGACGCAGGAAGGATTTATACACCAGTTGCATGACGATGATGAATGCAGGATTCTTTTCCCTAAAGTATGCAACAATTCTGTCGCGAACTTCCTTGGGGATAATGGTACGATCTTTACCCTGCGCTTTCTTTTGTTTGAGGTGTTCAAACGGATTGACACGGGCGTAACTCTTTTCCATCGCCCAACTAAACAACGCACGCGCGAGTTTTATATTATTATTGTACGTACGCGGACTCACGCGATCTTCCCTTATTTTCTTGCGGACAGACTTCTTGCCTTTCGAGTTGTTGCCAAGAAGCACAAACTCCATGTACTGGTTCGCTTGTGTCTGCGAGAAAACGGAAGCGGCAATAGATGGACAGTTATTATGCACCCATTGCTTGAATTGTTTACAGAAACAACTATAACTGCGCATAGTCGTTTCTTTCAACTCACCACAACGATCTCTTTCATACAGGTCAATTACCTGCTCCAACGGAGTGTAAAAGCGAACATTATCACCCGTATAACTCTCCTGCGTACCGATTCCGTAGGCAGGGATGTTTTGCTGAAGATTGATAAAACCGGCAGCAAGTTGATTGTTGATTTGAAGAATAATAGCGCTGGTCTGCAATTTGAACTCAGTAAGAGTTTTGCAGCGCTTGCGCTCACGGTTCATCATAATACGAACGCGCTCTAAGTCTTGAACGATAGGGTTAAGCTTGTAGTACTCGATGTACCAACCTTTAGAATTGTGTTTGAGCTCTGCGGGAACAAATTGCCTTAGGGCTCCAAAATTTTGAACCAACATAGTAATTTTTTTTCTTCCGCCAACCTTTTCTGATTGGCGGGAGAAAAAAAAGTTAAACAATGTTATTAACGACAAATGACTTCCACATCTGTGAAAGTCATTTGGGCAGATTTTGGGTCGATTTTTACGCGTCTCACGCGTAACTTATTGATTTTCAACCCTTGTGCGCAGGATGAGACTCGAACTCACACGATCTTGCGACCACTACCCCCTCAAAGTAGCGTGTATACCAATTTCACCACCTGCGCTACGTGCCCAGAACAGGACTCGAACCTGCACACCTCGCGGCATGCGCACCTGAAACGCACGCGTCTACCAATTCCGCCATCTGGGCAAAAAAAAAGAGCGGAAAACGAGACTCGAACTCGCGACCCCGACCTTGGCAAGGTCGTGCTCTACCAACTGAGCTATTTCCGCAAACTTTTTTTATGTGTTAAAGATCACTTTTTGTGGTGCCACCGAGAATCGAACTAGGGACACAAGGATTTTCAGTCCTTTGCTCTACCAACTGAGCTATGGCACCCAGAGCGGTCTCCCGGCAAACGGGAGAAGCGGCCTCTGCCCAAAAGGGCTTAACACGCTTCCGCTTTTATAGCCTCCGCCGGAAGGGGCAAAAAACTGCTCTTCGATCGAAAGCGGGTGCAAAAGTACTGCTTTTTTTTGATATGACCAAATTTTTTTGCATTTTTTTTGCAAAAATACGCATTTTTCTTGTTTTTTTGCCCGAAAAGTAGTATTTTTGCACCCAAAATACGTTCGAAATGGAGTTGAAAGTGATTGCATATGCCCATAACGGGCACTCGGATAAGTTCGGTATTCCGCGTCAGAGTAGAGAAGAGAGTCCGATTCTCACGCGCATTGTGTTTGAACCGGAATATCAGGTGCAGGAAGCGCTGCGAGGCATCGAAGGGTTCAGCCATCTCTGGTTGATCTGGGGATTTAATACCGATTCTTGGAGTCCTACGGTGCGTCCGCCGCGCTTAGGCGGGAACACGCGGATGGGTGTGTTCGCTACTCGTTCGCCTTTCCGGCCCAATCCGATCGGGTTGAGTAGTGTGCGGTTGGTGCGCATAGAGAAAGGCGAGCTGATTGTAAGCGGAGCAGATGTGTTGGACGGAACGCCGATCTATGATATCAAGCCCTATCTGAGTTTCAGCGACAGTCATCCCGAGGCCGTGAACGGTTTTGCGGAAGAACATAAAGGTTACGGGTTACAGGTTACGGGTTGCGGGGATTCCGTTCCGGAATCGATATGGCGCGATATCGCGTATATCTTACGTCAGGATCCTCGTCCGGCGTATCACGATGACCCGGAACGGGAGTACAAACTGGAATATGCCGGCTATACGGTTACCTTCTGCGTTAACTGCCAAACGGTAGAAGTAAAAAAGATAGAAAAAACGCAAAAATAACATTTTTTTTGAAAAAAAGAACGCGCGCACTTGCGTATACAAAAAAAATGTTGTATCTTTGCGGTCGCTTATTGAGTGATATTGTTCAATTAACACAAAAAGAACCATGAAAAAAGTTATTCTAAGTCTGCTTTCGATTCTTCTTATCGCACCCGCGTTGCGTGCGGAGAACGTAGGTGTTCCTGCCGAGTGTGAGGATGTGATGCTGCAGGCGTTCTATTGGGATAGTTATAAAAACCAATCGGGTAGTGATTCCAAATACGGTCGTACGAAATGGATTGACCTGCTCGCAGATACGGCGGCTATCAATGCGAACTTCGATTTGGTATGGTTTCCGCCCAGTGCTACTTCTACGGGTGGAGTAGGTTACATCCCTGTGCAGTATAGCAATCAGGGGGATAACTCCACATCATGGGGTTCGAAAGCCAAACTGAATGAGTTGATCGCTGCCCTGCATGCGGGTAAGACGAAGGTGATTGCGGATATCGTGATCAACCACCGCGGTAACAAGAGCAGTTGGTGCGATTTCTATACCGATAACTTCGGTACGTTCGGCACCTATCAGTTGACCAGTGCGCATATTTGCAAGAACGACGAGGTGAACTCGAGCAGTAGTGCCGGTAGTTGCAAAGGTGCTGCAACGGGAGCGAACGATACGGGTACTAATTTTGACGGTGCGCGTGACCTGGATCACTCGAACGAGTATGTCCAGGGTTGGGCAAAGGCTTACCTGAAATGGATGCTGAATACGATGCAGTTTGATGGTTTCCGTTACGATATGACCTTGGGTTATAAAGGCGAGTACCTCAGTATGTACAACGAGGCGTCTCAGCCTTATTTCTCCGTTTCGGAGTATTGGGAGGGTATTGATAAACAGGTGAATCACTTAAAGGCGACGAACTATAACACCCTCATCTTTGACTTCCCGCTGAAGTACAAACTCGGCGATGCGCTGGGTGTGGACGGAGCGAGCGGCGAGACGCGTTATAACCTGCTGAAGAACCCGACCTCTTCGTTGCGTTACAGAGGGTACAAGCGTTATGCGGTGACCTTCATCGATAACCACGATACCTTCGAGCGCTCGGATAATCAGGGTGGAGAGTTCATTAAATACATGGCGGATCTGGGGAATGCGGACGTGAAGCGTCGTATTATGGAGGCGAATGCCTATATCCTGATGTTGCCGGGTGTGCCGTGTGTGTTCTATCCGCACTGGGCACGTTATAAGAATGAGATCAGTGCCCTGATCGCCATTCGTAAAGCAGCCGGTATTCACTCCGAGTCGGAGATCGAAGAGAGCAGTACGATTTCGCCCAGCCGTACATACGAAGCTACTATCACCGGTCACCGCGGCGTAGTTGTTCTGCGCATGGGTGTGAACCGCGACAAAGAAGTGCCGGCGGGTTTTGAGTTGGCGCTGGACGGCGGTGCGGCGGGCAACTACACGATCTTCCTGAAGAAATGGGCGCAAGGCATCGAGGAAGTGGAGAGTGGAGAGTCAAGAGTGAAGAGTGAGAAGTTCCTCGAGAACGGTCAACTCTTTATCCGCTGTGGCGAGCGCGTATTCGATGCGCAGGGAAGATTAATGAAGTAAATTGAACGATGACACTTAACAAATTTATATTATGAAAAATTTTATTAATCGTGCCTTCATGGCTAAGAAAAAGACTTTTGCATTTTTTGCCGCTCTGTGTGTGACAGTGTGTATGTCTGCGGCGAATTATGGCATCCTGGTGAACGGCAAGACGTATTTTGCCGGAGAACCCGCAGGGGAGTATGAAGGTTTCCAGCAGTACTTGGCACACGTGAAAGTAGCGAAAGGCGATTACTGCCAACTCTATGACGCGGAGTACCAGGCCAGATGGGCAGTGGCGTTGAATACCTATTCGGTATCCGGATTTACGTATGATGCAACGAATCAACGTTATAACGTGAATGTGGACGGCTGCTATGACTTCTATATCAAGCTCAAATGGCAAGCCGATGAGTTGTATATCGGTAACGGATCGAACTGTGGTGACGGCGAGGATGTAGAGGATATCTATACCGGTGCGGTGCCTCATCAATGTGAGGCAGTGCTGATGCAGGCGTTCTACAACGAGAGTTATGACCCGAAAGCGCCGGGTGTAGACACTTATGGCGATACGAAATGGAAGACCTTGACGCCGCAGGCCGCTGAGATCGGTGCGTATTTCGATTACGTATGGTTACCGCCCAGTGCCTATGGAGACGGAGCGGGTTATCACCCGAAGCAATATAGCAATCAAAACTCCAACTGGGGTACCCGTGAGGAATTGGAAGCGTTGATTGCAGCGCTGCATGCCAATAAATGCAAGGTGATAGCCGATATCGTAATCAACCACTGCGCCGGTTGGACGACTTGGTGCGACTTCCCCGAGATGGACTTTGGCGAGTACGGAAAGTTCTATCCGGATGCATCGTATATATGCCAAAACGACGAGGTGAATGCCGATTGGAACAAACCGACGGAAGAGAACCCGGGGTCGGGTGCTTGTTGGGGCGCTGCTACGGGTAACTACGATGACGGAGAGAACTGGGACGGTGCACGCGATTGGGCGCATGACATGCCGAAGGTGCAGGAGATGTTTATCGCTTACTTGAAATGGATGCGCAATGTGATGAAATACGACGGTTTCCGCTATGACAAGGGTGACGGTTTCAATAACTGGCATCACTATAACTACAACAAACATGCGAAACCGGAGATCGCCTTCATGGAGTGCTATAAAGGTACGGACGATATCTGGTCGCGTATCGTGGACTCGAAATACGACTTGTTGGGTTTGGATTTCGACCTGAAATGGCACGTGTTCAATTCGATTGCCGGTTGGGACTACAGTCGCGGTCGTGGAGACTGTATCATGAGTCGCGGCAACGGTCGTCATTCGGTGACCTTCATCGAGAGTCATGACTGGTTCCTTCGTTCGGATAACGAGAATGAGTTCGGCGGTCGCGGTAACTCGATGAAACCGGAACTGAAGGCTCGTCTGATGCAGGCGAATGCATTCCTACTGTCCATGCCGGGTGTGCCATGCGTGTTCTATCCGCACTGGCAGAAATACAAAGCGGACCTCAAGCCAATGATCCTGGCGCGTAAATGGGCCGGCGTACACAGCGAGAGCGAAGTGAAAGATGAGTACGCTTCGCAAACAGGCTATCAGGCTACGATTGTAGGTAAGCACGGCTGGTTGATCCTCTGCTTGGGTGACAAGGCTAACAAACAGGGCTTCACGGGCTTTACGTTGGCGGCCAGCAACTACAGCACGAAGGACGGTCATAACGAGAGCTATGAGATGTGGGTGCTCAGTGACCAACCTCAACCGACGGACCTGGAAGAGGTGAAAGATGAAAGGTTAAAGGTGAAAGGGGAGAAGTTCTTGGAGAACGGTCAACTCTTTATCCGCTGTGGCGAGCGCGTATTCGATGCGCAGGGAAGATTAGTGAAGTAAATTGAACGATAACACTTAACAAATTTATATTATGAAAAAGATTTTTGCATTTTTTGCCGCTTTGTGTGTGACAGTGTGTATGTCTGCGGCGAATTATGGTATTTTGGTGAACGGTAAGATCTATTTTGCCGGAAGCCTGGTGGATGAGTTCGAGGGCTTTACGCAGTATCTTGCGCATGTGAAGGTAGCGAAAGGCGATTACTGCCAACTCTACGATGCGGATAACCAAGCCGCTTGGGCGGTGGAACTGAATACCTATTCGGTTTCCGGTTTTACGTACGATGCGGCGAATCAACGTTATAACGTGAATGTGGACGGCTGCTATGACTTCTATATCAAGCTCAAATGGCAAGCCGATGAGCTCTACATTGGTGATGGCTCCAATTGCGGTGATGGTCAGGACATCAGTGGCGGCGGTGAAATCATCCCGGGTTATGGCGGTTCAGCTCCTGCGCAGTGTCCGGACGTGATACTCCAGACGTTCTATTGGGACAGTTACGATGGAACAAAACCGACGTCCAAGTACGGCCGTACGAAATGGATTGACCACTTGAACGGAACGAACGGCTCGAGTGCCAAGGAGATGGGTCAGTGGTTTGACTTGATCTGGTTGCCGCAGATGAGTAAGTCGACCGGTGGTATGGGTTATCTGCCGTCGGATTACAGCAATCTGGACAGTGACCTGGGTACGAGGAAGAACTTAGTGAAACTGATCGATACCTTACATGCGAACGGTGCACGCGTCGTAGCCGATATCGTGATCAACCATGCCGTAGCTTGGTCGGGTTGGTGCGACTATAGCAGGACGTATAAATTCGGTGCTCAGGGTAATTTTAATCCGACGGGTGCTTATATCTGTAATACGGATGAGGTGAACTATAGTTCGGAGGCCGGTTCATGCAAGGGTTTTGCTACCGGTAATGCCGATGACGGTTACGGATCGGAAGCCAATTATCCGGACGGTCGTGATTGGGATCACACCAATGCGGACGTACGTAAGATGTTCAAAGCGTATCTGAAATGGTTGCGCACTGAAATCAAGATCGATGGCTTCCGTTACGACTACTGCAAGGGATATCATAACTCCCATATCAATGAGTACAACTCCGCTGCGGAGGCGTATTTCTCGGTGATGGAGATGTGGGACGGCAATGTGAACGAATTGATGTCGCACCTCAACGATGCAGGGTATAACACGACCACGTTCGATTTTGCAATGAAATACACGGCGTTTAACAACGGTATTGCTTCGGATAACTACTGCGCGTTGAAGGGTGCCGGTCTGCCGGGTGCAGGTAAGGCACGTTACGCGGTTACCTTCCTCGATAGCCATGACTCGTTCCAACGTGACGGCAATGAGTTCTGCGGCGAAGGAAACTCGATGACGGTTTGTAGGGATAAGATTATGCAATGCTATGCATACCTACTCTCCATGCCGGGTGTGCCTTTGGTATTCTGGCCGCATTGGGTGACCTTCAAGGATGATTTGAAGAAGATGCTCAATGCCCGTTATAAAACAGGTGTACACAGCGAGAGTTCTGTCAGCGATGAATGCGGTAACGGTTATTATAAAGCAACCATCACCGGTAAGAACGGTGAGATCCGTGTGCTGATTGGTCCGAACTCCGGTTACGGCACCACGCCGAGCGGTTATACGCTGGCAGTGAAGGGTACGAACTATGGTGTATACTATAAGTCGGACGGTACGCGTGGTGACAAGAACACCGAGCGTAAACCGATCACCCAGGGTATCGAAGAGGTAAACGGACAGACGAACGTAGTGAAGGGGGAGAAGTTCATGGAGAACGGTCAACTCTATATCCGCTGCGGCGAACGAGTATATGACGGAATGGGAAGACGAATTCAATAATCAACATACATTAACAATTAAATTTTTAGTATTATGAAGAAAATTTTTACTTTATTTGCTGCAGCAATGATGGCATTAAGTATGTCAGCTGCTTCTTTTGGTATCATGATTAATGGAACAGAGGGCCACCCGGGTGACGAAAACCCAAGTCCTGCTGATCCATCGTATAAAGAGTACATGGTTCTTGGTGTAACTGTAAGCAAAGGAGCCACGATTCAATTATGGGACTTTGACAATAATGCAGGTTGGGCTGTTGACTTGGATGGCGCGAGTGTAGCAGCTATTGTTCGTGATGGCGATCATTACAACTGTACGGCGGATGGTTGCTACGATTTCTACATTAAAATCAAGAACAATGCCGATCAATTGTATGTTGGCGCCGGTAACTGTGGTGGTGTGACTCCTCCTGTAACTCCGGGTGTTGAGGGCAATCCACGTTACTACTACAAAGGTTATATCGATGGCCAAGATGTAGAGCCGTCTGAAGCTACTATCTTTGAGCATGGTTTGGCAGAACTAGAAGTGGCATCGGATGCTTATATTTTCATTCTCTATCAGGTGGACGGATATCCAGGTGTTCAGTACATGACGGCTAGTTATGTAGATGGTCCGACTCATGCTACGGTATTGACGACTGGTGGAGAGAAGTTCCATATCGGCGCCGGTGACTACACTCTCTATCTGTATGACAACGAGAATGGTACTTTGGAGGTTTCTACCGAGGTGTTGCCGGGTAAGAAATTGGCTGATCCGCAACCGCAGGGAATCGAGAACACCCCGGCTACCGAGAAAGCACGTAAGGTATTCATCGACGGTCAGTTGCGTATCATTCGTGGCGATAAGATGTTTGACGCAACAGGTCGTCAGTTGTAATAAATAATTATTAATAAGGAATAACATGCGAAAGTTATGGTTATGTCTGTTGGGTCTCTGTGCGCTCGTGGCGAGTGCACAGGTGACTCCAACACCGAATCCTATACCGACAGGTTACACGGGTGCAGTGACCATTGTCTTCGATGCTACGAAGGGTAATGGCGGTATGATTGGCGCTACGAAGTGCTATGCCCATACGGGTTTGATAACTGCAGCCTCCACGAGTGATACTGATTGGAAGAACGTGATTGGTAGTTGGCGTGGCACCACGCAGCCGCAGTTAACCTCTCTGGGTAATAACAAGTGGCAGTTGGACATTCCTAATATCTTCACATTCTACGGTGTGCCGGAGACGACCGACATCAAAAAACTGGCTTTTGTCTTCCATGACGGCCCCGGCGGTAACAAAGAAGGAAAATCTACCTCAGGGGATATCTTCGTTGTGTTAGGAGAGAAGACCGAAGGCGATATCTGGGAGGCCGTCGAAGGTGTAACGGCAATAACCAAATCGCGTCCAAGCGGTTTGAAGCAAGGTATCACCTATGGTGCGGATGGCACTTCTGTGACACTATGTACCTACGCAGCCAGCCGTACAGAGTCCGCTAAGCGCGTGTTCCTATTAGGTGATATGACTGATTGGAAACTGAGCAAGGATTATCAACTGTATAAGGATGGTAACTATTTCTGGATTACGTTGACGGGGTTGACGAAAGGAAAGGAGTATCGCTTCCAATACGCAGTAGAGCGTGCGGATGGTGTGCGCAAGCAGATTTGTGACCTCTACTCCGAGAAAGTGTTACATCCCGATGACAAATGGGAACCGAAGACGGCTGACCCGACTCTGATCAGTTATCCGACCAAAGGTGCGGATGGCGGTTATGTAACCGTTATTCAACCTGGTAAGGCGGATTATAACTGGAGCAGCGCTACGCTCAATTTTAAGCGTCCGAACAAGAATAACTTGATTATTTATGAGACGTGGGTGCTGGATTATACGACCACACGGACCTTCAAAGGATTGATGGATCGGTTGGATTATATCCAGAACTTAGGTGTGAATGCAATCGAGTTGATGCCTATTACCGAGTTCGAAGGTAATCAGAGTTGGGGCTATAACCCTACTTTGTATTTTGCGATGGATAAATCCTACGGTAAGGCAGAGGATATGAAGGCCTTCGTTGATGCGTGCCATCAACGCGGTATTGCGGTTATTTTGGATATGGTGTTCAATCATACTACAGGACAAAACCCGATGGCCAAGTTATATCCGTGGACGAGCAGTAGTCCTACGGAGACTGAGCTGCGTTTTAACCCATGGTTCAATGTGAGCACGGAGGTTAAGCATGATAACAATGACTACGGAGAAGACTGGAACCACGGTTTTGAGCCTGCTCATGAGATGTTCACCCGTGTACTGCAGTATTGGTTGAAGGAATTCAAGGTGGATGGATATCGCTTGGATCTGAGTCATGGTATTTGCGGACGAAACACCTATGATGCCGTAGATCAGTTGAAGGATTATTATGACAAAGGAGTCAAAGCTGTTTCTTCGGATGCCTATATGATTCTTGAGCATTGGGGTAGCAGTATGGGTAGTGACCGTCCGAAACTGATTAATTATGGCATGCAATGCTGGGCCAATACGAACAATGCGTATTGCCAGACAGCAATGGGTTGGTTGAAGGACGGCGACAGTTTTGACGAAGCGAATCAAGACGGATATATCAGTTATTGCGAGAGTCACGATGAAGAGCGTATGCAGTACAAGGCAAAGGCGTACGGTAACGGAGATCTGCAGACGAATGAAGCGGCGCGTCTGGGACGCGTAGCAGAGAACGTGGCGTTCAACGTGTTGCTCAATGGTTCGCATATGTTATGGCAATTTGAGGAAATCGGCTACGATATCTCGATTGATCAAAATGGTCGTACGGGAACGAAGCCTAATCCTAAGACCAAAGGTTATTTCACGCAAGCAGAACGCGTAGATGCCTTCACCAAAAGTGCACAGGTCATCACCCTGCGTACACAGCTCATGCCTTCGGTTTTCGAAGGAAACCCGACAGCATCCAGTATCTCTTCGGGCAAAGCCCTGCGTACGATCCAATGGGGATCGAATGTGTTTGTAGCCGCTAACTTTGATGTGAACGGCAATCAAGCGGTTACCTTACCGTCCGGCACATGGTACGACTATCTGAACGGAGCCGTCAAGGCGACGAACACCACGTATGTCTTGGCACCCGGCGAACTGAAGGTGTTTACGTCTACGGCGGTGAAAGCACCGACGTTCACGGACATCGAGAAACGCGATCATACGCCGATAGAGAACGTAAGCACGGATGAGATGCCACAGTCGTATAAGATCCTTCGTGACGGACAAATCTATATCCTCCGCGGAGACAATATCTATACGATTACAGGCGCGCGCATAGAATAATTATCAATTGTCAATCACCAATTACCAATTACCCCGTGTATATCGCCATTGCCGGAAATATCGGAGCAGGAAAGACGACGCTGACCAAGATGTTAGCGAAGTACTACGGATGGGAGCCGCGCTTTGAAAGCGTGAGCTTCAATCCGTATCTGGAAGACTACTACGGAGATATTAATCGATGGGCATTCTGCCTGGAGACCTATTTCCTCAAAGAGCGCTTCAAAGATATGTTGGCCGTTCAGCAATCCGCCCATACGATTGTGCAGGACCGCTCGATTTTTGAGGGTGTATACGTCTTCGTGCGCAATAACTACGAGCGAGGTGACCTCAGTCAGCGGGACTATGAGACCTTCATGGAATTGTTTGACCTGATGAAATCGCAGATGAAGATGCCCGATATGATGATTTATCTTCGTAAGTCCGTGCCGGCATTGATTGCACAGATCCAGAAACGCGGCAGGGATTATGAGCAGACCATGCAGATCGATTATCTCAAGGATTTGAATGACAAGTACGAAGATTTTATCTTCCATAAATACGAAGGACGGGTGCTCGTGATCGAGTCGGACGGAATGGACTTTGAGAACAACCCTGCCGATTTCCGCAAAGTCATCGACCGCGTGGATGCCGAGTTGTTCGGATTGTTTTCGCAAAACAACTGGAAATAAAAAAATATTCATTATTCATTATTAATTATTCATTAATAAGATGCACATAGCAGTAGCTGGTAACATCGGGTGCGGTAAAACGACCCTGACAAACATGTTAGCCAAACATTATGGCTGGGAACCGCGTTTTGAAAGCGTGGAGTATAACCCGTATCTGTCGGATTTCTATGCCGATATGGCGCGGTGGTCATTCAACCTGCAGATTTATTTCCTTAACAAACGTTTTAAAGACGTAGTGGAGATCAGCAAGGAGGATAAGTATATCATTCAGGATCGTACCATCTATGAGGATGCACGTATTTTTGCTCCTAATCTCCATGAGCAGGGTTTCATGTCCGACCGTGATTTTGAGAACTATCAGGATCTGTTTGACTTGATGATGTCTCTGGTAAAGATGCCGGACCTGCTGATTTATGTGCGTGCATCGTTGCCTACGCTTGTGGCGCAGATCCAGAAACGAGGTCGCGGTTACGAGCAGTCCATCAAACTCGATTACCTGCAGGGTCTGAACGATAAATACGAGAACTGGATTAAGGATTATAAGGGTAAACTGCTGATCGTAGAAGGCGATACCATTAAGTTCGGTAATAATCCGGAGGATTTCCGTTGGGTTACCGATCATATCGATGCAGCGCTCTTCGGTCTCTTCCCGTTTGAGTCGGAGGCTACTACCGGTAAAGAAATCTGATACACGAGTAGAAAAAAACGCATCTTTGGGTGCGTTTTTTTGTGCGCAGAATAATTGTGTAACTGCTAATATTTTAGCACTTATAGCAAAAAAAATGCACTAACTGCTAATATTTTATCACTTAAATTTGCATATATCAGAAAAAAGTTGTACCTTTGCAGCGGATTTTAACGTATGTAGTATGATAGACGCTTTTGAGACCCCTTTATCTGTGGCTAAGGCAGTAGCAAGTCGCGTAAAACAGCGCCGGTTGGCGTTACGACTCACCCAAGTAGAATTGGCGCAAAAGGCAGGGATACCGTTGGCTACGTATCGGCTTTTCGAAACAAAAGGTCAGATAGCCTTTTCCGGTTTGTTGCAAATCGCTTTTGCGTTAGATTGCATGAGTGATTTCGATGCGCTTTTTGCGTCGCAGTCATGGGCTACGATGGATGAAATGTTAGCACAAGTAAAACCCGCCAAACGTGTCCGCCATGATTGATGTTCGGCAAATAGAAGTATGGATGCACGGTCGTCAGGTAGGCCGGATGGCACTGACTCCGCAACGTCCGCAGACCTGCGCGTTTGAGTATACAGCGGAGTGGTTGCAAGAGGGATTTAGTATCTCGCCTTTTGAGTTACCGTTGACACCGGGTTTAAAGATTGCGCCTTACAAACCTTTTGACGGACATTTCGGTGTATTCTCCGATAGTCTGCCGGACGGCTGGGGGCAACTGATCTTGCATCGTCATTTAGCGATGCAAGGCATCAATAGTCTATCTCTCAATCCGTTACAACAACTCTGTTTGGTTGGCTGTAATGGCCGCGGTGCATTGGAATATCGTCCGGATGAGAGTATCCGAAGCACGCAGGAATATATGGATTTGGCGCAGATTGCAGCGGAATCGTTCTCTATCCTTGAAGATGACAACTATGCCGGCAAACATATCGCCGAGTTGATTCAGCGAGGCGGTTCGCCCGGCGGTGCGCGGCCAAAGATTTTTATGAAGCAAGGCGATGATGAATGGCTCATTAAGTTCCGTGCCAAGAATGATAAAAAATCTGTCGGACGTGAAGAATATCGTTATTCACTTTTAGCCAAGCAATGCGGCATTGAGATGCCGGAAACGAGGCTGTTTGAAGATCAATGGTTCGGAGTAAAACGTTTTGACAGAGTGAATGGTCACAAGCTGCATGTGGTCAGCGCGTCCGGTCTCTTGCAGGCCGATTATCAAATCCCGAGTATTGACTATATGCATCTGTTTACCATTTCTGCACGCTTGTCGCACTCGATGGATGAGTTATGGAAGATATATCGGTTGATGTGCTTTAATGTGCTGATTGGCAACCGAGATGACCACGCCAAAAACTTTGCTTTCGTCTATGATAAGGAATGGCGATTTGCTCCGGCATTCGATTTGTTACCTTGCGGTGCTGCCGGAGATTTCCACACGACTTCCGTTAATGACAACCCATTACCGGAACGCGCAGACGTCCTGTTATTAGCAGAAAAGGTCGGTTTAGATGGCAAACAAGCAGCGGTTATTTACGACGAAATGATAAAGTTGACAAACAAACAACTAAAATAAAAAAAGAGCACCTTTCGTTGTAATGAACCCCAAAAGTTGAACAAAAAACTTTTGGGGTATTTTATGCTTAAAAAACATCCTTATGAAGAACGGCTGCTTGCCGTGAAATTATGTTTAGGAGGACGTCCTTTAAAGTCTGTAGCTCGTCAATTGGGCATTAACAAAGATTATATATCAGAATGGTTATTTCGCTACCAGCAAGAAGGAGAATCAGGTCTACAAAAGAGGAGTCCCAAACAGGCCAATTATGCTGAAAAATGTAAAATTGTTTGTAAGTATGCAAAAAAAGGTGTACCTTTGCCGCAAATTTGTGTAGAGCATAACGTATCCCGTACTGCAGTCCAAAGGTGGACTCGCCTGTATCGTAATGGAGGCTACGCTGCTTTGCGCAACATTAAACCGCCGGGAAAAGGTCGTAAAGGTATGGGACGTCCAAAGAAACAGGAACCGCAGACAGAGTTAGAGCGCCTGCGTTATGAAAATGAGTATTTGCGTGCGGAGAATGCATTGCTAAAAAAAGTGAGGGCTTTAGTGGAAGAAAGAGAGAAGCGTCTACACGAGATTGGGCGCAAGCCATCCAAACATTAAAGCCCGAACATAGTCTTGATTTACTCCTTGGGATCAAGGGGATGGCTCGTACTACGTATTATTACAATATCCGTCCGAGAGAGGATAAGTATGCGCAGATACGCAAGGATATAATACGTATATTTAATAGGAACAAAGGACGTTACGGCTACCGGCGGGTATACCAGCAGCTACGTTCAGAAGGCAAAGATATCAACCACAAGACAGTAGCCAAACTAATGGTAGAAATGGGCTTGTACGCCCGGAAACCGAAGTTGCGTTACCGCTCTTATAAAGGAGAAGTAGGTAAGATAGCACCTAATATATTACAACGCGATTTTGCTACCGACGCGCCTAATCGCAAGTGGACTACAGATGTCTCGCAGGTGGATATAGGAGGTAAGAAATGCTATATATCGCCAATACTGGACATGTGGAACGGAGAGGTTATTAGTTATGTAATCTCTGATCGTCCGGATCTAAAGATGGTAGTGGATATGTTGCAGAAAGCGTTCCGTAAACATCCGCATACTAATGGTCTGATTATGCACTCGGATCAAGGCTGGCACTATCAGCATACATGCTACCAGTATCTGTTAAAGGAACATGGGATTACGCAAAGTATGTCCCGTAAAGGTAATTGTCTGGATAACTCAGTTATGGAGAACTTTTTCGGTCTGATGAAGAACGAGCTGCTCTATAATAACCGGTGGGAGAA
>Ga0310695_10005871_pt1 | contig 20914 bp, 18 predicted proteins | sample RumenRJG_04DNA_FD_203882 | JGI IMG/M metagenome (GOLD analysis project Ga0310695, IMG submission 203882) | Bovine rumen microbial communities from Lethbridge, Alberta, Canada - RJG_04 (v2) (version 2) | ecosystem: Host-associated > Mammals > Digestive system > Stomach > Rumen | place: Canada...
AAAAAAGCCCCTGAAAAGCAATCGTTTTCAGGGGTCATTTTTATTTTGCCGTAAGGGGTCAGTGTATTTTTGCCCGCAGGGGTCATCGTCGCTTGCCCTCGGGGGTCAAACTCGCGCGGCTTTTCCACCAACCCCGTCTTAGCGAAAAGCCAGTACAGGCCTTTTGTCTCGACTTTGAGGCAGTAGAAGCTGCCTATGGAATCAGTCTGTATTCTGATTACATGGCATTCGACTTGGTTCACAATTCGTAAAGTCCACATACATCTTCTACAATATCTACAATGGTAATAATCAATCTGGTATCTCTATGAAAAGAGTTCTTACAAAGAGAAACAAACATCTACACCCTTTGGACTGACAGATGAGTAAGCCCATGAATGAGAAATAAACATGGAGGGTGTCCATGCCCATAACAATTAAAGTAAAGAATATGTATCAAGAAGATTTATCTTATGGTCTGTTTCTATCAGACCGACAGTTGGATTTCCTGTCCAACTATCCGCAGGGATTTGACCGCATGAAGTGTTTTGCCACATTCTTGCAAATGGCAGTGAAGGAAACGACGCACTATGAGAAGAAAGAGTATTCAGTTGACCTAACCCCTGGGCAGTTTGCAATCTCAGAAGTGGAACTTGCCAAACTATGGAAGTGTAACCGCAAGACTGCCTCCAAGATGGTTGACATGTTCCATGAGGTGGGACTGGTATCATCTGTTCCGAATTGCCGTACAACCGTATTTACAGTTCATTGTGTCGCCAGTTGGTACATTGACAATCAAGCTATCCGTAATACGCATTACTCACGCCATCCTCAGGTCGAGCAGCGCATCAAGGCTAACCACAAATGCCAGAATGTTGCCAATGGAAGCATTGACAACGAAAAAGCAGCCAATGGAACTTCGGCTGAAGGTAGTGCTACCGATGGATTCACTTCCAATAAAAATGCTACAGAAGATAGCATGAAGGACAATTCCTTATCCCTTTCTTCAACTGAGATTGATAAGGCGAATATCGCACATCAAACAGATGGGCAAACCATCGAACAAAGGGATGAGTACACCTCTAAGTATTCGGAGCCTGTCAGCAGTGACTATTCTAATGATGATAACGGCAGGGAAAAGGAACTATTCAATGATGGTGTCGAGCCGACCCTACATGTTGAAGAACCCCTTTCTCCATCCATCACCTTGACAGATGCAACCTCTGGTGCCAACAGTATAGAGCACGTTGCGCAGCCTTCCTCTGGACTCCCAGACGAGAGCAATATGGATGCTACCGCCACGTCACCAACTAAAACGATTTCCGAAAATGCCGTATAATTCCATCAAAGCTTGGGGACAACCCGAAGGGAGCCTGAATTTTCGTACTCTCTAAACAAGAAGTGTCAATGTCTGACAATCCGCTCCGCTTCTTGCCCGACTGTTTGACATCTTGCAATACTCGCAGGCTCGCATGGGGTTGACCAAACCCAGTTATAAACCTACAGATAAAACCATTTAGAAATGACTAAGAAAATGGAACGTAAAGGGCGCAATCCACGCATCACCGTGTGCTATACGCCCAACGAGAACGAAAAGATTGTAAAGCTGGCTGCAGCCTGTGGACTGAAGAAAAGCCAGTATATCCATGACGCTTCCCTGGGGCAAGAACCAAAGGTGATGATGAGCGACAAAGAGGCTGATGCTTTAATGTCGCTGAAAGCTGCCCGTGGCGAGCTGGTTCTGATTAAGAATGCCCTTCACGGCACTACTCAGGAACAACGAAAGAAGTACTTCCGCAACGAGCAGTTCATGCGGCAGTGGATTGAAGGTGTAAACAGCCTTATCCGCAGATTAGTAGAAATAGAAGGAATGTTTAGGAGATAATAGTATGATAGCAAAAGCTCAATCTATATCGCATGGCTCAGCCATGACGAACTATGCCACTAAGCATAACCGTGCCGACATTGTACTGACACGCAACCTTGACGAAGGGCTTACTCCTCTTGCCATGTGGGGAGCGATGGAAACAATCCACCAAAAGTATGCACCAAAATTCAGGCGTAAGCCCATCACTAAGCCGACCCTTCGGATGGAGGTTTCCCCATCCCTTGATGAAACTAAGGGATGGACACTCAATGACTGGTACGACTATGCGCTGCGGTTCCTCGATGAGTTCAAGAAAGAAGTCCAAACCAAAGAAGGCAAGAAGAAGGGATCTGGCAAATTCAATCTGGACAGAGCACAATTATTTGCCTGTCTTCACTTTGATGCGAAGTCTGGCATTCCGCACCTTCACATCCTCATCAACCGCATTGACCTTGATGGGAATCTCATGAATGACTCCTTCGTTGGCGATAGTGCTGTCAAGGCTGCCCACTCCATCAACATTGAACGTGGATGGGAGCTGCCCGAGGATATTCACGATGCTCACATAAAGGAGATAACAGATGCCTGTTACTACATCCTTCATGGAATGGCAAGATATGATTGGGACGCTTATAAGCAAGGTCTTGAAAGTCGTGGTTACAAAGTCAAGGAACAACGTGACAAACAAGGTGTGCTGCATGGGTACACCGTCCTTCGTGGCAACTCCCGTTTCAAGTCATCCATATTGGGTAAAGGTCGTGACCTCACCGCATCCAAACTTGAAGCCACATGGAAGAAACTTCACCCAATCGCTCCAAGTGTTGTAAAACCCAGTTCTACCGTGGGCACCCCCCAAACTACTGAAAGAAAGCCTCTCACAGAACGCAACTCAGAACGTCAGAATATTGCCCAGTCCAAACCTGAAATACCATCTGTCTTTAGGAAGATATTGTCTGTTGACGGAAAGAGTTATTCCATCAAAATGCCGATGGAGGCATACAAGACTATGGAGGATGCTATCGAAGTTCCTGATGAATCTATGCCATTTGAAAATGTCTTGAATGTGGCTATGCTGCTGTTCATGAACTACGTTGATGCAGCCACCACCGTTTCTGAATCCTGTGGTGGCGGTGGTTCCACTCCATCAAACTGGGGCAAGGACAAGGATGAGGATGAACGTGACTGGGCACGACGTTGCGCCCAACACGCAAGCTGGCTATGCAAGCCAATCAGGAAACATAAAGGACATGGACGTTAAAAACAAAAAATATGGGAAATAAATATAATAGCCTTGTTGAGGAAATCAACAAACAGGAAGAGGTCAAGGAAGAAAAGGCTAACCTTGACAATGAACTTCAACTCCTTAAGCAAGCCATAAGCGACTTGCACGATAACGTTCAAAAAGTTGAGAAGGCGGCCAAAGATGGAACGGATATGGTAAAAGCATTGAATGCAGCCAAAGACAGCATGGACACTGCTGTTTCCGCTTTCTGTCGTGCAGTTACCCGAGCCGAGTCAACTGTGTTGAAAGTTGAAATGACCGATGAGTGCTTGAATACCATCAAATCTTCAAGAGAGGAACTAATCAAGGCAGAGATTGCTCTTCTTGCCAACCATAGAAGGATGCTGCTACAAGAATATCGTAATCAGAATGAGGAATTGCTGTCACTCATAAAGTCGGGCAAAGGGGTATACCTGTCACCCAATGTATTCTGGTGGTGGGCAGGCATTTCGTATCTCACCTCGCTATATTCACTCTGGTGTCTTCTGCAATTGATTCTTCAGTGGTTGAAATGCTAATCGAGTCTTGTCTGAAGTAGACTATAGAGTACCTTCCAATGACCACTATAGCCACTACCTACATAATGGATATGTGGCATTTGGGCAAGGTGGCGTTCTACGGTTTTTGAACTTCGATTACTCAATTTGGCCAAATCTTCTGTTGAGATTTGAGAATTGTTTCGGATTTGTTTCTCTATCCAATCATCAAGTTCATTATCTTGAGGGACACCTTGAGGGACATCTTGAGGGACATCTTGGATAACACCTTGAGTAACATCTTGAGTAACATCTTGGGTAACATCCTGGATAACATCTTGAGTGCCATCTTGAGTGTCATCTTGAGTGCCATCTTGAGTATCACTTTGGGCATCATCTTGAGTATCACTTTGGGTATCGCCATTTGTTGGTCTCATAAATGTTTCCACAACAAAATCGCCATTGATACTCCATGTAGGTGTAGCGACACCTCTCTTTTGGCAAGCCTCCATCATGCGTTTCACACCCGCCCCCCAGTTCTCTATATAGGTCGTACTATAGAGAACATTAGCTATAAGCGGATTGTATGGGTATGATATGTCTGTTACATTGTTTTACATTGCTCTTTGTTCACGACTCTATCTCTGAATAACTTCATGTTGGTGAAGTTGCGTGAGATATTCTGCACAAGTTCCAAATAGTTGTCACCACCGCCTTCCCATTTATGATAGAAGGGTTTAATGGAAACGCAGTTCTCATGTTCAAAGACAGTGTTGAGCAAAGTCCTGTCAGAATTGCCACAGGAATGCCCCATAATCAATACTTGAAATGGGGCTGACATCAGGAACTCTAACATGTCGTGATAATGCCTCGTTTCCAGATATTTCACCGATTTGACATTCTTCAACAACTCATTGTCGTTTCTGTCGAGAATGTCTTGATAGTGTCTATCAAGTTCATCACCATAGCCAAAGATGATATTCTTTGGATGTTCCAACTCGCCATGAATATAGTTGAACTCAAGGTTAAAATTACCGTACATCTTGGCAGTTGAAGTGTAATTGAAGCTCAACAGCATTATACGTTCAGGCCTCAGTTTTTTTTGCTCCTCAAAATTATTTTGTATTTCTTCAAGGTTTGCATCTTCAAGTCCCATATTTTCCAATGCCTTCTTTTTCCCTTCCGTCGAAAAATCTTTGGGGTCGAAGAACTCTATCATGGCGTTATGCAACTCTTTTTTATATCGGTTCGTGCCAATGGAACCGAGGTATTCTATCAACTTTTCTTGAAGGAAACCCAACTGCATATTCAGTTCTTTGACTGTATAGCCGCAGTCTTTACTTTCTGAACACCGTTTCAACAGTTGATAGTAGTCGTTTTCAATATCAACCCAACCTCTCGTTTCGATGGATTGCAGAATTGTCTCAAAAAAATTTGAGCACTTAACAGAAAAGTCATTGGTATTTTCCTTGATACCACCTATAATATCAGATGGTGGGTATTTCCACTTACCAGTAAGCAAATCTCTAAATGAATGCGAGTAAAAGAAATTGAACCAGTTAGGACATTCCGTTGTATTTTTTATCTCCAACTTACACAAGCAATCACCTGAGACAGCAGAGTTTTCTGTCAAAAGGGCATTCAGCCTCTTTTCCCAATACCAGTTAATGAAGTCCGTATAACTGGTTTTGAGGCCATGAGCTATGTCGAAGCCATTTCCTATAATGACAAGTCTGTTCATTATGTTTGTACTAACCGATTTTAATGATTATGATTGTCAGGAATGTTCTCTGCTGCCATCATGGGTTCTTCCTCTGGTATCTCATAATGTGTGACAGTCCTATCTTGAAGGAAAATTTTGTTAAGCGTATATGTCAGCGATTTCAATGTATCTTCTCTTTTGACAGGCTTCAGTTCACATTCCCAAATGGTGATAGAGTGCCAGCCCATAGCGACAAGTTCATGTTGAACCTTCAAATCCCGTTCCTTGTTCCGCCTTACTTTGTTGACCCAAAACTTTGTATTGGTTTTCGGTATGGTACAATAACGACAGCCTTCATGCCCATGCCAAAAGCAACCATTCACAAAGATGCACGTTCTGTACTTCCGCATCACAATGTCAGGTCTTCCTGGCAGTCGTGGATGGTTTAGTCGATAGCGGAAGCCATGCTCCCACAGGTAACGACGCACCACCATCTCCGGCTTCGTGTCCTTTCCATGGATGGCCGTCATATTAGCATGACGTTGTTGTGGGGTGTGAATGTCCATAATTATTTCGGTTTAAAGCCTCTTGCCTTCATGTTCTCTAATCCATAGAAGAAACTCCATTTCATCTTGAAGGACATTTCTATTTCACCACAAACCACCTTATCAAGATTGTCATATACGTAATCCCTAAGAACATGATGCGTTTTATCCCAATCTCGCATCTTATGCAATAAGTCGTCTGTCATCAAAAGATTCAATTCGCGATTTGTGATTTTCTTCTTTGATGGAATCTGAACTTGCTGTTCTGCTTCCTCTTCGACAAAGGCATCAGCTTGATAGAGCAGATCGATATTGTTCTTGGATAGTATATCAATAATCTGTGCTCCACCTTCAAGTTCACTGTTTGAAAATGCTTCTCTCTTTCCAATCTTCCGACCTAATTCATGGCAAAGGTTCTGCTGCATAACGCTGAGACATTCAGATTCTTTACCCCATAGGGCTATGCGCTCCCAAATCTCGATAGGGACATTGGAAATCATGATTCTGCATTCTTCTGCAAGGATGCGCTCTTGCTCCTCCTTTGATTTAGAAACTCGTTTTGGAGGATTATTTGGGTCTATAAGGTCACGTTTTATGTCTTTCAGATTATAACTCCATGTATGACTCTTAACGTCTTCCCAAAGGGACTTCTTTTTAGCCAACTCTTCATAACGAGCCACACCCTCGTAGGACAGGATAAACTTGTTTATCTGCTTCATCAATTCATAGAGGAAGTTAGACAATTCCGTCGAGACTTCTTGCCGCATCCAGATCTTATAAAGGTCAATCTGGCCATCAGTAATATGATGAAGCAAAGCAATGGCATAGGGAACAACAGTTTTTTTTATTTCACCAATTGGCTCTCCGTGTTGTTTGGTTCCATAACGTTTGTCCGCCTCTTTAAAAAGAATAGCCTTTGCTATTAAGTCCTCAAAATAGATGTTGTCTATCTCTGAGAGTTTGGGCATATTGTGCTTTAGAAAAACAGCATAATTTTTTTCATTACCCATGCAAATAGTATGCGGTCCAATATAATCATCACAATCTATTCCGTTTATTTTGACTAAGAAATGTGTTTCGCCGTAGCAATTCTCGTATTTTGCCAAGTCGTACTTCGTAAACACCTGTTCTTTTGGGTATTTCATGTCAAACTGCGATTCAGCTTGTTTCGTAAAACCTTCTTTAAGACGGAAGTTCTTATATTGTCCCTTTGCTCTTTCAAAGTACCAAAATGTACTTGTCGGACGAGTTGAACTTGGTTCTGTCATAACACTTCGTGACCATGTTTCAAGGCGAATCAATTCTTCTCTATTTGCTGAGAAATCAGATTCACTCACTTTGTTTTGAGTGTTAGCGCATCTTGATATATTGGCAACGATCTCATCGTAACGTTCTTCATTTCGGACGATAGAGAACTTCACCTGCACCAAAATACGGGATAAGTCAACATCTTTATTGGTATCCTTCACATGATAAAGCGAAGCGGTCGTTTGACCACCATTCACGATCTGCAGACCTTTGACAGACTTAATAAATTTACCAGTTCTATCAAGCTCTATGTCGCTGGCTGTTGCTGCTATACCATTATTATAGGCAAGAAACATTTCCGGCTCTTTCTCGATGGTCTCTTTGATTCCCTTATTGATTTTCCCCGTAAACTGCAGAAATTGACGAACGTTATTTTCCATCAGCCTAACTTTGTAAGTCTCATATAGGTCAGCAAGGCACGCTCCTGGGACAATTGCTATATATGCTTGATAGAGGTCGTTGTCTTCAGCACCAGTTATGCATGGAACTTTATACCCAAGACTTTCGAAATCAACAAATATAGGCTGACTCTGTTCTTCCGACATTTCACAAAGACGATCAAGGTCAATCATTTTGCATGTCAACTGGAGTCCACCAAGCCCTTTGTCGGTTTTTAGTTTTCCCGAGAAGATGCCATTCGTAAGAATGTATATCTTTATCTGCTGGGCATTATCTTTAAACTCATCGTCCTTTCCAAGCACTTGTGCGCAACCAACGATTTCTGCAGAGTCTGTCAATCTGTTGACATAGTCCTCTTGTGCGGCCTTGATATAGAAATTTGAGACCAGTTTAATTGCATCAGAAACCTCCTTCTCACTTAAAGATTGAATGGTCTTTTGGGCTTTATAGATGGTCACAAACAAACTTACACTAGTGTAATCGTCGCTTATGGAGAAAGCATTAACCTTGTGTGACTTTCTTCCAGGATTAGTTTCCTCGTCGTAGGCCACAATCACGTTGTCCACTTCTCCGTTAGCTTTCAATAAGTCAATAGCATAGCGAGTGAACAACTGGGTTTTATTGCCTCCGCTTTCCAGCGTAAGCATTTTAGATTCTATCTCCAGTTTTAGAGTTTTATGATATTCTTCTATTGCGTTCATAGCTATAGTTTTAATCGTCGTTATATTCGTTGTCGTTTTCTTCCTCAAATGCATCCTCAGTAGCTGCAAAATCTTCTACCATATTTGCAGTGTAATCCACCCCATCAAAAGCAGTATTTGTATGAGGGAAGGAAATGGCAAAGCCAATGAAAGGTTCGTCACTATGCTGATGCACAAGAGTACCTTTCTTTATTTCTCCATTACTGTCAAATACATTTGCGTAATATGGATCTAAAGTATATAACAATAGAACAGGATTCTTCACATTCCTGTATTCTTCTCGAACCAAATTGGTCATCGGGAATTCTTCTTTCCATTCTTCACCGATTTCTTTTTTGATTTCTTTGGATCGAGCTAATGCCAAAGACAACGTGTTATCGTCCATGTCTATAAGTTCGTCCCAACGGCCAATGATATGTCCGTTCCTGATACAATAGCTCTTGTCATCTGCGTCATTTGCTCTTGTACGTTTAGTACACCCCACAGTAATACCATTCGAATATTGCCATTGCTGTGCTCCCGATATCTTGTTTATCATTACAACACTCCATTCTGTAAGCTCACCATAGCTATTCAGCTTTTCTATATATTGCTGAATAACCCCAAGGTCAGCAGACTTGTGGTTGGCATCTATGGAGAATTGATTAATGAAGTTCGTGATGATGTACGGACTAACTTTCTTCCACACATAATGGCCGCCGTTCTGAGTATATGAAGAGGATAATTGCTTTAGCAAGGAATCTGTACAAGCAAGATTAAGGTGCTTCGTTTTCTTGTTGTTGCAAAGTCCGTAGGTTTCAAGCAATCGACTCGCCCATGAGATACGAACATGCTGTACATACCTCATCTTATTTGCAGCTGTTATCTGCAGAACTCCTGGATGTGAGCGTACCTTTAGTTTGTATCTGTCTGGGGTGCTACCTATGTCGCACAAATAGACAAATTCCTTTCTCAACTCCTCGCTGGCCATAGTAATATGTCTGAACCATTCGTTAAGCTCACTGCTCGTATATAGTCGGCATAAGTCTGCATATCCAGGACGGTAGCCAAACCAACGACCCATTTGCATCAACGTATCATACATCTTGCTGGCACGAAGGAAATAACTGACGGAAAGACCTTCTAAAGTAAGACCTCGGCTGAGCTTATCACCGCCTATTACTATGACAGAGATTCCCTTTTCCTTATTCTCATAATAGGAAAGGATGTCAGCACTGCTTCCATTTATCGACTTGATCTCAATCTTTTTTACGGCTTTCCTCAGACAAGGTAATACTTCCTTCCAAGGGAGATACTTTATTTCAGGGTCTTTATATGTTGAATCAAGAACCTTTTCTGTAATAGTCTTAAAACTATAGTAACCAGTGGAATCCTCTTCATAAAGACGTCGGAAAGAATCTTCCATTTCTTTATCACCGTAGATTAATTCTTCCTTATAGTAGTTGAATACTTCTTCTACAAGATCTTTTATGTGATTCTGCCATACTTGGAACCGACTAACATGTACCAACATAGAGTTGTGCTTGTGTTCCTGCCCACGTGCCCATCTAACAGCACAAGTAAGAATAAAACATTTTATGGATTCTTCCAAGGATGCTGGCACATCACGCCTCGTTGGCTTGGGGTCATCTTTCTTGTGCTTTGTGGGCACAAATCCCTCATAGTCACTGATTTTGCGAACAATGGGAAGAACTGTCTTGTCGTTGTCTTCTCCATCATCGGCTGTACCGAACACACGTTGTGGGCCGATATAATTGGGAGGAGCTGGCAGGTTGATGATAAAATCCTGAGGGAACAGGTCATCATCTTGAAGTGGTATAAATATATTCGCAAAAGGCGTGGCTGTATAGCCGACATAACCCACCTTTTGGAACTTGCGGAGTATCTTGCGTATGCAATCATTGATGGCAGAAGGATCACCGTCCTTCTTTGTATTGATACTGGCATTATCCGCCTCGTCGTCTATGACAAGGAGGGACTTTGTAGAGCATTTCTCTTCAGGTGCTATCTTCGATGTCAGCCAATTGTATAAATTGGTAAGGACACTCTTGTTTTTCTTTACAACAAGCAATATGGTTTCATTTGTGTTGAAATTGAAGCCTTGGCCTTCCGCTATACGCTTGTTAAAATCGCCCTTTTCAAAACTTGATGTGAATGAGTGAGCAACAGGGTGATTGTGTGGCGTAGACAGCTTCCCGACTCCCATTCGTGTTTCACTGTGCAGATTGTATGCCCGTTCGTATTGGGTATCAAAGCCTAAGAAGCCTTCGTCCAAACGGAGCTGGGTCTGACTTCTGAGGTTGTTATGCATACCTGCAAGAACAATGATGAAATTAAATCCTGCATCTGCAGCCTTGCATATCAATCCGGTATAGTTGCTGGTTTTACCAGATTGCACTTGACCGACGACCATTCCTTTTTTTTGCAATATTACATTTGTTTGGTTCGGGTCAAATAGCTTGTCTAATACAGTATCAGTAAGGTCTTCCAATTCATTGACTACTGCATTAGGGAACATTTTTACCTCTTTGAGGTACTTCTTGTAATCCTCCCAAAAGTGCCAATCTGACTTCTCTTCTGCTTTAAAAGCTCTTAACCACGGCATGCGGCGTTCTTTTCCTTCCAAGATACGGGCATGTTCAATAGTTGCATGGAACATTTCCATCAGCTTGGCCTTTAGTACATCAAGGTCAACAGACTGTAGTCCACCGCCCAACTGAAGAAGCCGTATTTGTTCGACTGCCTCGTTAATATGTTCTTCTGTTACATGGTCGTATGCTAACAGAAGGCCGTGGGTCATTCTTAATGCAGAGTCAAATTCGTTAATCATGCAGTTCGTCTATTATATACTGATAAATATGATATGGTGCAATCTGTTTCAGGTCTTCCTTAACCTTTTCTTCTGGAGTGCCGTCTTTTCGCTTTGCCTTATACAACCTTTCAGCCATCATGCGAAGACTTTTCTCCAATGCCTCACTTGCTGGCGCTTCATAATCCTCCTTGTTTTCGGATTCCTTGATGTAAATGGACTTTGTGGGAATGGATTCTTCTACGAAAGTCAAAAGCAGGTCGATGGCCCTTGATGGGTCTATTTTCGCCATTTCTTTCAATGACACCACAAAGGCATGTTTGCGGTTTACCACGAAACTAATGTGATTGCCGACCTTCTTCTCATTCCATATTTCCTGGAACTTACGTCCGGCTCTGTGCTGGATAATTCTTCCTTTGTGTCTGAATACCTCAACACCCAGGGCACGAACTTTCTTTGCGTAGCTTCTCAGAAACTCCTGACAAGAGATAGGAGGAATAGCAGTAGACTTCTTAATATCTATCTGCCATTGTGTATCAAGGGTATTGGGTAGGTCAATCATGATTCGCACTAATTTGTAGTGGTCTTCTTTTCTGAAAAGACCCAACCAGTCACCTGCCAACAACATACGTTTTCCACGATAGACATAGAAACCTTGCATGGCTGGGTAACCATAAACACCTTCCGCAGCTTTATATGCAGCCTCACTGGAGAATTCGTCCTTGTGAGGGAGAACGTATCCTTTTATGTCAACTATCTCGTCGCCAAAACTTAAATCTTCAACAGGATAGGCTTGGGTTTTATCTTCTACCAAGCAGAAAGGATCCCAAGGCTCAATTTCATCTTCTCCCCAAAATACCTTAAAATCACCGTCTTTCAGAAAACGATGAAAGACCATTGCGACATGCTTCCTAACTACAGACAAGGAGTCGGTGAATTTCTGACGGGCGTTTTCATCCTCTGCCTCAGTTCCCTCAGTAACCAAACGGTCAAGTTCTGACCAAATTACAGCTGTTCCAGACTTTAAGTCATCAATAATGTGAAGATAATCGTTGGGTACCCATTGTAACACCTCCCATTTCTTTACTTTACCAACATAGTCCAAATCCCATGTCCAGCCAACAGGCTTACCGCCTTTTCTCTTACTAAGCAGTGTGAGTTTTCTACATTGGCTAAATGAAGCGGTCTTCAAACCTAAACCAAAACGCCCAAGGTCAATAGCGTCTCGTTCTTCCAAAGGATTTTTGCTGCCCGGACGCATTGCTTGAATACACTCATCGCTGTTCATGCCGTGACCATCGTCTTTGATACAGATGCTAGAATTGTCACCATCCCATATTCTGGTAATCCATACATTTTTTGCACCAGCAGTTATGCTGTTGTCGATAATGTCTGCAACAGCGGTCTCTAAAGTATATCCAATAGCCCGAAACGTCTCTATCATAGAGTCTGCTTCTGGTATTGCCTCGGCTTTGAGTATTTTGTTGTAATCAAGCTTCATATTATTTTGAATTTAACTGACATTTATAACTTGTCAATTATCATTTGCTCTCGACAAAGTTGGAAGAACTCGTTACGAGTCTTGCAGTAACCTCGATAGGCAGCTCTTGCCATTCCGAACCTTGCAGGTTGTTGCAGTTCCTGCCAGTCGGCAACATCAAACTTTATACGGATTGGATATTTCTCATTGTCCACATGGGCAAGATTGGCTTTGACCACTTTATAATAGCCCTCGATGTGACCACCTGGGATGATGGGTGCGACGTATCGGACAGACTGAATATCCTTTGTTTCTTCCATGCCCTTGCGTCCCATAATGATTGTCGATGCACGTCCTTCCAACACGGCATCCACATCTTGGTTCACTTCCTCATCCAAAGTGAGAATCATGTAAACGGCATCCTTCGGCTCATCATGGGTATAATAGAGTCCCTTCTGCGGAATGCTGTCGTCAAGGATCTCTGTAGAAGCCTTTCCTATCAGCGATTCGATGAACTGTACAAGCAGTTCTCTGTTTTCTATGTCTTTCGGACGCAATGGGAATGCGCCGATATTCACTTCTTCGATGGTCTTGTAGAACTTTGACACTTCTACGTCGGCTTTCTGTCCATCACCGGGAAAAAGAATGTAACCGCCGATGACTTCTTTTTTCAGTGCCGCATCCTTGTTCTCCTTGTAATAGATGGCATCCCTATAGCGGTGCATTTGGTTGATGGCATCCTCTGGTGGGGTGTCCACTCCGTTCACACGCCCATCAATCCTATATTTTGCATCAAACAGATATGTCATCTTCATGTCCTTCTGCTGGTCACGCTTAGTCAGCTGTAGGACGATATCAGGCTTTTGAGCAACGGTAGGCACGTAAAAATTATCTATGCTGTCAGAATCATTTTCTTTGTCGGTATGTTTCGGATTATAGACAAGTTCTGCCAATTCCACATTATCCTTCTTGAAAAGTATTCGCGAATGCTCACCTTTGCCAAGTTCCCATGTGAAGATTCCATTCATTTCCATTCGGTTTCGATGATCAACGTCCTCAGACTTAATGTCAAGCAAATCCCGCACAATATGGCTAACTTCGATGAAGCACCATATTTCATAAAGTGTTGCAATGTCCTTCGATTGAAGTCTATAGATGCCATCATTCAGGGAATAGGCTCGTCGCAGCAAATTCCATGTCCGATATACTTGACTGTAGCCACTGGCCTTCTGCAATACAAGGCTTTCCTGATTCATACCTTTGAACCGCCCAACGGTGCGGAAGAAAGGATTTCTTTGAAGATGTTTCAACGTATCGAGCATGTTCTGCATTTCTCCCTTGAAAGGGTCAGATGCTCCCTTTATTGCTTCTATCCGTTTCTTCAATGCTTCATACTTAGTCGTTATCTGCCCAAGTGCATGCTTCAGGAATCGGTTTTCTTGTGTGTCGTTGCTTTGTACCTGCTGTTCTACCCTGTAGAGGTGTGCTTGTTCCTTGCGGTGTTCAGCCAACTCATTCTCTATAGATGTAGGAATCCTTGTTAACTTATCGGCACGCAAATAGGTTTCAATACCGTGAAGCCTATGACGTGGCCGCTCTATGATACTCTTAACGGCACTAACAAACTTCTTTTGCTCCCCAGCGAAGATGCTCCACCATATTAGTTCCGGTGTCTCACCCTCTGTGTCAGGCGAGAAGCCATGAAAGGTGCGCTTCATGTAGTCGAGTGACAACATGCGGTATTCGCTCTCTATGTCTTCTATTATCTTTCGCCAGTGCTCATGATAATTGAGTTTGGTACTGAGTACATCAAAACCAAAACGAAAATGACGCAACTCTGAACCGACTTTATAATCAATGAGGATTTCACTCTTACCTATATCGTTTCCATAGTTGATGAATCCTGCAAGGATACCCTTGCGAAAACTGAAATTCTCATTGTCATTTTGAAGGATACTACCGAAACGTGCGTCCCTGATATGATTCCCAAACTCTACCCATATTGGATATTCTGCATTGTCAAAAAATACGGCTGGTGCTACCTCGCCATGACTGATGGACTGTTCGTTACCATCTTCATCTTGTCTGACCACAGACACAACGCCATCCGACCATGAGTAAGTCGAGGTCAGATTCTCTTCCCCTACGTTTCTCACGGCCTTATCCCAAATGACATCGAACTTACTACATTCAATGCTCATGGTAAAATCTTGGTGTATGATGCTCAGTAATTCCATTTCTACCCTTTATTTCTTACCAGGAATACAGGTAGCTTATATCCTATGAAATGTTTAGATGTACCTTTGAAAATATTATATTCCTCGTCATCTTCTTCAAAATCATATATCATTACTGATGCATTATTGTCAGAATCCACATCACTCTTGAGCCAAAACTTATTTCTATTTTCTTCACAACCTTCTCCAAGGCTATGGATACGATATCCCGCAGGAGCATAGTCATATCCGATACGTCCACCACTAAGTCCAATTATTAGTTGTTTTTCGAAGCGGCAATATTGGCATAATTCCTTCCATTGTTCTACAGTAGGAATTGGTAATTTTGTAGCTTCAAAATAGCTTAGTTTCCTTTGCTTATAGCCATAATCGCAATACTCTAATGAATATTTTGACCACATCGTACCACTAGGCAACCCCATATCGATATAGGTTACCCCATCGATATTTAATGGTACTCCAGCATCTAAGAATCCTTGTTCGTATCCCTTGATGTATGCTTCTTTCAACAATTCCTCAACTTTAGCGGCTGCGTTTTCTGCGAAATGCTGTGCTAATTCTTCCTTTTCCATAATATAAAAAAGATTAATTTTTTAACTCCAAAAACTGGTGTAACCTGATTTAAGCCGTTCCGTCATTTCTTCCAGCTTGGCGAGAGATACTGATGTATAAACGTCATTGTCGTCCTCGTCAAATATTTCTGCAAACACCGCCTCAAGTCCGTCATGAATGGTATCGCCAAGCTCCTTCAGAAAAGTGGCTGTCACCTTTGTTTCGTCGCCCTCAATGCGCGACAGGACTTTCATGTTTGTTATCTCGTCCAAGGCACGGGCGATAACAAACTCCGTCTCATAGGTTGATTCGTCATCACTTTCAATCTTGTTGTAAGGCAGGTTGTTGACGACATATAACAGCACTTCGTTTCTTGTACGGTACGCAATTTTGAACGGTGTGCCTTCCAATTTCTCATTTATTTTTTCGAGGTAAGCTATCGCCGTATTGCATACATCTTCATATTTGCCATACACGTCAACGCCCTCCACGGCTTCACCCACAAGGTCATCCTTTCCGAGCTTACCAATCTTCTCATAACGGCAGTCAAGTCCACCTTTCAGATTGACCTTATTCATTTCAATGGTCATAGCACGATCTAGCACCTTTCGTGAGAACGAGAATGTTGTCTCGTCCATATTGACTGTGCCAACAACAATCAGGTTTGTCGGGATGCTCAGACGCTTACCTCCTTTTTCTGTCAGATATTGGCTGCGCAAAGTGTCATCATCAGGGAATAGTTGGTCGATAAGACTTTTATATTCATCCGTGTTCGAGTAGTCCACTATGGGATCAGTAGTAATGGTACCGTCCTCCTGACGTTTTCTGCTTTCCACTACGCTAAGGTATTCGGCAAAATATTGTTCCACAGGTGCCAGGTTCATTTCGTCAAGGCAGAGGAAATAAGGAGTATCAGGGTCATTGATGGCTTTTACCATGAATTTCAGAAATGGACCAACAACGTATCGAACGCCATCTATTCGGCTGACATAGCCAATAAGTTCTGAGGAATCATGCCAATTGGGTTTCACCTGCACCATTTCAAAATTCTTTGGCTTCTGCGCTTTGAATTCTGCGCAGCCTTCATCCCAACAAGCACGTGCAAGTTCTCTGACTATACGGCTCTTTCCTGTACCTGATATACCTGCCAGTAAAAGGAACGGTTTAGACTTAATGGCAGTGATGTAAGGGCGATAAGTCGAATCCTTTAAGTTCACCTTTGTTACAATCGAATTAGGATTAAAGCTGTCAAAAAAAGCTTTTCTATCATTTCTGTCCATATTGTTAAATACTTTGTCGGGGTTTACATTGGTAATACTAAGCGTTCCGTCCTTTTGGAAGAGCAGAACTTTTGAGTAGCTGTTTATATAGTTCCTGATTATATCATCGTTGTTCTTTGCAGTCTCGTGGAAGCATTCCTTATAAGCTTCAGCGTAAGAACAATTTGGATGTTTAACCGTATAGTCATAAAGTTTCTTCAGGAAGAGTGTTGGACAATCAATCTTGTTGAAACCATCGGACGACACATATGGATTTGGAATATAGTATCTTGGCAACCAACGCTCCATATAGTCTTTTGCTTCTAATGCGTTTATGTCATGATTGAATCGAGGATGATATATGCCATCATCAGAAATATAATAGAGTGCCAGCTGCGAGGCAAACTGATATACAGTCCTCGCAAAACCTTTGCCCCATACTGATTTGAGCATATAATCCTTAAATTGCCACTCCGGCATTTCGTGATGTGGCATCGAATTAACAACCTCAACAACATTTTGAGGTGTGCCATTTCTCCATCTACATATCAAATCTGCCATTATACTCCATATTTAGTTATATCCATTTGTTTTAGCAGAGCCATCAGAACATCTACAATAATGCTGTTTCCTGCTTGCCTATACGTTTCCGTATCTGAAACAACTATCTTGAAAGTGTCATCAAATCCCATCATTCTTAAACACTCCCTTGGAGTGAACTTTCTAAACCTGCCATAATGGATGTCGATGTCTTTTATTGCGACTTTGCTCATGTGGGCACAGGAATCCGTCAATGCGGTTAAAGCATAACGTTCTGGAAAATGGGATACGTAATAATCTTCTTCGTAGTCCGCGACTTTATAAAGATATACATCATTCTCAGGTTTTCGGGTATCTGATTTTAGTTTTGGATGGAACACGAAATCTCCATGCCAGTTAAATTGTTGATTTCTCTTTTGACAAAGCATAATATCACCATTGACCTGAGTGTAGCTTTTCTCGTAATTAATACTCCGAGTGATAAAATTGACTCCTTTCTGTTTTAGGAGATACTTTGTGTCGAAATCATTCTGAAGAAAATCATAAACTGTCTTATCAAGTTGTATAGGGCATGGGTATTTGAATTCCGTATCTTCTCTAAAGCCAATACAATACAATCTCTCTCTGCTTTGAGGAATACCATAATCCTTTCCATTTAGAACCTGATAATATACATCATAGTCACAGTAATCCTCAAAAGTGTTCTTTATGACTTGCCATGTCCTTCCTTTGTCATGGCTAAGCATCCCTTTTACATTTTCAAATATAAAAACCTTGGGACGGCACTCTTTAACAATTCGGGCAAACTCTCTAAATAAGGTGCCTCTTGTGTCATCGAAGCCGCCGTGTTTCCCTCGCAAGGAAAAAGCCTGGCATGGTGCGCCACCAACCAAGAGATCTATCTTTCCGTAATACTTTGTTGCATCAAAATCATGCACATCAGAATGCCATCTTTCTTCTGAAATTGGATAATTGGCAAAATATGCCTTCCTACAATTCTCGTCTATGTCACCAGCAAACTGGATTTGGCATTTCAACCCCAACCTGTGAAAAGAGTGCTCAATAGCACCTATTCCACTGAAAGAAGTACCAAGTCGTATAGTTCTTTCGGGATAGGCAAACATAAAATCCTGCCAGTTGTTGACCGAATCAATGTTGGTTTTGCTATTTTGTATGTTTTGATATTTATTTCTCATTTACTCCATATTTTGTAATATCAAGTTGTTTCAGTATTGCCATCAATACATCAACGACAATGCTATTTCCAGCCTGCATGTAAGCTGCGGTGTTTGCAACTACTATATTAAAATCATCACGAAAGCCCATAAGACGATGACATTCCCTTGGGGTTAGTTTCCTAATGCCATTGATGCCTTTCTCTTTTTTGTAAGTAACATAATTGTCTACTCCAGCTCTGTGCATCTTGTGCATAGACTGTAGAAGAGGGCGTGCGATGTCAAGGTCAGTTTTAGTCGAGGTTTTAAAGGTTTTTGTACCTCCAGCTAAAACATATTTAGCAACCTTCTCAGACAGATAATATTTATCTTCAACCTCTTTAATGTCAAATATGAAATCTAAAGAAGATTCTTTCTCATACCCATCAATCAGTTTCTCACGATGCTCTTGGCTTAATGTAAGATACTTTTTCCCTTGTTTTGAAGAATAGAATGGGCTATCTATATAATCTTCCATGAAATCATACATTCGATAAGCCAACTCTATTGGAACTGGATATTTAAATTTTGTCTTCTTCCTAAAACCAATACAATAAAGCCTTTCTCTCGTTTGTGGCACTCCATAATCTCTTGCGTTAAGAAGCTGGTAATGTATATCATAACCACAATAATTTTCAAATGTCTTTCTGATAACTTCCCATGTGCGTCCATTATCATGCTTAAACAGCCCTTGAACATTTTCGAAAATAAAGACCTTTGGCATACACTCCTTAACCACACGTGCAAATTCCCTAAAGAGCGTTCCTCTCGTATCTTCAAATCCTCGCTGGTCACCAACTATTGAGAATGCCTGACATGGTGCGCCACCAACAAACAAATCCACCTTTCCTTTGTATGGTTTAGCGTTAAAAAGATGGATGTCTGTATGCCAGTTTTCTTCCCTTATATTATAGTTGGCAAAATATGTTGTCTTGCAATTTTTATCTATGTCTCCAGCAAAGACTATTTCGGTCTTTAATCCGAGTCTTTTCAGAGCATATTCTATTGCGCCTATTCCACTGAATGAAGTGGCAAGGCGAATAGTCCTTTCGGGATGAGAGAATTTCTTGACGACCCAAGAAGTTCCTTCCCAATCTATATTCTCTTTCGTATTCTGTAATATATCCATGTCATTATCAAATGTCACTAAACTTCTAAGGCTTTTTTAAGTTCTTGTAACCCAATTTCGTAAATATCTACACCTGTGGCATCACATACATTAAACGACTCTTTCATCAGCCGATTATATACTTCCACCTCCTCTTTGGTGAAGGATGGCGTCTTTTCATCGTAGCTGACGTAGTCTTCGAAGTCATCATCAGGATGGAAGTTTAGTTTACGTTCATCCACAAGATGATGGAAGAACGCCTTAACGTCCTCCACAGATTTGATATGTGAATCCTTGTCGTAGGTCATTGTTCTACTTTTCTTCTTCGCCCAAGTTACGCTTTATTCTAACGAGCTCGGTATAGTCCACATTCAAAGCATTGGAAATCTTACTCAACATATCTAATGATGGTTGAGAAGAATTAGTACACCACTTGCTTACCGTTGCAGCATTTACACCAAGTTGTTCTGCCAGCCACTTGTTCGTGCGCTTCTTTTCAGCCAGCATAACCTTGATACGATTCAAATCTTTATTTTCTTCCATTATAAATCGTTTTATTGGGTACAAAGATACAAAGAATATCTCATTATGTTATCAATAAATCGTAATATTAATAATTTATAACGTCAAAAAATGAAAATATTTCAGTTTTTTGATGCATTTGGATATCTATTTAAAAAGAAATCTACCAGCCGATACATAAACATTGGTACGATTGAGATGGTTTTTCAATACAATGTTGAATTATAGCTTAACTTTTATGGTATTTGACCAAGAGGATACAGTTCTTACATTAAAAAAGTGTCAATATTGACAAAAATATAATGTAGGGGGGAGAGATTACTTGTCAATACAAATAATTTGTTGGGCTATAATTCATGTTTTTTAGACTTATTGCTCAGATTATATCAATATGAATAATACCAGTAATATGAGTAATACACTTTTAAAAAAACAAATGACTCAATAGATGGCGGTAAAGTGGCGGTAAAGTGGCGTAAAAGATGGCGTAAAAGGTGGCGTAAAAGAAATATCAGAACGTCAGTGGATTATCCTTGAATTGATTATTGCCAATCCATTCTTATCCGCAAAGGCCATTTCGTAAAAGATGTCGTAAAGGATGTCGTAAAAGAAATGTCAGAACGTCAGAGGATTATATTGGATTTTTATTGCTGAGAATTCAGCACTTTTTGCAAATGCAATGTCGGAAAGGATGTCGGAAAAGGTTAAAATGACAGATAGAACAATAGAAGGTGATTTGGCTTAAATAAAGAAGATGAGTATTCTTTCTCGTGAAGGTGGTCGAATAAGAAGGTATATGGGTTATAAAGGATTAGGTGCATGGCAAAATTGAGCTATAACTCAATTATTTTTGGACTTATAGCACAATCTTACATATGTGATAGCAAGCCAAAATTTGCGCTGGTTTATTAAAAAATCGCCATAATTGGCAGAT
>Ga0310695_10005873_pt1 | contig 20912 bp, 20 predicted proteins | sample RumenRJG_04DNA_FD_203882 | JGI IMG/M metagenome (GOLD analysis project Ga0310695, IMG submission 203882) | Bovine rumen microbial communities from Lethbridge, Alberta, Canada - RJG_04 (v2) (version 2) | ecosystem: Host-associated > Mammals > Digestive system > Stomach > Rumen | place: Canada...
CCTCGGCAACGAATGGTGGCGGCGGCTGTGGCGGAACCTTCGCCCCCTCGCTATTCATCGGCTGCTTTACGGGCTTCCTGTTCTCACGTCTGTGGAATATGAACCAGATAGGTGTCTACGTGCCGGAGAAGAACTTTGCCCTGATGGGTATGGCGGGCGTGATGTCGGGTGTGATGCATGCCCCGCTGACGGGTATCTTCCTCATTGCCGAGATTACCAGTGGCTACGATCTCTTCATGCCGCTGATGATTGTCTCAGTGTCAGCCTATCTCACCATCAACATCTTTGAGACTCACAGTATCTATGGTATTCGTCTGGCTAAGCAGGGACGACTGGTGACCCACCATACCGACCACGCAGTATTGACACTGATGAGCCTGGACTCTGTCATCGATCGCGACTATCAAGGTGTCGACCCGGATATGGAACTGGGACAGATGGTGCATAAGATCAGTCGTTCACGTACCGACGTGTTGCCTGTGACGGATGCTGCAGGAATGTTGTTGGGCGAGATAGATATCCGTAAGATACGCCATGTGGTGTTCCGCACAGAGTTGTACAACCACTTCAAGGCGCAACAGCTGATGGTGGAGCCTGCTGCGGTGCTGAGCGATGGTACACCGATGACGGAGGTGATGAAGACCTTTGAGCGTACACAGGCCGACTGGTTGCCCGTGCTCGACATGGAAAACCATCTAAAGGGTTATATCTCGCGCAAGCGTATGTACACGATGTATCGTAAGATGGTCCATGACTTTAGTCAAGAGTAGGCGGGCAAAGCGGGCAAGGCGGGCAAGGCGGGCTTTGCCCTAGTGAATAGTGAATAGTGAATAGTGAAAAGTGAATAGTGAAGAAATGCACAAGTCAGATTTAAGAATAGTTTTTATGGGCACACCTGAGTTTGCGGTAGAGACGCTGCAGGCACTGGTGGAGAATGAATATAACGTGGTGGCCGTGGTGACACAGCCCGACAAACCCGTGGGACGGCACCAGACAGAGATGCAACCCTCGGCAGTGAAGCAGTATGCGGTGGCACATGGATTACCCGTGCTGCAACCCGAGAAGATGAAAGACCCGGAGTTTGTAGAACAGCTCCGTTCGTACAATGCCAACCTGCAGGTGGTGGTGGCCTTCCGCATGTTGCCTGAGGTGGTATGGGCAATGCCGGAGTATGGCACCTTTAATGTGCATGCAGCGCTGTTGCCCCAGTATCGTGGTGCGGCCCCCATCAACTGGGCGGTTATCAATGGTGAGACAGAGACGGGTGTGACCACTTTCTTCCTCGACCATGATATCGATACAGGCCGTATCATCCTGAAGAAGTCTTTCCCTATTCCCGACGATGCTGATGTAGAGTATGTCTATGACGGTCTGATGCACCTTGGTGCCCAGCTCTGTCTGGAGACCCTCGAAGCTATCATCGCCGCTGACGGCTACCCCCAAACCATATCACAAGATGATTCTCAATTCTCAATTCTCAATTCTCAATTAAAATCTGCCCCTAAGATTTTCAAGGAAACCTGTCAGATAGACTGGACGAAGACCGCCAAACAGGTCTATGACTTTGTGCGTGGCCTGAGTCCTTATCCTGGTGCGTGGACCACATTGGTGGGCAACGACAAAGAGACTGTCCTGAAGATTTACAAGACTCGCAAGACCGGAAGCGCTACCGACCAGAAACCTGGCACGCTTCGCGTAGAGCAGAAAGCGCTGCAGGTTGCTGCAGGTGACGAATGGCTGGAGATTGTAGAGCTTCAGATGGCTGGAAAGAAGCGCATGACAGCCCGTGATTTCCTGAACGGTATCAAGATTGAAAATTTTTTTGTACGTTGAGATAATAAATGGGTATTGCTGTGCGTTTCTCTAATAGAAACTCAAATACAGGATGCCTATGCAACATTTTACTCAAAACGAATTCCAACCACATCCATCCACCATTCTGTTTATCAAACAGTTTGCGAGAATGTGTAACACCAAGAACACTCAGAGAAATGGCTACAATGGTTTCGCCGTCGCTGCTTGCAGCTGACTTCCTACATCTCGACCAGGAGATAGACATGATCAATCGCAGTGAGGCCGACTGGCTTCATCTGGATGTGATGGATGGTGTGTTTGTTCCCAACATCTCGTTTGGCTTCCCCGTTCTGGAGGCTGTTGCCCAAAAGTGTAAGAAACCGCTGGATGTGCACTACATGATTGTGCACCCGGAGCACTACATCCAGCAGACGGCGAAGCTTGGGGCGATGATGATGAACGTACACTACGAGGCATGTACCCATCTGCACCGTACTGTTCAGGAGATTCACCAGGCAGGCATGAAGGCTGCTGTGACGCTCAATCCCGCCACACCCGTCTGTGTCCTGGAGGATATCATCTGCGATGTTGACATGGTGTTGCTGATGAGTGTCAATCCTGGCTTTGGTGGACAGACGTTCATTGAGAATACTATCAAGAAGGTGCGCCAGCTCCGTCAGTTGATTGCTGAACGTGGCTCAAAAGCACTGATAGAGATTGATGGTGGGGTACAGCAAGAAACAGCACCACGTCTCGTTGAGGCGGGTGCTGATGTATTGGTTGCCGGTAGCTATGTGTTCCATAGCCCTACGCCGGAGGCTACCATTAGTGCACTTCGTGCTTTACGGGCTACGCCCTAAATGATAAATGATAATTGATAAATGATGACGCATTCGCTAATTGATAATTGATAAATGATAATGGATAATTACGGACTGCGGTAGCAATTTATCATTTATCAATTATCATTTAGCGAATGCGCTATAGTTCCATGTTCAGTTGGATATGGTGATGCTTGGCCATGCGGCGCATGTTGATAAGCGCGTAGCGCATGCGTCCCAGTGAGGTATTGATGCTCACCCCCGTCATCTCGGCAATCTCCTTGAACGACAGGTCTTGATAGTAACGCATATAGACGACCTCGCGCTGAGGGGCGGGTAGGGCGTCCATCAGGTGGCGTACGTCGTCCATCACCTGTGTGTTGACATATTCGTTCTCGCGGTTCAGGTCCATCACCTGATTGCCACTCAACTTGTTCAGGTCGTTGTCTTCCGACGGTTCAATGATATGGGCCGAGCGCTGTTGACGATAGGTGTCCATGATGATGTTATGGGCAATACGCGTCAGCCAGAAGGCAAACTTACCGGAATCGGTGTACTTACCTTCCTGCAGTTTCGTGATTACCTTGACAAACGTTTCTTGGAACACGTCGTTAGCCAAGTCGGGGTCACGAACCACGAACATGATATACGAGAAGAGTTTTTGCTGATTGCGAGCTAATAACTCATCAAATGCCTTGTTATCTCCATCTATGTAAAGTAGTGCCAACGCTTCGTCGGTACAACTTGCATAATTCTTCATATTTCTTTTTTGTTAGTTATGAAGTAGAGCTTTTTCGATAGGCAGAAATGTTTAAGTTATTAACTAATTTTTATGTTTTATCGCTGCAAAAGTAAGCAAAAATATCATTCTCGCAAAATTTTTCATGAAAAAAATGCCCTTTTTAACGAAAAAAGCGTACCTTTGTGCAAAGATTTACTAAACATACTACTAAAAAGATATGATAAAGTTGTTTGTGCCAGGCCGACTCTGCCTTTTCGGTGAACATACAGACTGGGCCGGTCACTATCGTACCATGAATGCAGATATTCTGCCAGGAGCGTCTATCGTGACAGGTATCGAACAGGGTATCTATGCCGAGGTGGAGAAATCTCCTATTTTTGAGATGTACAGTGATGCTCCTGAGATTGCCGAGGTGTGGAATGATTTCTCGTGTAAGATGAACGAGGCAGAATTGAAGGGCGTCGCCAAGTCAGGGACGTTTTTCAGCTATTGTGCAGGAGTAGCCAGTTATATGCTGGAATGGTATAAGGTGGGTGGTGTACGTATCCGCATCACAGACATGACGCTCCCTATGAAGAGCGGTCTGTCATCAAGTGCTGCCATCTGTGTCCTCGTAGCGCGCGCGTTCAATAAACTATATAAGCTGAATCTCAATACACTGGGTGAGATGAACATCGCCTATTTGGGCGAGTTGCGTACGTCTAGCCGTTGTGGTCGTCTGGACCAGGCCTGTGCCTTTGGTGTGAAACCCAATCTGATGACCTTTGACGGTGATGAGATAGAGGTGAAGGCACTGAACGTGAAGAAGACACTCTACTGGGTCTTTGCCGACCTGTGTGCTTCGAAGGACACTATCCGCATCCTGTCCGACCTGAACAAGTCGTACCCCTTTGCCACCACAGAAGCCGAGCAAAACCTGCATAAGGCGTTGGGTGAGTGGAACCATGAGATAATAGGACGTGCAGTCCGCTATATGGCTGAGGGTAATGTGCAGGCGTTGGGACAACTGATGACGGAAGCTGAGGAGAAGTTCGACAAATATATTGCCCCCATGTCGCCGGCTTTGCGTGCCCCAAAACTGCACGAGACCTTGCGTGACCCCAATATACAGCCGTTGGTATATGGTGGTAAAGGTGTGGGTTCACATGGCGATGGGTCGGTACAGTTCCTGGCACGTAGTGCGGAGACCCAGCAACAGCTGATAGACTATCTGAACGGAAAGGGTATGAAGGCCTATGCGTTGACAGTTCATCCTGTACATACCGTCCGCAAGGCTATCATCCCTGTGGCAGGCTTTGGCACACGCCTCTATCCCGCCACCCGTACCATCAAGAAAGATTTCTTCCCCATGCCATGTCCCGATGGTATGGTGCGTCCAGTCATCCTCATCCTGTTGGAAGAGTTGGTGAAGAGCGGTGTCGAGGAAATCTGTCTGGTGCTGGGTTCTAAAGAAGAACGCCAACTGTATAAGGACTTCTTTGATCGTCCGTTGCCTGATGAACACCTGCGCAAGCTCAATGCGGAGGCTCAAGAGTATGAGAATCGCATTTTGGACATCGGCAAGCGTCTGCGCTATGTCTATCAGTACGAGAAGAGGGGCTTTGGACATGCCGTCTATCAGGCTGCAGATTTTGCTGGTAACGAACCCGTACTGCTGCTCTTGGGTGACACGCTCTACCGTTCGTCAACCAACAAACCCTGTGCCCTGCAGATGATTGAGGAATATGAGCGTTATAACCAACTGATGGTCAGCATCCATCCTATCCCGTTGGCCGTGGTGAGTCATTATGGTATTCTCAGTGGTGTATGGGAGGATAAGGAACGTACGGTGCTGAACGTCTCTGTGATGCAGGAAAAACCCAAGGCGTCGTATGCCGAGGAGTTTCTGGCTGTGCGCAATGGTGAGGGGCAGAAGGAGTACTACAGCGTCTTCGGACAATATATTCTGACGCCCGATGTCTTCCACCAACTGGCCAGTGACATCGCTGCTGCTGATGAGGCTGGTGATACCACCAAGGAGATAGAACTCACTGCAGCCTTGGAGGCTGTACGTCAGAGGAGTGGCATGATAGGTGTGCGCCTGAATGGTACGATGTACGATATGGGTAATCCCAAAGCACTCAGCCGTTGCATCATTGAGTTCCCTCAGTAACTTAACGCATTCGCTAAATGATAATTGATAAATGATAATTGATGAATGATAATTGATGACGCATTCGCTAAATGATAATTGATAATTGATAAATGATGACGCATTCGCTAAATGATAATTGATAAATGATAATGGATAATTATGGACTGCGGTAGCAATTTATCATTTGTCATTTATCAGTTATCATTTAGGGCATAGCCCGCAGAGGCGCAACAGATATTTGCCGTAGTCATTCTTCGCCATGGGCTCAGCCAGTTTGCGAAGCTGCTCACGGTCTATCCAACCACGCTTGTAGGCGATTTCTTCTAGGCAGGCGACCTTCAGTCCTTGACGCTTCTCGATGACCTCAATGAACGTAGAGGCCTCGCTGAGTGAGTCGTGGGTACCGGTGTCGAGCCAGGCAAAGCCACGCTGCAAGGTCTGCACCAGTAGGTTCTTGTCTTCCAGATAGCGCTGATTGACAGTGGTAATCTCCAACTCACCACGTGCTGAGGGCTTGATGGTTTTGGCAATATTGACTACGCTATTGGGGTAGAAATAAAGACCCACTACAGCGTAGTTGCTTTTGGGCTTGGCAGGCTTCTCTTCGATAGACAGACAATTGCCGTCTTTGTCGAACTCTGCCACTCCATAGCGCTCCGGGTCATTGACATAATAGCCGAAAACTGTAGCTTGTCCTTTCTCCTCAGCACTGGCCACAGCCTGTTTCAGCATACCTGTAAAGCCACCACCATAGAAGATGTTGTCGCCCAGGACAAGGCAGGCGCAGTCGTCGCCAATGAACTGTTCGCCAATGATGAAGGCCTGAGCCAGTCCGTCGGGAGAGGGCTGCTCAGCATATTCAAAGCGTACGCCCAGGTCAGAACCGTCGCCCAGCAAACGCTTGAAAGCGGGCAGGTCGTAGGGGGTTGAGATGATAAGTATCTCACGGATGCCAGCGAGCATCAACGTAGAGATCGGGTAGTAAATCATCGGTTTGTCGAAGATGGGCAACATCTGTTTCGAAACACCCTTGGTGATAGGGTAGAGGCGTGTTCCACTGCCTCCTGCTAATACGATACCTTTCATATTTTTTAATGTTTGTGCTGCAAATATACGAAATAATTGAGAATTGAGAATGGAGAATGGAGAATTTTTTGTAATTTTGCATCCGATTTAATTGAAATATTAAGATAATGAGTTTTATAAGTAGATTATTTGGAAAGAAAGAGGAGGAACAGAAGGTTGGTGGCATGGAGGATTTCATGACACTGATTCGCGTATATTTTCAGGCTGTGATGGCAGCAGATCTGGGCATCACCAATCTAGCGGCACTGCCCGACTTGCGTACTTTCAAGGCTACGCTGAAGGTTCCCACACAGAATAATAAGTTGGGACTGGCTGAGAAGACACGTTGTAAGAAGATGCTCAAGGAACTCTATCAGATGGACGACAACTTCACCAAGGAGATTGAGAGCAGCATTCGCAAGCGTTGTAAGAAACCACAGGACATACAGACCTATATGTATCAGTTCTCTGGTTTCTCACAGGACCTTTTGATGCTGACAGGTAACCTCATGAAGTTCAAACTTCGTCTGCCCAGCATCTTCAAAAGCGCTATCCGTACGATGACGGAAAAGACTGTGAATGATATCTTTACGAAGAATGACTTCACGGATGCTGCAGTCATGAAAACGGTTGTTGCTATTCGCCAATACGACCAGAAGCTTGGCTTCTCGCAGCAGTGGGTTACCGACTTCGTCTTCCGCATTGTGATGTTGGCGAAAAAGGAGAAACAGGCGCCAGAGAATTGAGAATTCACAATTCACAATTAAAAAATATTAAAATGGCAGGCAGAATGCTGTCATTTCAATATTTTTACATTACCTTTGTGGAATAAAGTGAGAAAGTATGACTGCTAACGAGAAAAACTTGGCAACGTTCGAGACTCGTCTCCGCCAGCTCCTGCTCCGTTTTCAGGAGTTGAAGAAGGAGAATGGAGAGGTGTATGCCATGCTCGAAGCCAATAAGAAGACGGTCAAGGAGTTGCAGGAAAGGATTAATCAGCAGCAGGCAGACTATGACTCACTGAAGATGGCTAAGATGATTGAAATTACCGATGGTAACCTGGATGGTGCCAAGGAACGATTGTCGAAGCTTATCCGTGAAGTCAATAAGTGCATTGCAATCCTCAGCGATGAAAATCAGTAACTAAGGAGAGACAAGCCATGGCAGAACAGAATCAGGACAGATTACATATCAGATTGCACGTCTACGACGAAGAGATAGAGGTCGTCATCAAACGCGATGACGAGGAGTACTATCGTTCCGCCGCTAAGCTCATCACTGAGCGCTACAATGCCTATGCACAGGCATATAAGGGGCGCAAGAGTGATCATATCATAGCGCTGATGACGCTCATCGACATAGCGTTGATGCATCAGAAAGAGCGTGCAAATAATGATACGTCGCCCTATGATAATGTTCTTGCACGATTGACCGCTGAGATTGAAGAAGCACTGAAAGAATAAGGTGCTGGGCGAGGGTCCAAGAACATTAACACTACATATATATAAACATTTATGAACATTATTGTTGCGATTATTGCCATTGCCGCTGCTCTCATACTGGGTGGCGCCGCTGGCTTCATGATTTTCCGCTTTGTTATCAAGGGAAAATATAATGAGATGGTCGATGCTGCCAAGAAAGAGGCAGAAGTCATCAAGGAGAAGAAACTGCTGGAGGTGAAGGAGAAATTCCTGAACAAGAAGTCTGAACTGGAGAAGGAAGTGCAACAGCGCAACCAGCACATTCAGCAGAGCGAGAACAAACTGAAACAGCGTGAGATTTCCCTCAACCAGCGCCAAGAGGAACTGGGACGTCGTAAGAACGAGCTGGACAACCAGCAGACGCGCATCGACAACGAGAAGAAGTTGCTGACCCTCAAGCAGGAAGAACTGGAGAAGATGCAGTTGCAGGAGCGTGCTAAGCTGGAGGAACTCTCTGGCCTATCCGCCGAAGAGGCTAAGGCTCGTCTGGTAGAGTCGCTGAAGGATGAGGCTAAGACCGATGCTCAGGCTTACATCAACGAAATCATGGACGAGGCTAAGCTGAACGCCAATGCCCAGGCCAAGAAGATTGTCATCCAGACCATTCAGCGTGTAGCTACGGAGACCGCTGTAGAGAACTCTGTCAGCGTATTCCATATCGACAACGACGACGTCAAAGGTCGTGTCATTGGTCGTGAGGGTCGTAACATCCGTGCACTGGAAGCTGCCTGCGGTGTGGAGATTGTTGTTGACGACACCCCCGAGGCCATCGTTATCTCAGCCTTCGACCCTGTACGCCGTGAGACCTGTCGTCTGGCCCTGCACCAGTTGGTTGCCGACGGACGTATCCACCCTGCACGCATCGAAGAGGTTGTTGCCAAGGTCAAGAAGCAGCTGGAGAACGAGATCATCGAGACGGGTAAGCGTACCGCCATCGACCTGGGTATCCATGGTCTGCACCCTGAACTGATCCGCATTGTGGGTAAGATGAAGTATCGCTCTTCCTACGGTCAGAACCTGTTGCAGCACGCCCGTGAGACCGCCAATCTCTGTGCTGTGATGGCTGCTGAGCTGGGTCTGAACCCCAAGAAGGCTAAGCGTGCCGGTCTGTTGCACGATATTGGTAAGGTGCCCGATGAGGATACTGATGATCCACACGCTATCTACGGTGCTAAGATTGCCGAGAAGTTCAAAGAGAAGCCCGATATCTGCAATGCCATTGGTGCTCACCACGACGAGATGGAGATGCAGACACTGCTGGCTCCTATCGTACAGATCTGTGACGCCATCTCTGGTGCCCGTCCTGGTGCTCGCCGCGAGATTGTTGAGGCTTACATCAAGCGTCTGAACGACCTCGAGGCCATCGCTATGTCTTATCCTGGCGTTACCAAGACCTACGCCATCCAGGCTGGTCGTGAGCTGCGCGTCATCGTTGGTGCCGACAAGATGGACGATGCCGAGACTGAGGCACTCAGCGGACAGATTGCATCGAAGATTCAGAACGAGATGACCTATCCAGGTCAGGTGAAGATCACGGTCATCCGCGAGACAAGAAGCGTCGCTTACGCGAAGTAATATTTTCGAAATTTCGAAGCTTCGATATTTCGATATTTCGATGTTTCGATGCTTCGATGTTTCGATGCTTCGATGTTTCGATGCTTCGATGTTTCGATGCTTCGATGTTTCGATACTTCGATGTTTCGATACTTCGATGATTCGATACTTCGATGTTTCGATACTTCGATGCTTCGAAATTTCGAGATAAGGAGAAAATGAAAAAAGAGACTCAGTTGAGAGTCTCTTTTCTTTTGGTAGGGACACCCGGGCTCGAACCGGGGACCTCTGCAATGTGACTGCAGCGCTCTAAACCAACTGGGCTATGCCCCTATCTTCTTGTTAGCGGATGCAAAGGTAGTAAATATCTTTCATATACAAGCAATTTTTACTTGTTTTTTTACTCTTTTTATACCTTGCCCTCGTATTTGCTGATGGTTTGCAATGTTTTTGTCTTTCCTATGGCAATCAACCTCTCTGATTTATCGTAGTCAAAACCGTCATACTGACTCATCTGGATGTCCACGAGCATGTCGGGCTTCATCAACTTCGCCATGAGGATGGAGTTCTGACGAATCATCAGCGAACTGGTACGCGAAAGGACAGTGTAGTAGTTGAAATCGATGTTGTCGGGAATCAGCTTATCAAGCACCTGGGCTGCCAGCGACTTACTGTGCTTCCGACGCTCCGATGCTTTATGCTGTACCTCCCATTGTGTCTTGTAGTCCTGTCCACTGACGTCGACACCCACTAGGATATCACCGGCTTTACGTTTTACGCGGTTTAGCGGAATGGGGTTCACCACACCTCCGTCAATCAGTATCATGCCGTCTTTCTGTACGGGCTCGTAGAACGAGGGTAGGGAGATGCTGGCACGGATGGCCTCAAACAGACTGCCCTTGCTGAACACTACCTCGCGACCGCTTTTCCAGTCAGTGGCTACGCAACAGTAGGGGATGGGCAGGTCTTCTATCGCTATGTCGGGTACGAATTCCATGATGGCCTCGATGATACGTGTACCTTTCACAATGTGGTTTAGGCTAAAAGAGAAGTCCGTCAGTTCCAGCATCTTCTTGCGGTCGATAGTCTTCATCCACTCGCGAAACTCCTTCAATTTGCCGGCTGCATAGACGCCGCCAATCAGTGCGCCCATTGAACAGCCTGCCACAGAGGTAATCCGATACCCCTGTTCCTCCAGCTCCTCGATGGCTCCGATGTGGGCCAGGCCTCTGGCACCGCCACTCGACAGTGCCAATGCAATGTCCCGTTTGCTCTGTTCGTCAGTCATTACTTTCAATTTGCTTGCAAAGATACGAAAAAAACATCATTCAGCAGGCATTATCGCTCTTTTTTTTGTGTTTGTCCAAAGCGTAAAAGAAAGCGTGACATGCGTCATGCGTGTTGTTATGTTAATAATATATTAAATAGGTGTGAATATTACTATAATTCGTTCTTTTTTCGTAATTTTGCAACGATTTATCGATTATTTAGTCATTAAAAAACTCAACTATATGCTTATGGAAAGAGAACTAACCATTAACAAATTTGTGTGCGGACGCTGGTTTTTGAGCCTCGTCGCCCTGTTGCTGATGCCTGTAGGGATGCAGGCAGAAGACTACAACCTATGGGTAGGTGCTACGCAAGTGACCAGTGATAATTCCTCCGATGTGCTTGGTGATGGCAAGGTAAGTTGGAATAACGGTTCCAAAACGTTGACACTGAATGGGGCGACAATTGAGGGAAGCATTATTAGTGACAATGACTTGATAGTTCATCTTGTTGGACGCAATGTTGTTCATAACAGCGATGCTGCGTTCCAGATTGGTGGAAACAATGATTTGTCGTTTACGGCAGTTCGTGGTGCTACACTTTTTACAGTAGCACGCCGTGCAGAAAGCAACGCCGTCTTGGTGGGCTGTTATGATAACTTCTATTCGAATGCCACTGATGGTGCCTTCCGATTCGTTGCCAATGACAATCTGGAGCAGATTAAGTTTGTACGCATGCAGGACGGTGAGCGCATCAAGCCTTTTGAGGCTTATCTGAAGTCTGACAGTCAGACGGACGAACTGGGTGTGACGGACAAAGAGATTACTGCTATTGTGGCTATTTCCAACAGCCAAGAGGCCAAAGCCAATTCATATTATGACTTGCAAGGTCGTAGAATTGCCAGTGGCCCAAAGTCAATAGCCAAGGGTATCTACATTATCAACGGACAGAAAACGGTAATCCGCTAATGCCCATGACAGAAGAATTATTAGAACAATTGAATCAAGGACAACGCGAGGCCGTCACTTATTGTGACGGCCCACAGTTGGTAATAGCGGGTGCCGGTTCTGGAAAAACCCGTGTGTTGACCTATAAGATTGCCTATCTGTTGGCTAATCATACCTATCAGCCGTGGAACATCCTGGCGCTGACCTTTACCAATAAGGCCGCTCGCGAGATGAAGGAGCGTATTGGTCGACTGGTTGGGCAGGAGCAGGCCCGCTATCTGCAGATGGGCACGTTCCACTCTGTCTTTGCACGAATCCTTAGGGCAGAAGCCGACAGGATCGGCTTCAACAGTAATTTTACCATCTACGACCAGTCTGACTCGCGGTCACTCGTGAAAAACATCATCAAGGAGATGCAGCTCGACGACAAGACGTATAAGCCTGCCTCGGTGGCTGACCGTATCTCGATGGCAAAGAACCACCTGCTGTTGCCGCAACAATATATGGTGAGTTCGTGGGCCGCTGATGATGCACAGAAGAAACGTCCACAGGTGGGTAATATATATAATAGGTATGTGGAGCGCTGTCGTCAGGCTAATGCCATGGACTTCGACGATCTGCTGGTACAGACTTTCCTATTGTTTAAGAACCATGAGGACATCCGTCAGAAATATGTGGAGCGTTTCCGCTATGTGCTGGTCGATGAGTATCAGGATACGAACTACGCTCAGCAGGAGATTGTCTTGCAGTTGACCTGCGAGCACGGACGTGTCTGTGTGGTGGGAGACGATGCACAGAGCATCTACAGTTTCCGTGGTGCCAATATCGATAACATCCTCAATTTCCAGAAGCTGTATCAGGGGGCGCGCCTCTTTAAACTGGAGCAGAACTACCGTTCCACACAGCTTATCGTAAAGGCTGCCAATAGTCTGATACGCAAGAACGAACGACAGATACACAAGGATGTGTTCAGCGAGAACGAGGAGGGTGAACGACTGACCTTGAAGCCTGCCTATAGCGATAGGGAAGAGGCTATCATCGTGTGTAATGACATCAAGCGAATCCGTCGACAGGACCAGGCGCAGTACAACGATTTTGCCATTCTCTATCGCACCAACGCACAGAGCCGCTCCTTTGAGGAGCAGATGCGCAAGGATAGTATCCCGTATCGCATCTATGGTGGCCTGAGCTTCTACCAGCGCAAGGAAATCAAGGATGTCATTGCCTACTTCCGCGTGGTGTCTAATCCCAATGATGAGGAGGCTCTGCGTCGTATCATCAACTATCCGACACGTGGCATCGGTGATACAACGGTGGCTAAGATCGTGGAGACCGCCAACCTGCATCATGTCAGCCTCTGGAGTGTTATCCAGCAGCCCATCGTCTTCGATTTGAATCTCTCCAAGGGGACGCTGAACAAGATAGATGCCTTCAAGCAACTGGTAGAGGGTTGGACAGCACGTATTGGTCAGGAGGATGCCTATGCTCTTGGTCACGCTATTATTATGGAGAGTGGCATCAGCAAGGATATCTACGGCTCGAACAATCCAGAGGACTTGTCGCGTCAGGAGAACCTAGTGGAGTTCCTGAGCGGTATGCAGGACTTTGTGGAGACTCGCAAAGAGGAAGACCGTGGCGATGAGATAGCCCTCAGTGACTTCCTGCAGGAAGTAGCGCTGTTGACCGACCTCGACAGCGATGGCGATGAGGAACAGCCGAAGGTGACGTTGATGACTGTCCATGCCGCCAAGGGCCTGGAATTCCCCACCGTCTTTGTGGTTGGCTTGGAAGAGAATATCTTCCCGTCACCGATGTGTACGGGGTCGATGCGTGAACTGGAAGAGGAGCGCCGTCTGCTGTATGTGGCCATCACACGTGCTGAGAAACACTGTATCCTGACGTGTGCACAGAATCGTTTCCGTTATGGTAAGATGGAATATGATACGCCAAGCCGCTTTATCAAGGATATAGAACCCAGTTTGCTGAGGGTAGAAGGGGGCACAGGGATTGTTGGTTTGCCAAGTTCTAGTTATTCTAGTGGTTCTAGTAGCTCTAGTAGGACTGGTTATTCTAGTAGTACTAGCTGGCCGAGCCGAAGTAATTCACAGAACCCGCGTCCTGTGGCTACGCAGTTTATTGCCGACGTGAAGCCTCGTTTGGTGCCTGTACGCAAGGAGACACCTGCACCACAGTCTGCTATTGGTAATATCGGACTGAAGGAGGGTAACGTCATAGAACACCAGCGCTTTGGCATCGGTACTGTTGTGAAGGTAGAGGGCAGTGGTGAGAATACCAAGGCTACGGTAAACTTCAAGAATGCAGGTGTCAAACAGCTGCTGCTGAAGTTCGCAAGGTATACGATAGTAGGGTAGGCCTAGATAAACGACTCAAACAAACAGAAAACTATAAAGCCTCGTCTTCCGGACGTTCCGGAAGGCGAGACTTTACTTTGGGTAGATGCTTCTTCTTGCGGAGGTAGGCTGCTTTGCGGGCCTCATACTCCTCGAAGTGTTTCTCTAAGAAGTTGTCTGCCATGGTGTTCTTCCTGTAGCAGGCTATTTGTTGACGTTATAGATGACGCTCATACGGATGGGTGCATGCTTGTTATTCGCACCACCCACCAGACGTACACTGTTCACATTCATCTCGTTGGCAATACCTGATGACGATGTTGTTGCAGTCGTTGAACTGGTCTCTACCTCTACAGGGATGAGTACGGCCTTGTTCCAGTTCTCTGACTTGCCTTTGCGTGCATACATGCGGTTTATCAGATAAGAGATGTTGTTAAAGCTATACGTCTTTTGCGAAGAGTTGTACGTTGCCAGATAGGATGTGATGTTGTCTGGCGTTCCATTGTTCTCAAAGAAAGTATATAGGCTGTCACGCTCGATGAGCAGCAGTCTGGTAGGCTCTTCAAGGATGACTTCCGAGGTGTTGCTGCGAGATCTCATGCGCGTGAAGGCAACCTTTGCCGACGTGATGGTGTCGTTCTCATGACCTTTCTTAATCTCGTCAATGGGTAGCGTCACCTCCGTATAGATGCCTGCTGGCGTTTTCAGATAAGTGCAGGTGTCGGTAGCCACAAGTTGGTCAATACCAGCCTGGTCGTTGCTGACATGTGTGGCCTTGACTACCTCGTCGGTGGAGTTGAGCGAACAGGTGGCAGTGTAAATTTTATCGTCAGACTTGTAACGATAGTACATGTTCAACTGAGTGAACGCAACCTCGATGATAAGTCCTTGTCCGTCAGTCGATTTGATATAGAAACCAGGGCATACGCTGTTCGTAAATGTGTTGAAGTTCTTGAAGAGCGAGGCATTTTCATAGAACTTACGCATGATGTATGTGCCGTAGTTGTTGTACTTCTTGCCCTCCTTGTCAATATACTCCTTGTTGAGGGGCACCTTGACATAGGCGAAGTACGCACCAGTACGATAGACGTTACGCATGCTGTCGCTGAGTGTCAGGTCGCTGGCTGTGTAGACCTTGTTGCTTCTGACGGCTCCTGCGTCATTACGGATGAGACCATTGGCTTCGGGGTCGAAGTCCGTATAGATGGCATCCGTACTCTTCATGGGGTCGGTCAGCTCCATAAGTTCAAGTTTCATCGCTGTCAGCGAGTCGCCCTGAATGGTGTTAATCAGAATATGAACATTACAAGAGTCGACAATAGGCAGGTCGTTCTCATCACGTCCGACAATGCTTTCACTACTCTTAAAGAGGCTGCTTGCCTCAGATTCAAGGAGAGAGAACTGCGTAGAGTAGTCACACTTGATATAGGTACCCGTCTCAGGGTCTTTGATACGACCTAAGTATGAATAGGCGTTGCGCGACAGAACAGCACCAGACGCTATGGAGCGGGTGGTGATATCAAAGGTGTCTGTCTCTGTGGTGAATCTGTCTGCTACGCTCGTCAGCGAATAGCCCAGTGTTGATGTGTCTTCACTACACGACGAGATTGCTGCTATGAGTAGCGCAATCCCGACCATTATCCAATTTTTCATTTCTTTTCCTTACTTATATCTTTTCGTAAAAATCCTCGTATGCACTATAGAAGTCCTCACCAGGATATTTCAGGGTGGGGATGTTGTTGGCTTTGGCATACTTCAGAAGATCGGCATTGACATCCTTGTGCGCTGCAATGACACCGTCGCTATAGTCGATAGCCATCTTGTTCAACTCATCGAAGTCGAAGGTGTCATTATATTTCTCCAGCAGTTTGGCATCGGCTTCGCGGAACTCTACACATTTCTTGAAGTTTTCGCCAAAGTCAGCGGTGATGGTCTTGGGGAACAGCGACGTCACTACCTTGGTATTGGCAAATGAGGGCTCCTCACGATAGGCCGTCTTGATGTAGAGAGGTACTACGGCACTCATCCATCCCTGTACGTGGATGATATCGGGCACCCAGCGCAGCTTCTTCACAGTTTCCAGCACACCACGGGCGAAGAAGATGGCACGCTCACCATTGTCAGCGTAGTCGTTGCCGTTCTCGTCCTGCTCCATTTTGCGCTTGGTGAAGTAGTCCTCGTTGTCGATGAAGTACACTTGTATGCGGGTTCCCACAATGGTAGCCACCTTGATAATCAGGGGATGGTCTGTATCGTCAATAATCAGGTTCATGCCTGACAGACGTATCACCTCATGGAGTTGACCGCGACGCTCGTTGATGATGCCCCACTTAGGCATGAATGTGCGTATCTCATGACCGCCATCCTGCATGACTTGGGGTAGTGCTTTACCCATCAGCGAGAGGTTGCTGTCGGGAACATAGGGAACAATCTCCTGATTGATGAATAGAATCTTCTTTGCCATATGGTTCGATTTTATCTTTGCAAAGTTACGAAAAATTATTCACAAAAAGCATAGTTTCGTGCATATTTTAGATTTTTTTGCGCCTATTTTGCTATATTTTCAAGATATTATTTCATTATTTGGTAAAAATGTTGTTATTTTGCACCCGATTTTGTACACTATCAGTTTAGAATGAAAGTTTTTAATAAGATTGTAGACCTTCAGAACCAGTTGTTTGAAGATCGCAAGCAAGGAAAAGAAATAGGTCTTGTACCTACGATGGGAGCACTGCACGAAGGACACGCCTCGCTGGTGCGTCGCAGTGTGAAGGAAAATGGGATAACAGTGGTGTCGGTTTTTGTCAATCCGACACAGTTTAACGACAAGAACGATCTAAAGAACTATCCCCGCACATTGGATGCTGACTGCAAATTGTTGGATGAGTGTGGTGCTGACTATGTGTTGGCCCCAAGCGTTGAGGAGATGTATCCTACGCCTGATACCCGCCAGTTTGAGTATCCTCCTGTGTCGACGGTGATGGAGGGCGCTCATCGTCCAGGTCACTTCAATGGTGTGTGCCAGGTGGTGAGTCGTCTGTTCTATATTGTCAAGCCAAACCGTGCGTATTTCGGTGAGAAAGACTGGCAACAGATTGCTGTCGTGAAGGCGATGGTCCGTCACCTGCAGTTGCCTGTGCAGATTGTTGAATGTGACATCGTCCGCGATGCTGACGGATTGGCTCGTAGCAGTCGTAACACGCTGTTGTCCAAGGAAGAACGCGCTATTGCTCCAGCTATTTATAAGGCTTTGAAAGACAGTCTTAAGTATGCTAAGACCCATACAGTTCAGGAGACGCACGATAAGGTGGTGGCTGACATCAATGCTGTTGACGGCCTGGATGTCGAGTACTTCTCTATCGTTGATGGTAACACATTACAGGATATTGAGAATTGGGATGATACACCTTACGTGGTAGGTTGCATTACAGTTTATTGTGGTAAGACCCCGATTCGTCTGATTGACCATATAAAGTACAAGACCGTATGATGATAGAAGTTCTGAAATCCAAGATACATTGTGCTACTGTTACAGAGGCTAATCTGAACTATATGGGTAGCATCACCATTGACGAAGACCTCATGGATGCCGCTAATCTCATTGCAGGTGAGAAGGTGCAGATTGTCGACAATAACAACGGTGAACGTTTCGAGACCTATATTATAAAAGGTGAGCGTGGCTCGGGCTGTATCTGTCTGAATGGTGCTGCAGCCCGCAAGGTTCAGGTGGGAGATGTGTGTATCATCATCTCCTATGCCATGATGGACTTTGAGGAAGCAAAGACTTTCAAACCTACCGTCGTCTTCCCCAAGGAAGGCAACAAGCTGTAAGTCGTTTTAAGCTATATAATAAACAAGCCGCCCAGAAAAAACTGAGCGGCTTATTTATTGTTATCAAGTCGTTGGTTTACTCGATGACTACGAGGGGATCGTCTTCCATGACGCTCTGGCCTGGCTTTACCAGGATGGCAGCAATCTTGCCGTCCTTCTCTGACTCGATGTTGTTAGCCATCTTCATGGCTTCCAGCACTAGCAGGGTGTCACCAGCCTTCACCTCGTCGCCAACAGCCACCTCGATAGAGGTGATAACGCCAGGCAGTGGAGCCTTGACGGCGTTGTTGGTGTTGACGTTGGCATTGCTTGCGGAAGAATCCTCAGAAGCTGTGGATTCTGCTGCAGCGGGCTTGCCGAGAACGGGCTTCTTCTTCTCAGGTTCAGCCTCGGGTTCCCATTCTACCTTATACTCTTCGCCATTGACGTTGACGGTAGCTACGGTTCCCTCAATATCTCTAATGGTTACCTCATACTGGTTACCATTAATGGTATACTTATATTCTTTTTTCATGATAGTTACGTTTTAAGGGTGAGCGGTCATTGTTTGGGCATAGCCGTTCCACTGAGTCTGCTTCTCACTGATAGTGATGATGCCAGGCTCCTTGTCGTGGACATTGTTGCCCTTGAACTCATAAAGTGCCATAGCAATGGCTGCATATACTTCGTTCTTCATATTTGACTATTTGACTATTTTCTATTTTACAATTTACGTTAACAATTGTCCAATTGTAAATTGTCCAATTGTCAAATGTCACTACATTGGAATGTTACCGTGCTTCTTAGCGGGCAGTGAGTCACGCTTGGTAGCCAGCTGAGCCAGTGCACGACAGATGCGGAAACGAGTGTTGCGCGGCTCGATGACGTCGTCGATGTAGCCGTACTTGGCAGCCTGATAAGGATTAGCGAAGAGTTCGTTGTATTCGTCCTCCTTCTCAGCGATGAATGCCTTTACATCCTCACCAGCTTCCTTCTTGGCCTTAGCCTCCTTAGCGTACAGCACAGCGGCAGCACCTGATGCACCCATCACGGCAATCTCAGCTGAAGGCCATGCATAGTTCAGGTCGGTGTGGAGCTGCTTAGAACCCATCACGATGTGTGAACCACCGTATGACTTACGCAGGGTAACGGTGATCTTGGGCACAGTAGCCTCACCGTAAGCGTACAGCAGCTGAGCACCGTGCAGGATGACAGCGTTGTACTCCTGACCAGTACCAGGCAGGAATCCAGGAACGTCTACGAGTGATACGATAGGAATATTGAAAGCATCGCAGAAACGAACGAAGCGAGCACCCTTACGGCTGGCGTTCACGTCGAGCACACCAGCGTAGCAAGAAGGCTGGTTGGCTACGATACCTACGCTCTGACCGTTGAAGCGTGCGAAACCAACGATGATGTTCTTGGCGAACTTAGGCTGTACCTCGAAGAACTCGTGGTCGTCGGTGATAGCGCTAATAACCTTGTACATATCGTAAGCCTCGTTGGGGTTCTCAGGAATAATCTCGTTCAGTGAGTCCTCCAGACGGTCGATGGGGTCTGTGCACTGCTTGCGAGGAGCCAGCTCCATGTTGTTGGAAGGAATATAGCTCAGCAGCGTCTTCAGCATCTCAGCAGCCTCTTCCTCCGTCTTAGCGGTGAAGTGAGTTACACCAGACTTAGAAGCGTGTACTGATGCACCACCCAGATGCTCCTGGTCGATATCCTCGCCAGTAACGGTCTTCACCACCTTCGGACCAGTGAGGAACATGTATGAAGTACCTTCCATCATCAGGGTGAAGTCAGTGAGGGCAGGGCTATATACAGCACCACCAGCGCAAGGACCGAAGATACCTGAGATCTGAGGAATCACACCTGAAGCCAGAATGTTACGCTCAAAAATCTCTGCGTAACCTGCCAGTGCGTTGATACCTTCCTGAATACGAGCACCACCCGAGTCGTTGATGCCAATCAGCGGAGCGCCCATCTTCATGGCCATATCCATGACCTTGCAGATCTTCTGTGACATGGTCTCGCTGAGTGAACCGGCGTGTACGGTGAAGTCTTGTGCGAAGATGAATACCAAACGGCCGTCGATGGTACCAGAACCGGCTACCACACCGTCGCCAAGGAAGTTCTTCTTCTCCATACCGAAGTTATAGCAGCGATGCTCCTTGAACATGTCGTACTCTTCAAACGAACCTTTGTCCAACAGCATCTCGATACGCTCACGGGCAGTGTACTTGCCCTTCTCGTGCTGTTTCTGTATGGCTTTCTCACCACCACCGAGACGAGCCTGTTCGCGCTTCTCGATGAGTTGCTTAATCTTTTCTAATTGCTTGCTCATTGTTTTTGTTTTTTATTTCGATGTTTCGATATTTCGACTTACTCAGGATGCTCACAGAGTTCTGTGAGGATTCCACATGTTGACTTCGGATGCAGGAAGGCGATGTTCAGACCCTCAGCGCCCTTACGAGGCTTCTCGTCGATGAGACGAACGCCCTTCTCGCTGACCTCGGCCAGTGCGTTGGCTACGCCATCCTCTACGCAGAATGCTACGTGGTGTACGCCCTTGTTGCCCTTGTCCAACCACTTCTGGATGGTGCTCTCAGGAGATGTGGGCTCCAGCAGTTCCAGCTTCACCTCACCGCAGCGCAGGAAGGCTGTCTTCACTTTCTGGTCCTCTACAACTTCAGTTGCATAACACTCTAAACCCAGCACGTCCTTGAAGAACGGCAGGCTTTCCTCGATGCTCTGGACGGCAATGCCCAGATGCTCAATGTGTGAAATTTTCATATCGTTGCTTATTAGTTGTACAATTAATGGATGCAAAGATACGAAATAATTATGAATTATGAATGATGAATTATGAATTTTTAAAACTCTACCAGCACTTTTGCGTTGATTTGGCGTCCTGTCAGGTAGTTGGGCACGGCATACTGGTGGT
>Ga0310695_10005874_pt1 | contig 20911 bp, 19 predicted proteins | sample RumenRJG_04DNA_FD_203882 | JGI IMG/M metagenome (GOLD analysis project Ga0310695, IMG submission 203882) | Bovine rumen microbial communities from Lethbridge, Alberta, Canada - RJG_04 (v2) (version 2) | ecosystem: Host-associated > Mammals > Digestive system > Stomach > Rumen | place: Canada...
TGGCCTCGAAGAACCGCGATACGGAGTTCCAGCAAGGTATGCCCTATATTGTAAAGGGATTCTGGAAACACCGTACATGGCAGGACCAGAGTGGGCAGACACGACACGAGAACGCCTTCTACATCACGGATTTGCAGGCATTATAATTTTTAATTTAAACACGAAGTAACGAAGAAAAGAAGGATTATATGTTTTGTACCCAAGAAAATCAATTTGTTTCTCCAGCAGTACCCGGTACGCTGGAGAAACTAAACGAGATTCTGGATTCGCCAAGGGTGAAATGGAAGATTGAGACCATCAGGGCTGTACGGAAGCCAGAAGCCATCAAGCTGTGGGCCAGCAACACCGAATTTCAAAAATTCTGCCTTAAGGAAGCAGCGAAGAAAAAGGTGGGCGAGGCTTTTCAGCAACTGACAGAGGAAGAGAAACTGGTAAGATGGGCTACAGCCTTGAAGGAATCGCTACCACCACTTATCTTTGGAGCCAGGGACTTCGACGAGACGCCCCTGAAGAAAGACCCCAGCAGAACGATGAAACGCAGGGTGCTGGCAGGCATCCACCTCAGCGGTCTGTTTATGTTCGACGTGGACCATGTGGACAACCCGCATGAGATATTTGAACGGACGCAGCAAGAGGGATTTCCTTGGGAGGTGGTGTTTGCGCACCTGACATCGTCGGGAGAGGGACTGCGACTGGTCTGCAAGGCCCGCGTGGAGATTGGCAACATTGCTGATAACCAGATAGCACTGGCCAAGGAACTGGGCGTGACGCCCGACCTGAGTTGCATCGACGCATCAAGAATCTCGTACGCACCCATGCGTGAGGATGTGTATTTTTTGAACGAAGATGAACTATTAAACTATTACAATGAGGAGTTTGACAAAATGTATTGCGAGGCTTGTCGTAAGGGTAGTACTGAACCTACGAAAGCGCAAGCGCAAATGAGAAATGAGAAAGGAGAAGTGAGAAATGAAGAGGACGATGATGGAGAATTCGACTATCACGGAGTCAGCTACGCCAAAATCTGCGAAGTGTGGCAGGAAGCGCAAGGTGGTGCGCCAGGCGTGGGAGATCGCCACCGAACCATGCTGCAACTGGCTCTCGACCTTAGGTATATCTGCGATAACCAACCGGAACTGGTGTGTAGGGCCCTTAAACGGTGTGGATTTGTGCAGGACGTCATCCGGGAGCGAGGAGAAGAAGAGGTCAGAGGAGTTGCTGATTCGGCTTGTGAGCGAAGAATGTATAAGGACATCCCGAAAAGGATGCAAGGGGTTCTTGCGCGTGCAGGTATACAACTCGGCCAGTCAGCAACAGCTGAGCGACCTGTGGCAAGCGCTGACATCCCTTACGAGCAGTACGCTCAAAGGCTGGAACCTCTCCTTAGCGCTCCTTATGCCGAAGCCTGTAAGCAAGTAGACAGACCTAACTGGTTGGGGGCGGTCTTTGCCTCGGGAGCGATGTACTGCACGCTGCTGACACGATGCTGGTACGAACACTTCAATGGCGCCAAACAGCGACTGAACCCGCAGGTGCTCATCATCGGTGAGCCTGCTACGGGTAAGAGCTTTGCCAAGGACTTGGACGACCAGATTATGTGTGTCATGCGCGAGCAGGACAATGAGGTTCGTGCGCAAGAGACGCGCTACAAACAAGAGCAGAAAAAGCGTGGAACATCGAGCAAGGCGCAGAAACAGGAAGCGCTGGTGGAGCCTGAGGGAATGATACGTTATCTGCCTACCAAAACCTCAAACAACATCTTCTTCCGAAGATTGAAGAGGGCCAAGGAGGTGGTGGATGGAGAACAGATGCCCTTGCATCTGTATATGTTCGATTCAGAGCTGGACAGTAGCATCACAGCACAAAGCGGTGGCTCATGGATAGGTAAGCACGACCTGGAATTGAAGGCTTTCCATAACGAGCTATCGGGTGTCGACTATGCGAATAACGACAGCATTAACGACATCCTGCCCATCTATTGGAACTCAGTCACGACAGGTACGCAGATTAGCCTTTATAAGAAGTTCACCCTTCGGAATATCAATGATGGCTTGTGTAGTCGCGTCTGCATCTTCCCGATGAAGACGGCACGATACCTGATGATCAAGAAGAAGAACGTGGACTGGGAGGCGAACGAGGCGATGAAGCAGTGGGGCTACAGGTTCGAAAAACTGCATGGCGAACTGCCCTTGCAGCGACTGACTGACCATGTGTATGACCTCTGCGAGCTCAGTGCCCAAGAGGCGGAGGCTGCGGATGACCATGTGTTGGACTACCTCCGCAAGCGTGCGGTATTCTATGCCACGTGGTTGACCATCCCTCGCATCCTGGCTCGCCAGTACGAAGAGTTTAGGAAAACGGGGAAACTGGAAATCACGGATGACGACCTGAAGTTTGCGACGCTGATCTACGACGCAGTGATCTACTTCCAAGACCACTTCTTTGGTCAGATGTTGCAGGATTCATGGGACAATGCTGCCCGCGAATATGTGCCACGACGCAGGAATACCAAGAATGCAGAGGCATACAAAAGTCTGCCTGAAACTTTTGGGGTGAAGGATGTGATGAGTATGCTGGACATCGAAGATAACCCTGCTCGTCAGCAATGTAACCGTTGGGTGACGCATGGATTCATTGAGCGAATTAAACAAGGGAAGTACAAAAAAATCATTAAAGACTTAATGATTTAAATGAGGAATGAGTAATGAGAAATTAGAAATGGAAATGAGAAATGAAGAAATGAGACTCTCGGAGCATTTTTCGCTCCGAGAGCTTTGCAAAACGAAAACGGGAATTGAAAATGTTCCGAATGAGGAACAAGTAGAGAACTTAAAGCGAGTGTGTGGTTGGCTGGAACAACTGAGGAGAAGGTGGAACAACCTCTACGGAGATGGTGATGACCCCATCATCATCAACTCAGGATTCCGTTCGCCTGAAGTGAACAAGGCGGTAGGGGGATGGGCACAGAGCAACCACTTGACAGGTTGTGCCGTAGATATTCGATGTGTCGGTATTGAACAAGCTATTCGCTATGCAACCCTATTGCTGGACATCAGTGACCTGAACCACGAGGATTTCGATGAGCTGATAATAGAACGGAAGGGTTACTCCTACTGGATTCATTTCGCAGTCCGTCCGTTTGGCAATCGTAGGCGAACTAATTATAAAAGGTAATGTGTGGCTCTTTTCTTGCTTATTTTTTATTCATGCCTTTCATGCTGAGTGAGATACGTTGGCGACGCAGGTCGACACCAATAACGCGCACCCGCACATGCTGGTGAAGGCGGACAACCTGAGTGGGGTCGGTGACGTAGCGGTCGGCCAACTGGGACACGTGCACAAGGCCGTCCTGATGGACACCAATATCGACAAAGGCGCCGAAGTTGGTGATGTTGGTCACGATGCCTGGCAGTTCCATACCTTCGTGCAGGTCGTCAATGGTTTGCACGCTCGAGTCGAACTCGAACTCCTCAATCTGCTCGCGGGGGTCGCGCCCAGGTTTCTCCAACTCGCGCATGATATCGGTGAGGGTAGGGAGTCCGATTTCGCTGGTAACATAGCGATGGATGTCAATCTGCGCACGCTTGTCGGGCTGACTGATGAGGTCACTGACGGTGCAATGACAATCCTTGGCCATCTGCTCCACCACGCCATAGCTTTCAGGATGAACGGCAGAGTTGTCGAGCGGATTCTTGGCATTGGGGATGCGCAGGAAACCAGCACACTGCTGATAGGCTGCAGGTCCCAGGCGCGGAACCTTTTTTAATTGCGCGCGCGAGGTGAAAGCACCATTGGCCTTGCGATAATCCACTATGTTTTGAGCCAGCACAGGACCCAGTCCGCTGACGTATGTAAGCAGGTGTTGTGAGGCGGTGTTGAGGTTGACACCCACCAGATTGACACAACTCTCAACGGTCTGGTCGAGCGAGTGCTTGAGCATGGTCTGATCGACATCGTGCTGATACTGGCCCACGCCAATGCTCTTGGGGTCTATCTTGACGAGTTCGGCCAGCGGGTCCATCAATCGACGGCCAATGCTGACGGCACCACGAACGGTGACATCTTCATTGGGGAACTCATCGCGCGCCACCTTGGAAGCGCTATAGACTGAGGCTCCGTCTTCGCTGACCACGAAAACGGCAGGTGCAGATTCAGTCTGCTTCATCTCCTTCAGCGCATCGTCCACAAACTCCTTGGTTTCACGACTGGCAGTACCATTACCAATGGCAATGGCCTCGATGTGGTAATCGCTGAGCATCTGTTGGACGTGGATGGTGGCCTGAGCCCGATGGTTGACAGGAGGGTGGGGGAAGATTGCTTCGTGGTGCAACAGGTTGCCTTGTGCATCGAGACACACCACCTTGCAACCCGTTCGGAAACCTGGGTCAATGCCCATGACGCGCTTCTGACCTAAAGGGGCTCCCAGTAATAGCTGGCGCAGATTTTCGGCAAACACACGGATGGCTTCTTCGTCGGCTCGCTCCTTGCTGAGGTTGGTAAACTCGGTTTCTATCGAGGGCTGGAGCAATCGCTTGTAACCGTCTTCAACGGCTTCGCCGACCAAGCGTTGGCAGGGGCCGTTGCCACGAACGTAATTGCGCTGCAGGCGCTGAACGGCCTCGTCGTCATCGATGGTCAGACTGACGCGCAGAATGCCTTCACTCTGTCCGCGAAGCATGGCGAGCAGACGGTGTGAGGAACAGCGCTTCAGGGGTTCTTCCCAATCAAAATAATCGCTGTATTTCTGGGCTTCATCGGTGTCTTTCTTTGCCTTGACCACCTTCGATTCGATGAAGGCTTCGCGGCGGAAAGCGGCACGAACCTGATTGCGCGAGCGTTCGTCTTCGCTCACTTGTTCGGCAATGATGTCTTGAGCGCCTTTGAGGCAATCAGCAACGGCCAAACCATCGCGGACAAAACGCTGAGCGGCCTTCTGGGGATTGGCTTCGCGCTGCATCATGAGCATGGTGGCTAGGGGTTCCAAACCTTGTTCGCGAGCCACTTGGGCACGGGTGCGGCGCTTGGGCTTATAGGGCAGATAGATGTCTTCGAGGGTGGTCATTTCCCAGCTGTCGTCAATACGCTTCTGCAGTTCGGGGGTCATCTTCTGCTGCTCGGTAATGGTCTTCACAATGGTGTCCTTGCGCTTGGCAATTTCCTCCAAACGCTCCTTGCGGTCGCTGATGGCCGTAATCTGCACCTCGTCCAATCCGCCTGTGCGCTCCTTGCGATAGCGGGAGATGAAGGGAATGGTGCATCCCTCGTCCAACAACTTCAGCGTGTTCTCAACGGCATGCTCGGAAAGATGCAGCTCGCTGGCAATCATTTGTGTGAATATCTTAATGTGCTCCATATTTTAATAAAGACTGTCGCTCTTGATACTGCGAATGTGAAAATAGATGCCGGCCACGATGCAAAGAAGCCCCATGATGAGCAACTCGTTGTGCGTGGAAAAATATGAAAAACGGGTGGCAATGAGGGCTAAAGTGCCCAAAACGATGAGTATCAAGCCGATATTTTTAGTGTATTTCTTCATAAAAACGTTAAATTTGCTGCAAATATACGAAATAATTCACTTTTCACTTTTCACTTTTCACTTTTTTTCGTACCTTTGCACCCGCATTTTGCAAAAATAACATTTATTTATTAATTAAAAGTAGTATGAATCAATACGAAACCGTTTTCATTTTGACTCCCGTTTTGTCTGATGATCAGATGAAGGAAACGGTCGCTAAATTCAAGAAGGTTCTGACCGATAAGGGTGCAGAGATTGTGAATGAAGAGACCTGGGGACTGAAGAAGATGGCTTATGCTATCCAGAAGAAATCTACAGGTTTCTACTGCCTCGTAGAGTTCAAGGCTGAGCCATCAGTGATTAAGACTTTGGAGACTGCTTTCCGTCGTGACGAGAAGGTAATCCGTTTCCAGACAGTAAAGCTTGAGAAGTATGCTATTGAGTATGCTGAGAAGCGTCGTAACAAACTTGGTAAAAAAGAGGAGGCTTAAACTATGGCACAGCAAGACACTGAAATCCGTTATTTGAACGCTCCTTCTATCGACACGAAGAAGAAGAAGTACTGCCGCTTCAAGAAGAGTGGTATCAAGTACATCGATTACAAAGATCCCGAGTTCCTGAAGAAGTTCCTGAACGAGCAGGGTAAGATTCTGCCCCGTCGTATCACAGGTACCTCTCTGAAGTATCAGCGCCGCGTGGCTCAGGCTGTTAAGCGTGCACGCCAGATCGCTCTGCTGCCTTACGTAACTGACATGATGAAGTAAAATAAGGAGGACGCAAGAAATGGAAATTATACTGAAAGAAGATATTATCGGTCTGGGATATAAGAACGATATCGTAAACGTTAAGTCTGGTTATGGCCGTAACTACCTGATTCCTCAGGGTAAGGGTGTTATCGCTAGTCCTATGGCAAAGAAGATTCTCGCTGAGAACCTGAAGCAGCAGGCTCACAAGCTGGCAGCCCTGAAGGCTGAGGCTGAGAAGAAGGCAGAGGCACTGAATGGTGTAGCTCTCGAGATTGCCGCTAAGGTAAGCGCTACTGGTCAGCTCTATGGTTCAGTAGGTGTTAACCAGGTAACTGAGGAGCTGAAGAAGCTGGGTCATGAGGTTGATCGCAAGATCATCACCATGAAGGATGCTAAGACAGTTGGTGACTTCGTAGCTCTGGTACACTTCCACAAAGAGGTTACCGTTGAGATTCCTGTTAAGGTAGTTGCTGAGAACGCTGAAGAGCTGAAGGCTGCTAAGGCTGAGGCTAAAGCTGTTAAGGAAGAAGCTCCTGTAGCTGAGGTTGAGGCTGAGGTTGAAGAAGCTGAGGCTCCCGTAGAAGAGTAATAACCGCTGTAAAGCAAATCATAGTTATTATACACTGTGAATCCCGATTGCTCAAAAGGCAGTCGGGATTTTTATTTATTCTATCTATTCTTCTAGATAATCTAGATATTCTATACATTCTGATTGTCTAGAATAAACACAAAAAAACCGCAGGATTCACATCCTGCGGGTAATTCTCTCAATTTTGTTTGAGTTCGTTAATTACTTAACGCTGTCAGCAGCAACAGTGTCAGCAGCTACGGTGTCAACCTCAGCGCTGTCTACAACTGCGATAGAATCTGAATCAACAGCCTCAGCCTGAGCAGTCTTGTTACCACATGAAGCGAAAGAAATAGCTGCAACAGCTACGAACATAAATACTAATTTTTTCATTTTTTCTAAGCTTTTTAAATCTGTAAAACAATCATTTGTTTATTAAAACGCTGCAAAGTTAGGCATTTTTTCAATACGACGTATCATTTTTTTTGTTTTTTTTTAGGGTAATTTTGTAACTTTTTCGCAAGTCGCTATAAATCAGTTAATTATGAAATGTTAAATTTCGTGGAAAAATTACACTAAACTGAATATTTGCAAAAAATGGGCTAAAATGAGTTTTTTTTGTGTACCTTTGTACCCGTATAAGATTACACCTTATTATATATATGATAGCTTCTTCAGAATTTCAAGGGAAACGAGCCAAATATTTCACGCTGGGATGTAAGTTGAACTTCTCAGAGACCTCTACATTTGGAAAGATGTTAGGGGAGATGGGCGTTCGAACGGTCGAAAAGGGTGAACCTGCAGATATCTGTTTGATAAATACCTGTTCGGTAACCGAGGTGGCCGATCATAAATGTCGCCAGGCTATTCATCGTCTGGTGCGCGAGAATCCTGATGCCTTTGTGGTGGTGACAGGATGCTATGCACAGTTGGAACCAGAGAAGGTGAGCAAGATTGATGGTGTTGACTTGGTGTTAGGTTCGAACGAGAAGGCAAACTTGGTGCAGTTCCTGTCAGAGGAGTGGGCCAAGGGTACAACGCATCAGCATTATTCCGTAAAGACAAAGGATATCAAGTCGTTTGCGCCCAGTTGCTCTCGTGGCAATCGTACGCGCTATTTCCTGAAGGTGCAGGATGGATGCGACTATTTCTGCACCTATTGCACCATTCCCTATGCACGTGGTTTCAGTCGTAACCCAAGTATTGCATCCTTGGTGGCTCAGGCTGAGGAGGCTGCACGTGAGGGTGGAAAGGAGATTGTGCTGACGGGTGTGAACATTGGTGACTTTGGTAAGACAACGGGTGAAAGTTTTATAGACCTGGTGAAAGTATTGGATGCTGTCGAGGGTATCAGCCGTTATCGTATCAGCAGTCTGGAACCCGATTTGCTGAGCGATAAACTAATAGACTATTGCGCCAAGAGTCGTGCCTTTATGCCTCACTATCATATTCCATTGCAGAGTGGGAGTGATACGGTGCTGAAACTGATGCATCGCCATTATGATCGTCAGCTGTTTGCTGATAAGATACATCGTATTAAAGAGGTGATGCCCGATGCCTTTATCGGGGTTGATGTGATGGTGGGTTGCAGAGGAGAGACTCCAGAGTGTTTTGAGGAAACCTATGAGTTCTTGAATGCTTTGGATGTTACGCAACTGCATGTGTTCCCTTATTCGGAACGCCCTGGTACATCGGCACTGAGCATTCCTTATGTGGTGAGCGATGCCGACAAGCGCGAACGCAGTCGCAGATTGCTGGAATTGTCGGACCAGAAGACACATGCCTTTTATCAGCAGTATATAGGCAAAGACGCCGAAGTCCTGTTTGAGAAGGCTCCGCGCGGTAAGGCGATGCATGGATTCACCAAGAACTACATCCGCGTAGAACTGAAACCAAGTGAAGCCCGTGATGAATTTGACAATCAGTTGATCAATGTCAGCATGGGCGATTTCAATCATGATAAAACGGCACTAAAAGCAATGCTGAATAATGGATAAACTCGCAATTGTCATATTGAACTGGAACGGAGCAAAGATGCTGAGCCAGTATCTTCCAACCGTATTGAATTACTCGCGCGATGAAGCTGTAGTCTATGTGGCTGATAATGCCTCAACGGACAACTCGCTCGACATGTTAAAGCGTGAGTTTCCTGAATGCAAAACCATTGTGCTGGAAAAGAACTGGGGATTTGCTGAAGGATATAACAAAGCATTGTCGCAGATAGATGCTGAGTACTATCTGTTGTTGAATTCAGATATCGAAGTGACGCATCATTGGCTCACCCCGCTGATTGAGTTTATGGATGTTCATCCAGAGGTAGCAGCTTGTCAACCGAAACTGCTTTCCATTTTTGACCGCGACCGTTTCGAATATGCTGGAGCGTGCGGAGGTTTCCTTGACCGTTATGGTTATCCTTTCTGTCGCGGTCGTATCTTTGAAACGGTGGAACGCGACAATGGGCAATATGACTATCAGCAGGAGATATTATGGGCTACAGGTGCTGCATTGATGATACGTTCGAAAGATTATTGGGATGTGGGTGGACTGGATGGACGCTTCTTTGCCCATAACGAGGAAATAGATATGTGTTGGCGCCTGCGTATTCGTGGTCGTAAACTCTATTGTCTGCCTGAAAGCTATGTCTATCATGTAGGTGGAGGTACCTTGCCCAAATCGAATCCGATGAAGACATTTCTTAATTTCCGCAATAACCTGACGATGCTATACAAGTGTCTGCCTGAATCAGAACTAAGTCATGTGATGCGTGTACGCTGGTTCCTTGATTATCTGGCTGCTTGGGAAATGCTGATTCTGAAGCGCAACCTTGGTGATTTCAAGGCCATCTTCAAGGCACGTCATGCTTTTAAGAAATGGAAGAAGGATTTTGAGGCTGATCGTCAGGCTATCCAAAAGAGTAGGGTGGCACAGGCTATTCCAGAGCAACGTCGTTTCTCACTGCTTTGGCAGTATTATGCGAAAGGTTGCAAATTCTATTCGGATTTGAAATAAATGTTAGCAAATAGCGATAAAAACAAAATAATTGTTGCAAATCTTTGGTATTTTACTACCAATTTATTACCTTTGCAGGCATATTTTCAAAGTTAACCCCCTCGTTGGTATTTCGAGTAAGTACTGAGTGGACTGATAAAAAGTCGGTGGTAAGCACCAAGCGTCCGGTTCTCGGGTAGGGCTGGCATAGTACACAAGGGATATGTATAACATTTAAAAACAAATTTGCATTATGGCAGAAATGAATTTTGGTGGCGTAATTGAAACTGTTGTCACCAGCAAAGAGTTCTCACTTGAGAAAGCACGTGAAGTATTGAAGGATGAAGTAATCGCTGTTATCGGTTATGGCGTTCAGGGTCCTGGACAGGCTTGTAATCTGCGCGACAATGGCTTCAATGTTATTGTTGGTCAGCGTCAGGGTAAGACCTATGACAAGGCTGTAGCTGATGGTTGGGTTCCTGGTAAGACGCTGTTCTCTATCGAGGAAGCTGCCGAGAAGGGTACTATCCTCTGTATGTTGCTCTCTGATGCTGGTCAGATGCAGCAGTGGCCTACCATCAAACAATATCTGAAGCCTGGTAAGACCCTTTATTATTCTCATGGTTTCGCTATCAACTGGAGCGACCGCACAGGTGTTGTTCCTCCAAAGGATGTTGACGTTATCATGGTGGCTCCTAAGGGTTCTGGTACCTCTCTCCGCACGATGTTCTGCGAGGGTCGCGGTCTGAACTGCTCTTATGCCGTATATCAGGATGCTTCTGGTAAGGCTAAGGAGAAGACTTTGGCATTTGGTATCGGTATCGGTGCAGGTTATCTGTTTGAGACAACCTTCCAGCGCGAGGCTACCTCAGACCTTACTGGTGAGCGCGGTTCGCTGATGGGTGCTATCCAGGGCTTGCTGTTGGCTCAGTACGAAGTACTGCGTGAGAATGGTCATACACCTTCTGAGGCCTTCAACGAGACTGTTGAGGAGCTCACACAGAGCCTTGGCCCGTTGTTCGGTGCAAAAGGCATGGACTGGATGTATGCTAACTGTTCTACTACCGCTCAGCGTGGTGCACTTGACTGGGCTCCCCGTTTCCACGATGCCATCAAGCCTGTGATGGAGTGGTTGTATTACTCAGTGAAGACTGGTAACGAGGCTCAGATTACCATTGATGCCAACTCTAAGCCCGACTATCGTGCTGGTTTGGAGAAGGAACTCGAGGCTATGCGCAACCAGGAAATGTGGCGCGCTGGCGAGACCGTTCGTAAGTTGCGTCCAGAGTATCAGGAAGACTAAACGAGGTCTGATGTAAGACGTAAGAAGTAAGATTTTCATGGAGAATCTTGAGACTATAACCCGCCTTGTGTGTCAAGTGGCTCGCGAGGCGGGTTCTTATATAAAAAAGGAACGCGCGAGCTTTTCAGTAGAGAAAGTGGAGCGCAAGCACGCTCACGACTATGTGTCGTATGTCGACAAAGGTTCTGAGCAGATGATTGTCAAGGCCCTGCGGAAATTGTTGCCAGAAGCCGGCTTCATCACAGAAGAAGGCTCTGCAGGTCATACGGACGAGCAATATGTATGGGTAGTTGACCCGTTAGATGGCACCACGAACTTTATTCATGGTTTTGCTCCCTATGCTGTCAGCATTGCACTCTGTAAAGGTAGGCAGATCGTTGTTGGTGTGGTCTATGAAATTGTCGGTGATGAATGTTTCTATGCTTGGCAAGGAGGAGGCGCATGGGTTAACGGACAACCTATTCATGTAGGAAAGAGTGAAATCAATGATGCCCTTTTGTGCTTGCAACTGCCGTACAATAGTGACGCCTATAAGCCTGTCATTACTCGTCTTATCAATCATTTCTATGGCAATGTGGGAAGCATACGAATGATTGGTTCTGCAGCTATTGCTTTATGCTATGTGGCAGCTGGACGTTTGGATGCTTATGCGGAACGCTATATCGGACAATGGGATTATATGGCTGGTGCACTTATTGTAATGGAAGCAGGTGGTTGCGTTACCAATTACGAGGGTGATGATTACTTTATGGAGGGCGATAGCGTTATTGCCACCAATGGAGTGGTGCATCAAGATTTGATGAGTGCTATCCGTGAGCGCTAAAAATTGAATAAGAAAAATACAGATTTAAACCTTCAGACGAATATAGCTTCTATCATCGAAGGAATTGAAATCGGGATGGAAGGCCTTAGTGGCCTTGAAAGTCCCAATGTTTAAAGGGTCGTCGGTACGTTGCTGGTGCAGGCGACTCTCGCTTTCTGCCAAAGTAGGACAAAGGAAAGGATAACCATCTGATGCCAACACGATTTCCCAAGGTTGGAAGTTCAGGGTAATGATTCGCACATGTTCTCTTGGAATATGAAATCCGTCAATGACACTATAGCTGATATTCTGCTGGCGCATAGTCTCAACCATGCGTGGAATAATAACGCTGCGAGCCGTGTCATTGCGCAATAGTTCGTCTACGGCTTTCCCATCAGCTAATTGCCGTTTCACTTCTTCTGCTCTCATGGTTGCCAATTCCTCTTCGTATGGCTTGGGGTTGTCGTAGTATTCATTACCAATGAGACACTGGCAGTCACCTACCATCCAGACCTCACGGTTTAAACGACTGAAGATGATGGCTGAGCATGTCAAACGGTCTTCTGGATGTTCTTCTAACCGAGGCAACATCGTCTTTTTATAATGTTTGCGAATATAGGCAGTCACACCCGTCAGAAATTGTTCGCACGTGATAGTCTTGGGCATCTTACGGATATAACGCTCCGTTAGTTGCATAGCATAGCGACCGTTAGAACGAAACAGACTATGACGATATTGAGACTTTGATGTGCTTCCGTCAATGACAGCCACAAAATCATTTGTGACGACGATTCCGTCCTCGCTTTTCTTTTTGGGGTTCTTCGCGATGAGTGCTTGCTCGAGAATTATCATTTTTAAAGTTGAGATTATATGATTTGGGCTTGCCATTACCGGCAGGCTTTGGAGCGCCGTAAGCTGGGCGATAACCACCTTGTGGGGGCATGCCTGAATAGAGCTTGGCTATCAAATCGGGGCGACCTATGCGGCGCAACGACTGCTCGATGCCACGACGCTCTTCGGGTTTGTACCAGAAGAAGAACTGGCGCTGGGCTAACTTCTCTTTAGGCGTTTTGGCGCTGAACACGGGCTCTAACGTGTAAGGATCGTAACCCGTGTACCATGTCTCGGTGGCATTGGTAAGGGGGGTTGGCGTAAAGTCCTGCACCTGCTCGAGGTGAAAATCAAGGTCCTTGGTAATCACAGCCAACTCAGCCATATCTTCCTCCTGACAGCCTGGATGGCTGGAGATAAAGTAGGGGATGATTTGCTGGCGAAGACCCTCTTCGCGATTGATTCTGTCGAAGATGCGCTTGAACTCGTAGAACTGCTGGAACGAAGGCTTGCGCATGAGATACAAAACACGATCGCTGGTATGTTCAGGGGCAACCTTCAGACGACCAGAAACATGACGGGTAATCAGCTCGCGGGTGTACTCCATGGCAGCCTTATTGCTGGCCTCGTCCTTGCTGCGATACAACAATAAATCGTAACGAACACCGCTGCCGATATAGCTGTGCTTGATGCCTGGAAGGGCATCGACAGAGCGATAGATATCGAGCAGTTTAGAGTGATCGGTATTCAGGTTAGGACATATCTGTGGGTGGATGCACGACGGGCGACGACACTTCTCGCAGGCACTTTTATTCTTGCCGCTCATGCCGTACATATTGGCCGATGGACCACCTAGGTCGCTGAGATTGCCCTTAAAGTCGGGCATCTGGATGACTTGTTTTACCTCGCGCAGAATACTCTCTTTTGAACGACAGGTAATGAATTTGCCCTGGTGGGCCGAAATAGTACAGAAAGCACATCCGCCAAAACAACCACGATGGATGTTAACGGAGAACTTAATCATATCGTAAGCCGGAATGCGCTTACCCTTATACTTGGGGTGTGGCTGACGTGTGTAAGGCAAATCGAACGATGCGTCAAGCTCCTCGGTAGTCATGGGCGGGTAAGGTGGATTGATAACCACAAACCTGCCTTCTACGCCCTGCAACAAGCGCTGGGCATGCATCATATTGGATTGCTCCTCGACGTTCTTAAAGTTTTCGGCCTGAGCCTTTTTATTCTTCATGCACTCCTCGTGCGAATGGAGTACAATGTCGCGATCGGTAATGCCACCCAGGATGTCTTCCTTACGTGAGAGATAAACGGTTTGAGGCAGGTCGCGGATATCGCGAATGCTCTCACCAGCAGCCAGTCGACGTGCCAATTCGATGGTTACTTTCTCGCCCATGCCATAGGTAATCATATCGGCAGGCGAATAGCACAGCAGGCATTTCTTCAGACTGTCGCTCCAATAATCGTAGTGGGTAACGCGGCGCAGCGAGGCCTCGATGCCACCAAGCACTACGGGCACATCGGGATATAGCTCCTTCAGGATTTTGGTGTAAACGATGGTAGGGTACTCAGGGCGCATGTCGTGGCGACCATCAGGACTATAAGCATCCTCAGAACGCAAGCGGCGTGCAGCGGTGTATTTGTTGACCATCGAGTCCATACAGCCAGGGGCAATGCCAAAAAACAGACGCGGACGTCCCAGCTTTTTGAAATCACGATAATCTCCGTGCCAGTCGGGTTGGGGCACAATGGCTACACGGAAACCTGCGGCCTCGAGTGTGCGACCAATCACGGCAGCACCAAAGGAGGGATGGTCAACATAAGCATCGGCCGAGAAGAGGATTATATCAACGTAATCCCATCCTCGGAGTTCGAGCTCCTTTTTTGTCGTTGGCAGAAAATCCGTCAGTCTGTACTCCACTTATCTTCTGTTTAATTAAATGGTGTCCCCTGAATAGAACGGGTAGTCATACCTAGACCGTCATTACCCCGATTCTTCCAGTTGATGAATAGCAGTACGAGTTGCTGTAGTCCGAAAGCCTTCATGTTAGCATGATAGATCACGTCTAAGCAAAGGTCCAGCAACCTTTTATCTTTACCTGCATCCGACTCGAGCATGGAACGAATGTTCAACTTGAGTTTGTCAAGAACCTGTTCGTCAACATAACCGTTCGAGTCAATGAGGTCACGGAAAAGTTGATAGTCTTCGATGGTTTGCAAATGCTCCTCGCTTACCTCGATACTACGTGTACCACTTGAGTTTGCTTGAATCTTGTACATAGTCTTCAATTTATTTAATTAGGTAGTTTAATAATCCTTGCATAATGGATGAGCGTTTCTGTCCATCCTTGATACATTCGAATGGGAATCCCATAACAAACGCACTGTAATCCGGGCCTTTATAAGCAACGGCAGCAGTAAAGCCATCAGCATACTGCATGGCGGTGTAAGCCGGACCTACAGGTTGTAAAATATCTGTAGAGGTTGCAGCATAGTGCTCCTCGTTCAACTCTTTCCAATATTGGAAATTAGTTCCCAGACCTATTACTTGGTCTGTTTCTGCCAAACTCTTTCCCGCATATTCACATTTCAGTGTATTTGCAAGGAATTGGCGCTCGTCATTATTTGTCATATCACTGCCGATGTATGCCCCGCTTACCAGTAATGCTCCACCGCCTTTGGTGAAAGCTTGCAGTGTGTGCTGCATGGAACTAGTGAATGTTTTATAATAGCAAAGGCTATGGCCGTCATTACGTTCCAGTCCTAATATAAGGTCAATGGCTGCAACATGTTTTAATTGCATCTTTGCAGTCTCTAGTGCCTCATTGGAACAACTGATGATATTGTATTTCTGAGCAGATGCGATTGCTTCCGCATGAGTCTTGACATAATTGAAGTCATTACCTGCAATAAGCATTCCAGTCAGTTCCTCACCAGTATAGCCCAATCCTCCGTCTTCTATTCCCATTTGCGAGCGGTCAAAGTTGATTTGCTGTCCTGACCAGCCATAAGTCGGTCCGAAAGTGATACCAGGATCCTCATTTAAGTCGAAGCCCTGTTCCTCTGCATTGTTTCGAATGGCAGGAGAAGAAACACGATGAAACCCGTTGACGATTAAGACGGTCTTTGTTGCAAGAGGATGGTAGTAGGCAGATAAAACCTCTGTTGGAAAACTCTGTCCTCCGCGATTGGTGGCAGCTACTTTGAAATGATAGAGCAATCCAGGTTCCAACTTCATGTCATAGCTGCTCTTGGAACGAATGTAGGTTCCGTTGTCGAAATCAGCCTCGCCGATAGCGGTATAGAGAATGTATCCTGTTGGAGCTGCAGTTGGTTCTTGCGGATCGTTGACAGCATTCCAACTCAGTCGAACTTCGTTATCTTTTTTAAACTCAATGCGGAAGTTGTCTGGAGCCAATGGTGCTACGACAAAGGGCGTTCCGTGCTGGTCGTTGACATATCGCAGAATGGTTTTGTAGATAGAACGAGCCAGCGTAAAGCGGAAATTAGGATCCTGTCCATAGCGCATATCAGGAAAGTTCTGATGCGACATCGTTTCGAGAATAGCACTGGGCACCTCAGGCAGTCGTGTCTCAGAATAGTTCCTGTCAAAGAGTTCGCGACGATGCCAATTACCATACTTATATTTCAAGTCAAGCAACTCGTTGCCTAACAAGGCATCCGCAAAATCGCGAGAGGCCATTCTGGAAATACCAGCATTCAGTTTTCCGTTATTAAATCCTGTTGTGCAGATAGAAAGTGAACCAATCAGTCCCTCTCCATCACGAGCATAACCTGCATCACTATGGATGGCTAATGATAGCTCAATAGGCACCTTTCGACCTTCTATGGTTGGCATGTAACATGAACCTCCACCTAACAGATTGGTCGTGTGCGAACGAACATTGATGTCATCCCCATAGTCGTCCTCACCATTCTTACTGCTGTAAACAGGGTAGGGCATACCAGCCCATTGTGCAGAATAACGGGCTCCTTCCAATGCGCGAGGCATTCCGCTGATAGTGCCGAAGCGTTCTATATTACCCATTCCTCCACCAAAGCGTACAGCGTCTGTTGTTACCACTCCGTTATGCTCACTCTGGTTTGAAACGGTTACTCGATTAAACTCGCTATAGCCTGCATCGAAATCAAAGGTTCCCAGATACACCCATGTGCTTCCGCCCATTTGCTGATTAACGTGAAACTGAGTCCTTTCGCCACGATGCCACACTGTATAGAGCACATCATCAACACTGTTAGGCATCGTCTGATAGCTGACATAAACCGCATAGCGTCCTGCCTTTCTGAAATCAGGCTGATAGATTGCCTGATTGTATTGTGATTTACTGCTGGTGGTCCTGGTTATACGGGCACTACCAGCCTCAAAGGGATTCTCACCATCTGAATAAGTTCCTGAGTGCCATGCAAAGCCTGGCAGACTGGTTTGTTGCCATTTCCCATGAACTGCAACCTCTATGTAATTGCGCTTCGATCCATCATTGTCTACGATGATTTCTTCTTTCTGCCAATCGCGCTCACGAGGAGTGAACACGATGGCGCCCGATTGTTCCAGCATCGGGATAAGATATGGGACAACAATGGTTTGGGTAAACAGGTCTTCTGTTGTTCCAAAGAGTTTGGGTCTTTGCCAACGCCAATAACCTCTCTTCTGGTCATAAAAGCGCCCGTGACTCGCCCATAAAGAAAGATGTCTTCCCTGCAGTCCGTGAGTGAACTTAACAGGCTGGGATATATTCTTTACCCATGGTTCTCCATCGTAGTTGATGTCACCCCAGAGTCGTGACTTGTCAGCATTTTGTGAAAGTCGGTTGGGAATCAGCTCATCAATGGTCATACCATTTGTCATAATGGTAATCTGGTAGTCACGATAAGGCTTTGGCAACTCTCCCTTTACCTTTTTATATATATGCTCTGTAATCTCAGGCGTAAACTCCTGAGCAGCAAAAAACTCATCCGCTGTGATGATAAGGGTCTTGGTCGTGTTGTCAAGTTGATATTCCAACATTCGTGGGGACTGCGTCAAACGAGTCCTCTTAGGTTTGTATTTCCTGAAGTAATCTTGTAATCTTTCAGCCAACTTTGCCTCATCCTTGGCATTTTGACCATAGAATGGAGTTGCAAAGAGAACCAGAAAGAGGGAGAGTGTGGCTACATATTTTATATTCATTGCTTTAAACCTCTCCTATCGTAAAGTTCTCAGGATGCTTGCCCTGAAAGTCCTTGAAATACAATTTTATTTCGCGCATCTGATGGTCTATGTCACCATTAGGAATAATGGTCTTGGTACATTGAATGTGGCGTTTTTGGTAGTCAACGCCATAGAGCAAGATGGGCAATCCCGCTTTCTGCGCTATATAATAGAATCCCTTTTTCCATTCAGGATTAAGCGAACGTGTTCCCTCTGGCGTGATGCAGAGATGAAACTCTTTGGCTTGACGTGCTGTCTCTGCCAGGTTATCCGTCATACTTGTTTTCTTAGAGCGCCATACGGGGATGCCGCCCATTTTTCGGAAAATAGGTCCCAGAGGCCAGAAGAACCATTCTTTTTTCATCAAGAAGTTGCTCTTCATTCCTCGGGCACCAACGTATAATTGTCCTATTAAGAAGTCCCAGTTGCTGGTATGGGGTGCCAGACAGATGATGTACTTATCCGGATGTTCTTCAGTCACATCGGCAGTCCATCCCATCTGGCGATATAACAGCCAACTGCAAAATGATTTCCACATAATTCGTTACATGTTATTGATTTGATCAATGAGCTCGTTAGCCTGAGCCGCAAAATCTTCTCTTAATTTCTTGAAATAGACCTTTGCCGGCATTCCTGGTTCCGGATGCGAAATGCGAGAGGTAAATTCCGACTGTAGCTTGACAATGCTGGTCAATAAAGTCTCAGCACCATCACGGTTGTTTCCGTACAGTGATACAGCTACACATTCTATAAACATTTCCTCACACGCACTGTTAATTGCACTTTTTAAATTTCTTTTGTTAGCCATAATGTTTTCCTCCTTTGTTTTAATAATTTGACTAGTTTCAAAGGTCAAAGTTACGAAAAATAATCCATATATCACAACTTTCATCACAAAAAAATATTAAAAAGCGCTTTTTCTTTCCGTTTTTCGCAGAAAAAGAGTAAATTTGCAATTCGAAAACCCTTAGACTTGAAGGTCAAAGTGATAAAGTCGACTACAATTATTCATTAATTTTAAAATAGTAAGACAATGGAAAAAAGTGCATTGCAGATTGCGAGAGCCGCTTATCAGCCTAAGTTGCCAAAGGCGCTTCAGGGTGCAGTAAAAGTAAAAGAAGGTGCTCCTACTCAGAGTGTAGGTGACCAGGAAGAGATCAAGAAGCTTTTCCCCAACACTTATGGTATGCCAATCGTGGAGTTTGAGCCTGCAACAGAGGCTAACACCAAGAAGATGAACGTTGGTATCATTCTTTCTGGTGGTCAGGCTCCTGGTGGTCACAACGTGATTACTGGTCTGTTCGACCAGATCAAGAAGCTCAATCCTGAGAACCGCCTCTTCGGTTTCATTCTGGGTCCTGGCGGTCTGGTAGACCACAATTACATGGAGCTCACTCCAGAGATTATCGACGAGTATCGTAACACGGGTGGTTTCGATATGATTGGTTCTGGTCGTACCAAGTTGGAGAAGGTTGATCAGTTTGAGAAGGGTCTGGAGATTATCCGCGAGCTCGACATCAAGGCTATCGTTATCATTGGTGGTGACGACTCTAATACCAACGCTTGCGTATTGGCTGAGTACTATGCAGCCAAGAACTATGGCGTACAGGTTATCGGTTGTCCTAAGACCATTGATGGTGACCTGAAGAACGAGCAGATTGAGACTTCTTTCGGTTTCGATACCGCTTGTAAGACCTATTCTGAGCTCATTGGTAACATTGAGCGCGACTGTAACTCAGCCCGTAAGTACTGGCACTTCATCAAGGTGATGGGTCGTTCAGCTTCTCACATTGCACTTGAGTGCGCTCTGCAGACACAACCCAACATCTGTCTCATCTCTGAGGAGGTAGAGGCTAAGGGCCAGAGCCTCGACGACATCGTTACTTACATTGCTGATGTGGTTTGCAAGCGTGCTGCCGATGGTAACAATTTCGGTACCGTTATCATTCCTGAGGGTGTCATCGAGTTCATCCCCGCTATCAAGAAGCTCATTGCTCAGCTCAACGACGTGCTCGCTCTGCCTGAGGCTAAGGAGATCAGTCGCGACGAGCAGGTTGACTTCGCTAAGAGCCACCTCACTCCTGAGAACCTCGCTGTCTTCAACAGCCTGCCCGTAGGTGTTGCTCGTCAGCTGGCTCTCGACCGCGATCCTCACGGAAACGTACAGGTATCACTCATCGAGACTGAGAAGCTGCTCTCTACGATGGTTGCTCAGAAGCTCGAGAAGATGAAGAAGGAAGGCAAGTATGTTGGCAAGTTCGGCACTCAGCACCACTTCTTCGGCTACGAGGGACGTTGCGCTGCTCCTTCTAACTTCGACGCTGACTACTGCTATGCTTTGGGTACTTCTGCCGCTCAGCTCATTGCCAATGGTAAGACGGGTTATATGGCTATCGTGAAGAACACGACAGCTCCTGCTGATCAGTGGATTGCTGGTGGTGTGCCCATCACCATGATGATGAATATGGAGAAGCGTGCTGGTGAGATGAAGCCCGTTATCCGCAAAGCTCTCGTTGAGCTGGATGGTGCTCCCTTCAAGGAGTTCGCTGCTCATCGCGACGAGTGGGCTCGCAAGACCGCATACGTTTATCCTGGTCCTATCCAGTACTGGGGCCCCACAGAGGTATGCGACCAGCCTACAAAGACCTTGGCTCTTGAGCAGGCTAAATAAGCAACATGCCTCCAAAGAGAACAACGCATAAAAGAACGACATCCGGACGCCGAACAAGCCCTGTGCCACATAGGCGTCCGAATGTCTTTATTCGTCTCTTACAGCACATGCCTGGTTGGGCATGGTGGATAGGCGGAGCTGCTATTGTGGCAGTCTACGTCTATTTCTTCTATTATATTTTCGTCGGACCGTTTGGTCTTCGTTGGCGTGCTCTTTATGGCGACGTCAGCTATCCTGAAGGCTATGAGATTCATGGCATTGATATC
>Ga0310695_10005875_pt1 | contig 20910 bp, 17 predicted proteins | sample RumenRJG_04DNA_FD_203882 | JGI IMG/M metagenome (GOLD analysis project Ga0310695, IMG submission 203882) | Bovine rumen microbial communities from Lethbridge, Alberta, Canada - RJG_04 (v2) (version 2) | ecosystem: Host-associated > Mammals > Digestive system > Stomach > Rumen | place: Canada...
ATCACACCAGTAATCGAGTCGCGCATATGCATCAGATCGCGCTGAGTCATAAATGCTTTGTCATCAAATCCCTGATAGCGATAGATATCACAGCGCAACAAGTAGCGCTCCTTCATATTAGGCAATGACTCTACTTCTGCCAATGCCTTTTCGGCATTACCATCCAACAAAGTTTTGTACACGCGCGCATATGGTACAAATATGTCTACCGAAGGCCCGCCATTCATACTCTCAGCTCTTTCTGCCTGCGCATAATTCTCGTAGAATCCCTTGTAGTCCTTCTGCTTGAACTTCACGATAGCCTTCACAGCGTATGCACTGGCCTTTCCGCGCCAATAGCCTTCAGAGCTCTTATGCTTCTCAAGCTCTTTCAGGTCCTCTTCCAGCCACTTCAGGGTTTCCTTGATATCGTTGTTAAGCTGTATATGTGCCATCGCCAGATACAGAAAACTCAGTCCCTCGGCCTCGTATCGCGTACCTTTTATAAGTGCAATGGCATTCTGCAGTTCACGCACAGCTCCAGGAATGTTTCCGCACGCGTTGTATACGTGTCCAAGCATTTTCGGGGCCAGATACTGTTCATCCTTAGCTTCCCACTTTCTGCGCATCAGGTCATCCTTCATCGTGTTGGCTATGTGGTAAGCATCATGGATATTCATTCTGTCCAAATTATACATCACTCCACATGTCCACGATTCGTAGTATGCTTCATTGTCTTTATCCTCAATAGCATGGCTCTGATATGCCCAACAGGCAGCATACACCACCTTTGGGTCTTCTTGCGAACATGTCGCCCACATTGCTTCATGAAGTTTATGGTGCTCTATTGTATCTTTGCAATGCTCTGTCTGCGCCTCTATCTGGGGTGATGCCAGCAGAGCCGCAAGACTGATTATATATCTATTCCAATGGTTAATCATCATTTATTGTTGGGTTTCAGAAAATCCTCTGCAAAAGTAACGTTTTTCTTTTAATTCGCCAAACATTTTCCGCGTTAAAACGTTATTTTTTGTATAAACAACACCACTTTCGGAATTTTTATGTATTTTTGTACCCGATAACGACTAATTACAAACGAAATATGAAACATTTATCAACACTGCTACTTCTGGCTGCCAGTCTTACGGCTGGAGCTCAGACTCACGTTCTCGACGTGAACACTAAGAAACTAGGGGCACCCGTACAGCCTACGATGTACGGCATCTTTTTCGAGGATATCAACTACGCTGCCGATGGCGGGCTTTATGCCGAAATGGTAAAGAACCGCTCGTTCGAGTTTCCACAGCATCTGATGGGATGGCGTGCCTATGGCAACTTCGACGTCAAGAACGATGGGCCGTTCGAGCGCAATCCACACTATGTACGACTGAAGTATTCTGGTCATAGCGATAAGTTCACAGGACTTGAGAACGAAGGTTTCTTCGGCATCTCCACCAAGAAGGATGCCACCTACCGTTTCTCTGTATGGGCTCGTTGCCCAGAGGGAGGCAAGTCTACCCTCGAGGTTAGCCTAGTCGACAATGACACCATGGGCGAAGACCAGCGCTTTGCTACAGTAAAGGTAAAGGTTTCAGGCACCGAATGGAAAAAATACACTGCCACCATTACCTCGCCACGCACTGAGGCTAATGGTGCTCTCCGCATCTTCTTGGCTGGCGACAAGGCTACCACCGACGTTGAGCACATCTCACTCTTCCCTACCGACACATGGAAGGGACGCGAGAACGGCATGCGCAAGGATCTGGCCCAGGCTCTTGCCGACATGCATCCAGGCGTATTCCGATTCCCAGGTGGATGTATCGTTGAGGGTACCGATCTTGAGACCCGCTACCAGTGGAAGAACACAGTAGGTCCTGTAGAGAATCGTCCACTCAACGAGAACCGTTGGCACTACACCTTCGGCTATCGTTTCTTCCCCGACTACTACCAGAGCTACGGACTTGGTTTCTTCGAGTTCTTCCAGCTCTGCGAGGACTTCGGCTCTGAGGCCCTGCCTGTTATTTCTTGCGGACTGTCGTGTCAGTTCCAGAACCCTGATCCCACCAAAGCAGGCGTGCATGTAGCTATCGACGATCTTGAGCCTTACATCCAGGATGCTCTCGATCTTATAGAGTTTGCCAACGGCGATGTAAACACCAAGTGGGGTAAGGTGCGTGCCGATATGGGGCACCCTGCTCCATTCAACCTTAAGTTCTTGGGGGTTGGTAATGAGCAGTGGGACTATGATGAGCAGCACGGCGGCTTCGGTCCAGTGTTCACAGCTCGTCTCAAAAAATTCAGCGACGCCATCCGCAAGAAGTATCCTAATATCAAGCTCATCGGCACCACAGGTCCTAACTCTGAGGGATGGGACTTCGACCTGCTCCAACCACGCATGAAGGAGCTCAAGGTCGACCTTTACGACGAGCACTACTATCGCAACGAGGAGTGGTTCCTTACCCACGGCCTGCGCTACGACTCTTACGACCGCAAGGGACCAAAGGTGTTTGCCGGCGAGTATGCATGCCACGGTAGCAACAAGCACAAGTGGAACCACTATTATACCTCTCTGTTAGAGGCTGCCCACATGACAGGTATCGAGCGTAATGCTGATATCGTTCATATGGCCACCTACGCTCCACTCTTCGCTCACGTCGAAGGCTGGCAGTGGCGTCCCGATGCCATCTGGTACGATAATCTGCGCATGTTCAAGTCTGTCAGCTACTATGTTCAGCAGCTATATGCAATGAACAAGGGTACCAACGTGCTACAGCTCACCATGAACAAGAAACCTGTTGCCGGTCAGCCAGGTCAGGACGGTCTGTTCGCATCATCTGTATGGGATGCCAATACTGGCGAGGTTATAATCAAGGTGGTCAACACCAGCGATAAGACTCAGCCAGTAAGCATCCAGTTGCAGGGTATGAAGGGCGCTAGCACCGCACAGACCATCACCCTAAGCCATAGCGGTATGGACGACGAGAACACTCTTGACAACCCCGAGAAGATTATCCCTCGTCCAGGCACATGTAAGGTCGATGCCGGCAAGGGTGCATCACTGCTACTCGATAACATCCCTGCATTGTCATTCAGGCTCTATAAAGTTAAAAAGTAATAAAAACAAAGCAAATCTCCCCAATTTTCGGGGAGATTTCTTTTTTAATTGTATCTTTGCAGCGCATAACAGCAATGTGATGCCCATAAAGGTGCACTTAACTGTGCTTAATTGGGAACGTGAGTGTGAATCTCCGACTGTCCCGCAGCAGTGAACTCCATTATGGCTCCTAAGCAATCAAGCCATTGCCCGTTTGGACGAGAAGGCGCTTGGGAGTGGAGGAAAGTCTGAAGACCAGCCTTTAATTGGAAAATGCCGAATGCTCTCGATGTAAGGGCCCCAGGCGATACGTTTGTTTTTCTCGAGAGAGTTGTCTATGACTCAGCGCATATTGTGCGCATACGTGTATTATTATATAAGTTCCTCAGGGGGAAGGTCTGTCGAGAGACAACACCTCCCCTCTTTTTTTTTGTAATTTGATACTAAAAAGTTTTTTCTTTCAGAAAAAAGTTGTACTTTTGCAACTAACAATCTGTTTATTGTCAACTAGGATGAAGAAACTGCTCTTAACAATAGCTGTGGTTGCATCGGTATCCCTGTGTGCCAATGCACAAAAAACGAAAGCTTCTTCAATTGAGAAGGAGATCAAGGCCGACATCAATCGTGCCGCAGGCATGTTCTATGCCCGCTCTACAGCTAAAATTCCCAAAGATACTCCCGCACCCAAAGGCAAGAAGCCTTTCTATATCAACCACTATGGCTGTCCAGGCCCGTTTTACCTCGACAAGTCAGAGTATTACACCGAGACCTACGCTATACTCTCTAAGGCCGATTCGCTAGGTAAGCTGACTCCACTTGGGAAGGATGTGCTTCGCAGAGTAACCATGCTCAGGGATGACGCCTACAACCGCGATGGCGAACTTACAGTCCGAGGAGCCCAGCAGAGTCGCACACTGGTAAAACAGATGGTAGAGCGATTCCCCGATATGTTTACACCGCAGGGATACTACAGTGTGCGCAGCACTATTGACAACCGATGCATTATGACCATGCAGGAAGGACTTCTACAGCTTTCTGCCATGCTGCAACCTATCGTTGCCCGCAGTAAGGCATCGCTCCAGGAAAAGAGATTTATGGACCCTGTCGACAAGCAACTTACCGACCAGCGCCTCGACTCGATTACAAGCATCAGCTACGACCGCTTCACAGCGCTCAACTCCAACGACACCCGTCTTATGACGTCGCTGTTCAACGATCAGAACTATGTTCTACACAATATCGATGCGGGCAGACTGGCCAAACGTCTGTTTCTACTTGCAGGCAACGTACAGCACTCAGAGATAGCCGACAAGATAACCCTTTTCGACATTTTCACTCCTGAAGAGATCCGCTTGCATTGGCGCAAGCAGAACGCATGGCACTATATCAACTACGGCGGCTGTACGCTCAACGGCGGCTACCAGGCCTATCTGCAGCGAACCACGCTGCGTAACATGATACACATGGGCGACAGCGTGATGAAACGTTATAACCCATTGATGCACCTGCGCTACACCACTAGCCAAGTCATTATGAGCATGGCCTGTCTGATGGACTTGAACGGTTACGGACTCCACACCGCCAACCTCGACTCGCTCGAAGATTACGGATGGGCAAACTACCGCATAGCTCCACTTGGCGGCAGCATCATGATGATACACTATCGCTCAGACCGCAATGATCCAGATGTTCTGGTCAAGGTTCTGCTTAACGGTCAGGAGGCCCGTATGCCTATAGAGACCGACTGCGCCCCCTACTACCACTGGAGGGACGTAAAGCGATACTATCTGCGCAAACTATATAGATATGAAAACCGCAGAACAAACATTAAAAAGAATAAGTGATATGAAACTCAAGATATTACTCATTACAACATTACTGGTCGCCATCCACTCTGCCTCTGCTCAGAGTGTCATCGACCTTATCAGGCAGACACCATCGTATGCCTCATGCAACTATCACACCTATCCCGACTCTATCACGGCCAAGCTTACACCGTCACCTGCTGGCAAGAAACCATTCTATATCTCGCACTATGGTCGACACGGCTCTCGCTACATCAGCAACCGCAACGGATACGACACGCCATACATCATGATGATGCACGCCGACAGCCTTGATGAACTCACAACCGTTGGTCAAAAGGTGATGCATGAGATGAAATCTATCATGCACGACACCGAGGACCGCTGGGGCGAACTTACCGGATACGGCAAGCGACAGTTGCAGAATATCGGCCGACGTATGGTAGAACGATTCCCCGAAGTGCTATGCCCAGGCGCCAACGTTAAGTGCATCAGCACCGTTGTGCCACGCTGTATCGAGTCGATGGGATCATACGCACTGGAGATGCTACAGGCGTGTCCTAAGCTTAATATCACCATGCAGGCATCTAAGCGCACACAATGGTATATGAACTACCAGGACAACAAGCTGCGCAAGAAGTATATGACACCCGAAGCTAAGAAAGCCTACGATGCCTATGTAAAGCCACGTCTTGGCAACAGCCGACTGATGGAGGAGATATTCAAGAATCCTGACATCGTAGAGGAGTTTGTAGATGAGGAATACTTCACCTATTATCTGATGAAGATGGCCCTGTTCCAGCAGAACATCAGCTACAACCGCAATCCTCACCTGATAGAGCTATTCAATACCGACGAGTTCTACCGCATGTGGCAGGTCGACAACGCCTTGTGGTACATACAGCACGGCGCGTGCAAGCTTAATGGCGGCAACCAGCCCTACAGCCAGCGTTATCTGTTGCGCCAACTCATTGCCGATGCCGACAGTTGTATCCAACTGGATAAACCCGGCGCGCAACTGCGTTTCGGTCACGAGACGGTACTGCTGCCTCTGGTATGCCTGATAGGCGTAAACGGCTACGACCTTGCCACCGACAACCTCGACGAGCTCGAAGCTAAAGGATGGTGGTGCAGCAGCGTATTCCCGATGGCATCCAACCTTCAGTTTATCTTCTATCGCAGCAACATCAAGGACAAGGACATACTGTTCAAGGTGCTGTTAAACGAAGAAGAGGCCACACTGCCCATACAGACAGACTGTGCCCCCTACTATCATTGGTCGGACTTCCGCCAGTACTGCCTCGATAAGTTGGCAGCCTACAAGCGCTGAAATCCCTATTTCTTATTCGTAGTATAATCCAGTGCTGCGCCGATAGCGGTGCAGTACTGTGAGTATTTAGGTATATGGAAACGAATGTTGTAGAGTGTCTCCAGTGCCGGGAATACCTCCTTGCACTGTGGCAACAGCGACAGATTGCCGATAAGCACAAAGTCGCGTATATCGCTGCCCAGCGATGCCAACCACGCTGCCGAACCAATGCTCTGCAACACCATGTGTATCAGTCCTGCAGCAATATCCTCCTTCGAGGCATCACTCTGCGCATTGGCAAAGTTACTGGCCGTAGTGTCCATCGTAAGTCCTGGCACAGGCACAGCGCTTATATCACCGATTGTCAGGTCGATATTGCGTATATTACCGTGCTTAGCCATCGTAGCCACCTGCTTAATATCACTGGTGTTCAGCAACAGTCTGGCCAGTCCGGCCAGCGTACCGCCACCCACGCCTATACCGCCAATGTGGCGCATATCGTTGCCGTCGCACTTCACAAACGATGTACCAGTACCCATCGACACCACTATCGTGTGGTCAAGCTTCGACTCGAAACGGGCTCCCAGTCCGTCGGCCACAAACTCCTGACTCTTGGCTGTAGGCAGTCCGTAGATAGACTGATCGATATAGGCCGAGCCTACACCGGTAAGCATCACCTGCTCAACATCCTTCAGGTCGATATCATTATCGTGCAAATATTTACCGAAGGCACCAAAAAGCGACGTAACAGGATCGGCAGCAGTTATACTGATAGGGGCCGACACCTTACCATTCTTGATTCCAACAATCTTGGTTGTTGAAATACCAACATCGATACCAATAACTATTCCCATAAGCAGTAATATATGTATACGAAAAAACCCGGCTGCATTGCTGCAAGACCGGGCTAATGAAAGGAGGAGTGGTACCTCCAGGAATCGAACCGGGGACACACGGATTTTCAGTCCGATGCTCTACCAACTGAGCTAAGGCACCAACATTTCAATTTCGTTTTGCAAACATCCTTTCGTTGTTTTGCGGGTGCAAAGGTACGACTATTTTTTGAACCCACCAAACTTTTTAGCACTTTTTTACAAATTATTTTTTACGAAAGTGGGTTCCACCCCTGTGCTTTTAACGTAAACTCCTGATTATCACGGGTTACGAGCACTTGGCCAAATTTTGCATCGGTTATGTGGCCGATTAGCTTTACACCGTCAACATGCTCAATTTTCTCATGATCGCCTATTGGCACAGTGAACAACAGTTCGTAATCTTCACCACCATTCAGCGCACATGTCGTTACGTTCATATTCATTTCTTCGGCCATCACGGCTGTTTGATAGTCGATAGGGATGTTTTTCTCGTAGATACGACAGCCCACACCACTCTGTTTACATATATGCATCAGCTCGCTCGACAGTCCATCGCTTATGTCCATCATCGCAGTAGGACGTATGCCAGCCTCACGCAATTTCTCTATGATGTCACCACGAGCCTCGGTCTGTAACTGACGTTGCAACAGATACTCCTTACCGCTGAAGTCGGGCTGAAAGTGCGACAGTTCTTCCAGGGCGCGCTTATCGTTCTTTTTGCGGGCCTCTTCCACCTGCTGGTAGTACACACTCTTCTCGCGCTCTAACAACTGCAGTCCCATATATGCAGCACCCAGGTCGCCACTCACGCATACCAGGTCAGTATCTTTGGCACCGCTGCGATATACGATATCCTCCTTGCGGGCCTCACCTATACAGGTTATACTGATGGCCATACCTGTAAATGATGATGTGGTGTCGCCTCCAATCACGTCTACACCCCACTTTTCGCAGGCCAGCTTCAGTCCGCTATAGAACTCCTCGACATCCTCAACCGTGAAGCGCTTGCTGATGGCCAGCGAAACTGTCATCTGGCGTGGAGTGCCGTTCATGGCGAAAACATCGCTTATGTTCACCATAGCACTCTTATAGCCCAGATGCTTCAGGTCTATATAAGTAAGGTCGAAGTGCACGCCCTCCATCAGCATATCGGTAGTGATGAGTACTTCCTTGTCAGGATAGCTCACCACTGCGCAGTCATCGCCCACACCCTTCTTGGTGCTATCGTTCTTTATCTCTATATCCTTTGTCAAACGGTCAATCAGACCAAATTCTCCTAATTTTGCTATTTCCATCCTTCAGTTGGGTGATCGGTATTAAACTTGTCTTGGTTATGAGCCTCAATACTCTCAGCACGGATAATCATCTCGCGCATAATGGCCGTCATCTTGGGCTGCGCCATGTTGGCAGCCTCCTGCACCTCCTCATGGCTTACCTCTACGGGCACATCGAAACCACCTAGATCAGTGATAACCGATATACCGAACGTCTTGATGCCACAATGGTGGGCAACGATTACCTCAGGTACAGTACTCATACCTACGGCGTCGCCACCAAATATGCGATACATCTTATATTCAGCAGGGGTCTCGAAAGTGGGACCCTGAACACCTACATACACACCATGCTGTACGGGAATATCAAAATCGTTAGCAATAGCATCGGCCTCGGCAATGAGGTTGTGATCGTAGGTTTCGTGCATGTCTGGGAATCGGGGACCTGTTGGGAAGTTCTTACCACGCAGCGGATGCTCGGGGAAGAGATTGATGTGATCGGTAATAATCATCAGGTCGCCAATCTTAAAGTCGGGGTTCATACCGCCAGCAGCATTTGATACATACAGTGTAGTGATGCCCAGCTCGTACATCACGCGCACAGGGAAGGTGACATCCTTCATTGAGTAGCCCTCGTAGAAATGGAAGCGGCCCTGCATGGCCATGATGTCTACGCCACCAAGCTTACCGAATATCAACTTACCCGAGTGTCCCTCAACGGTCGACACTGGGAAGTTGGGGATTGTCTCGTATGGAAACTCGTATTTATCAGTTATTTCTGAAGCTAATTGTCCCAGACCCGTTCCCAGAACGATTGCCGTTGTGGGACTTGTTGTCATCCTTTCTTTTAGCCAGGATGCTGTTTCTTGAATTTTTGTGTACATAGCCTAATATTTTATTGTTAAACTCTTCTTCCTGACCTTGCATAATAACTATGCGCATCGGAAGCGTATATAGATTCTTTTTCACGTCATCGCTCAGCCCCTCGGCCACTGTCAGTCGTGTAGCATCCTTCTCGGTGGTCAGTATCATCTTGGGCTCTGGCATCTGGGCAAAGGTTTCGTTAATTGCCTCGATATCCTTGCGTTTAAAGTTATGATGATCGCCAAATGTCATTGGGGTTATCTGCGATTTCAACTTCTCCAGGTCGTGCATTAGTTGCTCGGGCGAGGCAATACCTGTAAGGAGCATGATATTCTTACTTCCGATATCCTTTAGCTCGGATAGTTTTTCTTGCCCGGCCAAGTCGGGATAAACCGCCTTCGGCGCATCATAATCATGGGTAGAGAAATACAGCTGCTGATACGGATACAACCTCATCGCCTTTGTTATTACTCTGAACTCCATCGGCTTCAGGTCCTTCGGACACTTGGTCACTATCACTATATCAGCTCTGTCCTTAGCTCTCACGGGCTCGCGCAGTCGGCCTGCCGGCAATAGGCGATCGTAGATTACTAGGCGATGATAGTCCACCAACAAAATGTTTATGCCAGGTTTAACATACCGATGCTGGAATGCATCGTCAAGCAATACAACGTCGACATCCAGACCGTTGCCATCATCTATCAGTTTGCTGATACCGCGTGTACGTTTCTTGTCTACGGCCACGGTTATATCCGGGAACTTTTGCTTTATCTGATACGGCTCGTCGCCAATCATGCGCATTGGGGTGTCCTTGTCCGACAGAACAAATCCCACACTCTTGCGTTTGTATCCACGACTAAGCATAGCCACATTTACCTTATCCTTAAGCAGTCGGATAAGATACTCCACGTGTGGAGTCTTACCCGTGCCACCTACGGTTATGTTGCCCACCGATATCACCGGCACGTCAAACGAGCGACTCTTCAGTACCCCCATCTCAAACAGCAGGTTCCTGAATCCCACTCCTAAGCCGTAAAACCAGCTCAGTCCTAGCAGTTTCTTATTAATCGTTATAAAATCGCCTTCTACTCTCATTGTTTATTTTACACGCACATCATCAAGCATACGTGCCTGTATGCGACTGTTATTCTTAATGTCATTACGAATCTGCATCAGTGGCAGATATGCATCGCCAAGCAGTTCGCGCAGTTCGCCATCCAGATACGACCCCTTGTTTTCCTTAGCCATAAGAGCCTCAAACCATGTAGGCTCTGCGGGATACGATGCTGTATGGTACTCCTTCATCTTGGCCAGGTCGGCAGCCTTCTTCACAGCGTCGTCAAGACTACCCAGCTTGTCCACTAGCTTTATCTTGATGGCATCGCTGGCCAACCATACACGGCCCTGTGCTATCTCATCTACCTGCTCGGGCTTCATACCACGACCTTCCGACACAATGTTAAGGAAACTTTGGTAGCCACGGTCGATATGCGACTGCAGCTCTGCCATTATATCATCGGTCTCCTTGCCCAATACAAGCTCAGTCTCGTAGTCGGCATACTTATTGGTCTTCACACCATCGAATGTCACACCCAGCTTATCGGTAACCAGTCCGCTCAGGTTTGGTATCAGTCCAAATATACCAATGCTACCAGTGATGGTAGTTGGCTCGGCAAAGATATAGTTGGCTGGCGAACTTATCCAGTAACCGCCCGATGCAGCCATACCGCCCATCGATACCACCACCGGTTTCTTGGCCTTAACCAGTTTCAGTGCATGGCGAATCTGCTCTGATGCCACAGCACTGCCACCGCCTGAGTTTACACGGAACACCACTGCCTTCACATCATCGTCATCGGCCAACGCGCGCAAGTCGTCGGCTGTGCTCTTGCCCACTATGCAGTGACCACCGCCATCTAGCATATTCATGGCCTGACTGTCTACTATGCTACCATAAGCGTAGTATATAGCTATCTCTTCGCCCTTGTCTTTCTTCTTGTTCTTCACGTTCAGCATATCGGCCAGCGACAACTGGTTCACGTCGTCATCCTTGTCCAGCTTCAGACGTCCCTTTATCTCGTCCTTAATCTCCTCAGGGAACATTATCTTGTCCACCAGTTTAGCCTTAACATAGTCCTCGCAGGCTGTGAATGCTAGCAGATGGTCGTTAACCAACTGATTCAGGTTCTCGACCTTAATCTTTCGACCCTCAGCCATCTCCTTCAGCCAGTAGTTCCAAATTCCTCCCAGATAAGCCTCGCGCTGCTCGCGGTCGTAGTCGCTCATACCGGCCTGCGTGTTGCTCTCTACATAACTCTTATATTTTCCCACCTTAGCGCAAAGATACTTCACGCCAAGTTTGTCGTACAGTCCCTTATAGTACTCGCCCTTGCCGCCCAATCCACGCAAATCGATGGTACCTTCACCGTTCAGATATATCTTGTCGGCCACAGTAGCCACGTAGTACGATGCCTGACCGTAATTGCTGGCATAAGCAACTATCCACTTGCCGCTGCTCTTAAAGTCCTTCAGCGCGTCGCGCACCTGCTGTGCAGTGGCTGGACTGTCAAATCCCATCTGACCGCCCTCGATATATATGCCCTTGATATTCTCTTCGGCCTTAGCCTTACGTATACTTGTTAGCAGATCGTCCAGGCCTACTGCACCACCACCGTCAAAACCCAACAGGTCGTCGAATGGAGTGCCCTCCTCAGCTCGCTCGGTGACAGAACCATCGAATTTAAGTACGAACACAGAGTTCTCCTTAACTTTGGTTTTAGCCGAGTCGCTGGCCACCATACCTACCAGTGAAATAACGAAAAACAGCGTCATCACAAGGCCTAGAATCACAATACCACATATTGTGGCAAGGGTCATTTTCAGGAATTGTTTCATAAAAAAGTTTTTTAATTGGTTACGTAACAGACTGCAAAGTTAGTGAATTTTATTGATACAACCAACTATTTAGCCGAAAAACTACAAAAAAACTGGTTATCATCACGACAACCAGTTCCGAAAAACAAACTACTTAAAAACTAATCTACTAAAACAAATCAAAAAAATTATTATTTGCGGGTGCAAAATTAGCGGGTTTTTATGAACCCTACAAATCTTTCGAGCATAAAAATACAGCAAATATTTTAAATTAACTAAAAATGGGGACGGATTCAACGATCCATCCCCAAATTTGTTATGCTAACTTTGCAAAATTACATCATTCCGCCCATTCCTGGAGCTCCACCCATTGGCATTGCAGGCTCCTTCTCAGGCTTGTCGCAGATGATGCACTCTGTGGTCAGGAACATACCTGCGATTGATGCAGCGTTCTCCAAGGCCACACGAGCCACCTTAGCAGGATCGATTACTCCGGCCTCACGCAGATCCTCGTACTTGTCGAGACGGGCATTGTAACCATAGTCGCCCTTGCCCTCGCGTACCTTCTGTACTACTACTGCACCCTCGCCACCAGCGTTTGTTACAATCTGGCGCAGAGGCTCCTCAATAGCACGACAGATGATATTGATACCAGTCTGTTCGTCGGCGTTGTCGCCCTTCACATCCTTCAGGGCCTCCTGAGCGCGGATGTATGTGGTACCACCACCAGCTACTACACCCTCTTCAATGGCAGCACGGGTAGCGCACAGAGCATCGTCTACGCGGTCCTTCTTCTCCTTCATCTCAACCTCGCTGTTAGCACCTACGTAGAGTACTGCTACGCCACCAGCCAACTTAGCCAGACGCTCCTGCAGTTTCTCCTTGTCGTATGATGAAGTGGTATTCTCGATTTCCTTCTTGATCTGAGCGATACGGGCCTGAATGGCCTGCTTGTCGCCGGCACCGTTCACAATAGTGGTATTGTCCTTGCTTACAGTTACCTTGTCACAAGTACCCAGCATCTCAAGCGTAGCCTGCTCCAGCTTCAGACCCTTCTCCTCGCTGATAACTACGCCACCAGTCAGTGTAGCGATATCCTCGAGCATAGCCTTACGACGGTCGCCGAATCCAGGAGCCTTAACAGCACAGATCTTCAGTCCGCCACGCAGACGGTTTACAACGAGTGTTGTCAGAGCCTCGCTGTCTACATCCTCAGCGATAACCATCAGTGGACGTCCGCTCTCAGCAGCTGGCTGCAAGATAGGCAGGAAGTCCTTGATGTTAGAAATCTTCTTGTCGTAGATCAGAATGTATGGGTTCTCCATCACGCACTCCATCTTCTCGCTATCGGTGATAAAATATGCTGACAGGTAACCACGATCAAACTGCATACCCTCAACCACACCGATATGTGTGTCGCGGCTCTTGCTCTCCTCAATGGTGATTACGCCGTCCTTGCTAACCTTACGCATTGCCTCTGCCAGCAGTTCACCAATCTCCTTATCGTTGTTTGCTGATACTGTAGCTACCTGCTCAATCTTGTCGTAGTTGTCGCCTACCAGCTCAGCGCTCTTAGCGATGTGCTCGGTTACAGCCTTAACGGCCTTGTCGATACCACGCTTCAGGTCCATTGGGTTGGCACCTGCTGTTACGTTCTTAAGTCCCTCTGATACGATAGCCTGAGCCAGGATGGTAGCAGTAGTTGTACCGTCACCAGCGTCGTCGCCAGTCTTCGATGCCACACTCTTAACCAGCTGTGCACCTGTATTTTCAAACTTATCCTCCAGTTCTATCTCCTTGGCTACTGATACACCGTCCTTAGTAATCTGTGGTGCACCGAACTTCTTCTCGATAACCACATTGCGGCCCTTAGGACCAAGTGTTACCTTTACAGCGTTTGCCAACTGGTCAACGCCCTGCTTCATAGCGTCGCGAGCGTCAATATTGAATTTAATATCCTTTGCCATAATTCTCTAAAAACTTAAATCTAAAATCTAAATTACTTCTCAATTACTGCGAGAACGTCGCTCTGACGCATCATCAGATATTTTGTTCCCTCAAACTCAAGCTCGGTACCAGAATACTTACCATAGAGCACTTCGTCGCCCTCCTTCAGTATCATTGCCTCGTCTTTTGTGCCCTGACCAACGGCCTTGATGGTTCCGTGGAGAGGTTTCTCCTTAACTGTGTCTGGAATAATAATTCCGCCAATCTTCTCTTCTGCAGGTGCTGGCAATACCAACACACGGTCTGCTAGTGGTTTAATGTTCATAATTCTTATATTTTTTAATATTCAACTTATTCTGCCACCCATTCTGCCAAAACCGTGCCAACACCGCAACGTCTGACACATTGTCAGCGAATATGTCACATAAAACACAAGGGCACGACACCATCTACTAGTGTCGCCACCCTTACTGCGTTAGTTAGTCAAAATAATAGAATTATTTCATTATTAAGCATCTACATACTTAGGAGAAGGACCAAACTTATTTGTCTCCTTCTTGCTGTCCATCACGGTATAGATGAAAGTCATAATGAGGGTTACGAAATCAACCACTGGGATGAAGTTGAGCACAATGATCCAACCGCTGTGACCGGTGTCATGCAGACGACGTGTAAGAACAGCCAGTGATGGCAACAACAATACCAACCACAAGATGGCAATCACAATGATCCATGTAGTAAAGATACTATCTACAGAACTGGCCTGAGCTAGCAGGGCCTCATGCTTCTTCTCGTCGAACAGAGCGTCGACAATCTGCGACTCAAGGAGCGCACGCTGGGCAAGTTTCCACTGGAACAGATAACCAGCACCCGCAGAAACCAAATAAGGAATAATCCAGAACCACCAATACTCAGAGCGGCGAGCGCGGCCCTTAAATGTTACATACTTTTTGAAACATGTCGCAATAGACTCTACAAACGACATCATTGGAAGAGCTTTCTTCTCCATAACTAAAATGATTTATTGGTTAATAATATGATTAATCTATAAACTTACCAGTCTTATCGATCTTGCGCCAGTTGTCGTCTTCCGACACAGGAGCAAGCCCGTCCTGGAAATAGCACACGCTACGCCACATCTTTCCTACCAGTTTGCCCTGCTCGTTGATGTGCCCCCACTTGCCGTTGGCGTCCTTAACACAGGCCAAGCCCTCAACGTAGTCGCACTGAACGGCCCACTTTTTCTGTGCATCGGCTGCTGTAGCCATAGCGAACATGGCAACCATCGCCATTACTGAAACTTTCATAAACTTTTTCATAACGTTTTTTGTTTAATGATTACTATTTTATTATTGATTAAGTAACTCTAATATTTTATTTTTGATTTCGGTTGCAAAGTTACGGTAAAAATGACATAAGTCCTTCAGCAGAAAACGCGGAAAATTGTGCAGAATCTTTCAAAATGCTACATTTCATCGTATTATGTAACATTTTGCTTAATTTCACCACATAATCTAAAAGGATGGCACTTACAGTTCGTTCCGATGAGCCGAAAGACCTGTTCCGATTACTCGAAGCAATCGTTCCGATGATTCTTTCACCCCCTAAGGAATCAGTCGAACACCTCGTTAAAGCGATTCGAACAACTCGTAGAAATGATTCGGACCACTCTTAGATGACCCGACTGCAAAATACTCCATAGAAGTATGTACGAAGTCAGCCTCAGAATGCAAAAGTACTTAATACTATGTAAGAAAAGGGAAGTTATAGTACGTTTTTCCTGCAAAACACTTGCAAGTTTCAAATAATAATCGTATCTTTGCAGTAATAAAACAATCCTATTAACAAATTGCAATGATGAAAAAGATTATGAATTGGCTGTTGGCCACCACCTTGATTTGTGGCGCTAGTGTATTATCATCGTGTAAACAAGCTCGTGCTCAGGAAGACAATCCTGTACAAAAAGTCGAGAGCACTGAACTGATTCGTACCAGTCAGAGTTGGGACGGAGTGGAATTGCCTGACTACTTTGAGGGTCGCCCAGAACTGGTAGCCGTGAAGTATGTATTCCCTGCAGGACAGAAGCTGGGATGGCACCACCATGTAGCCATGAATTATGGAGTACTGGTACAGGGCGAACTGACCATCATAGGTCAGGATGGCAAAACAAAGGTTGTACACGAGGGCGAGGCTGTAGTAGAGATGGTTGGTACCATCCACCATGGTGAAAACCGTGGCACTAAGCCATGTATCCTCTATATGTTCTATCTGTCGCAGAAGGATCTGCCTCTGGCAGTTCAGCACCCAGATATTCCACTAGAGTAAGGTATAAAACAATAATCCCATCGCTCGTCGGCGATGGGATTATTTATTTACTGCATATCGTAAACTACTTGCATGAGTTGCTTGCCTAGTTCGTCGGCCTGCTCCATGGTCTGAGCCTCACTATATACACGGATGATAGGCTCTGTGTTTGACTTACGCAGGTGTACCCAACGATCAGGGAAGTCAATCTTTACACCGTCGATATCGTTGACCTGTGCTGTAGCATCCTTGGCAAACATCTCCTTGACCTTAACCAGGATAGCGTCTACATCGGTATCAGGGGTGAGATCGATGCGGTTCTTGGCTATCTGATACTCAGGGAATGTAGCACGAAGTTCGCTGACCTTGCAACCCTTTTGTGCCAGGCTAGACAGGAACAGGGCTATACCTACGAGGGCATCGCGACCATAGTGGCTCTCAGGATAGATGACTCCACCATTGCCCTCGCCACCAATAACAGCGCCAACTTCCTTCATCTTAGTAGTAACGTTAACCTCGCCTACCGCAGCAGCAGTGTACTTGCCACCATGCTTCTCTGTAACATCGCGCAAGGCGCGTGTAGAGCTGAGGTTAGAAACTGTATTACCTACAGTGTGACTGAGCACATAGTCTGCTACTGACACAAGTGTATACTCCTCGCCAAACATAGTACCATTCTCACTGATAAATGCCAGACGGTCAACATCAGGATCGACAACGATACCAAGATCGAATCCCCCCTGCTTCATTTTGTCCATGATACCCTGGAGATTCTTTTCGAGGGGCTCTGGATTGTGAGCAAAGTCGCCTGTGCACTCGCCGTTAAGTATCTCGTAGTCTACACCAAGTGCCTTAAACAGATCTGGCAGGATGATGCCACCAACAGAATTGATAGTATCAACACACACACGGAACTTGCGAGCCTTGATGGCATCGACATCTACAAGCTTAAGTGCAAGCACTGAGTCGATATGGCGCTGGTTGAAGCTGTCGTCTATAGTAAGTTTGCCAAGATGATCAACCTCAGCATAGTTAAAGTCCTCAGCCTCTGCCATACGCAATACCTCTGCGCCATCGGCTGCTGTAAGGAACTCGCCCTCGCTGTTGAGAAGCTTAAGTGCATTCCACTGACGTGGATTGTGCGATGCGGTGATGATGATACCACCATCAGCACCAGCCATGCGTACTGCCAACTCTGTGGTTGGGGTTGTAGCATAACCAATATCTATTACATCATAGCCCATGCCCATAAGGGTGCCCACAACAACGTTGCGAACCATAAGACCAGAGATACGGCCATCGCGACCTACCACGATCTTCTTGCCTCCAATGAACTGTGCATAGGCTGTAGTAAACTTTACAATGTCTAAAGGGTTAAGCGTGTCGCCAGTGCGTCCGCCGATAGTGCCGCGGATGCCTGAAATAGATTTAATCAGTGTCATATTACTTTATAAAAAATCGTTATGATTCTCGTTGATACGTGATTTCATAATAGTAAGGAGCAACATTGCTCGACGCAGTGGCGTGTCCCTGTGAATGAGGAACGATAAGACGCACCTTAGCGGTCTGATCGGTAGGCGACTGCGGACGCCCCACCTTGACGTAAGACAGGGGAACCAGCCAACCTGCAGGTACCGATGCACTGCCATAAGCGGTGTACATAACGCCGCTCTCGAACGATGCCGTGTATGAGCCACTAGAGCGCGACACCTGGATAATGTCAGGCATTCCCACAACCGACTTGCCATTAACAGCCAGATTGGCGTTGTTGTTACAAACGGTCAAAGTATCATCGAGGATAGAGAACTCAGAGAAGCGACACACCAACTTGGTAGATTCGCCATCCTGCAGTATTGTGCCACAGCCCTCGCGTACAATCTGCATGTACACACCGCTCTTATCGAGCTTTACAAACTCATTGCGAGTAAGATTGGTGGTGTAGTTCTGCTGATTGAACTGATCCTCAGAAATGACAACGATAGAAGAGTCGGAAATGAACTTTGCTATCGCATTGCGCTCCTTTTCCTTCTTGTCGCCGTAGGTCTCGTAGTCGTTACAACTGCTAAGAACAGCGGCTAAGGCTATCATGAAAAACAATATTTTCTTCATCTTATATTCATATTGATGGTGCAAAAATACTAATTATTTTGTAAACACCAACATTATTAGGCTACTTTAACTTGTTTTGATATGCAATAATAGCTTTTTTTGTGATTTCGATAGCCTCTTCAATGGTTCCTTCTACTTTTCCACCCGATGCATTAAGGTGTCCGCCACCATTAAAGAACTCTTCGGCCATAAGGTTGCAGGGGAAGTCATCAACTGAACGCAGACTTACCCAAACAAGGTTTGGCTTATCAGTATCCTCACGCAGCGAGATAGAGAGTTTTAGGTTCTTAATCTGCTGTGGAATATTAACCAAGCCCTCTGCATCACCCTTTATATAATTAAAGCGTTTCAGCTCATCGCGTGTAATCGAATAGAAAGCAGCATTACACTCTGACATGTAAACCAGTTTCTCGTACATCACATAGCCCATCAGGCGGATGCGATTCTCAGAGTAGTTGTGATACACGTTACGATAAATGCGATCCTTGTCGATATTCTTGGTTAGCAACTCGCCAATGATGAAGTAGATCTCAGGACGAGAGCTATTGTAGGTAAAACCACCTGTATCGGTCATCATACCACAATACACTGGCACAGCAAACGCCTTTTCGAGTTTATCGAAATCGCCCATCTGCCATACGATACGGAATACCAGTTCACTGGTGCTCGATGCATCTGGATGAGAGATGACTAGATCTGCGGCCACATCAGGCTTGAGATGATGATCGATTAGCACCTTCTTAGCAGGGCTATTGACGAGCGACTGCTCCATCTCATCGACACGACTAGGGGTATTGAAGTCGAGACAGAACACAAGGTCTGCTATCTTAAGTAGCATGTCGCCCTTCTCAGGGTGCTTGTCGTAACGAACTATCTTATCAGTATTGGGCAGCCACTTGAGGAAGTCTGGATACTGATCGGGCACCATCACTGTAGCATCCTTGCCACGCTGGCGCAGAAACTCGGCCCAGGCCAACGATGAACCAATAGCATCGCCGTCAGGACTCTTGTGACAAACCACAAGCACTGTCTGTGCATCAGAAATCAGCTGGTCCATCAGGGCCAGCTGATCATTACTCAATATGTCTATGTTCATTTAAAACAACTTGTTAGGATATACGCCCTCGTCGACAAGCTGCTTAATGCGTGCCACAGTAGCATCGCGGTCGGCTGCGTAGGTCACACCAAACCACTTGCTGGTGGTGTCGAGTACCTCAACAGTAGCAGTACCGTCGTTGATGAGCTTATTAACCATCAGAGGGATGAAGAACTCAGCCTTGAGGTTCTCGAGGTTCTTAGGATCGCTGAGGAACACCTTGAAATACTCCTCTGAATACTGGAAGTAGTCAGGAGTGAATCCCCACATATTCATTGATACAGGGGTGTTATCGTCTACAGCAACCCACTTACCGTCTTCGTCCTTGTAACGAACAGGCTCGCTGGCAGCACCTGCATTAGAACCATCAGCTGCACAACGTACAATCTCTGTGCGCTCTACTACTGTGGTAAGGTGTCCCTTGTCGTTCTTAGAGCAAACGCCACGAGCTACAGTACCATTCTCACTAAGAGTGTTGCCTACGCGAAAACCTACCATAGCATACTGGTTCTTGGCACCCTCTGGCAGATTAGCCAGATACTTGCCGATGACCATGAATGCATCGCGATTATAGAAGTCGTCGCAGTTGATTACGCAGAATGGCTCCTTGATTACGTCCTTACCCATCAGCACAGCGTGGTTAGTGCCCCAAGGCTTCTGACGACCTTCAGGTACACTGAATCCCTCTGGCAGAGCATCGAGTGCCTGGAAACATAGTTCGCACTTTACCTTACCCTCATACTTAGAGAGGATCTGCGTGCGGAACTGCTCCTCGAAATCCTTACGGATAACCCATACGATCTTGCCAAATCCAGCCTGGATAGCATCGTAAATACTGTAATCCATGATGGTCTCTCCGTTAGGACCCAGACCGTCGAGCTGCTTCAGGCCACCATAACGGCTTCCCATACCAGCTGCAAGCAGAAATAAAGTTGGTTTCATATACTATATCTTTTTTGAGTTATATTAATTTGCGTGCAAAGATACAAATAATTTTGGATATAAGAACAAAATCTGCGCAAAAATTTGTTTTAGAACGGATATCCAATAGCGAAATGCAGTGTATGGGCCTTACTAAAGCTTGGAACATTAAAGTAGCCCGACTTGCCTGTATCGTATGGACAATGCAGGGCTAAGCCCCAATCCAGACGGATAACAAGGAAACCCATGTCGTAACGGATACCAACACCTGTGCCAAGGGCTGTCTGATCGATAAACGACTTGACAGATGTTGGGAATGCTGCCCCATCGACAAAGTCATTATTAAGATCCCAAACGTTACCTGCGTCGAGGAATATGGCGCCATTAAGATCGCCAAACAGCTTGGTGCGATACTCCAGGTTACCCACCAGCTTAAGTTCACCGTTCTGTATCAGGTAG
>Ga0310695_10005879_pt1 | contig 20894 bp, 16 predicted proteins | sample RumenRJG_04DNA_FD_203882 | JGI IMG/M metagenome (GOLD analysis project Ga0310695, IMG submission 203882) | Bovine rumen microbial communities from Lethbridge, Alberta, Canada - RJG_04 (v2) (version 2) | ecosystem: Host-associated > Mammals > Digestive system > Stomach > Rumen | place: Canada...
GCATCAAGATCAACGTGGGCAGTGCCCTGACCGAACTGGACAATCCACCTGAAGACTATGTTGTGCATGGTCCGCACATGGTGACCGCCCTGCCCATGGAAGTGCCTGTAAGTTACCAAGAGGTGTCGCACTGCATTGAGAAGTCAATCAGCAAGATTGAGGCTGCTGTGCTGAGCGCCCTGGAACAGACTCCTCCCGAGTTGTATGCCGACCTGGTGAAGAACGGTATATACCTGAGCGGCGGTGGTGCCCTGCTGCGTGGTCTTGACAAGCGTCTGACCGACAAGATTGGCATTCAGTTCCATGTCGCCGAGGATCCGCTGCATGCCGTGGCCAAGGGTACTGGTGTAGCGTTGAAGAACTACAAGATTTTCCAGTTCCTGAAGCGATAACCCGGCATCATCAGTATCGCAGACCACAGAGCATGCAACCCAAGGCTTGTGGTCTCGGTTTCTGACATCTGCTTCCTATGAAGAATCTGCTGGATTTTTTTGTCAAGCACAGCGCGTGGTTTGTGTTGATGCTCTATGTGATATTGAGTTGTGTGCTGCTTGTGCGCAACAATCCCTATCAACAGAGCGTCTACCTGACCTCGGCCAATGCTGTTTGTGCCACAGTGTATGAGGGCATGAGCAGCATCACCGACTACTTTCACCTGAAGGGCATTAATGAGGACTTGCAGGAGCGCAATGCGTTGCTCGAGATGGAGTTGATTGACCTCAGGGCTCAGTTGGATGAGGCCAAGATGCAGTTGCCCGACACACTCAAAAGCCAGCCCGTGCTACAGCACTTTAATTTTGTCGTAGCCCGCGTGATTAGCAACAGCATCGCCCAGACCAACAACTACATCACCATCAACCGTGGTGAGGCCGATGGCATCAAGCCAGAGATGGGTGTGGTTGACCAGACTGGTGTCGTGGGTGTTGTTAATGTTGTGGGCAAGCACTCGGCACGCATCATCTCACTGCTCAATCCCGACATCCGCCTGTCATGCTCGTTGCGCAACAGCCAGGAGTTTGGCAGTCTGGTGTGGGAAGGCGGTGACTCGCGCTATGCTGTGCTTGAAGAGTTGCCCAAGCACACGAGTTATCAGGCCGGTGACACAGTGATCACCAACGGCTACTCGACCGTGTTCCCACGTGGCATCATTGTTGGCATCGTTGAGGGTCCAGCTCGCACATCGAAGGACAGTTTCCTGTCGCTGCGTGTGAGGTTGACCACCAACTTCAGCCAGTTGAGCACAGTGCGTGTCATCACCAACGACATGGCTGAGGAACTCAAGTCGCTTGAGCGCAATCCCAACGACTCAATTGCAAGAAAGGAGGACAACCGATGACCAAGACCGTATTGCAATTGTCCCTACTGTTTGTGGTGCTCGTACTCGTCCAGGTGATGTGCTACAAAATCTTGTTGTTCGGTGTGGCAGTCCCGTTGGTGTTCATCTATCTGATCATGCGATTGCCGGTGACCTGGCACATGAACATCACACTGACCATCGCCTTTGTCATGGGACTCATTGTTGATGTGTTCAACAACACTCCTGGCATGAACGCGTTGTGTTGCACCTTGCTGGCTGCGTTTCGCGAGCCAGTCTTTGCGCTATTTGTGCCTCGTGAGAATGAGATGAACAACCCCATACCGTGTGTCGACACCCTGGGGTTCGGAGCCTATCTGAAATACATGTCAACGCTGGTGGTGATCTTCAGTGCTATGATTTTTCTAGTTCAGGCATTCACACTGCACAACTGGCCGTTGACACTATTACGCATTGGTGCCAGCAGTCTGCTGACCATCACCCTGTTACTAGCCCTCGACAGTTTAGTAAGCACCCGTCGTGAGAAAAGACTATAATCTCGAGAAACGCAAGTTTGTCATTGCGGGATTCATCATTGTCGTTGTGTGCATCTACATTGCTCGCCTGTTTGTGTTGCAGGTGGGCGACAGCACCTACAAAGCCAATGCCGACAGCAATGCATTCATCGAGCGCGTGATATATCCGTCACGTGGCTTGATTTATGACCGCAATGATAGTCTGGTGGTGTATAACCAGCCAGCCTACGACCTGGTGATGATACCGAAGGATGTCCAGCCATTTGACACACTGGACTTGTGCAACACGCTACAGATTTCACGCGAGGTGTTTGAGAAACGTCTGGCCGACATGCGCAAGGGGCGCAACTACTCGGGTTACACTCAACAGATTGTGATGAATCACTTGTCGGCCGAGGACTACGGTCGCCTGCAAGAGAAACTGTTTCGTTTCCCAGGATTCTATATCGTACAGCGCATCCTGCGACAGTACAACTACAATGCCGGCGCCAACATTCTGGGTGACATACGCGAGGTGAATCAGCGCGACATCGACAACGACTCCTATTACAAGTCGGGTGACTACACCGGCGACCTGGGTGTGGAGAAGAGTTACGAGAGATGGCTGCGTGGGCGCAAGGGCTCGGAAATCTTGATTCGCGACGCGCTAGGCAAGATCAAGGGCCGATACAATGATGGTGCCAACGACATCATGCCCGAGGCCGGCAATGACCTGCACCTGAGCATCGACATCAAGTTGCAAGAACTGGGCGAGCGCATGATGCGCGGCAAGGTGGGTGCCATCGTGTGCATCGAGCCCAAGACCGGTGAAATCCTGGCTCTGGTGTCCAGTCCCAGTTACGACCCGTCGCTGCTCATCGGCAAGGAGCGCGGCAAGAACTATGCGATGCTGCTCAATGACCCGCGTATGCCATTGTTTGACCGCTCAATCATGGCCGCCTATCCACCAGGATCGACATTCAAGCCCACACAAGGTCTTATCTTCTTGCAAGAAGGTGTCATCACCTTGAGCACAGCCTATCCCTGCCACCGCGGTTTCATCAGTGGTGGCATGCGCGTGGGCTGCCACGGCCACGGCTCGCCCATCCCGCTGAAACCCGCACTCCAGACATCATGTAATGCCTACTTCTGCTGGGGCTTGAAGCACATGCTTGAGAACAAGAAGAAATATGGCTCGATAGGCAATGCCTTTGAGGTGTGGAAAAAGCACATGGTGTCGATGGGCTACGGCTACAAGACTGGCGTTGATCTGCCAGGTGAGAGCCGTGGATTCATCCCCAACAAGGCATACTATGACAAGAACCTGGGCGAAGGCAAGTGGAGCGCCTACAGCATCATCAGCGACGCTATCGGACAGGGCGAAATCTTGGCTACACCCCTGCAAATCGCCAACCTGGCTGCTACTATTGCCAACCGTGGCTACTACATCACGCCTCATGTGGTGCGCCGCATCGACGGCGTGGGCGTGCCCAAGAAAAATCTGGAGCGCCACGAGACTACGATAAACAAAAGTTACTACCCCTCAATTGTCGAGGGCATGCGCATGGCAGTGACAGGCGGCACTTGCCGTGGTGCCAACATTGCGGGTTGGGAAGTGTGCGGCAAGACCGGTACTGCCCAGAACCCTCATGGACGTGACCACTCGGCCTTCATGGGCTTTGCGCCCATGAGCGACCCCAAGATTGCAGTGGCCGTCTATGTCGAGAATGCTGGTTTCGGTGCCACCTTTGGTGTGCCCATCGGCGCGGTGATGATGGAGCAGTACCTCAACGGGAAACTGTCGCCGGCGCGCGAGGCAGTGGCCAACCGCATGGCCAACACCAGCCTGTATAGTGCCAAACTCTATGGGGGCAAGAAATCTGAGAACAAGGACAAAAAATCGGACAAGAAAGAAGTCAAGAAAGAGTCCAAACCCGAAGTGAAACCTCAATCAAGCGACAATAATGGAACTACGGAGTAATGACAGTGAGAACCGCACACTGCTCAAGTCGATTGACTGGATCACCATCGTGCTGTATGCCATCTTGATTGTGGCAGGAGCAGTGAGCATCTATGCGGCAACCTATAACTTCGACAAGGCCAGCATGTTCGATTTCTCGGGGTTCTCGGGCAAGCAGTTCATGTGGGCAGGTCTGTCTTTTATCTTGGGTCTGTCGCTACTGCTGATCGACCGTCGCATCTACGAGGCGTATGCCTACCCCATCTATGGGGTGATGATATTACTCCTGATAGTCACCATCTTTGTGGCTCCCGACATCAAGGGTTCCCGATCATGGCTAGTCTTTGGCCCCGTGAGCCTGCAACCGGCCGAGTTTGCCAAGTTTGCTACCGCCCTGGCTCTTGCCAAGTTGTTCAGTACCTATGGCTTTGCGCTCAACAACTGGAAGAATTATGCCATTGCCGGTGGCATCATCGTGCTGCCCATCCTGTGCATCATATTAGAAAAGGAGACCGGTTCGGCACTGGTCTACACGTCGCTCATCTTTGTGCTCTATCGTGAAGGCATGAGTGGCTTTGTGCTGTTTGCTGCCCTATGTGCCATCACCTACTTTGTGGTGGTGCTCAAGTTTGCCACAGTCATGCTGATGGGTATACCACTGGGCACATTCATCGCCTTTGTGATTGTTATGGTGTTGACTGTGGGCATGCTATTGTTCTACTGCCGCTCGTTCGTCATGGGTCGCAATGTGCTGCTGGCCTATGTGGCAGGTGGTCTGTTGGCTTGGGGACTGTCCTATCTGGGAGTGCACATCAATGGCTATGTGTTCTTTGGCATCATGGTGGGTGGCACTGTCATCTATCTGCTCTATGGCATGCTACACGACGACATGCGACGTGTGTTGGTGACCATTGGATTTATCGTGGCATCGGTCATCTTCATGTTTACGGTCGACTTTGCGTTCAATCATGTGCTGCAAGAGCACCAGCAGAAACGCATCACTGTGGTGCTGGGCATCGCCGATGACCCGCGCGGTGTGGGCTACAACGTCAACCAGAGCAAGATTGCCATTGGCAGTGGCGGCATCCTGGGCAAGGGCTTCCTAAACGGCACACAGACCAAACTGAAGTATGTGCCCGAGCAGCACACCGACTTCATCTTCTGCACCATCGGCGAGGAAGAAGGCTTTGTTGGCTCAACGATTGTGCTACTAGTATTCTTGGCGCTGATCTTGCGCATCATCACGCTGGCCGAGCGTCAACACACCACATTTGGTCGTGTCTATTGCTACTGCGTGGCATCCTATCTCATCTTCCACCTGAGCATCAACATCGGCATGGTATTAGGACTATGCCCTGTCATCGGCATCCCGCTGCCCTTCTTCAGTTACGGCGGCTCATCGCTGTGGGGCTTCACCTTCTTGCTGTTCATCATGCTTCGCATTGATGCCGACCGCGCAAACTACGGGGTCTGGTGAGAGATTGGCCCACTTACAAAGATAGCACGGACGGCACCAGATCTGGTGCTGTCCGTGCTTTATCATATTGTCTGAGATGCTACAATTTCACAGCAGGCCAGCCATAATCTTGGTAACAGGTTACATTGATTCCATGGCGTTTGACATAGTCTTTGATACTCTCCATCCGCGCCTGTTCTCCTGTATTTCCACATGACGTTACAGTGAAAAACTTGTTGTATTTGTCACCAAATATACGTTTGGCACTGGGCATGTACTGCGAGCCATCGCCCACTGCTTCAAATGCTGTGACTTCATAGCCCAGATCGCCTTTGCTAACATGCATAAGCCCTGGATGGGAGCCACCCGACATGCACTTGAGCGTATCGCCCATCACGTTATAACGATATACCCAATAGGCACCCCAAACTTTGATATCGTCGATGTCAGTACTGTCAATACCCACGATGATGTTGCAGGGTATGCACACATCACCTGAGCCATAGTGCGAGCCGATTGAATCAATCAGAAAACGCTCGATGGCAGCCTCATAAGTGTTGGACTGAACTTTGACGGTATCAGTCTGTGCAATATCGTTTGCATGATTACCGGCCGTGCTGTTGCACGATGCCAGTGAGCTAGCGCCGCATAGCATGAGGATGGCGGCGAACATCCGATGCATTGTCTTCATCACAATTTAACTTTCAAAGTAAATACTCGTCAGTAGTTAAGGAGTTAAAGAAGTTAAGACGAATGCTCTTGTTGCTCAAAATTATTTTAGAATCTACCAGCCAGTCTTGGAGCATTCTGACACAACAGAGTGACGTCTTAATTCCATTTAACTACATAAATCCTTAACTACTTCAGAAACTTGAGATCACTATAACATTTATAGACTTTGTTTTTCGCCATTGCAATCTTTGTGCCAATGCAACTAATCAAAGCAGTGCCAGGACGGCGGCGGTGAAATCGGATTGGGGCATATCATAGGGGAGCCAGTGGATGGGTGTGCCCCGACGCTCCATGCCACGGAACCAAGTCATCTGTCGCTTGGCAAACTGATGAATGGCAATCTCCAACTGATCGTGCATTTCTTGCCACGTGAGTTGGCCGATAACATAGCGCGTGACAAACTTATACTCCAGGCCATAGTAGATGAGGTCATCGGGGTCTACCCCACCCTCGATGAGCCGCTGCACCTCGTCGACCATGCCTGCCTGCAGACGCGCGTCCAATCGCTCACTGATGCGACGGCGACGTGCCTCACGGTCGATGCTCACCCCGATGACCACCGCATCGGTCAATGGATGCGGCTCAGTGGCTACCTTCAGATCGGGATGCTCGTGGTAGTAAGTGCATATCTCAATGGCGCGGATGGCGCGCTTGGGCGTGTCGATGTCGCTGTTGTTGCGCAGGGTCTTCATGGTGCGCAAGATGGCGGTCAACTCGTCGAGCGACTTGCCGCTGAGCGACGCACGCAACGCATCGTTCTGCGGCACCGGGGGCAGTTGTATGCCCTTGAGCACAGTCTCGACATACATGCCCGTGCCGCCACACAGGATGACTCGCTTGCCACGGGCAGTGATATCGTCATAGGCCGCCTGATAATCGCGCAAGAACTCAAACAGGCTATATTTGTAGCCCGCAGGGCAGATGTCGATGAGATGGTAAGGCACATCGCCATATTCGTCCAGATCCTTGCCCGTGCCCAAGTCCATGCCACGATAGATCTGGCGCGAGTCGGCGCTGATGATTTCAGCATCCAACTCGCGTGCCAGTGCCACAGCACGGGCAGTCTTGCCCGATGCTGTGGGACCTGTGATGACTATCAGACTATCGTTCATGACCGAGAGTTCAGGAGATTGGCTATTGCTCTTGAGGAAGCCAAAAGTTGTTAATACTTGGTGAATTGATAGCGTTTCCTTAACTCGGCCTGCTGCTCAGGTGTGCGGGAGGTGAAGAATGCCTTCCAACCTGGGCAGAAGTTGATGTGCCATCGCCAGAAACGACCCAACAACGAGTCGGGTTTCTGGTCATAATGTGCACGGAACTTACAGTTTTCGCAATTATGTGCCATAATCTATTACTTTTTAAGGGTACGGTCGAAGTAGTTGAGCACGCGATGGTAGAGCGGCTCGCGCACGCCACAGCCGTTGATGCTGTGGTTCATGTTGGGATAGACCATCATGTCGAACTGGCGCTTCTGGCCATGGAGTTTGGCAATATACTGCATGGCATTGATGATGTGCACATTGTCATCGGCGCTGCCGAACATGATGAGCAGGTCGCCCTTGAGATCCTTGACCTTGTCGAGTGGGGCACTCTGGGCATAGCCATCAGGGTTCTCTTGTGGTGTGCGCATGAAACGCTCGGCATAAATGGTGTCGTAGAACCGCCAACTGGTCACTGGTGCGATAGACACACCTGCGGCATAGTGGCTGTCGGGGTGCGACATGGCCATGAGCACCTCATATCCGCCGAAACTCCATCCCCAGATGCCAATGCGGTCGGCATCGACCCAAGGCTGGCTGGCCATGTAGCGCGCCGCAGCCACCTGGTCGATGGTCTCGTAGTATCCCAGATTCTGATAGATGAGCGACTCGAAGGCTTTGCCACGTGCTCCAGTGCCACGACCGTCAAAGCAAGCAACGATATAGCCCTGAGTGGCGAAATATTCCTCCCAGTCAAGTTTCCAGTTGTTGCGCACCTGTTGCGAGCCAGGACCACTGTACTGCGACATGATGACGGGATACTTCTTGGTGGGATCAAAGTCGACAGGCTTGATAATGAACCCGTTGAGCGTGTAGCCATCGTTCTCAAATGTAACGAACTGGCGACGTGGCACACTGGGGATGCAATACTTGGCGCAATAGTCCTCGTTGAGTTGCAGGTCGCGCACACTAGTCTTCTTGCCCACCTGCTTCAAGCGATACTGCGTGGGGGTGTCGACATTGCTGAAGGTGTGAATATAATAGGTGAAATCGCTATTGAAAGTGGCTGAATTGGTACCTTTGCCAGCCTCCACATCCTGCACGCGCCCCTTGGCATCGACACGGCGCACCACACGGTTGAGCGGGCCGTCGGTGCACTGGTAGTAGAAAAGGCGGTTTTTCTTGTCATAGCCATAGTAGGCAGTAACAGGCTGTTCGCCAGTTGTGAGTTGGCGCATGAGATGCCCGTCCAGGTCATACTGGTAGAGTTGGCAATAACCCGAAGTCTCGTTGGGAATGACCAGAAAGTTATCGTAGTAAGCCACATTGCGCGACATCTCACTGTCAATCCAACTGCCCGAGGTCTCGTGATAGATGTCGCGGGCAGTACCAGTGGCGGGATTGACACGATAGATGTGCATATCGTTCTGCGTGCGGTTGAGCGTCATCACCATCAATGCGTCAGCGGGCCCGGCATAGCCAATGTGTGGCACATAGTCCTCGGCAGTGAGGGGAACATTCATCTTGCTCAGTTTGCCGGCTTGCACATCGTAACTGTGCACACTCACCACGGCATTCTTCTCACCTGCAACGGGGTACTTGTAGTCATAGGAGCCAGGATAAAGGGCGTAATCAGAATTGGGCTTGCAGTCGCCTTCATACATAGTCATCGAGTACATGGGCACCTCGCTCTCGTCCCACCGGATAAACGACAAGGTGCGGCTGTCGCTAGACCATGCAAACGAGTTGAGCATAGCGAACTCCTCCTCATAGACCCAGTCGGGCACAGCGTTGATGACATGATTCTTGAGGCCGTCGGTAGTGGCTTGTGTGATGTTGCCATCGCTCAAACGCTGAACGTAGACATTGTTCTGCTTGACATAGGCCACACGCTGCCCATCGGGCGAGAGGGTGGCTATCTGCACAGGCTCGTCACCTGCCACCGACTTCATCTGCCCGCTCTTGCAGTCGTAGACGAAGAAACGTGCCGTAAACGAGTGGCGGTAGATGGGTTCGCTGTCGGCCCACAGGAGGATGGCACTCTCGCTCTGGCTCATCTCATAGCCGTCCCAACGCTTGACCTGCACGTTGTGCATGGCCACCGAGTCGAGCACAGTGGCTATACGCTGGCCAGTCTTATAGGCACAGCGTGCAATGGTCTTGCCGCCATCGGCCAGTTGATAATAGTACTTGCCGTCCATCGCGGGTGTGACGGCTCCGATGCCACGTGGACGGGCACCGCCCAGAACATAGTCCTGGATGTCGAGCGCACTAGCACTCACGCTCACTGCCAGTGCAGCAAGCAATATAAGAGTTTTTTTCATAGTCGGTTTTTTAGGCTAAAAATGCTAGAATATCTAGACTTTCTAGAGCATGTCTCTTGGTTCGGTATGGCGGGCGAAGGCCTCTGCATATTTGCAACGGCACTCGATGCCACGGAATCGCTCCATGGGGCCATGCCACCCCTCCATGAGCACGTCCATGCCCTGGCTCTCGTGGCAGTCGCATACACGGTGCTTGAGATCCACCACGCTCTCGATGTTCACCCAGTCGGTGGGATGAAACATCTGCGACTGCGTTCCGGTCATCGCCTCCATATAATAGAGGTCAAATGTGCGCCCTACCCTGCGCCATGCGTCAAGCACCAGCATACCGCATGCTGCATGGTCGCGGTGACTGTCCACAGGCCAATGGGTGAGCACCACATCGGGTTTTTCGCGCTCGAGCAATTCGCGCATCTCGCGATAGCGGTCGATATTGACCTCGGTGTTTCCATCCACCTGATTCATGAAGATGTGGCGTATGCCCATCATGGCACATGCACGCTCGCTCTCAACCATGCGGATGGCTGCCGCCTCGTCATGGGTCTTGCCCGCAATGCCCGCCTCGCCACGTGTGAGATATACGCTCACCACCTCGTGTCCAGCCTGCTTGAGCAGGCACATAGTGCCTCCTGCACTGGTCTCGGGGTCATCGGGATGTGCCCCAATGACAAGAATCTTACGTTTGCCGTTATTGCCAGCAGCCTTGTCCTGTGCTTGTGCAGCCAGAGGAATTCCTCCCAAAATGGTCGCTGCTGCGGCACCACCTGCTGCTTTGATCATGTCTCGTCGTGTCATGTGAATGTATTCAGTTAGTTATTAAGTGTCTAGATTAGGGCAATGGCGCGACGGCGGCCATCAGGTTGCATCTCGGTGAGGATGGTGATTGTGTCGCCGGTGGCGATGCCTTGCAAGAACTGGCCTGGCACGAAGCATCCCTCAACAAACCCATACTGCTTGCCTCCCTGGCCCTGCATGACACGCACCTCGCCTGTGACAGCATCGGTAAATGCAGGCACCACCTGGTCGCGCGTAGCGGCATCGGCCGTGAGCAGAGCGAGTTTGCCATTGTCACCTTGCACTCTCACCATGAGATAATTCTCGGCAGGCACTTTAGAGGCCTTGACAAACAGTGAATTGCCGTCGGGCATAATCAGTTTGGCAACATCCTTGCCCTGCTTGTCGCGGAAGCGTGCTGCCACCACAGCCGGTGTCTGTGGCACATCCTGATAGACCCAATTAATAATGCCCTGGGCACGTTCGGCATATAGTGCACGATTGTCCTGTGTGGCAATGGTGTCGGCCGGAATGCGCTTGCGCAGTTGCTCGTAGCGCCATGACCTGGGCCACCCACAGCGCTCGCGGGTAGACCGGTAGATTTCCAACTCGCACAGGGCAGCAGGCATGTTGCCCTCACGGGCCAATTCCCATCCCAGTTCTCGATGAATCTCGCATGTGTAATTATCCTGAACCTTGAGTGTCAACGTCTGACACAGAGCCGAGGTCTTCATGTCAAGGTCGTGGGTGTACATGCCCGCCAACTCATGCCACACATAGTACTTGTTGAGCGTCCTGGCCAACTCGCGATGCAGTTCCAATGCCCGCTCCTTGTCGCCACGGTTAAAAAGTGACAGTGACAGATAACGCTTGAGTTCGGCCTTGTCGGGAAAGCGCTCGACCACTTTGCTCAGCAGTTGCATGAACTCCTCGCTGTAGACCATGTCGTGATCTTGTTTCTTGCAGGCGATATACTGCATGACCGCAGCCTCGACCAATGCCGGGAAAATGCCACGATGCCCTTTCTTGCGCTCGTTGCGTTGCCAGTCCTCGGGCAGGAAGTTGTCCTCACCCCACAAGTCAAGGAACTTGGCAAAGTCAAACTCTCTGCCGAAGCGCTTGGACAAGCGTATGGCGACAAACAAAATGCGCGAATGCAGCACCGATGGTCTTGAAATGCCAGTCAGGCTCATATAGTGTGCCAGTGCCTGCCGTGCTTCAAGGCTGGGCATGCGCTGCTGTTGATTCCACAAGTGATACCAGATAATCCAACCAGCCCGCTCGTGCAGAGGCTCGGCGAGTTGGCCGTTGGTGATGAGTTGAGCGATGTAGTCATAGGGTGCAATGGTACTTCCAGTACGCGCCTCGCGGTATGCTGCCTTGACATCGGCATAGAATGGCTGCATGTGCCGTATGAGGCGAGCATGTGCCCGCACAGGCAAGTTGCGCTCATTGCCATCAGCAGGTTCTTCCTCACCCAATTGCGGAATGAGTTGTTCCATACGCTCGGCCAGGACTGCTGCCTCATCGTTATAGCCTCGCTTCAACTCGTCGAATGCCATGTCATGCAGTGTCCAAAACATTGCCCTGGCTGCCCACACATCGCCGGGTGCCTGATTCAAATCGTTAGTGGCCATTTCATACGCTTCTTGCAATTGGCCATTCTTTCTCAGTTCATTTACCTCTTTAAAACTCATATCTCAACATTTAAAGGCGGGAATTGCCGGACGCCATTCTGCCCGATTTCCCAAAACAACTTGCAAATATAGCAATTTTTCGCCAACTGTCAACAATTTTTTCGACATTTTGGCATTTTTGGGACAATTATTCGCCCGCTCTATGGTTCAAGCGTTCATTCAAATAGGGAATTAGTTGCCGCCACACAGAGTGACTGGGGATTTGTTTGGTAAAATTGCGAAAAAATGAAAGGAATTTTATGGTGATTCAGGTTTGAAGTGTTAACTTTGCAGTCTAATAGATGCTAAAATCATTGAGATATGAGTATACTGACACAAGGACAGAAGGTGGATGACTACACGGTTGAGTATCTGATCAAGGCCAATGCCTACAGCGAAACTTATCGTGTTGCCGACGATGACGGGAGTCCGTTCTTCTTGAAGTTGTTCATCATCAAGAATATCCCAGAACGCCTGTTGACCAAGGACGGCAAGGTGCGTGAAATAGAATACTGCAAGAAATTGATGCACCGCAACATCATCTCGTATATCACAAGCGGGACGATGATGATTCCCGAGGGCGTGTGCCACTACATGGTGACGGTGTACTTCAGCGGCGAGTTGCTAGTTGAGAAGATTGAACGCGAGGGGCCAATGCCTGTCGACGAGGCCAAGCGCATCATCACGGGTGTGCTGCATGCACTGCACTATATGCACGAGACTCACGGGCTGATGCACAACGACATCACCCCACGCAACATCATGCTCAGTGCCAAGACCGATGGCGAGCCCGAACTGATCGATATGGGGCATGTGTCGGGCAACACGAGCGGTGTGGCTCCGTTCGACACGAGTGACCTGGAGATTGAGTACTGTGCCAACTCGACGTTTGCGGGAATGTATGACGAGTCGAGCGATGTTTTCTCGGCGGTGACGGTGCTGTATGTGTTGCTCACTGGCAATGCTCCGTGGCCCTACGACACATCGTTGCCTCGGCGCGACGCCATCCGTGAATTGAAGAAGTTGCGCAAGGAACCTCTTGAACTGGATGGTGTGCCCAAAGAGATGATTGGCATCGTGAGCCGCGGCTTGTCGAGCAATGTGAGCGATCGCTACAAGAGTGCCAGAGAACTGCTGCATGCACTGGACGACCCCAGCCAAGTAGAACCAGCCGCAGACAAGCCATCGAGTGAACGCTCGGCATCTTCGCACAGTCGCTGTGATGACGACGATGCGCAGGCCCGCGAAACAGCCGTTGACATCGAGGTGAAGAAAGGCAAGGGCAATGGTTTCAAGGACATCGCCGGCATGGAGGACATGAAGGAAATGCTCAACCAGCGTGTAATCTTCATCTTGCGAGACAAGGAGCGTGCCGAGAAGTACCGCTTGACCCCCCCGAATGGTATGCTGCTATATGGCCCTCCAGGCTGTGGCAAAAGTTTCTTTGCCGAGAAGTTTGCCGAAGAGACCGGGTTCAACTTCATGCTGGTCAAGGCGAGCGATCTGGGCTCCGTTTATATCCACGGCACACAGGGCAAGATTGCCGAACTGTTCAAGAAAGCCGAGAAGAATGCCCCTACCGTATTGTGCTTTGACGAGTTTGACGCATTTGTGCCCAACCGCAGTGACGACCTGGGCAACCACCACTCGGGCGAGGTGAATGAGTTCTTGACACAACTGAACAACTGCTCGCAGCGCGGCATCTTTGTCATCGCCACGAGCAACCGTCCCGACAAGATTGACCCGGCCGTATTGCGCACAGGACGCATCGACAAGATGGTGTATGTGCCGCTGCCCGACCTGGTGGCACGGCGCGAGATGCTGAAGTTGCATCTCAAGGGCCGCCCCTGTGACGAGTTGGACTTTGAGAAACTGGCTACACTGAGCGAAGGCTATGTGGCGAGCGACATCACCTACGTTGTGAACGAAGCAGCGATGATTGCGGCGTATAACAACACAAACATCACCGAGGAGTTGATGGAAACGACCATCGGCGGCATCAAGCCAAGTGTGAAGGGCGATGCGCTGAAGGAGTATGACCGCATCCGCGACAAGATGGAAGGCAACGAGCGCCGCAACAGCCTGCCACATGTGGGATTCAGAACTAATGATAATTAATAATTTAGAATTAAGAATTACTAGTCTAGGAATTATGAAACTGAATGAACTATTGCTTGACTTCCTGCAGGAAGAAGGGTATCGTCCCAAGGTTGATCCAGAGGACGGTGAAATCACGTTTAAGAGCGAAGGTCTGACCTACTCGTACTTTCCCGATGAGAACGATGACCAGTACTTCCGCCTGATGCTACCCGCCATCTATGACGTGAATGAGGACAACAAGTATGAGGTGCTTGAAGCCATCGACAAGACGAACTTTAATATTAAGGTTATCAAGTTGTACACCGTGCACGATCGCTCGGTCTGGGCGGCACTTGAGATTCTGATGGACACGACACCAGAGATGAATGAGATCGTGCCACGCGCCATCGCACTGCTGCGCCACGCCCGCACTGACTTCTACCAGAATCTGGAGGAGTGATATCGATGCACCATGCATTAAACACAATCGGCTGGATTAAAGAATCCAGCCGATTGTGTTAATAATGTGATGGAGCATTACTGGGCGCGGAAGGCATCAATATCGTCGGCACGGAAGTTCTTCACGTAGGTGAAGTGACCAGCGACGTTGGCCTCGGCCATGCGGACATAGACCTGTGCGCTGCGACCGAAGAGTTCGGGGCAACGTGTGGCATCCTGAATGATGAGGATTGACATCATGGTCTCGGCGGTCATGTCGTAGAGTCGACGAGCGACAAAGTCGTGCAGGTCTTGGTTGCCAGCCTCCTTGACGATGGCGATAGCCTGCTCGAGCGACTGCACCATAGCCTCGATGCGTTGCTTGAGTGGCTTGAACTCGTCGGCCACCTCATCCTGCAACATCTCACGCATGTAGTTGATATAGGATCCGTTGGTGATATAACGGACGGCCGCCACCACCTGGAGTTGTGTGGTGCCCTCGTAGATGCTGAAGATGCGCGCGTCGCGATAGAGACGCTGGCTCTTGTACTCCATGATGAAACCGCTGCCGCCGTGCACCGAGATGGCATCGTAGGCATTCTGGTTGGCATACTCCGAGTTCATACCCTTGGCCAGTGGCGTGAAAGCATCGGCCATGCGCTGATACTTCTTCAATTCCTGGCGCTCTTCGGGTGCAAGCGTGCGATCGCGTGCGATATCCTCCAGTGCCTTGTAGACATCGACCAGACGAGCCGTCTGATAGAGCAGCGAACGACCTGCATCCAGTTTTGCCTTCATGCGACTGAGCATGTCGTAGACTGCAGGGAACTCGATGATTTTCTTGCCGAACTGGGCGCGCTCGCGGGCGTAAGCAATAGCCTCGTTGTAGGCCTCCTGCTCGACACCGACGCTCTGTGCGGCAATGCCCAGACGTGCACCATTCATCAGAGCCATGACATACTTGATGAGACCCAGACGAGTGTCACCACACAGTTGAGCCTTGGCGTTCTTGTAAACCAACTCGCAAGTGGGTGAGCCGTGGATGCCCAACTTGTGCTCGATGTGACGCACATCGACACCACCATCGCGCTTGTCATAGATAAACATCGACAAGCCACGACCGTCGGTTGTACCCTCCTCGCTGCGAGCCAGCACCAAGTGGATGTCACTGTCGCCATTGGTGATAAAACGCTTCACGCCGTTGAGACGCCAGCAGTTGTTCTCCTCGTCGCGCGTTGCTTTGAGCATGACACGTTGCAAGTCACTACCGGCATCAGGCTCGGTGAGGTCCATCGACATGCTCTCGCCAGCGCACACGCGCGGGATGAATTGCTGCCGTTGCTCCTCGCTACCGAACTCATAGAGCGTGTCGATGCAACTCTGCAGTGACCAGATGTTCTGGAAACCAGCATCAGCGCTCGAGATAATCTCACTCAGCATCGAGAACACCACGTTGGGCAGATTCAAGCCGCCATAACGGCGTGGCATTGACACACCATGCAGACCAGCCTTGCGCGTAGCGTCCAGATTCTCAAACGTCTTGCTGGCATAAATCATGCGTCCATTCTCAAGGTGCGGACCTTCCTGGTCGACACTCTCGCTGTTGGGTTCGATGATGGTCTCGGCCACCTCGGCGCAGATTTCGATAATGCGACGATAGTTCTCGATGGCATCGTCATGATCGACCGGGGCATCGGGATAGTCCTTGGCATCAGCGAAGCCCTTCTCCTTGAGTTCGACAATGCGTTTCATCAACGGGTGCGACAGCTGGAACTCAATCTCAGGAATGTTATATTTTGCAGCCATAATTATTTGTAGTTAATCGGTGTAAGTAGTTAAAAGAAGTTAAGTAGTTAAATGTAGTTAAGACGATACCATAAACTCTACAAGACCTCACCCAATTGCATTGTTGTCAATAATTCCTTTGCAATAGGCATTCAACAATTTACTTGTTTCTTCTATAGCGTCTTTCATCTGAGCAAATTGTTCAATGGTGACAAACCCAAGATCTCTTGACAGAATTAAATAGTCGCGGCATTCCTCAAGACTGCCTTGCGCTATGTTATAAAAACGCAACTTATCTGCTTTGCTAATTTTTTTGTATCCTTCGGCTATATTCGCTTCAATTGAAACAGCAGCTCTCCTCATTTGCGATGTCAACCCATAGCGTTCATCTTCAGGGAAAAACCTGGTTACCCGGTAAACCTGAAGAACAAACACATGAGCTTTCTGCCAGGCAATCACGTTTTCGAATGAGAATGTCGTTCCAAAATCCATAATGTGCCGTCTTAACTCCTTAACTTCTTAACTCCTTAACTCCTTAAAAAAATTACTTCGAGTTTTGCTTGTAATACTTAATTAATTTGGGGATGACCTCCTCGCAGGTGCCGACGATGACATAGTCGGCAATCTTGTTGATGGGAGCATCGGGATCGTTGTTGACCGAGATGATGATGCCCGCATCTTGCATACCCGCGATGTGCTGAATCTGGCCACTGATACCGCAAGCAATGTATACCTTGGGATGCACAGTGACACCTGTCTGTCCCACCTGACGGTCGTGGTCGACCCAACCTGCGTCAACAGCAGCACGACTGGCACCGACCTCGCCGTGGAGTTCCTTGGCCAGTTGGAACAACAAGTCAAAGCCTTCCTTGCTGCCCACGCCATAGCCACCAGCCACAACAATCGATGCGCCCTTGAGGTTGTGCTTTGCTGCCTCGACATGTCGATCCAGCACCTTAACAATATAGGCCGTCTGATGAACATACTTGTCAACATCGGGATAAACGACCTCGCCTCGGGCCTTGCCGTCGTAGAGAGCCTTCTGCATCACGCCACTGCGCACAGTAGCCATCTGGGGACGATGCTCGGGATTGACAATGGTAGCAACAATATTTCCACCGAAGGCCGGACGAATCTGATAGAGCAGATTGTCGTAGTGAGCACCCGTCTTGGGATCGTCAAAGTCACCAATCTCGAGTTCGGTACAGTCAGCAGTCAGGCCACTGGTGAGCGACGATGACACGCGCGGTCCCAGGTCACGGCCGATGACAGTAGCACCCATAAGGCAGATTTGCGGTTTCTCTTCCTTGAAGAGGTTGACCATGAGGTCGGTATGCGGTGCAGATGTGTATGGGAACAATCCCTCACCGTCGAAGACAAAGAGTTTGTCCACTCCATAGGGCAGAATCTGATCTTCAACCTTGCCCTTGATACCAGCTCCTGCAACAACAGCATGCAGTTCTACGCCCAGTTCATTGGCCAGTTTGCGGCCCTTGGTCAGCAGTTCTTGTGACACCTCGGCCACTGTGGTCTGCTCAATTTCGCAATATACAAAGACGTTATTCATGAATTAGCCAATGATTTTTTCGTTCAACAACTCCTTGATTACGCTCTCGACATCAGCATCGCTTCCTGTGAGGGTCTTGCTCTCCTTGGCCTGGAAGACGATGTTCTGCACAGTCTTGACCTTAGTGGGCGAGCCACTCAGGCCACACTGCTCCGGGTCGCCATCGACATCAGCCACGCTCCACTGATTGAGTGTGAGGTAGGGTCGCTCATCATAGAGTGCCTTCCAGGGCTCATCGCCCGTGCGCTCCATGGGGCATGTGGCTCGCTTGTACTGCATGACCAGTTTGGCATTGCAAGGTCGGCACGGTGCAGCACTGCCATTGACGGTGATGACCACCGGTAGTGGCGCCTCGACAGTCTCAACTCCGCCATCGATGTGACGACGGATAGTGGCCTTGCCATCCTCAACCTTGATGATTTCTTCAGCATAGGTGACCTGGTTGAGACCCAACTTCTGAGCCACCTGGGGGCCAACCTGTGCTGTATCGCCGTCGATGGCCTGTCGTCCACCGATGACAATGTCTACCTTGCCTATCTTCTTGATGCCCATGGCCAACGCATAACTCGTGGCCAACGTATCGGCACCTGCAAACAGACGGTCAGTAAGCAGCCATCCCGTGTCTGCTCCACGATAGAGTCCCTGCCTGATAATCTCACCAGCACGTGGAGGCCCCATGGTGAGGATGCCGACAGTGCTGCCTGGGTGTTGCTCCTTGAGGCGCAAAGCCTGTTCAAGGGCGTTAAGGTCTTCGGGGTTGAAGATAGCAGGAAGTGCGGCACGATTGATGGTGCCGTCGGCCTTCATCGCATCTTTCCCCACGTTTCGGGTGTCTGGCACTTGCTTAGCCAGCACAACGATGTTTAAACTCATAATTGTCGTTATTTTGTTTATTATTTGTCTCTATAAAACATTTCAACTTGCAAAATTACAGAAAAATGCTCACAGGGCAAAGCCTTCGAGGCCTATTAATGCTTTTTAATAATGTGGAGTAAGGTAGAATCGAGGCCCGACAAGACTAAAACCATATTGCAGAATTGGCAACTATGTTGTAACTTTGCAGCCACAACACATAGGTTCATATTATGAAAAAGATCATTCTGACTTTAGCCCTAGCCGTGCTTGCATGCTCATTGCCTTGCTTGGCTCAATACAGTCGTGGCTTGTCGCGTCACCATCACTATAATTCGAGTCGCAGTGCCGCCGACTTGGTAGAAGTTTCGGTGCGCGAGGCCGGCACGCTCGAGACCAAAATGCCCAAAGGCACATTTGAGCAAGTGCGCATGCTGCGAGTCGAAGGCCCGTTGAACGAGAAAGACCTGGACTTCATCACCAAACTGGCCAAACGCAGCAAAGTGCTGAATGTGGATGGCAAGAGCATTGACAACTATCTTGATGTAGATCTGGAGTATGCTTCGGTGATGGAAAGATACGGTTCACGCTACAATCATGATGTGCTGCCACGGCGCGCATTCCAGTATGCAAGCCACTTGCGCTCGATTGTGCTTCCTGAGCGATTAAAGTCAATCGGCGATCACGCCTTTGCCTCATGCTATGATTTGGAGGAAGTGATCATGCCCCCTCGTGTCCATGAGTTGGGTGAGAGTGCGTTTGAGGGATGCGATGACTTGAAGTACTTTAGTGTCCCCGACTATCTGGAAACCATAGGCAGACGTTGCTTCAAGGGCTGCGACAAACTAACACGCTTCAGCATGCCCCGTGATGTGCGCGAGATTGGCAGAGAAGCCTTCGATGGCTGCGGTGTAGTTGAACTTTATATACCCCAGTACTGCCAGATTGAAGATCACAATCTGGGTACAATGAGTCAACTGCAAGCCATCGATGTGGACCGCAACAACATGACCTACAGTTCCTATGACCGCGCCCTGTATGACCATAGCGGTCGCTCGCTGATTCAATTCCCCGCAGCCCGAACGGGCAGTTGCCAGATTCCTGACGGCGTTGAGGAGATTGGCGAGCGTGCTTTCAACAAGAGCCGTATCAGCGAGATACAGTTGCCCAACACGGTGACACACCTAGGTGAGTCGGCATTTGCCGGATGTTCACGCCTGACTAGCATGTGGCTACCCGATGGCGTGGTACAGTTGCCGGCCTACGTGTTCAGCGAGTGCACGTCGCTGCGCAGCATCGACCTCGGTGCCATTGACCTGATGGGTGAATCGGCGTTCCGTGGCTGCTCATCATTGCAGTCGATCAAACTCGACGGGCGGCTGCAGGTGATTGCCAAAGCTGCCTTTGAGAATTGCCGCAACCTGCAAGAAGTGGAGATTCCCAGTAGCGTAACGGTAATGGAGGAGAAAGCCTTCCACGAGTGCAATGCTCTGCGTGCAATCGACTTGAGCCAGGTGAGCAAGGTGAACAAGCAGGCCTTTGACCGCTGTTCAAGCCTGACAACAGTCGACTTGAACAACGTGACAACGGTCGAAGAGAAAGCATTCTTTGAGTGCACGTCACTGCAGCATCTGACATTGGGTGATGGAGTTTCTTATATCGGCAAAGAGGCTTTTCGACGCTGCAAGTCACTGAGCGAAGTAGCCATTCCAGGCAAGGCATCGGTCATAGGCAAGGAGGCCTTCCGCGAGTGTAAGGCATTGTGCGCCATCACCCTCAATGAGGGGTTGCAAACCATCGAGGACAACGCACTGCGCGAGACAGCCATCCACCGCCTGTCGCTTCCATCCACGGTGTGCAGGCTGGGCAAGAAAGTGGCCGAAAAATGCTCGCAATTGCAGCGCATCGAGTGCCATGCCATCACTCCGCCCGACCTGGCCGGCGAGAGCAACAGCAAGATCGAGTTGTATGTCCCCGCCCAGTCGGTCACTGCCTATCAGGATGCCAAGAACTGGAAGAAGTTCAAAGTCATCAAGGGGTTATAGCCGATAGAAAAGTTGAGAGGACACTTCATTTTGAGGTGTCCTCTTTGTTATAGTCTCTAATTGAACGCGCCGAGCAGGCTTGTCACCAGCTCTTTACAGCTTCACTAGTTGGTGAATGTCGGCGATATCAAGGCGAATACTCTTGGCGGTTTCTATTGCATCAACTATTACCTCTTTGTTGTTCTCGCTCTGAAGATA
>Ga0310695_10005882_pt1 | contig 20887 bp, 12 predicted proteins | sample RumenRJG_04DNA_FD_203882 | JGI IMG/M metagenome (GOLD analysis project Ga0310695, IMG submission 203882) | Bovine rumen microbial communities from Lethbridge, Alberta, Canada - RJG_04 (v2) (version 2) | ecosystem: Host-associated > Mammals > Digestive system > Stomach > Rumen | place: Canada...
ACTGACGGGCGTGGTTTCTTCTACGTCATACTGGCCGTAATCTGTGGTCCTTTTGTGGGAGTGGGCCTTTCCCTGATGGCCGTTCAATACACGGCAGCTGGTATCGCATCCACCCTGATGGCCCTCACACCTATTATTATTATATGGCCTAGTCATTGGCTGTTTAAAACGCCCATTACACTGAAGGGAGTTGTGGGTGCGGTCATTTCCTGTATCGGTGTATCATTGTTTTTCCTACTCTAAACAGATTGCAATTCTGCACTCTTCACTCTTCGTTCTTCACTTATATAATCTTCGTTAATTATTTGGGGATTATCCAATAAATCAGTATATTTGCATCCAGAAGGTTACGAAAAAAAGTAATAATTATGGATGTGACAGCAATCAAAGCAATTATAGAACGCCAACCCAATCTTTCAACTGCCTTGGGAATGGAGTTCATCTCAACCCCGGAAGAAGATACCTGTATGGCGCGTATGAAAGTCGATGAACGTAACCGTCAACCCTTTGGATTTTTAAGTGGCGGTGCTTCTTTGGCTTTAGCAGAGAATGTTGCCGGTGTGGGCAGTTCTGCTCTTTGTCCCGGCAAGATTTGCGTAGGTATCAGTGTGAGCGGGGAACATGTGAAAGCTGTGGTGGAAGGCGATACCGTAACAGCCTTTGCCCACTTGGTTTCCAAAGGACGGTCTCTCCATGTCTGGGACGTTCATCTGAAGGATAGTCAGGGCGACCTTATCTCTACGGTTCATGTAACCAATTATATAATCTCTCCCAAAAAGTCAAAGCATGAGTAGTTTTGCAATCTTTCGGCTGCCATTTGCTGAAACTTGTACGTTGATGGTGCAGGAAGAAGGAGAACCTGAAGAACTGCATCGGCTGAGTTCTCTAAACGACCGTCAGGGATATGTCTTTGCACCTTTTGCGGTCAGTCCTAAGCAACCCATTCTTTTGCTTTCACCTACCCATGTAGAAACAATGGATTGCAAGGAAGTCGTTACGGTTTGCTCGTCAGGAATCTTGGCTGATTATGCATTCCCTTGTCAGGTGATTCCATCGCCCTTGTCGAGTCATTATCAGATGCGTTATCATCTTGATTTCTGCAATTTCTATGCCCAGCTTCACGAAGGAACCTTCCGTAAGATTGTGCTTTCCCGCTGTCTGGATCTGGATATTGCCGAACCAGAGTCTCCCTTTATGCTTTTTCAGAAAGCCTGTGAGCGCTATCCCCGGATGTTTATTTCCTTAGTGAGTACGCTTCAGGGAGGAACGTGGCTGACGGCAACACCTGAGATTTTGTTGGAGAGTTGCACCCCAGAGTCTCTTCCACAAGGGGAAGTTGGAGGTGGCTCTTCTTTCCGCACCATAGCCCTTGCCGGTACTGTGCCGTTTACGGAGGAAGTGAGATGGAGCGAGAAAAATATCCGCGAGCAGCGTTATGTGGCCACTTATATGATGGAAACACTCGAACAGTTTACCAACAAAATCAGCGAGGAGGGACCTTATACTACAAGGGCAGCCAATCTCGCTCATCTGCGGTCGGATTTCACATTCACCTTGTCGGATAGCCATCATTTAGGCACCCTCTTGCAAACCCTTCATCCTACACCGGCTGTCTGCGGAATTCCCAAGCGCGAAGCCTTTGATTTTATCTTGCGCAACGAATCATCTCCACGCCGATATTATAGTGGTTTCCAGGGTCCGCTCCAGCCAGAAGGAGAAACACATCTTTATGTGTCTCTCCGTTGTATGATGATCAATGGTGGGCATTATGCCCTCTATGCCGGTGGCGGACTACTGAAAGACAGTATAGAAGAATCGGAATGGCAGGAGACGGAAGCCAAACTTAATACGATGAGAAATGTACTCGAATAAGGAGAATGTAAACATACTAACCAGTCTGCTGGTGGCCCACGGCGTGCGCCATGCGGTGGTTTGTCCCGGCAGCCGCAACTCACCCATTGTGCACAATCTCACGGAGTGTCCCGATATCACGTGCCATCCCGTAACCGATGAGCGTTCGGCAGGGTTCTATGCTTTAGGCATGTGTCAGGTTGAGGGCCTTCCCGTGGCGGTCTGTGTCACGTCGGGCACAGCCTTGCTGAATCTTGTTCCGGCAGTTGCTGAGGCTCGGTATCAGCACCAGCCTTTGGTGGTGATTTCTGCCGACCGTCCCCTGCAATGGATTGACCAGTTGGACGGGCAGACACTCCCGCAGCCTGGTGTCTTCGGCAGTTTTGTAGGGAAATCTGTGTCATTGCCCGAACCGCATGACGACGAAACCCGCTGGTATTGCAACCGATTGGTTAACGAGGCCCTGCTTGCATCCCGCTACGAGGATGTCCCTGTACATATTAATGTGCCGATTAGCGAGCCGCTGTTCGACTTCACGGTTCCGTCTTTGCCGCAAGAGCGTACCATAGAACGCATACATTGTTTTCCTAATTTCGAGGCTATAGCCGTTGACGTGGGTGAGCGTTTCCTGAAAGCTTCGCGCCCTATGATTGTGATAGGGCAGACCAAAGATGACGGATATGCCGAACACTATGCCGACGATTATCATTTGGTGATCGACTATGCTGTGGTGCTTCACGAGTCGCTCAGTGGTTTCATCAGTCCCAGTCATTTCGATGAGGTGCTGAGTCGGGTGGGGGAACGGCCTGAATATCAGCCCGATTTCGTACTCTATATGGGCGACACCATTGTCAGTAAGCGGCTAAAGAAGTTCCTTCGCGGATGTAAGGACTGCTATTTCGTGGCAGCCAATGAGAGTGGGAACCTCAGTGACACGTTTATGAATCTCCGCCAGTGGGTTCATTGCGACACGTGGACCATGCTGCTTACGTTGGCAGATTTGCTGCGGGAGAAACAGCCCCAGCCAAAGCCTTTCCGGGATTTGTGGGCGCAGGCGCTTACGCATGCCAAATCCTATGCTGATGATTTCCATCCCGTTTACTCGCAGATGGCAGCTGTAAGAATGTTTGAACAAAGGTACGACAGCCGTAATTCTTTCGTTCACTATGCCAACAGTGCCGCCATCCGTTTAGCTAACATCTATGCGCGCCATTATGTTTATTGCAATCGCGGTGTCAACGGCATTGAGGGATCACTTTCCACGGCTGCCGGTTTTTCCTTAGTCGCAAAGAATCCTGTATTCATCGTTATCGGCGACCTCAGTTTCTTCTATGACAGTAATGCCCTGTGGAATAAAGAGTTGAAAGGCAACTTTCGTATCCTTTTACTTAATAATGGCGGCGGCGGCATCTTCCGTCAGTTGCCGGTAGGCGATGGGCGTTCCTCTGCCCTCGATTACGTGATGGGCAGTCATCAGACTTCAGCTGAAGGTATTTGCAAAAGTTATGGGGTGGAATATCTCGGTGCCCATAACGAGATCGAAATGGAAGAAGGAATACAACTCCTCCTGCAGAAGGAATGTTCACGTCCCCTCCTGCTGGAAGTTTTTACGGATGGAGCGACCGACACTCAGGTCTTAAAAGATTATTACCGCAGTCTTTCAATATAGGGGAGAGGCTATTCCTCGTCCTCCCGTTTTCCACGCATCTTGTGGAGAAAAGCATTGAAGGCTTCGAAACAGAGAAGCACTATTACCGTGCTCACGGCTGCCAGCGTGTACATGCCCACACCGCAGGCCATGCCCACAGCTGCAGTAACCCATAGACCAGCTGCCGTAGTCAATCCTTTCACAACGTTCTTCTGAAAAATAATGGTTCCCGCACCGATGAAACCGATGCCTGTTACGACCTGAGCGGCAATACGTGCAGGATCCATACGCAGTGTCATCTGGTCTTTGGGAAGATCGTCAAAACCATGAACGGAAATGATCATAAAAAGGGCAGAGCCCAGTGCCACCAGTACATGCGTACGAAATCCGGCAGCTTTCGTTCGATATTCGCGGTCCAGTCCGATGATTGCACCTAAAAAGGTGGCTGCCAGGATACGGATGATAAATTCTGTTGTCATTGTAGTTGCTTTTAATCTTGAGTGCGAAGATACAAAAAAACTTTAATCTTCCATCTTTTTCCTCTCACTTTTTTATTTCAAACGCTTTATAATTATTTCTTTCTTTTTTGATGGTCTTAATAAAAATAGGTTTTATTTGGTTTTTTGCCTATTTATTAGTACTTTTGTGCCAATAATCAGACTTTTTGATATGAGACAAAGAAACTGGAAACTGACACATGAGTTCAAGGAGATTCTCTTTGAGGAATACAATCACATCGCAAAAATCACCATCAACCGGGCTCGTTACCGTAATGCCTTTACGCCCCTGACTACCTTGGAATTGTCACAGGCTTTTAGTATTTGTCGGGAGGACGCCAACATCCGTGTAGTGATTCTGACGGGTGCCATGAGTGAAGTTCCCGAAGGTAAACAACTGGAAGATGTAAAACACGCATTCTGTTCGGGTGGCGATATGCATGTGAAGGGACGTGGCGGTTATATCGATAAGGAGGGCGTACCACGTCTTTCGGTTCTTGATGTGCAGATGCAGATCCGCCGGTTGCCAAAGCCCGTGATTGCGATGGTAAACGGCTATGCCATAGGTGGGGGACATGTGCTTCATGTGATGTGTGACCTGACTATAGCTTCGGAGAATGCTATCTTTGGACAAACTGGTCCTAAGGTGGGTTCTTTTGATGCTGGTTTTGGTAGCAGCTATCTGGCACGTATGGTGGGACAGAAGAAGGCCCGTGAGATTTGGTTCCTCTGCAAGCAATACACGGCTGAAGAGGCAGAGCGCATGGGGATGGTTAATAAGGTGGTGCCTATCTCGGAACTGGAAGATACTTGTGTGGAGTGGGCTGAAATCATGATGGAGCGTTCGCCATTGGCTTTGCGAATGATTAAGGCCGGGCTCAATGCGGAATTAGACGGACAGGCTGGAATTCAGGAACTGGCTGGCGATGCCACCATGCTCTATTACACGATGGATGAGGCACAAGAGGGTGGTAAGGCTTTCCTGGAGAAGCGCAAACCCGATTTCGATAAATATCCGAAATTCCCATAATTTATCATGTAATTAATGAAAGTGTGAAGCATAAATCTTTTTTAATATTACTGTTGCTACTGTTAAGTATGCAAACTTTTGGACAATCTGACGATGTAGGTAATTACACCGGCGGATTCAGCGTTGGTACAGGACCTGAAGTGATGCCCAAAGGAAAATGGATGCTTGAGACGGGTGTAGGTTCGGAGTTTACGAAAGAGATGGACATCAAAAAAGATATTTGGTCGTTAAACACATCTTTGATTCGTTATGGTCTTACAAAGACGACGGAGGTTTTTACGCAGGTTGAATTAGTGTCGTACAAGGCGGCTGGCGAGACAACTACTGGTTTCGGACCTGTAATGGTGGGAACTTTGGTAAGAGTTTGTGAAGAGCAGGGCATCGTGCCGTTAACATCACTCACCGCCCGCGTTATTTTGCCAGTTGGCTTAAAGGTGAAACGTCCCGATGACATCGCGCCTGCTTTCCATGCACTATTTGCTCACACGTTGTCGTCTCATTGGGGCCTGTCTTATGATTTAGGTTTGGATTGGGATGGCATTTCTGCAAAGCCGTTAACTTTTACTGCTGCTTCTCTCACTTATAACTTTTCCCCAAGTGTAGGTGTAACACTAGAAAACTATAATAACTTCCGTAAGCATCAGTCTCCTGATTTCAATATGGATCTGGGCTGTAAATGGATCATAAGCCGTAAGGTTATGTTCAGTGCCATGGGACAGATGGGGCTAAGTTCTATTGGTGATAAATGGGGCTTTATTGCTGGTATCAGTTGGTTGATTAATTGAGTTGGGAATAAGGGGTTAGGAGTAATGAAAATAGATATTGAGGAACGGGTTTTCCACTTCAAACAGCCAGCAGGTACTTCACGGGGCGTTTATACCGAACGGCGGTCGTGGTTAGTATATGTTAATAGAAAAGAGAGGGAAAACTACGGGGAGGCGAGTTCCACTGTGGATGGAGAGGAGAGCGGAGAGCGAATTGTTTTCGAAGGAGTAGGGGAGTGTGCGCCATTGCCGGACCTGTCTTGTGATGCATCGCCTGATTATGGAAGAACACTTCGCACTTTCTGTGACATGGTGGAGCAGACAGGAGAGGTTCCCTATGAACTGATGCGCCCTTATCCTTCCATGCTTTTTGGCTTGGAAACGGCACTTGAAACTAGGCACTTGAAATCTGAAACTCCTTTTGCCCGTGGCGAAGAGGGCATTCCCATCAATGGACTGATTTGGATGGGGTCTTTCGAAGAGATGTCCCAACGTATTCAGGACAAGCTCCAGCAAGGTTTCCATTGTGTGAAACTGAAGATTGGAGCCATCGACTGGAATCGTGAAATTGAATTGATTCGTTTTATCCGCAGTCATTTTTCAAAAGAACAGATAGAATTGCGTGTGGATGCCAACGGTGGTTTTACCCCAGAGAATGCTATGGAAAGGCTGGAGCAACTGGCTCAATATGATATTCATAGCATAGAACAACCTATCCGGCAACACCAATGGACGGAAATGGCCCGACTTTGTAAAGAGACGCCTCTACCCATTGCTCTCGATGAGGAATTGATAGGAGTCAATCTGCTTTCCATGAAAGCTTCGTTACTTGACACTATTTGCCCACAGTACATCATTTTGAAGCCATCGCTTCATGGAGGTATACAAGGGTGTAGGGAATGGATAGCGCTTGCTAAGGAACGGGGTATCGGTTCATGGATTACTTCTGCTTTGGAAAGTAATATCGGACTGAGTGCCATCGCTCATTTCTGTGCTGAAATTTATGGTCCACATATCACTATGCCCCAAGGACTGGGAACGGGTATGCTCTTTACTGACAATATTCCGATGCCCTTGGAAATTAGGGGTGAAAGGCTTTGGGTGAGGAAAGTGAAGAGTTAAGAGTGAAGAATTAAGTTGGGCGTATGACTTTAGAAGAGTTCTTGGAGGAGTGGAATAATGATTCCGAACAGGTGATGGTGCATACAAGCGGCTCTACGGGCAAACCGAAACCGATGTGGGTGGAAAAACGTCGTATGGAGGCTTCAGCCCGCATTACTTGTGACTTTCTGGGACTGAAAGAAGGTGACACAGCCTTGCTTTGCATGTCGCTGGATTATATTGCTGGAAAGATGATGGTCGTACGTTCTCTGGTCAGGAAACTGAAACTGATTGTGGTGGAACCAACGGGACATCCTCTGGCCCATCCAAAGACCCCCCTCCAACTCCCCCGAGGGGGAGAGTTCTGCTCAGGGGCTTGCCCTCCCCCTCGGGGGAGTTGGAGGGGGGGCTTTGCCGCCATGGTTCCCATGCAGGTCTATAATTCCCTGCAAGTTCCACAGGAACGTGAACGTTTGAAGCAAATCAAACATCTGATCATTGGTGGTGGTGCTATTGATGAGGCTATGGCTTCGGAACTGAAGGACTTTCCAAATTATGTTTGGAGTACCTACGGGATGACGGAAACCCTTTCGCACATCGCTTTGAGACGTTTAAATGGGCCAGAGACCAGCGAATGGTATAAGCCTTTCCCCAGCGTGGAAATCTCACAGAATGATGATGGTTGTCTGGTTATTGATGCACCGCAGGTTTGCAGCGAACGCTTGGTGACCAACGATATCGTGGAAATCAGCGAAGCGGGATTCCGTATCATTGGCCGTAAGGACAATGTGATTTGTTCTGGTGGCATCAAGATTCAGGCAGAGGAAGTGGAGCGCATCCTGAAACCCTATGTTCGCGTGCCTTTCCTGATTACCAAGCGTAAGGACCAGAAGTTCGGCGAAATCGTGGTGATGATGGTGGAGGATAGAGGAAAGGCAACGGGTAGGCGAGCAGAGCTCGGGAATGAGAGGAAAGAGGAGAGAGAAGAGAGGGAATCCCTGAAAACTCGCTTGCAAAGCCTGTGTCGTGAACATCTGCCCAAATACTGGCAGCCTCGCGACTTTGTTTTTGTAGAAAAACTACCCATGACTGAAACCGGAAAGCCCGCACGAAAGCAAGCGGAGGAATTAGTCACACAGAATTATTCCTAAAAAACACTGACACCACCGCACACCCCCGATAAACAAAGGGCTGAAGCGTGACATAAGGTGTGTCACCACTGACACAACACTGACACATTTTTGGGGGGGTAGGGGTTGGAGGGGGAGATAAAATCTCTAGAGATTTTGCTGCAAAAATGGCACTTTTGCCATGGTAAAAATGAAAGAATTGCGATAAAATCTCTAGAGATTTTCACACCCCATCGTAATCTCTTCCTTAATAATAAAACGCTGTGACTCTGTGTAGATATAAAAGGTTAAAGGGTTAATCGTAGCTTCGCTACTGGTTAAAGGAAGCCTCACCCCAGCCCTCCCCTGAAGGGAAGGGAGTGACGATGACTATGACTATGACTTTTAACGGAACACACCCCCTGCGTCAATGCCCTTATTTTTGTGGGTTTTGTGTTCGAAATAAAACTTTGTGTCTTCGTGTTCCGTTAATATCCCCTTCCCTTCAGGGAGGGGCTAGGGGTAGGCTTCCTTTAAACAGTCCGAAGGACGCTTAACCAGCTGCGAAGCAGCGCTTAACCCCTTATAAGGTCATCGTCATCGTCATAGTCATCGTCATAGTCATCGTCATTGTCATAGTCATCGTCATCGTCATAAAGTGTGTCAGTGTTGTGTCAGTGGTGTCAGTCCGACTGTCACGCTTCAGCCCTTTGTTTATCGGGGGTGTGCGGTGGTGTCAGTCTTAAACGCGAGATTTTATAGTTTAGTTATTCCGAAATCCGCCTTTAGGTATCTCTGGCTTCAAGTGTTACCCATTAATTCCTTTTGCACGGAAAGAGCTTGGGCTCACACCCTTCTGCGAACGGAAAGCTTTGCTGAAATAGTTCTGATCGGCAAAGCCGCAGGTCAGAGCTATCTCGCTGATTGACATTTCGGTCTCACACAGCAACTGACAAGCCCGCTGGATACGGCTCTGTCGGAGGAAATCAGCAGGCGTCACACCCAGGAGAGATTTCATCTTACGGTTCAGATTTGTCTTACTGGTTGCTGTGGCATCCGCCATGTCCTGGATATTGACCTCCGAATCGGAGAGATGCTTCTCCATGAAATCCATCACTCGACGCATAAAGGCCTCATCGGCCTCGCTTAACGAAGGAACGAGAGGACGTGGGGACGTGGGAGAGAGATTACCTTTTGAGGAGTCTTCTGGGGTCGAAACATTTCTCGTTCCCTCGCTCCCTCGTTCTCCTGTTTTCTCATAGATCGTTCTCTCATTCTCTCGTTCTTCCATCAGCCGCAAATATGCCTCAAGTGTATCATGCTGCTTGCGCTTAATGGCCTTTATATATAAAAAGGTACGCACAATAGCATAAACAACGCCCGCGATTAGTAGAATCCAAAGCAACTTTGCCCAAGGAGTCTCCCAGAAAGTAGGTTTCACGATGATGGTCAGCGTCCGGATATTATCCATCCATTCGCCATTGCTGTTGGTTGAACGTATCTGCAAATGGTAGGTGCCGGGCTCCATATCGAGGAAAGTGGCAGAATGATTTCGACCGATAAAATTCCATTGGTTCTCATCGCCTTCCAAACGGAAAGCATACTGAATATTCGAGGCATCCACATAGTCAAGGGCAGCAAAATTGACCGTGAGATTGCGTTCATGGGGTCTTAGAATGAGCGTGTCAAGATCATTCACAGCCAACGAATCATGACCATTCTGTACCATAATACTCGTCAGGGCAATACGAGGTACCATGACTGGACGCTCCATTTTATCGAGTGAAGTCATAATAACTCCGTCCTGCATACCTATCAGCCAACGGCCATCCTGCAACTGCAACGGATGGGCTTCCGTGAAACGCAATTCCCGTTCCCAATAGTTGGCATCATAGTTTGCTGCCACACCCGTAGTGGGATCAAGACGTATCAGCGAATGACTGCTCACCACCCAGATGGCATCCCCATAAGAAACCAGCGAGATAGCCACATCGGAAGGCAATCCGTGAGACTCATCAAAATGGCGGAACTGGAGCTGGTCATCTAGCAGATTACTATTCAGAATCTGATTTACGCCGCCGCTCTCAGTAGCCACGAACACCTTACCCTGCCGGTCCTCCACCACATCCATCACCGCCACATTGCTCAGGCTCGAAGCACGATTGGCTTCACCTACATGACGATGAAAACTCATCCGGTTAATTGGCTCACGACTATCGGAAACTACCAATCCGCCCGTACTAGCCATCAACATCACACCTTGACGTGTAATGAGAATACGCCTTAGCGACATACACTCTTCAGGAAAATTCTTCAGCCGTGAAAAACGGGGATCATCATCCATTGGCTGTTCCACGCAACAAAGCCCGCCTTTCATCGTAGCTATCCATAACCTCCCTTGCGCATCCTGCTGCAAGTCGTAGATATTATCAGCTGCCAACGACCAAGCATTCTGCTGGTCATAAAGGAAATGCTTCAAAGTGAATCCTCCTTCACCTTGCTCCCGCAAACGGAAAAGACCCTCGGGTTTTGTGCCCAGCCAAATCTGGTGATTACGGTCTTCAAGCATACAATATACACGCGCACCAAAAGAGACATAACCCGGTTGGACTTTTCCTGACGGAGAAAGATAGCCCTGCAATTTCATCTGTGAAGAATAGATTCTCACCGTGGCATCTTCACGGCAGGCCACCCATATCCTTCCTTTGGAGTCACGCATAAAAGCACGCCCAGGTGAAGCTGGCTGCAGCGCCAACTGCTCGTAGGGATAACGGCTGAAAGAAAGCTTGGAAACACCATCATTACCACGCAGCCACACATTGCCTTGTGTATCTACCAAAGAGAACATCAGATTTCCGTCAGGGATACGCTCGGGATATCGGGTCATCGCCGCCTTTACATCACGTGTATAATAGATGTCACCATCTGGTGTGATCATCCAAATCACGCCAAAGCGGTCTGTACCAGAAAAAACGAAACTCTCCTCAGAGAAGCCCACAAACTGCCGGTATTGCTTATTGCCCAAAAGCCTGTATTTCTTACGGGGCATCTGACTTACCAGTTGGGCCGTTTCAACGGGATTTCCGTCTTCTACGACCAGAAAAGAGCCGCCTTCACATTCAAAGACGGTGGTTCCATCCTGTGCAGTACGCATTCTTATAATCTTCAGCGTAGTTTTCAGTCGCTGTTCAATAGGTGTCAGAAAATCAGTGAAACAATAGGTCTTCACATTGAAGAGATAGCAACGTTGGTCAATACGACACCAGAGATTGCCCTTCGCATTCTTCACAATTCCATTGATACGGTCGGAATAAATGCCAATACCGTCACCCACATGCGGCTTCACCACATTGAAATGGTATCCATCAAAGCGGTTCAGTCCATTCCATGTGGCCATCCAAATCATCCCCTGCCCGTCCTGAGCCACCTGCTTCACGCTCTGCTGCGAAAGCCCGGAGAACTCATCGTAGTGAGTTATCTGGCAGATGGGCTGTGCTCCGCACCAGAATGGAAGGAGCAGTAAAAGAGCAGTAATGACAGACCTGAAATTCATAAGTATTTTTTTCAACGCACAAAATTAGCAAAAAAAAAAGAGGCTGCCTCCCGGCAGCCTCTTCTGTTAACCTAAAAAACCTAATATAATACTTTTTTAACTAAAACATTTCCTTTTGAATCGCGATACTTCACGATATTGAGTCCGCGGCTTGGTGTGGTAAGTTGCGTACCATCAGCAGCATAAACGCCTTCCAGGGTGAGTTCACCTGTGGCTTCTGCCTGCAGGATTCCTGTAGCATCATTAGCCTTTCCAAGTTTACTCAAACCACCAAACTCATTGACGGCCTGTACGGTGATAACCTTTTCTGCCTCTGAAGCCTTGGCAGATGCCGGCAGACTATAGGAAGTCTCTGTAGTAATGGCAAGCACTTCGTCGCCTTGTGTCACCACATAGCAGATAGCGTAGGGTACTGCATCCCATGTTACCTGTGTGCCTTCCTGCTTCACCACGGGAGTATTGCAAGCTTCACACATCAAGTTAGGTTGCCAGTTATCGTCACCACCCATCACGTTCTCAATCGTATATGCAGCAGCCTCTTCAGCGGTAAGTGTGTTCTTCACATTGAACACTTCGGTCTTTGTTCCATCAGCATTCGTATAATAGTAATAGGACTCACGCTGAGAGAGGTCAACGGGATTACCGTCTTTATCCACTGTGTTATATTCTGCCCAAAGCACTGGCAGTCCACCCATGGTGTTGTGCCATCCTTTTGCAGGAATTGTGATATAGGTCTTCAAGTTAATGTACACGGTCTTCGGACTATTGTGCCAGGGACGTCCAAGCCAGACATCAGTAACGTTCACACCAGGATGAGCGCGCAGGATATTATTTTGGAACACATAGCCCCATTTCACATCAGCGGCATGGCTTGGAGCGACGATATATCCACCAGAAGGACGGTTGATTTCGAGTGTATCACCGTCAAGATAGACATTACCCGAATTGTAGATGAAGTCCACAGCACCCTCAATGAGAGAGTTCTTGATGTAGTGGCGGTTGTTGCTGGTGGAAGTGGTAATCCATGTGTCCTGATAAGAGAGCAGGGCCACATTGTTGAAGGCGATACGGTCACCCATCGTGTTCAGAGCAAGCGCCTGCGGACCACTTTGCTGCTCATGGCCATGGGAGTTCTCAAGCGTGATGTTCTCAAAGAAACAATCGTTCGATTTCACGGTTACCGTAGCTCCGAGATCAGTTCCCACGTTCTTCGGTGTATCACCGCCACTCAACAAGTCATTGAAGATAACCGTCTTGTCACGGTTTTGACCAATAATATGCATATGAGGTTTGTTTGCGGGTATGTTCACATGCTCATTATACAGTCCGTTCTTCACGAAGATGAGCCAAGGTGTTACATGCTGAGTAGGTGCAGCATTGATAGCATCTTGCAAAGTTGTATAGTCGCCCGTACCATCCTTTGCCACAATGGCATCATAGGTTTTAGCATCTGGCTGCTGACGCTCCATCGTCGTAAAGGTGATTTCAACTGCAGCCACTGGATTTCCGCTACGGCTGACAAGCACGCCTTCAGGCATCAAGAATGTATATTGTGTGGCATAGTTTAATCCCATATACTTAAAGACAGCAGACTTTCCACTGATGATGGGGGCGATTTCGACACCGTTGAGCGTAGCTTTACCTGTACCAGCTAACACCTTGTTGTCGAAAGTAAGGATAACGGAACCACTGGCACTTGCTCCCGTACCGTTCTGAGCGGGATTACTGCTAACGAGTGTTGCATTTTGGCTGCTTGCTCCAGCAGCATCAGCGGTAACAAAGATATTGCCAATGCAGAGACCGTCGTAGTCTGTATCTGCCCCAACAAGACCTGAACTTTCCACACCTTTCCAGCGTATATAAACACGGTCTTGCTCATCAGCATCGCCAGGCAGCGCGAACTCACCATCCGTCCATCCAGACTTCAGTTCCAGATCTCCGGCAAACTCTCCGAACTTGGTGTAGTTAGTTCCATCGATAGAATACTCCACATCAAAATTCTTATAGGTATTATAACTCACTCCCATACCGTTGGAGAGGACAAGGTTCTTGTATCCTTTTGACGAGAAAGAAATCTCGAAGTAATAGCCATCCGTGCGATTTTTCCAGATGCGGGCACCGGGGCGTCCATTTTCGAAACCGTTCTCAATGCCTCGACGTAACCAAGAGTTCGTAGAACCAGCGGCATTGCGCAGGCTCAGCATACCCGCATTCTCAGTATCGGCTTTATAGTCGGCAGGACGGTCAGACGCAGGATAGTCGTAGTAGAGGTCCCATCCTACGATATAGTCTACAGCTGAGAAATTGGCAGTAAGGTTCTGCTCAGCATCCATTTTGATGGTGCGCTCAAATTCTGTAGAATTGTTCTCCCATCCAGTAAAAGTCAAAATCTTGTTGTTTACAGCAGTCAGGTTCACCACCGTACCTTCTTCATACATGCGCTTGCCATCAATCATGGTTCCTTCAGGCATTATCTGCACAAGGTTAGGCTGTGCACCGTTGGTAAGCGTCAGGTTCAAAGCATAAGTGGTAGCCTTGGTGAAGGTGGCAGTCAGATCTGTGTCATCACTGATAGTGAAAGAATAAGGATTAGCTGTCGATACTGTGTTGCCCTGAGCATCTGTCCATGCAGCAAAGTGGTAGCCGAAGTTCTCTGCAACTTCCAGTGTCACCTCATCACCTTCGTCAAATACGTCACCGTTCGGCGTAATGGTCAGTTTGCCGGCAGCGTCTTCTGCTAATTTCACAGTTAATTTGCACTGTTTCACATCCTGAGTGGTGCCATTAACGACTCCCTCGATAACCACATCGCAAAGACCGACCTGACGTGAAGGCTGGTTTCCGCTAAGTTGATAGATATTAATGCGCAAGCCGCAGACACCGCTGGTAGGGGGAATATTACTAATCGTTTCGTCAACAACAGTAACATGAACATCACCCTGATTGTTGCGCTCAGGCTTGATCTCATTCTTGATAGAAGTCTCTTTGCCATTGTCAAGCCAGGCCACGGCAGTCATTCCCTCGCCTGTACCATAACGTGTGGTCTTGTAGGCAATCCGAGTCGGTGTGAAAGTCAGGCCATTCTTCATCACAAAGACGAAATCCACGGCGTTTTGTGCAAGCGGTTCGCTATCCTTGGTTTCTACTGCATTGAAGGTTGTCTGTGTCAATCCTTCTACACTCTGTGTTCCGACAAGTTTCAGATTGCTGCCCACCGTAAAGTAACTTGACTTGAACCAGTTCTCAGACCCTTCGCTGAAGGTTGCAATTTGGCTTGCATTTCCGGCAGTAAAAGGAAAAGTGACTGTTGCAGCCTGATTATCAACGGTCTCTCCTTCAAACTTCTTCTTAGCCGTAAAGACGATGTTATTCACGTTGGCCGTAGTGCCGTTGCCACCCACACTTTTGAATGTGATGACCATCGTGTAATGACCAACAGGCATTGCTCCAGTGCGAAAATCATAACTAACTGACGATGCGTCCCAATTGCCATTGAGTTGCAACTCAACATCATGGTTACAAACCTCAGTGCCATCAGCATCATTCTTGATGTTAAAGTTCAGCGACACACTTGAGGCAGAGTTAGCTGTACCTGCCGTGAATGATACAGTATAATACTGTGCATCTACAAGGTTGTTCAGTGTGTAAGTAGCATAGTCACCATTCATCATATAGTCGATGTGGTGGTCATCTTTGAAGTTGGCGCGACTACCAGTCAGTACACCGTTCTCCATAGTGAAGGAGTTCTCCGCATTGGTCGGAATGTTGTTGTCCTCAGCTGCTACCACCAAAGGTTGCAAAGCGAAGAGTACAAGCAACAAATGCATAAAATAGGATTTTCTGTTTTGCATAATGTTCATATTATTGATTTTTAATAGATTACTTTCTTTACACTTCCGTCTGCCATGTGCATGATATTCAGTCCAGCCTTAGGAGAAGATAGAAGCATCCCGTCAAGACTGTAATATTGAACATCGGAGCTCTTATTACCGGAGCCCGACACTTCCTTTATGCCCGTAGCACCAGCATCCACAGCCATTCCATGAATAGTCAAGTCAGAGAGACAAATAGTCTTGCCCGATGCTGCACCATTATACCAAGGATATACCCGAACAAGCAATTCCTGACCTTCCTGCAGGGAAATGACAGGGGTGGTTTTGACATACTGCATGTTATTAGCAGGCATCTTTTTCATTTCAAAAATGGTGGTACGCGTCTCGAAATTATCTGTGGAGAAATAGATGTGCGAGCACATGCCATTACCACCGCAACCGCAGACGAAGAGGCTGATTTCGTCAATCTTTAGTTCAGTACCTAAAGCAGGTTTGATGCCCCACTGGATGTATCGTGTAGGGTTGTCATCAATTTCTTCAGCAGGCCATGTGTCACCCGTCAGTAAGTTGCGCTGGGTTTTGCGACTAGCTTCAAAGCCTGTCCATTCGGGCCATGTGGTATTGGCATTCGGATTGGCGTAACGCTGCACATACATGCCTTCCCATGATTCTGCAATGACAGTAGCTGGTCCTGTCAGTTCGTAGGTGTCGTCCTTTTCCAGTCTCCAATATGCCTTCACCTCCGTTCCGCCATCCAATGTGATAGCAGTCGCCGTAACTGGCACATCTATAGTCTTATCACCCTGTTTCACGGTGATGGTTCCATTCATATCCCCACTCTTTTCAAGCAATGCCTGTGCATGAACGGTCTTCACAAGCGTTGAGGCATTATAGTCAATGGAAAGCGAGGAGCTCCATGTCTGCTTGTCAAGTGAAATTTGAATTCCATCAGTAGCCGTAACGGTAACCGTTCCACTTTCCGGATTCAGTCCAAAACCGCTTATGGTAAACTCCTTTGTCAGCACCTGTCCTTTGTAGGCTTCACCCATGGACAAAGATGCGGGCGACACACTTATATCTACAGGCAATGTAATGACATCGGCAAGAATACCCTGCTCCTTCATCAGACGGGCACACTCGCGTGCAACAAGCAAAGCGCCTGTGGCATTGAAGTGGGTAGATCCAGTGCCATCAAAAAGATAGTCTAGACATTTCGTAGGTCCATAACTCTCATAGAGTTCCTTCGTGGCAGTGGTCAGGTCGATAAAGTTAATACCTTTTTCGATAGCCACCTGCTGCGAATGATAGGCGTAGTCCATCAAATGGTCGTTAGCGGGTACGCTCTTACCCTCAACCGGTCCGTTCGCCGTTAGTTCCGAATAAGAATCACCCAGGTCATGACGTCCATTACGGCGAATGGTATTACCCGTAAAGTAAGCGCGACATACAGGCGAACAAATTATTGGTATAGCACCCATAGCCTTTACCTCATCGACAATCTTGCTAAGGTTCTGTTTATAAGTAGTCGAAGGAATGGAACCGCGCAGGTCTACAGCACTAGCCTTAGCTTGATCGCCAATGCTCAAGTAATAGTCACGCAGTTGGTAACCATCCATTCCACCATTTTTCTCATCGTTATGGGCAAAGGTGATAATCACATAGTCACCAGCCTCCACATTCTTTTTGGCTGTAGCCCAGAGTTCGCTATAGCCACCATAACTATCGCGTCCACCCTTAGCATAGTTGATACTCTCCCACCCATTTGTGAGAAAATCTCCGAAATACATACCCCAGCCGCGTGTTACGGTAGCTTCGGGATTGTAAGGTGCCATGGTAGAATCGCCCAATGTGTGTACCTTCTTACTGTTCATAGGCAGGGCCATCATTGTCATGACCATTACTGCCGAAAAGAATTTGAATAATCGCATGATTTGTTTTTAGCTATTGATTTCTGAGTGCAAAATTACAACTTATAACAAAAAACAATAGGTAAATAATAACCAACAATTAGTAAAAAAGTGCCAAACCTGTAATGTGCTGGCACTTTTGAGTATGATTATACCAATCTGGTTCTACTTTACCATGAACTTCTTCCCCCCACGGACAAAGATACCATGAGAAACGTTCTTCACGCGTTGTCCCTGCAAGTTGTAGATTATCTCATTATCAACATTTCTCATTTTCTCAATTTCAACAATTCCCGTAGAAGGATCGTTGCCTTGGAATGAGTCAATAAAGTCAGGTAGGTAATAGCCTAAATGTGGGGGTTGGTTGTAAGCCACATTTTGCCATGCCACACCCATACGGTATACATGGTCGTGCATCAGGGTGGGTACACGGTAATCGGTAAGAGTTATGGATGAATATATGCACAACGCATCGTTGGTAGATTTCCTAAGGACAAGCTCTTCACGCCAGTCGCCAAAGATATCGGCCGACAAACAGGGGGTGGATTTGGTACTGTTGTTTGACAGACCAGTGATGGTGGACTCACCAACTCCCAACAAAGTAGCATCTGAAGAACTGTTGTATTTATAGATGGAGATACCATCCAGCAATTCATCCAGCACATCGCCATCCCAATAGATACGGAAATTCATTGAGGGTGACTTTGAACCAGCCAAATTTCCTGAAACAGCATTGAAAGGATTCTGATTCCTGCTGCCACTGTCGAAACCTCCGTATGACGACCAAAACTCATAACCACGTGAAGCCTCTAAAATATCAGCAGCACAGCCACGTCCGTTATCCTGTCCGCTTTGTCCACCTTTCCATAGAATCTCGCCTGTAGCCGCATCGTGGATATCCCATGCATAAGTTCCCTTTTCCTCATGGACTTCAAAGAGTTCCAATCCCGGACGATCGGGATTCAAATCAGCCAAATGAATAGCGTCACCGTGACCGAAGCCTGTGGCATAAAGCAAAGAGCCATCATCATCAACAGTAGCAGAACCCCAGATAATCTCATCCTTCCCATCACTGTCAACATCGGCAACAGACAGGTTATGATTTCCATTGCCAAACATGGTGTTACTCCCGCTGCCACTAGTGGCCTTTGGGGCTGTCACCTTTGCAGACTCCTTCATATTGGCATCAACCACCGACCATTGGGTGTTGGAATCAGAGCGGTGCAGCCAGCGATGCTTCAACTGCGTACCATCAAAATCCACAGCCCAGATATAAGCATAAGTATAGTATCCTCGACAGAAGATGCCACTGGGATTGGCATTAGGACCACCCAGATAGGCTACGGCAGCCAGATAGCGGTCTCCTCGGTTATAGCCGTGATTGTCCGTCTTACCTACCGCCCAGTTGAACGTACCAGCAGCCTCACTCAGCTCAGCTTTCGTATTACGGTTGGGATAATAGGCTATGGTATGTACAGCCTTTCCTGTCACTCCATTAAATACGGTTAGATACTCATGTCCGCCATCCATACGTCCTGACGATGTAATCCATGACTTGGTGTTGTTGGCCGCCTTGATAGTTGTATTTGTAGTGGCTTGGTTCACATAGGTGCCTTCGCTGTCCATAGAGCCAGGAGCCGTCTTGCACATCAGCTCGGCTTTTCCATCACCGTCGAAATCATATACCATAAACTGGGTATAATGGGCACCAGCACGTATGTTCTGACCTAAATCAATGCGCCATAGTTTTGTGCCGTCCAACTTGTAACAGTCTATGAATACTTTGCCCGTTACACCATCCTGGCTATTATCTTTTGAGTTTGAAGGATCCCATTTTACGAAGATCTCATATTGTCCGTCTCCATCGACATCGCCTACAGAGCAGTCGTTAGGAGAATAAGAGAAGTCACTGCCCCCTGCGGGCTTATCCAGATTCAGCTCCAGATAAAAAGTCTTCCATGGCGTCACCTCGGCAGAAGTCTCTACGACCTCACCGTTCTGATAGGTCACCACCTGAAACTTATCAGTGGGCGAAGCTGTAATATTGTTCACACAGGTTGCCTGAGTGATATTGTCCTTCAACACCGTCCCATTTTTCAACAAAGCAAATGTGGTATTATTGTCTTCCGTGCCCAACAGCCGCCAACTGGCAAAATATTTTACACCTCTACCAGCAGGATATCTGACGACCACTAATCCACGGTCCAGTTTTTCCATCTGACTCTGAGGTGTATCTCTTGGCGACTGGGCAAACAGCGTCGTGCTCCCTGAGAGAAGCACGACGAGGAATATGATTCTATTGAGAATGCTCATATTCTGCTTATTTTACAATGATTTTCTTTCCGTTTTTAATGTAGATACCGGCCTTCAGAGGCTCGCTAACCAAGAAACCGTCAAGGGTATAAATCTTGTCATTTGTTCCGTTCATCTGCACGTTACGGATACCGGTCGGTGTATTTGTGATACGCAACTTACCGTCTTTCTTTAACAAGTCGGAAGTGTCCCAATAGAGTCCTGAAGGGAGAGCTGGCAGATTAACTGTCGCTGACGAACCGCTGAAACCACCGGCAGTCCAAAGCAGGAACTCATCACCATTCTTAAATCCCGTTCCCTGGATGGTCACATTGATGGTTTCCACCTCAAGCCATCCATCCAGCAGCACATAACTATTGGTAATACCACCACGACCTTTGGTAATCTTTGCATCCAGAATCTTGGTAGTAGTACGGCCAGTACCATGTATGGTCACATTGCCTGTCAAGGTTCCAAAAGAGATATTCTTGTTATTATTCTCAAATTCGCCAGTTACAGTAGCCTTGGGCATGCCATAATTGTTGTTCCATTCCAAAGAAGGTTCATAAGATCCTGTCTTACGTTTCTTAAAGGTTACGGTACCTTCAAACTGGCTCCAGTCACCCTGCATATTGCTACGCACGTTGGTCACAGTAATTGCCAGTTCGCCTTTACCAAGCAGTTTTCCTGTGTAGTTGCAACGGCCGTCCAACACCCAGTTGCCCTTCTTGCCTTCTGGCACGACAATATTGGTTCTGTTGGTTGAGTAGCTATAGATGTTGTCAGGATCCTTCACGGTACCTCCTGCAAGAACAATAGTATCAGGATATTGGTGCAGGTCACTGATCTCATTACCTTGTACGGTGCCTTGAGTGATAACGAGTACGCCATATTTTGCTGAGCCGCCAAATGCCAAGGTTCCATTACCGACCTTCTCCAAACGGACGCCCTTGTTAGAAGATACGGTGCTATTGGTCGTCAGTGTCTTATTCGAGGCTACGTTAATGGTAGCGCCACCATTCCCAATGGCAATATTCTGAGAGGTCACTATAGTCTCTGCGATATCCAGTGTTCCACCATTTCGCAGTGTAATCAGGTTGCCAACACCGCCCAACGCACCAAATTCGGCACCGTCTGCATTGGCCAACGCCGAAACAGACATAGTACCACCCTCAATGACGGCGCCACCAGTCAGTTTGTTGGTGTTAGAGATAGTGACTTTACCGGCACCCTTCTTGGTAAGCGAAGCATTACCGATGATACTTCCTGTTCCTGACAGGGTGTAGTTCTTCTCACTATTAT
>Ga0310695_10005883_pt1 | contig 20886 bp, 19 predicted proteins | sample RumenRJG_04DNA_FD_203882 | JGI IMG/M metagenome (GOLD analysis project Ga0310695, IMG submission 203882) | Bovine rumen microbial communities from Lethbridge, Alberta, Canada - RJG_04 (v2) (version 2) | ecosystem: Host-associated > Mammals > Digestive system > Stomach > Rumen | place: Canada...
CGTCGGCATACCGGCTATGGCCAGCCTCGACCCAGGGTGCCACAGCCGCCTCGTCATCGGCGATGACGCGATAGCGCAGCCCGCCGCTGACCCACTCTTGAGCCCCAGCCGCCAGTGCCATCAGGCACATGAGCGAGAGCGTGATGTGATGCTTTGTTGTCATTGCTGTTTTTTTATTCTAGATGCTCTAGATGTTCTAGAATTTCTAGATTGTCTAGATATTATTCTCGATAATAGACTCGCTTGACGCGACGCGACACGCTCGTGAGCACCTCATAACTGATGGTGCCACGCACGCGGGCCAACTCGTCGACCGAGATGTGCCGCCCGAAGACCTCGACATGGTCGCCCACCTTGACATCAGCGTCGGTGACATCAATCATCACGGCATCCATGCAGACATTGCCCACCGTGGGACAACGCTTGCCGCCAGCCCACATCGAGATGGCACCGTTGCCGTAGTGGCGATCCAGCCCGTCGGCATAGCCAATGGGCACCGTGGCGATGCGCGAGTCGCGCGTCAGCACTCCCTTGCGGCCATAGCCGATGGTGGTGCCAGCGGGCCACTCCTTGATGCTGATGATGACCGACTGCAGTGTGGCCACGGGTTGCAGTGCATCCTCGCTGTGGTCGTCAAGGGTGCGCATGCCGTACAGGCCGATGCCGATGCGCACCATCTCCATCTGGTGCTCAGGGAATCGCACGATGCCTGCCGTGTTAAGGATGTGACGGGGCAGACCTGGATAATGTCGCCGCAGCAGTGCTGCACACTTGTCGAATGTGTCAAATTGCAGTTGTGTATACTCGTCCTCGCTGGGAACATCGGCAACGCTCAGGTGCGAGAACACCGATGCCGGCTGCACCACATCCTGGTCTTGCAACACCTCGATGAGTTCGGGCAGTTGGTCGAGTGTGAACCCCAACCGATGCATGCCTGTGTCCACCTTGATGTGTATGGGCAGCGGCGAGCCGGTCTGATAGCGGGCACCCTCCTTGATGAGCTGGCGGCACATGTCCAGGCTGTAGACCTCTGGCTCGAGACGCAGGGTGAAGAGCGACTTGTAGTTGATGACCATGGGGTTGAGCACGATGATGGGCATGGTGATGCCTGCCTTGCGCAGTTGCACGCCCTCGTCTTGCACGGCCACTGCCAGATAGTCGGCACCTCGGTCCTGCAGCGTCTTGGCCACCTCATAGGACCCCGTGCCATAGCCGCTGGCCTTGACCATGGCAATGGTGCGTGTGGTGGGTTTGACCTGCGACTTGAAGAACTTGAAGTTGTGCGCCAGCGCGTTGAGGTCAATTTCCTCGACGGTCTGGTGCTGCTTGGCCTCAAGCATATCCAATATTTGCCCGAACTCAAACTCCGCTCCACCCTTGACCAACACGGTCTCGTCATCAAAGTCGCCCTGTGCCATCTCGGCCAGGAACTGGGTGGTCGAGGCAAAGAAGCGCTTCTCGGGCAAGGTGTCGAACAGTTCTTGGTAACGGCACATTTCGGGCCCGATGCCGTAGAAGCGGTCTATCTGCTTGGCGCGCAGCAGGCTGCGCACGCGACTATAGAGCACCTCGGGCTCGACATTCTCGGGATTGAGGTCGCTCAAGATGACCGCTGTGCGGCGGTTGCCTGCACGGCGCATCATGAAGTTGATGGCTGGCGTCAGGGTGACGAAGTCGTTGGGATACTCGTCGGTGATGATGGTGCACTCGTTCACGCCCTCAATGACATTGATGCGTGTCCCCAGCGGGGTGAGGCGCATCATGCGCTCGGCGATGACATCAGGCTCAACATTCAGGTTGAGCAACACTGCCAGGCAGGTGATGGCGTTGTTCACGTCCATGGCATCGGTCATGGGCAGGGTGAGCAAGTGGTGCATGCCCTGGTAGGTATAGTCGATGGTCGTGCAGCGGTTCTCGATCGACACCACCTGAACATACAACTCCTTTGTGGGGTCGGTCTTCGACCATGCGATGATGTCGATGGGTGCCTCGTCGCTCTCGTCAAGCAGGGGTTTGATGGCGCGTCGCACGCCCTGGTCGTCGGCACGATAGACGATGCTCTGGCAGTTGTACAGAATCTTGGCCTTCTCGGCAGCCTTGCTGTCCATGTCGTTGCCAAAGTCATCCTCGGGCTCGGGTGCAATGTTGGTGACCACACCCATGGTCGGCCTGATCATGCTGTGCAAGCGGGCCATCTCGCCGGGACGGGAGATGCCGGCCTCGATGATGGCCAGGGTGGTGTCTTCGTCGATGTCCCACAACGACAGTGGCACGCCAATCTGCGAGTTGAAGCTGCGCGGCGAGCGCACAATGTGATAGTCGTCGAGCAGCAACTGGTAGAGCCACTCCTTGACGGTGGTCTTGCCACGCGTGCCCGTGATGCCGATGATGGGGATGTCAAACTGCATGCGGTGCTCGGTGGCGAGGTCTTGAAGGGCATCAAGCACATTGTCCACGAGCAGGATGTTGGCATGCTGGCGCACGCGGGTGTCGATGCCGTCCATGGTCTCGACTACAAAACTGCGCACACCGCGGTCATATAGTGGGTTGACATATCGCTGTCCCCCCTGATCTTGCGAGGTGGGCAGGGCGAAGAACAGGGTCTCGGCGGGCAATACCAGCGAGCGCGAGTCGGTGAGCAATTGGCTCACATCGGCTTCGGGAGCATGTAGTTGTGCGCCACGCACACCCATCATTTCGGTTATTTCTTCGATGCTGTATTTCATAATTTGCTACAACTTACGAGTTACAAGAGGTTCAAGCGTTCCAGGTAGGGGTATTCCTTGACCAGATTGCGCACCACGGTGCGCGTGTCGGCGTTGAATCGTTCCACCACCTCGCGGTTGCTGCTCATCGGGCGGTGTGCCAGACGCTTGCTCACACGCTCACACCGTGCAATCGCTTGTGCCGACCGATCGTCGAAGTAGGTGGCCTGGAACATCTGCCAGATATACTCGATGGCAACCTCGCTGGGATGCACCATGTCGGTGGCATAGAAGCGGTAGTCGCGCAGGTCGTCCATCACAATCTCATAGGCTGGAAAGTAGCACACCAACGGGTCGTGCAAGTGGGCCATGACTTGCTCGATGGCAACGCGCAGCGAGGCCTTGCTCAGCGAGTTCATCTCAAGTCCGTCGGCAATGTGCCGGATGGGACTCACGGTGAAGATGATGCGCAACGTGGGGTTGAACTGACGCAAACGGCGGCACATGTCGGTGAGGGCTTGAGTGATGTCGTTCACTCCCGCCAGATCACGCTCAAACTGTGTGGGCGGCACCTTGTGGCAGTTGCTCACCACCTGCCCCGTCGAGCGCAACCTGTAGATCATGGCCGTGCCCAGCGTCACGACGAGCACTTGGCTTGTCTTGAGGTGGTCGTGCCCGCGGGCGATGCGTTGGTTCATGCGTTGCAAGGTTGCCTCCTTGTCGGCCATCGAGTAGCGTGAATGGAAGGCATAGTGATTCCACACGCCGTTCTGCATGAACAGGTCGATACCCGCAACTGGCTGGTTGTCAATCAAGCGGTCGACACTGGCTGCAATGCTCAGGGGGTTGTAGATGGTGCCGAACGGGTTGATGTCGACCAGCATCATGGCGTTGCGCAGTTTGGCGCCGATGTTGTCGCTGAAGCACGACCCCATCATCACCAGGGCGTCACTGTGATGCAGCCAACCCTGGTTGTCGCCCATGCGTATGGTGGTTCTGAATTCCATTTCACATCAGTTTAAGACTGCAAAGATAGTATATTAAATTGAGAATTGAAGATTGAGGGTTGAGAATTATCGCTCAAATTGATAATTTTGTGTCAGAAAAAGGTCGATTTTGCTGCTTTCGAGGCATTGATGCACTATTTGGCAGGATTATGTTATCAATTGTGGCTCGAAGGTGATACTTTTGTCGCTAAAAAATAGTACTTTTGCATCATGAATTTAAGACCATACAAGTTTAAGCCGCTGCTCAAGACTGTGATTTGGGGTGGCGAGAAGATTGTTGCCTTCAAGGGCATAGACTCGGAACTTCACCAGGTGGGCGAGAGTTGGGAACTGTCGGGTGTCGAGGGCCATGAGTCGGTGGTTGACGGCGGTCCTGACGATGGGCTGACGTTGACCCAACTCATCGAGCGCCATGGGGCTGAATTGGTGGGTGAACGAGTGTACCGCAAGCATGGCAACAAGTTCCCGCTGCTGGTCAAGTTGATTGACGCGCAACGCGACCTCTCGGTGCAGGTGCATCCCGATGATGAGATGGCGCAGCGTGTGCATGGCTGTAGCGGCAAGACCGAGATGTGGTATGTCATCGACCATGAGCCGGGAGCGCAAATCATGGCGGGTTTCAGTCGCGACATCACGCCCGACGAATATGACCGTCGCGTGGCCGATGGCACCATCATGGATGTCGTCAGGCACTACTCCTCGCATCGCGGTCAGGTGTTCTTCTTGCCCGCTGGCCGCATTCATGCCATCGGTGGCGGAAATCTCATCGCCGAGATACAGCAGACGTGCGACATCACCTATCGCGTCTTCGACTACAACCGTGTCGACCAGGATGGCCATCAACGCCAACTGCACACTGCCCTGGCCCGCCAAGCCCTGACCTTCACGGCTAGCACAACTCAAAGCGAGTCCTCGACCGACGATGACATGCTCGTATCCTGTCCGCAGTTCGTTGTGTGTCGCCACTTGGTGGATGGAAACACAGACATGATTCTCCCTGACGCTTTCATGGTGATGATGTGCATTGCAGGCAATGCTCAAGTCATCGACAATTATGGTGAAGTGACAACCCTGCGATGTGGCGAGACCACACTCATTCCTGCTAGCCACACACATCTGTCCATCCACGGCAAAGCCACCTTGATTACGGCATACTGCTAAAAAATTTGGCTCCGACTGGGCCGAAACGCCTACTATTTTTAGTAGGTGTTTCGGCTTTTTTGTTTTGTATCCAGCTGTCTTTCATGTGTTTGTTTGCAAAAAGTGTTTCGCAGAAAAATTTGCACAGTATGGCCATATCCACTACTTTTGCACTATCAAATTTTTTTGGCCCGGGCCATGATGGCGCTGAGAAATTTAAGAAATAATTAATGTGATGTTTCATTTAATTCTTGAGTTATGTGTAAAAATCTAGGAAAACAAATATCAGGCCTTATATGTGTCGTGATGTTTGTTGTTTCTGCAAGTGCAGATGAAGTGGTCGTCGATAATCTCAAGTATACATTATCGGGAGGTTATGCGGCGCTTGTAGGGGGCTGTACAGCGTGTCCTGATGATTCGACATTGTTTGTTCCCGCTCATGTTCAATACAATGGATCGGACTATATTGTCAATGAGATGCTCTATTTTGGCAGTTATGAGGACGGGTCAACAAAACTAGCTCATGTCGTGCTACCCGAGACATTGGTTCGGATTGAAGAGGCATTTTATGGCTGTCCCAACATGAAAGAATTGATTGTGCCTGAAGGTGTTGCAAAACTCTATGAGACAACCAGAGACTACTTGCAGTTGCCCAGTACGTTAATGCCAAGTGAGTTCTACAGTTTTGATGCAAGAGGACACCAACAGGCAGTTCTTGGCTCTCAGAGCCAGGTGTTCTGGAATCTCCCATTCAACACATTGACCATGACGCAGATTGAGCGTAATACAGAGTCTTCTAGGCATCCCGAGTTGTTCTTGGTCATGACAACTGATCGCAGTGGCGAATGGAGTACATCCAAGTATCCTCTTGTCCGTGGCTTTGGCTTGTGGGGCAAGGATGTAGTGCCTTCATCAGAAGGTGTTGTTGTGGTGCCTGTTGAGTTCAATCGTGTGGATCCTGTCTGTGAACTGCAGTGCCGCATCGACTTGCCGGCAGGTGTACAGATACAGCCTAGTGACATCGTGCTAGAGCAGAGTAGAGTGGCCGACCATCAGTTAAGTTATGATGCTGGGGTGTTGACAATCAGTTCGCCCACAGGCTCTGCTCTGCAAGGTTTTAGTGGCAATTTGTTCACGCTGAACCTGCCTGAAGATACGAAGGGCTGCAATGTTGTGCTGCGTGACATCATCGTGAAGACTATCTATGAGACTTCTATCAACCAAGCTAATGACACGATTCAAGTGCTTGGCAATGAGGTTGACATAGCCGATGTGAACAAAGCCATTAATCTGATGCTTGGCAAGGGCAGGTTGGAAAGTCTGATGGCCAATAACACCCGTTTCGACATGGTCTATGTTGACGGTGGCACATTCATGATGGGTGTTGATGGTGAATATGAAGATTTTGAGAGCATCTATGATGATATCCTGTCGCCGCAACACGAGGTGACCGTTGGGGACTTTTACATCAGTAAGACCGAAGTAACCAATCAGTTGTGGGATGCAGTGATGGGAACTCAAGGTGATGTCAGTTACTCCTCTCATCCTGCAACCGGGAAGAGCTGGCATCAATGGCAGGAATTCATCCAGAAGTTGAATGCGCTTACTGGCTTTGAGTTCCGCATGCCCACCGAGGCAGAGTGGGACTTTGCTGCTCGCGGTGGCAACAAGACGCACGGTTACACTTACAGTGGAAGCAACAATGCTTCAGAGGTGGGGTGGTGCTACAATAACCCGCAGAATGAGGATCCTACACCCTTCCCTGTCGCAGGTAAGGCACCAAATGAACTTGGGTTGTACGACATGAGCGGCAACGTGTGGGAGTGGTGTTCCGACTGGCATGGAGCATATCCCGGCGAGTCGCAAGTAGACCCTCAGGGTCCAGCGAGTGGCTCTAAACGAGTGATTCGGGGTGGCTCGTTCATGAATGTGTCAGCAGAACGTACTAGCGTAAACAATCGTTCAGGGCTAGACCCCAATTCTGAGTCCTATTATGGATTTATGGGATATGGAGAGCCAGTCGGTATGCGCTTGGCTGCTTCGGTTCAGCCTGTTGACTACAGCCCGCAATATGACTATAACAGCGATGGCGTGATAGACATTGCCGATGTCAATGCGGTCATCAATATCATGTTGGGCAGGGGCGGTTATGACGTTCCCACAGGCAACACAGGGCATGATACTGCTCCATGCGAGTGAGACACACAGTCGACTCGGCATAGCACTTAACATCAACCCAGAGGGCGGCGATAGCGTCGCCTTCTTTTTTATCAGTTCAGCGGTTCGCCATGCTTCTCTGGTGGAAGATGGAGTTATACACTCTTAGAGTATTCTCCACAATGGTGGGCCAATCAAAGGCTGTGAGGTCGTATTCGACCGGTGCAAAGTCACATGCTAGCTGGCGGTCGATGGCGCGCTGCAAGTCGTGGGCATCGCCAGGCGTGCAGTAGCACTCATTGGGCAGCGGCACCTGGCGCGTAGCGTCGATGTCGCTGGCCACGATGGGCAGCCTATGGGCCATGGCCTCGAGCAACACCATGGGGAAGCCCTCGCTCAACGACGGCAAGGCCAGCAGGCGTGCATGACTATAGAGTTGATTGAGGTCATCGCCACTGGCATAGCCTGTGAAAACGAGTTTGTGCTTGATATCTAGTGCCATGAGCTGCTGCAGATAGTGGTCATCGTTGTCACACTCGCCGGCAATGACCACTTGCTCAATGCGACTCGACCGGGTGGCAGCCGTGACCAGGTGTTCCAGCCCCTTCTCGGGTGTAATGCGCCCCACAGCCAGCACATAGTGGCGAGGATGGATGCCATGTTTGTCCAGATAGTCGGTCGCGGTCGTGGGCTCGACGGGGTCAACGCCATTGGGCAGATAGACGCATTTACCGGGAAATTCATCAACAAACAGACTCATGCGCAAGCGGTTGACAAAGATGATGCGGTCGCAATAGCGCAGCGAGAGACGCTCGCTCAGACGCAACAACCAGCGTGCCAACTTGCCCCATTTCTTGTGCTCGTAGTTGACGCTGTGATAGGTCATGACGATGGGTATGCCGAGTATTCGCAGGGGCAGTGCTAACATGGCTGGTCCCATGTTGTGGACATGCACAATGTCGGGCCGATGAATCATGCAGTGCAGCGTCGCTCTGAGTGTGTGCCATGCCGCTTCCACTCCCTGAATGCGTGTGGTGCGCCAATCAATGAAGTCGATGTTCTCGTATGCGCCAGTAGACTGCTCGGTGAGAAAAGGCTTGCGACGATAGACGCGAAACCGATATTGCGTCATCAGCGGATAGAGGTGCTGGCAATGCGACTCGACACCGCCCTGCACACCAGGAAATCCGCGAGTGCCCAGCACTGCAACAGTTTTCGCTACATCCATCAGTCCCAAACGATTTCTTTACCGCGCCAGATGCGCCACTTGTTCTTGACAATCCACCAGATAGGCACCCAGGGGCGCCGCACCATGTCGTGACGCTCGGTGACAATAAAGGCGCAGTTTCGGTCACATTGACGTACATGCTCCATGGCCTGATGTGCAGCATCGCTGGCCATGATTTGCTCGATGGTTTGCTGCTTGATGTTGCCCATGACCCACTCCTGCTCGCTGCCGTTGCAGGGCGACACATTACCCCAGGGGTCGATAAAGAAGAAATCGCTACCGGCTCCACAGGCTGGCCGATAGCCCGCCTCATCGCCGCGCAGTCGACGATGAATCGAGCGGTTGAAGTAGGCACGGCCATAGTCCTTGAGGCGCGCTTTGAGCCGGCGGCGCTTGCTGGTGAGCAGCGCCTTGACAAAGCGGTCGTGCTCACGCAGCGCATCCTCGCTCACAACCTGGTTGTCATGCTTGTGAAAGTACCACGAGTTGTGCACTGCGCTGGTGCCCAACTCGACGTCCAGTGCCACACACAATTCGTAGAGCGAGACCAGGTCGGTATAGTTGTCGGGCGAGATGACCACCGAGAAGCCGATATTGCGGCAAGGGGTCTTCTTGAGTTCGAGCATGGTGCGCAAGGCGTGGTCAAACCCATCCTTGAGCCCGCGCTTCGAGTCGTTGATGTGTGGCAGCCCCTCAACGCTGACACGAATCAGGATTTTAGGGTACTTGCGGGCAAGAGCCACTATCTTGTCGGTATAGTAGCCGTTGGTGCTCAGTTCGAGCAGGGTTGACTTGGGATAGAGAATCTCAAATATCTTGTCAATGTCTTGGCGCAACATGGCCTCGCCGCCTGTGATGTTGATGCGCAGGCCATCGGGCAGGCGTTTGAGGTGTTCAGCATCAATCTCCTCACCGGGATGGGTGGGAGACTGCCAGATGTTGCACATGTTGCATCGCGCATTGCACCTGAATGTGGTGATAACGCTAGCCTGAACGGTTGTTCTCATGCTCCGTAAATATTCATCAGACGGTTGTAGTGCAGTTCGGGATCAAAAAGTTCGACTGCATCGCGTGATATTTCTTGGTAATTCCAGGTTCGCATGTTGGCCTGCTCCAGTGCGGTGCCCAGGGCTTGAGGCCTGGCGACGATGCCGTTGGAGTAGTCTATCAGTTCGGGTATGCCTCCCATGTGTGTGCCCACGACGGGTGTGCCTAGGCACAGCGACTCGATGACACTGAGCGGATTGTTCTCGGGCCACTCCGACGGCATCACCGAGAATCGGGCATGGGACAACAAGTGATTGACCCCATCACCATCTAACTGGCCCAGAAACTCAATGTTCTCGCAGCGGCCATAGCGTTCTCGCATCGATTGCTCAAGTGGTCCTGTACCAGCCACCTTCAGATGCATCGGTAAAGTTGCCGCCACCTCAAGTAGGTTGTCGACACCCTTCTCTGAACTCAAGCGGCCGGCGTAGCAGTAATAGTCATCACGCTCGGTGATGACTTCGCTGGGCAGATGGTCGGCACAGTTGGTCAGCACGGTCACCTTGTCATCGGCAAAGCCGGCATCATGCATACACTTGGCCATATAGTGGCTAGGGCAGACAAAGAGATCGGTCCACTGCTGCAAACGGTCGTGGTTCCACTTGCGAGCCTCGATCCATGCAGCAACACTGGCCACCTGCGATCCCTTCATGCACTTGTGCAAGATGACATTCCACTTGCGCTGAAAGCACGCATGGCATGCTGCGTCATCGCGCGTGCAGGTATAACCCGGGCAGATGAGTTTGTAGTCGTGCATGGTCCACACCACGCGGCAGCCCTGCTCGTGAGCAAGACGAGCCACCACGGGCGAGATGTAGCTGTGTATGTTGTGCAGGTGCACAACCTCGGGCTTGAAGTCGTTGAGTATGTGTCTGAAACTCTCGATAATGTCGCCACGGCCCATCATTCGTTTGAAGCCTTGGATGCGGTCGCGATCGAAGTCGACCTCCGAAGCAAAGTATCGGCTCCAAGGGCTGTCATCATTCAGCGGATAGGACATGGCAAATATGGCCACGTCGTGTCCATGCTCGCGCAGCATGTTCTCAGTGCGCTGCACCACGACACAGTCGCCACCACGGCGATAGTAGAACTTATTTACTAGTAAAATGCGCATAATTCATCTATAGGCTCATTATAATTAACGGAATTGTCGGTCGTTTATTGTATGGCGACGGTGGCATCTCACTGCAAAGAGGTTGGCACGATTTTTGCATCTCTATTTTTATTATGTCGATTCTGTTTATACCCAACTGGAACGTGCGCATGCTCAAGGACGATGATACGTGCGTTCAGGCACCCGACAAGGTGGTCGAGGGGAAGCCTTATTGGTTCTTCCGACACTTTGACAAGGTGCCCGATGTCACTGTGCTTGACCGCGGTCCTGACAGTTGGTTTCGCTCGCTTGAACAGAAGGCTAAGTTCTACGTCCGGCAGCCGTGGCAGGCTGTTCGGCAATGTGCTAACTATGATTTGGTCATCTCGCATGGAGCACAGAGTGGTCTGGTGTTTGAACTATTGAGCAGTTGGACACGGCATCGTTGCCCACACCTGATGATTGACGTGGGGTGCTTGAATGGCGGTCGCATCAATCGCACCGAGACTCCGCTCATACGCTATGCCTTGCGACAAGCACCACACATCGTCACGCACAACTCTCACCAACTGGATTTCTATCGTCAGTATTATCCCAAACTGGCCGAGAAGGCGCGTTTCATCCCCTTCGGTGTAGATATCGACTATTTCGCTCCACAACCTCACTCGGACAGTCGCACGATGGTGGCATTCGGTCATCGCAAGCGCGACTATGAGACACTATGTCAGGCATTCCCGCACGGTGAGGGGTGGACTCTGCAAGTGATAGGCAATCGGTCACTGCAGTCACGATATGGTTGCGATGACATCCAGTTCTATGATGCAATGCCACTGAACGTACTGATGGAACACATTGCCCAGAGCGAGGCTGTGGTGGTGCCATTGCCCGAACTTCCTTACTCTTATGGCCAGATGACACTGCTGCAGTCGATGGCTATGGCTCGGCCTGTCATCTGCACGCTCACCACAGGCACGATGGACTATGTGGGTCAAGCCGATTGCGTCGAGGCAGTTAGGCCAAGCGATGTCGCTGCCATGCGAGATGCCTTAAGGCGCATGATGCAGCGCAGCAACGATGAACGCCGCGGGCTGGGCATGCAATGCCGTCATTGGGTTGAAGTCAACTTCTCCGAGGCACGCATGGCGCACCAATTGGAACAATACATAGATCAAATCCTGCAGTCATGACACCCATAGTCTCAATCATCATACCCATCTACAACACAGCGGCAACGTTGGCACGATGCATCGATAGTGCCTTGGCTCAATCATTTGCCGATGTGGAGATTGTGCTGGTCGATGACGGTTCGCCCGATGGTGCCGGCGACATCGCCGATGCCTATGCATGTCGCGATGCCCGCATCCATGTGGTGCATCAATCCAATGCCGGGCTGGCCGAAGCGCGTCGTGCCGGTATCCATGCCGCCAGGGGCAGATATATTGTGCCACTGGATAGTGATGACACGATGCCCGAGCGAGCTGTTGAGACATTGTATCGGCACATGACAGAACAGGATTTGGACATGGTTTATGGCTGCTACTGCCGCATCGATGACAAGGGTGCGCAACATTTGGCCAGCCACCGCAGTCCCGGTGTGATGAGTGGTAGCGAATTCCTGCGGGACGAACTGCTCACACCAGGCAGCATCTGTGGCGCATGGGCTAATATGAGCCGTCGTGAGTTGTGGACTGATGATATCTTTCCACCATGCAACCTGCGTCTGCCCAGCGAGGATGTTTTCATGTTGGTGAAACTTACGCAGCACATCGCGCGCGTCGCATTATTCAACGACGTGGTCTATAATTATTACTATAACCCATCGTCATTATCCATTGCAGGCCCCCTGCACAGGCAGGAATTATGGAAACAATACTTCGCACTGATTAGAGACGACTTGCGGCAACGTGGACTGCTTGATGAACTGGAATCCTACTTGCGGGTCATGGAAGTAGACCGATTGGCATTCTACACCCACGACATCGATTGCAGCGACCCGTGGTATCAGCAAGTCATCAAGTATGCCGACGGCAACTTCCCGCTCAAGCACCGGCTGCTGCATCGTCTGCTGCGCCATCCCCGTCTGCTGCGCACAGCCATCGCCTTGCGCCGCCTTTTCAGATAGACCTAGTCCGACTAGTCGCCACTGGCAAGCAGGTTCCAAAAGGCATGCAGATCTTGCAGATAAAGCAGATTGTATTGATCTAGCAGTAATTTTAATCTGTGTGACTTGTCCTGAAATGAGTTTACAAAATTGTAAACCATAAACAGGATTAACAATGAAGTATGACAATCGAAAGACGGATTATGAGAAATTGCTCATAATCAAGGAGTACTGCGAGACGGACATAGACCGTCGCGGTATCATCGAAAAATTTAAGTTGCGTGGAGATGGCTCACTTATGGAATGGATTCGTAAATTTGTGGATCCAAACGTAAAAAGAGTAACCGAAGTGAAAGGAAGAAAGATACAACTGCCCCCAGCTCCTGGTTCAGAGACCCTGGAGCAGGAGAATGCCCGCCTGCGCAAGGAGCTTGAGTTGGCCAAGCTGCGCATCGAGGGCCTTGAGATTATGATAGACATTGCCGAGAACGAGCTGAAGATCCCGATAAGAAAAAAATCCGGGGCCAAACAGTGAGCCGCCTGCGCGAGCTTCATCCCCGTGTAACGGCAGATGAGGCATGCGGGCTGTTTGGCTTTACCCGGCAGGCTTATTACCAGGGCTTCAGACGCGGCTACGATTGTTCGGTCGCGATTGACCGGATACTGGACGCGGTGGGCAAGATACGCAAGGTGCATCCCAAGATGGGCATCCGCAAACTCAAGGTGGTGCTCGCGCGGGACTATGCCATTGATGTGGGCCGCGACAGCCTGTTCGACATCATGCGCAATGCCGGCCTGTTGGTCCGCAAGCGCATGCGGCACAGGCGAACCACGTTCTCGGGACACGGCTTGCGGACCTATCCCAACCTGATAAAGGAGATTGTCCCCAGCAGGCCTGACGAGATCTGGGTCACCGACATCACCTACCTGCATGTACAGGGCAGGCACATGTATGTGTTCCTGGTCACGGACATGTATTCGAGGATGGTCATTGGCTGGAAGGTCGCCGACAACATGCGTGACGACAACGCCATCGAGGCACTGAAAATGGCTTTCAAGGGCATGAACCCGCAGTACAGGCATCTGCCGGTGATACACCACAGCGACAAGGGAAGCCAGTACTGCTCGATGGAATATGTCAGACTGATGAAAAGGCACAGCATGGCCATCTCAATGACCGAGGGCGGAGACCCGAGGGACAACCCCATCGCAGAGAGGGTCAACGGCATCATCAAGAACGAGTATCTTTACCCGCTGCAGGTCACAATGGCGGGGCTGAGCATGCGTGTCAACAAGGCCATACATGCATATAACGCTGAGAGACCACATCTTAGCCTGAACATGAAAACCCCTGAACATATATACAGGACAGGTGAACGGACAAACAGGCTATGGAAAAATTACTACCCGTATTATGACAATCTCAGCAATTTGCAGTAACTTTGCAACGCACCAACAATAGCGGCGGCACGTTAAACCGTCGTCAAAGTCTGTGGGGGCATCGAGCTCCCAACAGACTTTTGCACCAACAATGACGGCTCAACATTGCCCGTCATCAAGATACAGAGTTGAAAACTGTAAACTTTTTTCAGGACGGTACAGTGTGATAAACCTATCCGGTAGATCTGCAAAATCTGCATGTGTTATCTGCCCACGTCAAACTCTACCTCGACATCCTCACTGGCAAGCGGCCCAAGTTCCTCGGCGAGCAAATCAAAATCTAACGCTCTTTACAAATTTGTATTACAAAGAACCACGAATTTACACGAATTTCTTAAGCGCGAATGCTTATGTTCTTGGAGTCAAACTACGAATTACACGATTTTAACAAATCCTGTCCTTCTGTTCTTATGTCTTAAATGTACCTGCTTGCAAGGCTTGCAATTTGCAACTGTTGCAACAAGTCTGTACTTTTGCCGCAAATTTTATCACATTTTTGTAGCCCGCTGCAAATAATCCGATAAAATTCACTACCTTTGCATCGGTGAAGGGTTCGCGCCCTCACCGCTGCGCCACGCTGACCGCCCCGGAATTGGCATAATGCTTGGGGCAAGACATATCTGACAAAAGCGTAAAGCTTTATCCTTTCGACGAAAATCGCCAATTTTCAACATTTTGCAAAGGATAAGCAGACACGCTCTTGCGCTGCTATATCCGCTTGCGGCTCAGTCCACAAGCCAGATATACCGGTCAGCGTGGGGTGAACTGTTTTATTTTGCAAAAGGGCGTTTGTCGATGCCTCGTTGAAGATAAACCTAGGTTCCCTTACGCTTTTTTGTGTTTATTGTCTCTAAAGGAGTCAGAGGTTTCGTTTTATTGTCATTATGAAAAAGTTCTTTTTAAAATATCATGTCTCTGATGTCTGTTTCCCAGATGTTTTCTTACTACATAAAATCCTGCATCACGCTTTAATAAATAACAAGAGAATAAGATGAAGAAAGTAATTATTATATTAATGACCTTGGCCAGCATCATTGCCCTGTGGATATTAGCGTACGATTATAGCCATTCAATGCAATTTAGCGATGCAACAACCCATGAGATTCTCATGAGCCGTATGAATGGGAAAGAAGTTGTAGTCACGGGTAGGCAGTTCAGAACTATCTCTCATGTTGCCGAGAGTTATTCCTTTCCGGACTTTATATACCTAGGACGCAAATACAACAAATTCGACAATGAGCCAACTCAAACGACTATGCCAGAAGTCCTCTCTTATCCATTGAGTGAGTGGCCTCATGCAATACACTTCTTCAATAAGAGTGATTCCTTAAATCGAAATAAGCCCTGGCCAGTATACACTGTGGAAAACTTACCATGGGAATTAAATGTCTACATATTGCATGGCACAATTGGAACTGGTCATTTTGTTGCAAATCAGTGGGACGAGTTTACAATAATCCCCTATTGCGTGGGATTCAAAGACACTACATACACAAATTATTGGGATGAACATAAAGATTTGAAGCCCTTTTTTATCGCTCATCCCGACACTATCAGGAGTCAATTAGAACTACATGTTTATTGGGCGCTTGACAGTGCTTTCCGATATTTAGCTTACAATAAAAAATCTCCCTTTGTCAAATTCTATGATGATACATTTCCCTACAAAGAGGCTTTTGATCAATATGACACAATCAATAATAACCCTTATCGGCCACAGGTTGTAAAAGGGCATAACGTGTTTTGTAAGCAAGAAATAAAAGCATATGATCCTAGCCAGTGGTTTTACTCTAATAACGTTTACAGGAACTCATCGATGGACGCTCAAGTAGGCGCAAAACTCAACCGGCAAATAAAAGAAGACAATTCTGCACCGATAATAGGTTTCTGGCAGAATAATGATTATGTGGTTTTTCTTAAGTGTATTCCCCGTATAAAAGTTTTCAGGTCGTTTAAAAATGATGCATCATTTCCCTATGCACTAGCCATAGTGCTATCATTCGTCCTTTTATTAATAAGTCTTGAGGTGCTTTTAAGTGGAAAGTTATTTAAGTACAGAATAAAATGTGTGGCTGAAAAACCATGGCTTTGTATTCTTTGTGGTATATTGACACTTCTTGTTATCACATATAACTCGAATTGGTTTTCATATTATGAAGATAGCATTTCTTTACCCCCACCATTATCCCATGACACGAATAATCTATCGGACAATCCAGATGTTTTCTTTTTTGAAATGACACAAGATGTCACTGCCGGCACTCTCAACTCGTTAGGCATGTATATTGAAGACCCACAACCCATATATAGTATTTTGTTACCTCTTAAAGAAAAATAGTAATTGATATGGAATTAAATGATACAGAAAGACTCAAACAATATGAGAGATATGCTGTAGAGCCTCAAAAAGATTCATCAGCACAATCTATTGGGTTTGCTCTTGGTAAACTAGCTGGAATAACTGCAAAAGTAATTCGGAAGTGTTACACGCCTAACAGGTGTATGTATCTTGCACTTATGGCCTTTATTACTATTATGGCAATCGGTGTCTATCAATCTAGAAGCATCTCGTATCCTCTTTATCGCATTCAACAAAATGGCTTATACGGATTCATTGACAGCACCGGACGAATGAGAATTGAACCTAAATATAAGTATGTAAGTGATTTTACAGATGAAGGTTTGTCTCTTGTTATCTCCGATATAAAACCATTCACAAAAGATAGTCGATTCTCAGAAATCAGGTATGGTGTGATAGATAAAAGGAATAGATGTGTCATAGATACAACATTGTTATTCTGCATATATGACCCAGAAGGGAAGTTAATTCGCGATTTTCAGCAACTTAATTTCTGTTCTGATTTTCTATCATTTCTGATGCCACGTAATGGCCGGATCGCATTTCAGAAGAGAGTAAAGAATGCTTTACAAGATTTTGAGAGTTATGGTTTTATGGATCTTTCTGGGAAACAAATCATCGATTGCAAGTATATAACGCCAAACTCTGATTACATTAATCTCTTCAGCAACTCAGATTCTCAATTATCATACTGGGTAGTTATGCCAAAGGAAATAGAATCAAATAAAGCCCCATTTTCACTAATTGATGGAAATGGGCAGCCAATTTACCCAAACGTCACAGCCTTAAGTACTTATACATCTGAATGCAAAGAAAGATGGATTCAAATCCCGATGCAGAATATCTTGATGGGAGACTCTATTGTACAATCAATGGGATCTTATCATAAAGGATTCCAACGTGTCAGATCCCCTCAAAACATGTGGGTATTGATAGATAAAAAGGGAAAAATGTTACAAACTCTTATCGGTCTGAACGACAGTTGTATATTAATAAGATCAAGCAATACAACAAATATGGTTCGGCTCAATGATACCATTTCAGTCTATGACAATGATATGAATTATGTTGGGATATCATCTTATCCTGGGGGAGCAACTATAATAAATAATCCAAGCGAAGGTTATATGGCAGTTAAAGACAGTTGGGATGGTAAATACGGTTGGTCTTTTATAGATTCCACTTTGACAAGGCGTTGCATTAATGTTTATGATAATGTTGGTCGTTTCCATGAAGGTTTGGCTGCTGTTTGCGTTAAGAGTAAATGGGGATTTATAGACAAAAATTTTAGAGTAGTTATTCCCTTTCAATTCGATTACGTTAATAGTTTTAATCATGGAATGGCATATTTCATTAATCGGTCAAAAGAAAACTACCAAGAAGGCTACATTAACATGACTGGTAACATTGTCTGGCAAACAACGAGGTCAAAATAAAATCGAATTATGCTAAACCAACGAGTACTTCTGTTTCTTGCTGCAACCTGCTGGGTGGTGGGGGCGGTGGCTTGCCCGGAGGCGGGGGAGGTGGAGCGCGACCATGCCGTTGGGCGGATAATTTTGTGGGGGTGCGCCGCTTGGGTGGTGCTGTGGGGTGGCTGGATGCTGTGGCGCCGCCATAGGCAGAAGCCTATGGGATGGGGATGGTTTGCGGCACTGATCGTCCCTTTGGTCAATGCCGTGCCCGTCGGGTTGCTCTATCTGTCGGCAGTCGCTACCGACATCAACGACTCGCCCCTGATTGATGTGGGGCTGCTCGGTTGCCTCGCTGCTGCACTGCTCGACCTGGTCCTCCTCGCTAGCGTCATCATTTATCTACTGGCTCCGCGCCCAGTTCGCAGCCATCGACAATGAAGCATCGCCCAAATTGCAAGCCTTGCAATTTGGTGCAAGCGGTGATTGAGGCGTAACTTTGCGGTCAACAACACAATTGTTTCATCAATAAAAACAATAATATGACATTCGCAGAATCTATTCGGTCGGTCTACCGGACCAATTATGCCAACTTCCGTGGGCGGGCATCGCGCTCGGAATATTGGTGGATTACGTTGTTTAATCTGCTAGTTATGGTTGGAGGTATGTTGTTGATGCACTTATTGTTTTATCTGTATGGAGAAAAAGGATTCAACACGGCACTTGTCTTTTATGTGTTATTCTTATTGTATGCCTTGATTCCTGGAATCGCCGTAACGATAAGACGATTGCATGATGCAGGACTCAGCGGATGGCTTGCTTTAGTCTGTCTAGTACCTTGGTTGGGTGGTATTGTGCTTCTTGTTCTAATGCTTTTACCAAGCGGAAAAGACAATCGTTATGGTTCAAAGGATTTCAAGGCACGTGAGATAGCATCTAAAACGAGCAAATCATTAGATGCCATTAAAATCACAAAAATGCCCCAAAATCTTGAACAAATCTGGCAACACTCATGTACATTCCATGCGCAACAATATGAAATATGGGCCAATGGCGAATGTAAAGAGACTGGTGATTGTAACATTACTGCAAACATAACTTTAGATGGAATTACTCGTCAACTAGAAGTACAAATTGAGGGATCAACCATCGTTTCTTTGAAGCCATCTTTTAAGATAGCATTGGAAGATTCCGCAATATTGGAGGATAGGATTCAATATGGCAGTCAGCCAGAAGTGTTCAAGTCAAGTCCCATTCCTTTTATTTGCAACATATTTTCAGACATGAAACAAATTAGATTTGCATTATATAACGAAGAACTCAAACTGATAGAATTATATGGAAAATTTACATAAGAACCTGACTCATAAAACAATTGTTATTTGTATACTATTATTGGCATCCAGTATTCCTACGGCTGCTTCTTTCAAGAAAGACATTAATCAAATTCTTGAAGAGACTCGTGAAATCGTAAGAACAAATGACTCAATCAGTAATACCGTCAAAAGATTCGAGAAAACTTTAGATCCTACAGCTATAAAAGATATAAATACTATATATGGAAGTACTAATACTAAACACTTAGATTTTGGGTCTGGAGAAAATGATAGAATTGCAGCTAGAGAAGAAGCCAGAGCTAAAGCACAAGGCAAGTGGCATCAATTCGGAAATATGCTGGCTCAAAGCCTTCTTACAGAGAATGTACTAGGAGTGATTGACTTGTTCTCATTTGGCAAGTTAAATGAATACGTAAAAGAGTTGCGTGTAGAGTTTTGCGAAAAAACTGCACCCATTCATCGGATTTACAATAAGCCAGATGAATGGGGATGGTATATGCAAGAATTGCCTAATCATTTAGCGACAGTTCTTTTTGCAACACCTGGTTACTGGCTTTGTCAATATTTTGCTGCATCAATTGAGGCAACAAAAAGTTCGATGTAAAAAACATCCCATTGTCCACAAAGAATTCATCAAAAATAGAAATGCACAAACTTGCCCATTCGGTTGTGGGCTAAAGGTTGTCGAGAGGGCTAGCCGATTTGCAAGGCTTGCAATTTGATGGGTGTCGCAAATAATGCTTATCTTTATGGGCAAATTGGATGAGGATGACAAAACAAAGAGACAACGAACATATCAGTCGATGGGTGAAGTGCTTTGTGGTACTTTATCTCTGCTTGATGGGGATGGCGGCAGTGCATGCGGCCAACTATCGTGTGTACCACGTTGAGGCCTCGAACAGCGAGGTGCTGATTTGCCTGAGTCCAAACGCATACGCCTACCACTCGCATTACTGCCGAGGGCTGAAGAACTGCAAATCTAAGGTAATAAGAACGACTCAGCACGATGCCCAAAAAAGAGGCTACAAAGCTTGCAAGATTTGCTATTGAGACTGAACACCGCAAGGATTGCAACAGGCGTGGACTAATAGTGTATCTAGACATAAACAATTGATAGATAGCATATGGAAATCATTGGGATAGTAATTTATCTGTTTGTGTTGTTAGTGAACACGCCAGTGGGGTGCGGCGTGTTCATTGCGTTGGTGTTGCTGGCAATGTGGCTGATGGTGAGGCGCCGGTCAAGGCGGGTGAAGTGGGCCGCGCTGGGCATCCTTGTGGCAACAGGTGTCTACTGTGTGTTCTACAACGACCTCTCTGGTCCCGACATGTGGATGATTTGCGATAGCCCCATTGACTGGCCCACGATGTGGCACGACAACTGGCGGCTGTGGTGGCTGGGACAGGTGGGACTGATGACCGCCTGGCGCGCTGGCATGATTGTTGCTGCAATGATGATTATTATAAAGCTATATCGACTCAGCCAAAAATACATGAGATTATGAAGAAATTGATTACACTGATGATGGCTCTGGTGATGTGCCTGAGCTTCAGTGCCGAGGCGCGCAGGTGCGCAGCAACCACGATGCGCGGCACGCAGTGCAAGCGCGAAGCCAAGGTGGGCCAGTATTGCACCCAACACCACAAGAGCAAGTCGCGTTCGCAAGAATACATCCTACGGTCGAAGCCCAACTTCGACCGCAACGGCAAGCCCGTCAAGGCCAGCAACGACTGTGAGCGTTGCCAGTCAACCACGCGGCAGGGCACGCGCTGCAAACTGAAGATTATCGACGGCACCCGTTATTGTCCCATCCACACCAACATCAAGTGACATGAAAGTTTTTGAATATCACGACCTGC
>Ga0310695_10005885_pt1 | contig 20882 bp, 18 predicted proteins | sample RumenRJG_04DNA_FD_203882 | JGI IMG/M metagenome (GOLD analysis project Ga0310695, IMG submission 203882) | Bovine rumen microbial communities from Lethbridge, Alberta, Canada - RJG_04 (v2) (version 2) | ecosystem: Host-associated > Mammals > Digestive system > Stomach > Rumen | place: Canada...
GCCTAACAGCACAAGCACGATAGACACCACGGTGGAAAGCACCGGACGCTTAATGAAATTGGTAAATGTCATAGCTCTGCTTTTATATTATTTTCCGGTCATTGCCTTGACGAAGCCCTTGGCCGAGCCCTGCTCCTTGGAGAGGTTGGCAGCCTCGTCAATCTTCTTCTGGTACTGATCCTCCGTAATGGGCTTGATGGCCATGCCATCGGTCAGCTTCTGGATGCCCTTGCTCACGTAACGGTCGCCGACATTCAGACCAGAGGTGACGATATAGTTGACACCGTCGTTCTCAGGATTGACGGTGATCTCGCTGTATTTCACCTTGTTATCGTTGCCTACCTTATAAACAAAGTACTTGTCCTGCACCTGAGAGACAGCCTCCTGCGGAATAATGATGGCGTTGCTGCTCACGCGCGGCACAATGATCTGACCTGCACCACCACTCTTCAGCAGGTGCTGAGGATTGGGGAAGTGAGCAATCAGTGAGTAAGCACCGGTGGTAGCGTCGATGACACCACTCATCTTCACCACGCGGCCCGGCTGGTTGTAGATGGTTCCATCAGCCAACTGCAGTTTCACGGTAGGCATCTCCTTGAGCACATCGGCTACACTGCCGGCAGTCTTCGACATACCGAGGATGTCGCTCTCACTCATAGAGAAGAACACCTCAACCGTCGAGACGTCAGACACAGTGGTCAGCGTGCTGGCGGTAGAAACAAGAGCGCCCTTTTTGAAAGGCAGATCGCCGACGACGCCGGAAGCCGGAGCCACAACCGAGCACCACGACAGGGTCTCGCGGGCAGAAGCCAATGAAGCACGGGCCTGAGCTACCTGAGCCTTAGCCGTGAGGTAGCTGTTCTGAGCGGTGGAAAGCTCATACTGACCAATGATGTGCTGGGCAAACAGTTTCTTGTTGTTCTCATACGTCAGCTTCGTGGTGTTTTCCTGAGCAATGGCCGTATTGAGTGCAGCCTGCGCCTGATTGACGGCTGCGCGATAAGTCTCGCTGTCAAGGGTGAACATCACCTGACCAGCCCTCACGGCCTGACCCTCATGCACATACAAGTTGGTGATGTAACCAGCAAGTTTGGGGTGAACCTCTACATCCTGAATACCTTTAATGGTTGCGGGGTAAGTGGTCTGCAAGTCGGCCGTAGACCCTCCTACCGTGCGAACAGCAAACTCGTTGTCCTGCAAGTCTGCAAGGCTACCACCACTCTTCTTGCCACACGAAACGAGTGCAAGCGCAGCAATAGCCACAATCATTGTACTTTTAATCTTCATACCTTATTTAATATAATGTGTTTACAATAATATGTTTCCTTAACCCTTCCTTCATTCATTAAACTACGGTTTCGGGCATGATTGTTGAAATTTCGGGGGCAAAGGTACGAAGAAATGACAAAACTTATAATGAACGCAGAGTTTTTTTAACAAACATTCTCCTACATCGCGCGACAATTACAAGCTTTTCACACAACAAAGCGTCATGCAGCACCAAACGGGCATTGCGAGGGGAGAGACGAGCTACGCCAAATCGGCATTTAGCGGGAGGCAATGCTCAACGTAAGCGCGCATTCCGCAGGAAAGAGATCTTCGATTAGCGTAGCTGCACACCTACTGTCAGCCCCACTCCACCAAGAAATACTGAAAACCACATTACCGCTATTACCGCAGCAATATTACGCGTTGATTATGAGATGTTTAAGCGAGGTAATATACTTCCCAACATTACCGCACTTAACGCGTTTAGTATCAGCGAGAAACCGTACTGCGGTAATTGGGGTAATGTGGTTTCACTTGTTTTTGGGGAATACGGCGTCTCACAGCCCCATTTCCTTGGCCTTTTCCTTCAGCAACTCCATCAGCGGACCACGCTCGTTGGGCACCTTATTGTCGAGCACCGCCTCTTTCAAGGCCGACTTCAACTCACCCACCGCCCTCGAGGGCTTCAGGTTGAACAGCTGCATGATCTCGTTGCCGTCGATACACGGCTGCAGCAATCGTTTGTAGTCGCGCTCCTTCAGGTCGGCAATCTTCTCCCTCACGATGCGGAAGTTGTTGAGGAACCGCGCCTTACGCACCTGGTTCTTACTCGTGATGTCGGCCTCGCAGAGCGTCATCAGGTCATCGATGTCATCGTCGGCATCATTGACCAAGCGGCGCACGGCACTGTCGGTCACCTCGTCGTCGGCGATGGCGATGGGGCGCATGTGCAGATTGACGAGCTTATGCACGTATTTCATCTTCGCGTCCAGCGGCAATTTAAGGCGGTTGAAGATGACCGGCACCATCTTGGCTCCGACGTAGTTGTGGTTGTGGAAGGTCCAGCCCAGCACCGGATCCCAGCGCTTAGTCTTGGCCTTGCCGATGTCGTGGAGCAGTGCTGCCCACCTGAGCCATAGCGACGCGTCGGGATTGGCGCAGACATTGTCGAGCACCTCCAACGTGTGGTAGAAGTTGTTCTTATGGCTCCGGCCGTTGCGCGTCTCCACCACGTCGAGCACCGACAGCTCGGGCAGGATGAGCGGCAGCAGACCACTGCGCTGCAGGTCGACGAAGCCGCGGCTCGGGTGGTCGGTCATCATTATCTTATTGAGTTCCTCAGAGATGCGCTCACCACTGATGATCTTGATTCGCTCGGCGTTGCGCGAGAGCGCCTCAAATGTCTCATCCTCAATATAGAACTTCAACTGCGTGGCAAAGCGCACACAGCGCATCATGCGCAGCGGATCGTCGCTGAAGGTCACGTCGGGGTCGAGTGGCGTGCGGATGATGCCATCCTGCAGGTCGTAGATGCCGTCGAAGGGGTCAACGAGTTCACCGAAGCGGTCGCTGTTGAGACACACCGCAAGGGCGTTGATGGTGAAGTCGCGACGGTTCTGGTCGTCTTCCAACGTACCGTCCTCGACATGCGGCTTACGGCTGTCGCGGTTGTAGCTCTCACGCCTGGCGCCCACAAACTCCACCTCCTGGTCGTGCCACTTCACCTGCGCCGTTCCGAAGTTGCGGAACACCGAGAGGTGAGCCGATCGGCCAAGCGCATTCTTGAAAGCCTTCGCCACCTCAATGCCACTGCCAACCACCACCACATCAATATCGTTGCTCGGACGCTCAAGGAAGAGGTCGCGCACATAGCCACCCACCACATACGTCTCCAGATGCAGACTGTCGGCGGCGGCAGATATCTTGTGGAAAATGTCTTTATCGAGAAGTTGCGCCAGTTCGGCGTCACTAAGCATACGCATCGTTACGTTCGTCTATTGAATCACAATTTCAATGCAAAGTTAGCAAAAAAATCGGAATATACCACGAAAAATAGTTACCTTTGCAAACAGTATGAAGAAATTGTACATTATCATGGCCGTTGTCCTTGGTTTAGTTTCCTGCCAACAGACCGAGGACGAGAAAGCCGCGCCCCTCATGCAGCGCATCGACTCGCTCTATCGGGCCGGCAACTATTCCGCCACGCTCAACGCCATCACGCAACTGCGTGCCAACCACCCCAAGGCCGTAGAGAGCCGCGAGAAGGCGCTGAAGATTTGGCAGGAGGCATCGCTGAAGATGGCCCAGGCCGACATCGGGCGCACCGACTCGGCCCTGCAGGCGACTATCTGGCAATACAATGCCGCGCAGACCTTCGGCGAGAAAAACCGGCTGCGCGTGAAGCGCGACTCCCTGCAGGTGCGCTACGACGCCCTCTGCGGCACGGTGCGCATCATTCACCACCGTCAGGCGGAAAAATAGGCTTTACCGCGCTGTCTGTCTGAAAAATTAGTTAACTTTGCACTCGTATGCAGCAAGATACTGATAACATGGTACAAGATACCGACCATCAATTCAAGGACGTGCTGGGCGAATGCCGCGACATCTTCCGCAAGAAGCTCCACGACTACGGCGCCTCATGGCGCATCCTGCGCCCATCGTCGCTCACCGACCAGCTGTTTATCAAGGCTAAGCGCATCCGCTCGCTCGAGACCACCGGCAAGGCCCTTGTCCATGAGGGCATACGCCCCGAGTTCTTAGCCCTCATCAACTACGGTATCGTCGGCCTCATCCAGTTGGATAAAGGCTATGCCGACAGCGTCGACATCACCAATGACGAGGCCCTGTCGCTCTACGACACTTTCGCCAAGGCGGCTTTCGAGCTCATGACGCGGAAGAACCACGACTATGGCGAGGCATGGCGAGGCATGCGCGTCAGCAGCTACACCGACTTCATCCTCACCAAGATAGCCCGCATCAAGGAACTGGAAGACATTCACAGCCAGACACTTGTATCCGAAGGCATCGACGCCAACTACATGGACATCATCAACTATGCCGTGTTCGGCGCCATACGACTGAAATAAATGACCGACGCAAAACAGCAATCCCACACAGCGAAAACCGTCATCATGACGGTGCTGGTCAACCTCTGCAGGCTAATCCTTGGGGTTACTTTTGTCTTTTCCGGTTATGTCAAGGCCGTCGACCCCATCGGCACGCAATACAAGCTGCAGGACTACCTCGAGGCCATCGGCCTGGCAGGGTCGGTGCCCGATTTCATCACCTTGGGCTGCGCCATATTGCTGGCCGCCTTTGAGTTCACGATGGGACTGCTCATGCTCTTCGCCATCCGCCGACGGCTGGGGTCGAAGCTATGCACTGCGTTCATGGTCATCATGACGCTCATCACGGTATGGATTGCCATTGCCAATCCCGTGAAAGACTGCGGCTGCTTCGGCGACGCCATCCACCTGTCCAATCAGGCCACACTGCTGAAGAACATTGTGCTACTTGCCTGCGCCATCGTCGTCGTGCGCCGGCCGCTGCTCATGTACCGCTTCCTCTCGCCGTCGACGCAATGGATAGCCATCAACTTCACCATCCTCTACATCCTCCTGACAAGCGTCTACTGTCTCTATCATTTGCCCATCTTCGATTTCCGCCCCTACCATATCGGCGCCAACATCAAGCAGGGCATGACGATACCGCCGGGCGCGGAGCAACCGAAGTTCCACACGACCTTCATCATGGAGAAAGACGGCGTGAGGAAGGAGTTCACGCTCGACAACTACCCCGACTCCACGTGGCAGTTCATCGACTCGAAGACGGAGCAGATTTCTGAGGGCTATGTACCGCCCATCCACGACTTCTCCATCCAACTGGCCGACGGCGACGACATCACCGACAGCATCCTCTCGCGCAAGGGCTACACCTTCCTGCTCATATCGCCCCATCTGGCGCAGGCCGACGACTCCAACTTCGGCGGCATCGACCAGCTTTATGAATATGCGCAGGAGCAGAAGATACCGTTCTATTGTCTGACAGCATCGACGGAGAAGGAGATACAGCACTGGGAGAACATCACCGGCGCCGAATACCCCTTCTGCATCACCGACGAGACCACGCTGAAGACCATCATACGCAGCAATCCCGGACTGCTGTTGCTCAAGAACGGCACTATCATCCAGAAATGGAGCCATAACGACCTGCCGACCGGCGACCAGCTGCAAGGGCCGCTCAACAAGTTGCCCATTGGTCAGCTGCCCGGGAACCAGGTAGGCAAGACCATCGCCAAGATTCTGTTGTGGTTCTTCCTGCCGCTCATTCTCCTGGTGCTGGCCGACCGCAGCTGGGCTTGGAGCAAATACCTCCGGGGAAAGATCAAAGCCAACGAGGAGCGGTTGAAAGAGGAAGGTGAGAAGATAGAGAACAAGTCTAATCAAATATTGTCAACGTTTAAAACAAACAACAATGAGAAAGAAAATCGTAGCAGGTAACTGGAAAATGAACGAGAACCTGCAGGAGGGCGTTGCCCTGGCAAAGGAAATCAACGAGGCATGCAAGGCTGACAAGCCTAACTGTGGTGTCATCATCTGCACGCCGTTTATCCATCTGGCAAGCGTAGCTCAGGTGCTCGACCAGGACGTCGTCGCCCTCGGTGCCGAGAACTGCGCCGACAAGGAGAAGGGTGCTTACACGGGTGAGGTGAGCGCTGCCATGGTGAAGAGCACCGGCGCACAGTACGTCATCCTCGGCCACTCCGAGCGTCGTCAGTACTATCATGAGACTCCCGAAATCCTCAAGGAGAAGGTGCAGCTCGCACTGAAGAACGGCCTGAAGGTGATCTTCTGCTGCGGCGAGACCCTCGAGGAGCGTGAGGCCAACCGCCAGAACGAGGTGGTGAAGGCTGAGCTCGACGGCTCTGTATTCAACCTGAGCGCTGAGGAGTGGAAGAACATCGTGCTGGCTTACGAACCCATCTGGGCTATCGGCACCGGCAAGACCGCTACCTCTGACCAGGCTGAGGAGATGTTGGCTTACATCCGTTCTATCGTTGCCGACAAGTATGGCAAGGAAACTGCTGAGGATACTACCATCCTCTATGGTGGCAGCTGCAAGCCCGGCAATGCTCCTGAGCTGTTCGCTAAGCCCGACATCGACGGCGGACTCATCGGTGGTGCTTCGCTGAAGGCCGCTGACTTCAAGGGCATCATCGACGCCTGGAAGAAGTAATCCGACTTTATTCCCCTGCGTTTGCCAGCCCCGGCAAAGGGTTGGCAAACGCCTTTTCTTTTCTAAGCCATACGGCTGAACAAGAGCCGATTGTGGCCATAAAACTCATTCACTGCAATATGAAGAAAATCGCCATTCTGCTTACCGTTATCTTCTGCTTTGCCCTTAACACTCAGGCGCAGAGCTATACCCAGCATGTGCAGCAACAGCAACAAGGCAGAGGCAAAGTCACTATCCACCAAGACAGCGAGATAGACAGCCTCGTGAATGGCATTAAGAACAATACGGTCTCCCCTACCCCAAAACAGCAGACGGAAAAGACGGAGAAGAAGGTGACGCCGACGACAAGGCCCCATGTTGCCGAACCCGTCAGGGAAAGGACTGTGGCAAAAGAAAGAGAGACTGCCAACAACAGGGAGACTGCCAACAACAGGGAGACTGCCAACAAAGAGCCGCTCCATAAGGAGGTTACTACCCCAAAGGAGAGCACTAAGGAGACGCATCGCACCGAAACGCAAAAGACGGAGGATGACGACAATGAGATGAACATCCCCACCATCGACATGCGCAAGAAGGTGATGCGCAACGCCAGGAAGGTCACCGGCTACCGCGTGCAGGCCTTCGCCGGCGGCAATACGCGCAACGACAAACAGCGCGCCCAACAGATTGGAGAGGCCATCAAGATGCGCTATCCCAATCAACCGATATACGTTCACTTCTATTCGCCGCGATGGATCTGCCGCGTGGGCAATTTCCGCAGCTACAGCGAAGCCGCCAGCATGCTCAGCGCCGTGAAGGCAATGGGCTATAAGTCGGCCACCATCGTGAAAGGAAAGATTACGGTCTTTGAATAAAAGCGCAATAACAACGATAATCACACAACGATAATGAATCCAGAAACAGAATTCCGCGAGGGACTCGACGAACTCGCCCAACACTATAAAGCCATCTTGCAACTGCTCGGTGAGGACCCCGAGCGCGAGGGCCTCGTGAAGACGCCGATGCGCGTGGCAAAGGCCATGCAGATACTGACACGCGGCTACACGCAGGACCCGCACAAGGTGCTTACCGACGCCCTGTTTGCCGAGCAGTATGACCAGATGGTCATCGTCAAGGACATCGATTTCTTCTCGATGTGCGAGCACCACATGCTGCCCTTCTACGGTAAGGCGCACGTGGCATACATCCCCAACGGCCACATCACCGGACTGAGCAAGATTGCGCGCGTGGTCGACATCTATAGCCACCGTCTGCAGGTGCAGGAGCGACTGACCGAACAAATCATGCATTGCATCAATGATACGCTGAAGCCCCAAGGCGTGATGGTGGTCATCGAGGCCAAGCACATGTGCATGCAGATGCGCGGCGTGGAGAAGCAGAACAGCATCACCACGACGAGCGCCTTCAGCGGCGTGTTTGAGTCGGCCAAGGTGAGGGAGGAATTCATGAACCTGCTGCGCGGCGAGTCGAAACGCATTTGACGATCCGCTACACCTTATTATATTATCATCCCATCAATCCCCTATAACGCTATGAAATTCATCAGTTGGAACGTAAACGGACTGCGCGCCTGCGTCAAACCCAAAACCGACGACGAAGGCAACGTGAAGAGCAAGGGCTTCGAGGCTTATTTCAAGGACCTCGACGCCGACTTCTTCTGTCTGCAGGAAACCAAGATGCAGGAAGGGCAACTCGACCTGCAATTCGACGGTTATAAATCATTCTGGAACTATGCTGACCGCAAGGGCTACAGCGGCACTTGTATCTACACCCGCCACGAGCCAGTCAACGTGAGCTATGGTATTGGCATCGACGAGCACGACCATGAAGGGCGCGTCGTCACCTTAGAGATGCCGAAGTTCTACCTCGTATGTGTCTATACGCCCAACTCGCAAGATGCTGAGGTCAAGGGCGGTAAGCCCCGTCGCCTACCCTACCGCATGAAGTGGGAGGATGACTTCCAGGCTTATCTCCACCGGCTCGACGAACAGAAACCGGTCATCGTATGCGGCGACATGAATGTGGCCCACGAGGAGATCGATATCAAGAACCCCAAGACCAACCACATGAACGCCGGCTTTACCGATGAGGAGCGCGGAAAGATGACAACGCTGCTCAGCAACGGTTTCATCGACACCTTCCGCACGCTGCATCCCGACGACGTCACTTATTCGTGGTGGAGCTACCGCTTCCATGCCCGTGAGAAGAACGCCGGATGGCGCATCGACTATTTCCTCACCTCAGCCCGCCTGCGCGACGCCATCACCGCCGCCTCCATCCACACCGAGATCTACGGCTCCGACCACTGCCCCGTCGAGCTCGACTTGAACGAGGCAATGATCTAATAGCAACTTATTACTTATTTCAGTGCAATCGAAAAAGCCCGCATTCTCACGAACGCGGGCTTTTTTGTATTTTACCATTCTAACTTAAGTTACGTATAATTGCAAGAGAGAATCTATAATAATAGAATGGCTGACAAAGGATATATATTTATTGTAAGAGAGATTTGATTAATTGCAACAGAGACCTTACTGCAACAGTGACTTAATCTCAGACAGCGGACGCTTCTCCTGAGTGCCGTTGGGACGGGTCACCATAAAGTAGTCGTAAACCGACTTACCGTTTCTGTAGTCAACGACAGCCACGCTACCGTCACGCATCTGCAGGGTGAAGAAACCATTGCGCTGACCGTTGACATACTTGCCGTGCAGCTTTTCCTTACCATTTACATAGTAGGTAGTCACCTCGCCGTTCAGCTGACTGTTCTTATCGTTGTTGAGGTCAATGAAGTTGTAACCACCTTCAGCCTTCAGCGTACCATCCATATAGAAGTCCTGGAAAACGTCCTCCTTGTTCAGACCAGTACCCTGCTGCTTGAGCAGACGGTAGTAACTTGCCTGGCTGGGATTATTGACGCAAAGTTGGTCAGCAGCATAATAAATGGTGTCTGCAACGACAACAGCCTTCTCGCTAACACGAGTGCGACCAAACGATACAACAGTCATCAGCATCATGGCTGACAGTAAGATAATCTTCTTCATAGAGCTATACTCCTTTCAAGTTGTTTTTATGTTTTCTTGTTTTTAATTCTGATGCAAAGTTATTCAATTTATATGAAAGTTGGTACTTTCCTTAACTTTATTTTATAATTAATTTTCGCTCCAAATCAAACTATAAATTTAAAGTTGGTTACAAATTGAAAGTTGCTAAAAATCGGCTGTTTTTGTGACAATTTGCAAAGCCAACGTTTGCAATAGCCGGTCTTTTTCGCTATTTTGACTGCCGTTTTGCCATAATACCATCTTTTTGCGATTGACTTACGTCAACCGGGTCGCAGTTATATGATAATTGTAAAACAAATTGATTGTAAATATTTTTCGAAGTTTTCAACAGTTGATTTAAATCAAGCCATAGCCGCACAAAGTGGTTCCCATAGCAACACAAAATTATCAATAAGATGATGAAAACGGCGTTAAAGCCAACAAAAAGAAAAAAGCCTTGGGGCTTGTTAGACCTCAAGGCTTGTAATTGATGGGTGCGTACATCCTGACGCAGACCGGATGGCCGTCTTGCTGACCAGGCGTAAACCGCGGCATGTTTCTGACGACAGACGCGGCATGTCGGTCAATCTCTGGTGAAACTGGTGCCAGCACGCAGACATCGACAACGTTACCGTCGCGGTCGACGACATAGCTCATCTGCACTTTTACAGGCTTCCCCAAATCAACTTCCGGCCTGGAGATATGACTGAGATATTGCCGCAGACCCTCTTCCCCATTCTTGAAAACGGGCATTGTCGCCACCCTATTATATATAGTGTCGCCACGCCATGTGGGTACAGTGGAACTCATCACGGGCTCAACTGTCTTCACCGGTCGTTCGACCAAACGACGCATGCGCTTCTTCAAAGCATCGCTATATTGGTTGTAAGGCAGCTTCACGTCGTAAGCCACCGTGTGATCCGACGTCGTCACCTTCATGTGGAAGCAGATATCTTGTCCGTCAATCCACAATCCATCAACCTCACACCGCTGTATATCGCTGAAGTCATCATCGCTGAGCGGAGCAAACAACCGGTTATAAAAATTCTGCGATTCCATACCATTGACAACGGATGAGCTGACTACGTCTTCGGGGAGCAGCACCTCACCGTTGCTCAAATCGTAAATAATATAACGATGGACGGCGCGTGGCTTAACGACCGACAACGACTGTGGTTCGACGGTGGCATCCAACTGGTAGGCAATCCAACGACCGGGAGAATACGACAGCACATGGGCTACATAGTTGATATAGCAGAAACGGCGGTCATCAGGCAGCGTCTTAAACTGCAACGTGACGGGCTTGCCGTAATCGTCGGAGAGCCGGATCAAAGCCGAATCAAGCGAAGTAGTCTCAAAGCCAAACAACTGTTGCGACATGAAACGCTTCAACGGCAACACCTGACTGTAATTGACAGTCTCTGGCCATTCAAGGTCATAATCGACGACATTCAGTCCTGAGTCTTTCTGGAGAAACAGATGCTGACGATCGTAGCGCATGCAGTAGTTGGGCGAGATATTGTCAACGGTCTGCGCCTGCGAGACCAATGCGGCGCCCGACATCAACAGAAGCAATAGAAATTTTCTCATTGTACTAAAGCATCATTGTTTAATATTCATGCTGCCACTGAACCCTATCGGTGTGCGGTCAGACGAACTGACGTTGACCGATGCACTACCGTTGGGGAAAATATCGACGTAGTATTCAAACATCTCGGTGTCGTTGTTGACTTTAAAATAAACCGTGTAGCTCTTATGCTTTCCCCTTTTTATGGTAACCTGCTGGGCGCATGAGGAGAACGTCAGCGGACTCTGTTGTGTGTTGTTGTAATCGGCGCGGTAGGCCCGGCCGAAATAAGGCAGATAGCTGATGACGCTGTCGCCCTGAAGACGGACAGAATAGTCGGAGGTCAGATAATGGGCCACCATCATATTCTGCGGCTCGACATAGTTAACATTGATAGTGAAAGTCTTGGCGTGAACGGAGTCAGCCACCTGTAGCTCCAGTCGTTGTTTTTCCGCCAGACGCTCTTCCGAGGTATGCGACGTAGCACATCCCATGAACAGCACTGCTGAAATGACAAGAAATACTAACTTTCTCATAAATGAATGGTATTTATAATCAACGGCGCCGGGGTCTCATCGTGATGAGCGGCACCATCATCTCTTCCATTGAAATGCCTCCATGCTGGAAGGTATCCTTAAAATAGGAGACATAATAATTGTAATTGTTGGGATAGGCGAAGAAACTGTTGCCTGTCGCAAACACATACGTCGTACTCACATTAGGCGACGGCAGGAAGGCCTTGGCGGGGTTGCTGATGGTGAAAACCTCCTTGGAATTGTAATTGAGATTCTTTCCGAGCTTATACCTGAGGTTGGTGTTCGTATTGCGGTCGCCGATAATCTTTATCGGTTTGTCGCAGCGAATAGAACCATGATCAGTGGTGAGAATAACCGTGTAGTTGCTGTCAGCCAGTCGCTTAAACAGTTCCGACATCACGGAATGGTGGAACCAACTGAGCGTGATGCTACGATAGGCACTCTCGTTATTGGCCAATTCGCGCACCATCTTCGACTCGGTACGGGCATGTGAGAGCATGTCGATGAAATTGACCACCACGACATTGAGGTCGTTCTCCTTCAAACTGTTGTATTGCTGCAATAGACGTTCGGCACCGACCGAGTCATTCACCTTGTTATAGCTAAAACGGTCGTGGCGGCGGAAGCGCTCAATCTGGGTCTGGATGAGCGGGGCTTCGTTGAGGTTCTTGCCTTCCTCTTCGTCCTCATCCACCCACAGGTCGGGAAACATCTTGGCAATCTTGTCGGGCATCAGTCCGCTGAAGATTGCATTGCGCGCATACTGCGTCGCCGTGGGGAGAATGGTGCAATACATATCCTCGTCGATGTCAAACTGATCACCAATCTCTTGCGCAAGCACACGCCACTGATCCCAACGGAAATTATCAATCACGACAAGGAATACCTTCTCGCCTGCGTTGATGCGTGGGAAAATGCACTCCTTGAAGATGTCGGGGCTCATCATCGGCTTGGCATCGTCATCGTCAGGCGTTGTCTGACTCCTCATTCCGAAGCGACCGTTCGACTGACCGCCAATGTTGTAGGCCTCCATCCAGTCGAGATAGTGGCTCTTGATGTATTTGGCAAAGCCATTGTTGGCCTCCTCCTTCTGCATCTGCAGCATGTCAGTCATGCCCGTATCGGCAGCACTGAGTTCAAGCTCCCAGTGGACCAGGCGGCGATACACCTCAGTCCAGTCCTTCCAGGTGCGGCAGTCGTCAATACGCATGGCCAACTGCTGATACTCCTGCTGGTAACCGCTTTGCGTCACCTCGGAGACAATCTCCTGCCGATGGATGTTTTTCTTCAGCGTCAGGAGAATCTGGTTGGGATTGACCGGCTTGATGAGATAGTCGGCAATCTTAGAGCCAATGGCCTGATCCATGATATCTTCTTCCTCGCTCTTCGTGACCATCACTACAGGGGTCTGTGGTTGAATTTCCTTCACCCGCTGCAGCGTCTCGAGCCCGGTCAGACCGGGCATCATCTCATCGAGCATGATGAGATCGAAGGTCCGCTTGCGGCATTCCTCAATAGCGTCAGCGCCGTTGGTGACGGCGGTCACCTCGTATCCTTTCTTATTGAGAAAGATGATGTGGGCCTTGAGGAGTTCCATCTCGTCGTCGGCCCAAAGTATACATCCGTTGTTCATAGTTAAAATCCGTCTAAATCGTAATATTCGTCCTCCAAGTCATAGTCCTGTGTCTTGAGTTCCTTCTTCGGCTGCTTCGTCCCTTCTTTCTTTGCAGGAGGCGTAGCGGGCTTTTGCGGCTGAGTGGACGCTGACTTTTTATTGACTGTCGCCTTTTTGCTCGCCGACTTGGCAGCGGTGTAGGGCTTGGCAGTAGTAGCTGGCTTGGTGGCTTTGTTGTTCTCTGCCCGCTTGCGCTCTGCGGCAGGTAGCGGCGCGGGAGTCTGATCATCGTCGTCGTCAAGAATGACCGTCGTGCCGGAGGTGGTGATGGGGTCCTCGGGGGTGGTGGAAGTGGTGGGGGTGGTGGGTTTTATGGGTTGAATGGGGTTTATGGGTTTAGTGGGTTGAATGGGTTGAATGGGTGCGGAAGACTTACCCGACTCGGACTTGGAGGACGCTGCGGACTTGGAGGACGCTGCGGACTTGGCAGGCTGCTCAGGCTGGGCGAGCTTGGCGGGTTGGGCAGGCTTTGCGGGCTGGGCAGGCTCATCATCAACTCCGACGAAAGTATCGTTGAGGAAATTATCGATGTCGGTCTCAGTCGGTACCACTGTGGTGCCTTTGGCTGAGGGCACCGCCGTCGTATCAGCGGGAATAACCGTCGTACCCGTGGGCTGCGACTTATCCGTCGTCTCCGTGGGGATAACCGTCGTACCCGTGGGCTGCGACTTATCCGTCGTCTCCGTGGGGATAACAGTCGTACCCGTGGGCTGCTTCTTATCCGTCGTTTCCGTGGGGATAACCGTCGTACCTGTGGGCTGCGTCTCAATCGTCGTTCCGGCAGGAACAATGGTCGTACCCGCGTCATCCGGCTCGAGGTTATCTTTGTCCGCAGACTTACTTTCCGGTTCCGGCTCGGTCACAATCTCGGCTGGTTCGGTAAGCAGATAGAACGTCGAGACCTTGAGCGGGGCGAAGTGCTTGTTATAGAACTTGGTATAGTCGTCGTAGCTATAAGCCGTACCGAGCAACGGCAAGTTCTGCGTGCTGATAAGGATTGGACGGGCCTTGCCGATGAGTCTCACCAGCTGCGGCTGCGCCGTGAGCAGACGGGCATAGGTCAACGCCTCATCGAAGTTGCGGAAACCACTGACCATCATCCGGCGAACGCCCTCATGGTCCTCAATAGAGATTTCGAAGTCGCGCACCAGATAACTGGTGAAGTTGTAGCGGGCCAACTGATACAGCAGTTTATTCTCATTGACCGAATCGGGCGCATAAGCCAACATAAATACGAACGGCGTATTGCGCTCATTACTGAGTTGCTGCGTTTTAGCCGACGCATTCGGTCCCTGCACCTCTGTACGCCGCGACCACATCTGACCGATGTCGAACTTTCCGCCACGCAGGGTCTTACCGGCTTTGACGCCATTGATAATCATACCGGCCAACGTAGCCAGCTGACTATTGGGGTATTTGGCGACCAACGAGTCGAGGTCAGCCAGACAACTCTGACTGTCGCCATCATTGAGTTTGGCCAAAGCTCCGATGAACATAAACTTATCACGGTTGGCGCCAAGAGGGAAATGCATCTGCGACAGCTGGGTGTTGGCTTTCACCTCACTGAAGCGGTCGGCCTTGAACGCATCATAGGTGGCCGCATAGAGCGAATCCTCCAAATGGACGCCCTCACGCGCATTACGCACGAAGTCGGGATCGGTGAGCAACGTCGTCCACTGGCTATGTGGATAACGCGTTTTCAAACTGTCGATATATTGCTGAGCCACAGCGGGTTCTCCTTTGCGCGAATAGAGCAGGAACAGATGATAGAAAGCATCATCCATATGCTCATAGCTCGGGTAGTGGTCGGTGAGTCTGCGCAACGCCTTCTCGCCGAGCGGCAGGTTGTCGAGCTTATCCTTGAAGATGACGCCACTATTGTAGAGACCATCCATGATAATCAGGTCGCTGGCCTGCTTGGCTTCCGGCGTAAAAGGTATATCCTTGAGATAGTATTCCCGCTTGTGCGGGTCATTTTCGGCGTTCTCCATCACCTTGTCGATGGAGTCTTGACGCGCCTGCTCAGCCTCCATCTTCGCGCGCTCCTCATCGGTAATCTCACCGCTGTCACCGTTGTTCATTCCGGCGACCACCGTCTTATTGTTGCGCTGCCAGTTGTCGACATTCTCGCGCTTACCCCAGAGTTGCTGGAACTGCTGCTTACCCTGCGCGATAGCTATCGGACTGTAGAAATACCAGTCCTTTGACTGCTGTGTGGTCGTAGTGGTACGCTGAGTAGTCTTCGTCTTCGTATTGTTGCCATTGCCGTTGTCTATGTCGGACTGACCGCTTTGCTGCGCCTCAGCGGCCTCCTGCTCTGCCTTCTGCCGAGCCTCTTCCTTCTCCTTTTTCTTCAGCGCCTCAATGACGCGGTCGATGGCTTCATTGCGCTTGGCCTCATCCATGCCGGCGAGTTCCTGCAGGGAGTCCTGCAAATGTACCGCCTCGGTATAGGGCACCAGTTCATCGAGCACCTTCGAGCGGTTGGAGAGTTGCTCATAGTCGGGGCGCTCCTTGTCGAGCATACCGATGGCCTCACCATAACAGCGCTGGGCATCGGCATAGCGCTCAAGGTCCCAATACAGGTCGCCAAGCTTAAGCAACAGCACACCTTTCTCGGTGCCAGACCGAGTGCTCTTCTTATTGCCCTGCTCATAACTGGCAATGGCCTGCGTCGTATCCTTCTGGGCGAGATAGATGTTACCGATGGCATAATACACCTGGTCCAGATAATCCTTATTATTATCCGACCGCGCCATGCGCTTCAACCGGCCAATCATCTTGCGAGCCTGCCCCTGAGCCAGCACCTCCGTCTGGGCGATGCGGGCGTTGAATTCCAGTTCATAAGGCGGATTGAACCTTACCGTATGACGGAAAGCCTGATAAGCCTCCTTATTGCGCCCCAAAGCCTTACACAGCTGCCCCATGAGGAACCACTCACGAGCTTTCTGCTTGCGCCGCATCTCATGGCGGATGACCTTACGCAGGTAGGGAATGGCACTGGCATAGTCGCCGGTATGAAGGTAATAGTCGGTCATGGTATAGTTCCACTCCTTCTGCGCCCGCCATGGAATGGAGTCGCGCCGCATATCGCGTATCACATCCTCGGCGTCGTAAAGAAAACCGTTCTCGACATAACTCTTGGCTAACCACGCCCTGGCGAGGGCATAGATTGATGGCAGGGTCTCGTAGAGCCTACTCATGTAGGCAAATGTCGAGGATGCGGCATCGAAGTCGCCCTCATGAAACTGCGAGCGGCCCATGAGCATCCACGCCTTCCACAGGAAAGGATTGTACTCGCGGCGGCTGAGCCATTCGATGTCGCGCTGGGTCTTCCGGCGGCTCTTATTCCATTCAGGCCGGCGCTTGATGCTATGCAACTTGATGGCTTTCTGTGACTTAAGTATTGCACGGTCGAAATTACTTTTACCCAATTCCTTGCTGTTCTTATTGCCAACGGTGTAAAGAGGAATAATCTCGGTGTAATCATCCTTGTTGCCCGTTTCCTTCTCCAGCGATCCGTCGATATAAGCGAGTTTGCCGTTATAATAAGTATTGTAACGGGCATTAAAAGCCTCCCACCACCGCGTGCGGGCATTATTTTTCGCGGTGGAGCAACCTGCAGCCAAAGTCACTATTGACACTGCCGCAAGCAATATGTGTATGAGGTTTCTTACTCTTTTATTCAACGTTAATATAACTGCGTAAAGCCCCTATTTATTGCCTATTACTGAGATTATTTCTCCTCGCCACAAGACTGCAAGCACCTTGGTCCAACTCACGATGCGCTCTCCGACATCATGATAAACTCATCCTTGATGCCATCCGGCATGTTGATACCCCGCAAGATAAGGCTCCTACCCCACGGCTTCACCTCGTCGCTGCGCAGGGTCTCCAACACCTCGGCAAACTGTTGGGTCTCCTCATCAGTATAGCTGTCTGACGGCCGACCACGGAAGGCGTCGAGCTCCTCGTCGTCGTAATAGACGATGGGCTTGGTGGCGGCCTTCATGGTACACTCCTGCTCACACATGGCGTTGCTGCCACTGCATGAGCCGCAGTCGCCCGGTGCCACGACAATCTCGTCGCTCTCACCACGCCGATGGGAGAGGTAGCCCAAGGCAGCGCAGAACAGCCCCAATACGAGCAGGGCAAGCAACAGATAAATCATCAGCGCTTATTCGTCAATGTGAAACCATGCGCTTTTCAGGTCATCCCAAAAGCCGGGATAGGACTTCGAGACCACTTCGGGATGGCGGATGCGGAGGTGGGGAAACTTAATGGCAAATGGCGCGAAGGCCATCGCCATGCGATGATCCTCGTAGGTGTCGATGGCGTCAAACGACGGCTCACATTTGGTGCCGCTCCACGACAGCTCACCATCATCGCCGATATGCAATGGATAACCGAGCTTGAGCAACTCATTGCGGAGGGCCTGCAGCCGGTCGGTTTCTTTGATGCGGAGACTCTTCAGACCGGTGAAGGTGAAAGGTATATCGAGTGCGCAACACGTACACACTACGGTCTGGGCCAAGTCGGGGCAGTTGATGAAATCGTAGCTCAAGCGGTCGATATGGTCGGCATGGCGGCTGAGGTTGACCACTGTCGGCTGACTGGAATGCGGTTCGGCGAACTGCGTGTGGACGCCGAGCAGGGAGAAGATGTAGCGTACGACAGAGTCGCCCTGGCGTGAACCGTTCATCAGCCCGTCCAAAGAGAGGCGTACGCTGCCCTCGGGATAGAGCGCCGCCATCTCGTACCAATAGCTTGCCGCACTCCAGTCATTCTCAATGAGATAGGGACGGTCGAGGTAAGGCTTGGGCTTGACGACAATCGTGTCGGTGCTGGCCCAGTCGACGTCGGCGCCATAATTCTGCATCACCCAGAGCGTGAGGTCGATATACGGACGCGACACAATCTCGCCCGTCAGATGGAGCGTCAGCCCTTCCTGCATCATCGGTGCGATGAGTAGCAAGGCCGAGATGAACTGCGAACTGATGTTGCCGGGTACCTCCAGTTTGCCGCCCGGCAGCTTATGACCGCGGATGAAGAGCGGCGGGAAGCCTTCCTCACCCCGATAGCTGATGTCGGCGCCCATCATGCGCAGGGCATCAACCAACAGACCTATCGGTCGGTGGCGCATGCGCTCGGTGCCGGTGATGGTATGCTCGCCGGGGGTCACGGCAAGATAAGCGGTCATAAACCGCATGGCCGTACCCGCCGCCTTAACATCGATGACCGGCGGCATATCCTTCAGCGCTGCCATGACGACACGGGTGTCGTCGCAATCGGACAGGTTGTCGGGTAAGGTATTGCCACCGCTGAGGGCGTGTATGATCAGTGCGCGGTTGCTGATGCTTTTCGATGCCGGAAGTGTGACATCGGCATCCAGGGTTTGTGGTGCTGTTATATCGTAAATGGTCATTGTAATAAAGCTATTTTATAATGGTTATAGGCAAATCGATACACCCGGACGGCTCCGAGGCACGCGTTGAGGTCGTTCCATTGCTGAGCTTTGGTCCGGGGATAAGTGGACTGTAGTTGAGCACATTACGGATGCGTGTCTTCTGGTCCTTCGTAATTTTGAAGCCATAGGTGAAGAAATAGTCCATGATGTTGTCGGCATTGAATGCGATGCCATCACATGACCGACGCTGCACCAAATCTACCATGTAATGCTTAATGGAGGTATTCGACAACTGACGATTAACAAATTCAAGATATTCCGCCCGGTTATAGGAATAGGTATCGGCGCAATAGTCGGTGTCGCCACAAGAGTCTACCGGCTCCACGCTCGAATTGCTTTTAGATTCCGTAAAATCATGATACAGTCCGAGATAATGACCCAATTCATGGGCTACGGTTACCACAATGTCTGCTGGATAATAGTTTGTGGCTTGATGGTTTGTATTGGTATAACGGTCACTTTGATAGTAACCGCCACCCGATTGCTGACCAGCATAGAGGCTGTTGATAGCTGAGCAATAGGCATATCCCAAATTGCTTTTCTTCAGATTCTCATTCGTAACCGTTGCCAAGCCCTCAAGCTGATGACTGCTTCCTTTCACCGAATAGGGCATGTGGGAGATACCGAGCACGATATTGGCGGAATCTTTTGAGTCCGGCTTGAAATTGAACATCATCACATTGATGTAGTTGTTCGGCTCCCAGATATATTTCACATTGGCGCCGGTGTTGTCGGTCATAAATGCATTGACGTCAATGGGGTATTCCCCAGTATACTTGACGTAGTCCACACCGGGATAGCGCATCGTGTTGCCATTCTCATCCTTTGTGGCCAAAACGAACTTCACATTGATATTCTCGCTCTCGCCATACACATTGCCCTGGTAAATCTGGTTGACGTAACTCAGAATGTTAGCCAACCGCTGGTAAGGAATATACTGCGTTGCACTATTCTCGTCATTATAAAGGACATGGAATACCACCGGCAACTCATAGACATAGTTGCTGTCGAGACTGTCGACAACCTGACGCAGACTACTGGAGCTACTCTTGGAACTGCCATCCAAGTCGTCGTCAGAGCTGCAGCCAGCCATCACGGCGACCAAAGCAAAAAGGCATATCAATAGTTTTTTCATCGTCATCTAATTGTAGTACCTTGCAAATTTACAAAAATAACTTTGCAAGGTGTAGGATTGCCACGTTTTTTAAGCTATCAGCCGAAGGTTTTATTGATTTTAAAGAAACCATTGCCATTTATTCGGCTTAAAGACCATTGAGTACCTTATTACGATTCCACAAAGAGGGCATCCAGGGTGATTACCTGCTGAAAGTCGCCGCTATACTCATTCTGCGTTAAGCCATAGGTCGTAATCAGCGTACTGTGAATGGATTTCCTTTTAGGTATCATTCCCGAAAGGACATTCAATCTATGTACAATAGTGGAATGGTATTGCTTGCTGACTGTGAAATTCTCATTATAGAACTTCATCTCGCACATGTTGACGACGTTATCATTCCTGTTAATGAGCATGTCGATTTGCGTGCCGTCAATGTCATCATCACCTCTCAATGACCACGAGGACTGTGAAGTGATTACACCAAGAATGCCAAGTGCCTGCTTGATTTGGGTGATATGACGGAAGCACACTTCCTCGAAGGCAAAGCCGCGCCAAATACTAATGGCTGGTGAGGTGACGTTGAACTTCCAAAAATTGTCGTCAATGTTTGTCTTTCCATCAACGAATTTCAGATAGAACATGCAAAACATATCAGACAACTTATAACGTAAGTTGCGCTTTCCTTCACCGAAAGGCACATAACTCTCTATAAAGTCACTGGCTATCAATGCGTCAAGCATCTTTGAGAAGTTTCCGCTGTCGGCGATGCCCGTTTCCTTCAATATTTCCCGACGGGTAAATCCAGTCCGCCGCTCTCCCAATGATAGACATGTTGTTTTATTTTTCTGCAAACTTACATAAAATTATTCTGATTTTACACCAGTTGGATAAAAAAGTCGAGGCCACTGCGCAAATAATAGCTTGAAGACGGCAGAATGCCGTAGTTTTTTAGTAACTTTATAGCGGAGTCTT
>Ga0310695_10005886_pt1 | contig 20873 bp, 26 predicted proteins | sample RumenRJG_04DNA_FD_203882 | JGI IMG/M metagenome (GOLD analysis project Ga0310695, IMG submission 203882) | Bovine rumen microbial communities from Lethbridge, Alberta, Canada - RJG_04 (v2) (version 2) | ecosystem: Host-associated > Mammals > Digestive system > Stomach > Rumen | place: Canada...
ATAAGTTTAAATTTTAAAATATTAAATATAGTTTTTATAATGTTTAAAAAGGTATCTCCATCTCATAGTTAATTTAATCTTGTTCTGTATGTTAAATTACATTGGGTCGGACTCGAATCACCTTTTGGGGGTTCAGCGAATTTTACGTAAGAGTGAAGTCGAGCGATAGCGAGCGAACTCGAGTATGTGAGGACAAAGATTTGCGACAACGAAGTGAAGCAAATCACTTGTCCGAGAGACAGTAAAATTCAAGACAAGTCCCCCCGTCGACACCATTTAAAAAGTAGGTTGGGGTTTCTACCCCAACGATAATACATTTGTTGGGCTGAAAGCACAACCTACACGCTATTGCTAAAGAAATCACCTCAAATAAAGAAAAGTTAAACGAGGCTTTCGGTAAGGCTTGGAATAAAGTATTAGGTAAAAATTCATAGTAATTCTGTTGGGTTTCACCCAACCTACTTATCTTTAGTCAACAATTTTATATTGAGGGTAGACTGAAGCATACCCTACAATACGCCGTAAAAATATTAATCGTATAACACAGCCTAAAAACACACAAAACACTACAGGGATGTCATTCAAAAACACAACACCCTGAATCAAATCATACGATTACACATATCAAAACTTATGAGAGAGAATAGATATAAAAACCACAAATTTAAACGGTATCAGTACAAAGTCTTAACTTAACAAAGCGGACTAAATAAGCCCGCTTTAAATTCTTACATAAGACCTAAAACTTTTTTGTACCAAGAGAACGATTCAAGTTCTGTACCATTGAAAGTTGTTTTTGCACACTGATGTTTCAAGTAATCTTCAAACTCATCAGCAAACGGTGATTTAATCTTTTTTACTTCCTTTTCCGTTGTTACTGTTGCCATAAAACACTCCTTTACACATTTTAGGTCATCTGACCCCCTATATGCCATTAATTATAACATATAGTTTCTACCTTTTAAAGATATAAAACATGACATTCAAAAATTTTGCTACTATTAAAGGGTTTCAAATGTAAAATTTTGTAAAGATATTTTGTTTTTATAATTATTCACACTTTAACATAAAATTTTGACAAAAATTTAGACTTTTCATGGTATAATTTTTTTATGAAATTAATAGGCGAAAATATACATATAATCTCAAAGAGCGTTCGCTCGGCATTAGAGAATAAGGACCAAAATTTTGCAGAAAATTTGATAAAAATTATGCAAAATTGCGATGCGGTTGATTTAAATGTCGGACCTGCAAAAGGAAAACTTGACATGGTTTTCAATTGGCTTGTCCCACTCATAAAACACAACAATATCTCTTTTGATTCATCTAATATTGATGCAATAGAAAGCGGCTTGAAACTTGTATCAAATCCTGAAAATTGTTTTATCAACAGCACAAGTGCCGATGATGACAGACTTGAACGACTGACTGATTTGGCGAAAAAATATAACTGCAACCTTATTGCGCTTGGAATGTCTAAAGAAACAGGGATTCCAAAAAATGCAGACGGAAGAATGGAATTGATATTCAAAATTTATGAAAAATGTATGGAAAAAGGAATTGTATCCTGTAAAATCTTTTTTGACCCGTTAATTTTGCCTTTGAATGTCGAACAAAGTCAAGCAAACGAAGTTATCAGCACAATACAAATGATTAAAGAAAGTTTCGAGCCGAAAGTAAACACAGTTGTCGGGCTTTCAAATATTTCAAACGGCATGCCCTCGGACTTGCGCAGACTTGTAAACAGAACTTTTGCAGTAATGCTTTTTGGAGCGGGACTTGATGGTGCCATTATTGATGCAAAGGACGAAGAACTCATCAGGATAATGCGCATGCTTGAATGTAACAATCCGCAAAATGATGTTGATAAATTATACACAAATATTGCAAATATGGTACAATGTTTTGGAGATGTTGATGATATCGGATATAACAAAAATAATTCCGAGCATTCAAACATCATTAAAACAGTCAGAATTCTGACGGGAAAAGAAATATTTTCTAACAGTTATACGCAGTTATAGAGTGTGAAAAAATGGATATAAGAAAAAATTTATTAACGGCTTTTTTGGTATCGGGTTTATGTATGGGAGGTGTTCCTGCATATTGTTATATGTCACCTGAAGCGAGTTCATTATATCAGCAGGCTTGCAGTGCGGAACATCAACAAGATTTAAAAGAAGCCATTGCAAAACTTGAACAGGCTATTGCAATTTCAGGCGGTGATGCAATGCTTTACACCAAACTTGCAGGAATTTATTCTGAAATTGACGAGTTTGACAAAGCACTTGAAAATTACAACAAAGTAATAAAAATCAACCCTGAAGATGCTTTTATCTATATAAGTATCGGAAGTATTTACGAAAATCAGGGGAAATATAAAGATGCTCTTAATGCATATCAAAAGGCTTTGGACCTTTTTCCTGAATACAAATATAACTATTTCAATTTAGGAAATGTAAATTATCAGTTAAAAAATTACAAAGAGGCAATTAAGGATTACAACTCATTTTTAGAAACATATTCAGGGCACCTTGAAGCAAGAGAAAATCTTGCCGGTTCTTACCTTGCAATAAAGGATTACCAAAACGCTGAAACACAATACAGCAAATTATATGAAAAAAATCCGGACAATTTCAAGCATAATTACGAGTACGGGATTGCTCTTTTAAACAACAATGATTCTGAAAAAGCGGCAAAATTCCTTGAAAAAGCAATTGAAATTGATGCCGAAAATGATTCCGCACACCTTGGTTTAGCGCAGGCTTATCAGGATTTGGGGAAAAATGAAATGTCTTATGAACAATATCAAATTGTTCTTAAAAATATGCCAAATCTAAACACCGTAAGGCTTGATTATGCAAATTTGCTTGCCGATATGGACAAAAATACTGAAGCCGTAGTGCAATACAATATGTATATCAAAGCATTCCCTGATGATGTTAAAGGTTACGGCAACATAGCAGGAGTTTACAAAAAACTTCAAAATTATGATAAGGCTATCGAAAATTATTTAATTGCAATATCAAAAGATGATAAAAACATTGATTACAAAAAAGATATTGCAAACTGCTATCATAACAAAAAGGATTACCAAACGGCATTAAAATATTACGAGGAAGTTTTGGCAGTTGAGCCAAAAGATTTTAATATCAGATTTAACAAGGCACTCGCTCTACATGCCCTAAACAAATATGAAGATGCCATTTCTATTTATAAAGAACTACTTTCGGAGAAAAATGAAAAAAGTATCAAAACCAACCTTAACGATGCACTTGTTTCAAGAGGGCATGAACTTGTTGAAGCAGGGAATACAAAAGATGCCATAACATATTTTAAAGATGCAATTAAAGGCGGTTACACCGAAGGCTATGTTTATTACGGTCTTGCCAAAGCATACAGAAAAGACGGCGACAACTCAAAAGCCGCTGAAAATTATGAAAAGGCAATATCAATAGACCCTGAAAAAACGGCTTATTCGGCAGAATATAGCGAATTTATTTCGGATTTATACAGTACAAAAGTTGAGGTTAAATCTTCAGACAAATCATCCGAGTTACCATCAATAAATTTGAGCGTAAATTCGCCGCAGGAAACTCCAAAAGAAACTGAAAAAACAAAACCTGTCCAAACCACACAATCAAAACCTGCAACCTCTGATGTTGCAGTAAAGAAAAGTAAAGATTTTATCACTCAGGGAGATAAAAACTACAAAGAAAACAACTACGATGCGGCAGTAAAAAATTATCAGGACGCATTGCAACTTGTCCCGAATGATGAAGTTACACTACTAAAAATCGGCAACATATACAAAATGAAAGAGGATAATACAAAAGCGATTAATTTCTATCAGAAATCAATTATTGTTAATCCTGAATACACAGACGGCTGGTTCAATTTGGGACTTGCTTATGCGAATGAAAATAATCTGATTGAATCCCAAAAGAGTTTTGAAAAGGTCATAGAAATTGACCCTGATTACAATTCCGGCTATGCATACTATGCACTTGGAATGGCTTTTGAGCATCAGGGTAAAAAATCAGACGCCGTAAAGAATTATAAAACATTTATCAAACATAACAACGATAAAGATTTAAAAAATACCGTTGAAGAAATGATTAAAAAGTTACAGTAATAAAAGATAATCAGACAATAAGAATAGGGTTAATAAACCCTTCTTCCCCCTTTTAGGGGAAGTACGCGAAGCGGGTAGGGGGTGAAGATTATAATAAAACTTTTAAAAAATTTATTTTTACTTGCAACATTGGGTTTTGTAATGATATTTACAACCGCTTGCGAAAAAGAAGCGTATATTCTTTTCAACAAATACCCGTTCAGCGAAGAATCAATGAGTGCAACCACAAATGTTTTTAAGCCGGGAGAAAAGATATATTATCTTGTTACAACGCCCAAAACAGTAAAAACAAAGCGTCTGTTATTACAGGTAATGAAAATGGGCAAGAACGAAAGACTCGGCTATGAAACTGTTTGGGGCAAACAAGTTAAAGTTCGTGATGAACAGGTTTTTTATTACACGGATTACTTTGTGTTTCATTCTGCCGGTGCTTATGAAATGAGGGCTTATTCAAAAGATGAGCCGACAAAACTTTTGACAACTAACTATTTTTATATAAGGAACTAAAATGATAAAAGATAGAGCAATACAATATTTTATGAGCGGATATTCTTGTTCGGAATGCATAGTTCAGGCGTGTATAGACGAAGGGATTTGTGAAAACAGTCTTTTGCCTTGTGCAACTACATTTTCAGGCGGAATGTCCTCAGGTTGTGCCTGCGGAAGCGTTACAGGTTCTCAACTTGTACTTGGTTACCTGTTTGGCAGAGGAAACAAATTCGGAAACACAATCAGCGCAAGAGAAAAAGCAAGTGAATTTGTGGAAGAATTTAAAAAGCGCAACAAAGTAACTTGCTGCAGAATATTATCGGCCGGATTCAGCGGAAGCGAAAGAAAAAATCATTGCACAAAATTTGTATCTGATGCCTGCGATATTTTGGAAGATTTAATGAAAGTGAAAATATAGAATGATAAAACCTGATAAACTGAATTTTTTAACGGCAGGAATGCCTTTGCAAACGGATAAAAGAGGGTATCCGTCAGCGTTTGAAATTATAAAAGACATGGAACTTGACGGACTTGAGGTCGAATTTGTGCATGGTGTCAGAATGTCTGACGATACAAGAAAATATCTTAAACAAATTTCTCAGGAACAAGGCTTTATCTTAACTTCACACGGACCTTTTTATATTAATCTTAATTCCAAAGAAGAAGAAAAAGTTGAAGCAAGCGTACAAAGAATTATTGAAACTGCTCAGGCTGCAAACGATTTTGGAGGTTACAGTATAACATATCATGCCGCATTTTATATGGGCGGAGAAAAAGAAACAGTTTATCAACAGGTTAAAAAACAAACTGCAAAAATCATTGAAACACTGCAAAAAGAAAAAATTGATGTATGGATTAGACCTGAAACAACAGGCAAAGCGACTCAATGGGGCGATTATGAAGAAATTATCAGACTTTCAAAAGAATTTGAACAGGTATTGCCATGCGTTGATTTTTCACATGTACATGCCAGAACCGCAGGTGAGTATAACACCTATGATGAATTTTGCCTGATTTTAGACAGAATTTCAAAAGAACTCGGACAAAAAGCGATAGATAATTTCCACGCACATCTTGCAGGAATTGATTACACTGCCAAAGGTGAAAAACGACATCTTATACTTGAAGAATCAGATATGAATTACAAAGACCTGCTCAAAGCACTGAAATCTTTTGGAGTAAAAGGCGCTTTAGTCTGTGAAAGTCCTAATATTGAAACAGATACAAAAATTTTGAGAGATTATTATTATTCAATTTAATTACTCTTTTTAAAAACTTCTTTTAGCAAAAATATCCAAATTACACATAATATCGGGCAAATAACTACAATTAATGGATTGTATTCGTATGCCTTTTCAAATTCAAATCTGCATAATGCGACAAATGCTCTTGTCAAACCGCATCCTATACATTCATGATGAAAAAGCAACCTGAACAAACAAAAATTTTTCAAATTTGCACTTACTGCAATATTTGCACAAATTACTGCCAAAAACGGCAAACTTACAACAAAAATTCTTTTAAGTGTTAAACAAATATTCTTTTTATTCATGTCCACAAGTATTATAAAGGCTGTACTCATTTTAGTACAGCCTTTTACCTATATATTAATCTTAATTAAAATCTTGCGCCTGCACCTGCGCCTGCACCAGATCCGCCTGCCATTGCGCCTGCAAGAGCCAAAATTGTTGTAAAATAAAATAACACAAACACTATTCCAAGTATAGCCAAAACTATATAAACAACACCAACCCAATTGATTCTTTCATATAATTCGCTTCCGTCAGCATGTTTGAATTTCCCCAGAGCAATCATAAATCCGTCAACATAAGACCAAATACAACTGATAGGAAAAGTACATGTTAATAATGTTAAAACAAGCATTAACCAAGCGGTGTTTTTCTTACCCGTATAAAATCTGTGCATCCCCAAAGGTCCTAAAAAACAACAAGCAAGCATTGTTGCTAACCAATTTTTGCCTTTTTGTTCTTCCATCATTTTCTCCTTTCAATAATTCCAAAAATTTACATAAACGAACAAATGAATTATATCATTTTTTTTTATTATCTGAAAACATAAAAGTTAGTAAAAAATTAAAAATACATTAAATGACCGAATTTATTAAAGAAAAATAGAAAAAGTACCGATATTTTTGTCGGTACTTTTTAACATAAAGGACAAAACTATGTTCAATTTTGTAAACGGTAATCCTTTCAATCAAAAAATAGAATCCGCTGTTTCAACAGGACAGGAAAACAAGCGTCAAAACCAGCAGCAAAAAGACGGGGATGAACGCAGATTACTTGATGAAGATGACAATGACGAAGTTTCTATCAGTCAAAGACCTGAATTAACCGAAGATGATGTTATTTATCTGTTAAACGAATTTATAACCAAAAGAAAAAATGAACATGAAAATGAACCGAAAATTCTTGAAAAACTTGATAAATACAAAAGCAAATTTGATGTTAAAAAGTTTATGAAAAGTAATCCGCATCTGACTGTTTCGGATTTTAACATGATAATGTATAACGAAACCGCAGGAATTTTGAATTGATAATATTAAAAACAAAGTACACAAAACATATTATCGGTAGTAATTGAGAGATTGATAATTTCTACCTGTTCATTCTTTCTCTTTTCTTGCGATGAAAAGAGAAAGAATGAACCAAGAAAGAGAAAATACGCTATTTAACTGCAATGCCTGACGGCATTGCTCCGCGCATAAGATATAAGTATAAAATGTTCGTTCGTTTTTGTCCTTACGGACAAAAATCAATCAGGCGCCTAAAACTACGGCGCCTTTGATTTCACACTCACCCGCAGTTGTACGGCTCATAAATTCGCCTACCACTGCTCCCTCTCCCAAGGGGTGAGGGGTTAATGCGGGGCGTTGTTTTAGCCCCGCTATGAGATTTTTGCCGATAGGCAAAAACACATGTTACTGCGTTAGCAGTCTTATGCCGCCGTTAGGCGGTATTGTAATCAGCGAAGTTTTCTTTTCTTTGGTTCATTTCTTTTCTTTTGCCTCGCAAACAAAAGAAAAGAAATGAACAGGTAGAAAGTGCTAATCTCTCAATTACTACCGATAATATAATTTATGTATAGTTATAATTAATTTGCGTAAATATGATATTTGGGATAAAATCTTGTTATAAAGGAGAGGGTAATGGATCAAGAAACTTATATGAAAATAATGGGCTATGTCCCGACTGTTATTGAAGCATCTTCAAGAGGCGAACGCTCTTTTGATATTTTTTCAAGACTTTTAAGAGAAAGAATTATATTTTTAGGGACTGAAATTGATGACGATGTAGCAAACTCTGTTGTTGCTCAGTTATTGTTATTAGACAGTGAAAACCCTGATAAAGATATCATGTTATATATTAATAGCCCCGGCGGTGTAATTACTGCAGGTATGGCAATTTATGACACGATGAACCTTATAAAAGCCGATGTTGCGACAATTTGCCTTGGTGAAGCGGCATCAATGGGTGCATTTTTGCTATGCTCAGGTGCAAAAGGCAAAAGAATGTCCCTGCCGAGTTCAAGAATTATGATTCACCAACCGTTAGGCGGTGCAAAAGGTCAGGCAACAGATATAGAACTTGAAGCAAAAGAAATTATGCGTATGAAAGATATGTTAATTGATATAATTTCTAAAAACTCAGGACAAGATCCGAAAAAAGTTCGTGAAGATTGCGAACGCGATCATTATTTATCTGCATACGAAGCAAAAGATTATGGCTTGATTGATAAGGTTGTGGAAAAGGTTCCGTCAAGCAATTAATTTATAATCAACTTTACAAAACTTAATAAAAGGCTAAAAACATGCAATTACTTGAAGTTGCATGTTTTTATATATGTGTAGGTAAAAAAAATAGGTTAGTTTAAAAAATTAAAAAGGTAGGTTAGTTATGGGATTTCTAATGTTTACCGCAAGAGTCCATGACTTGGCTCGTCAGAAATCTGACACGCAGTACAAGTTATTGAAAATCTCGCGAAAATTACGAGATTTGCAGCAGTACGCCGCTATGGTTGGAAATGGCAATATCTCAATCGGAGACATTTTAAGTTCTCCTGGTTCAATGATGGGCAGGTCAATGGCATACATTGGCTATGCACACAATATGGCACTGCAATATATGCAGCAAAATGCGCCGATGATGCAAATGATGTATCAGCAGCAAATGGGTGGTGCGATGCAAAATCCGCAACAAATGCAGCAAATGCAAAATTACATTATGCGAACATTGTATATTCAGGGGCGGGAACAAGCAGCGCAAGAAGAACAAAAGAATTTAAAAGTCGAAGAAGGCAAACTTGCACAGGAGCAAGAAACTTTGAAAACACTTCTTGATGAAATAACCGCAGAATTACAAGAAGCCAAAAAGGCAAGAGATGAAGATATAAAAATGATGGCTCCTAAATATACTGCGAACGCATAAATAAAAGATTGATATAACTTACCTTAAAATAACTAACCCTACAAAGCGGGATTTGAAAATTCTTTCAAATCCCGCTTTTTCATGTTTATTTGTGAATTTTTGTAACAACATGTTTAAGGTTGTGCAATTTTTAAATTTGAAAATACTTATTAAGTATATAAGAAGTATATAATTTATTTCAAATTATATAACTACTACCTTCTACTTTCTACCTACTAACCTTTTACACGAGGAATTGTAACAGATTCCAAGGAAGCTTCTTTTTAAAAGAGGCTTTTTTTTTGCTTAGGAGTAAAGATTTAACATGATTAATTTCTGAAAAGAACTTATCTGCTTTTTATGTTATAATCTCAGTGTAAGGAGTGCCAATTATGAAAATTGCTATATATCCGGGAAGTTTTGATCCGATAACATACGGACATTTGGATATTTTAAAAAATGCATCTGAAATATTTGACAAAGTAATTATTGCAGTTGCTCATAACGGTGCAAAAACAGGTTTTTTAAGTGTTGAAGAAAGAGTTGAACTGATAAAAAAAAGCGTAAAAGATATTGAAAATGTTGAAGTTGATTCCTTTGAAGGTTTGACTGTCGAATATGCAAAAAAACATGATGCAAATGTCTTGATACGAGGTTTGCGTGCAGTTTCGGATTTTGAATTTGAAATGCAACTTTCACAAACTAACAGTGCGCTTTGTGATGAAATAAAAACCGTATTTTTGACAACAAAACCGAAATATAATTTTATTTCGTCTTCAACCATAAAAGAAATTTATGCAAACGGTGGTGATATTTCAAAATTTGTACCGGAAGCAGTAGATAAATATTTAAATAAAAAAAATGCAAAACCATGTTAAAATATGTAATTTGGCAGTACAAAATTATTTGACAATTAAAAATTGCTTATGTAATATATTATTGTAAATAAATGCGAAAGGGATAAGGGATATAAGCATGCCTCAAAATGAAGTGTATGATTTACTCAAGATACTTGAAATGACTTTAGATGATGGATTTTCAATTTCAAAGTACGCAGTAGTCAATAAAAGAGAAATAGAAACATTAATCGACAGAATATATGCGGCTTTACCTCCTGAAGTTCAGGAAGCAAGAGTGTTTATGAAACGCAAAGAAGAATTGTTGAATGAAGCACAGGCTCAGGCTGCAAAAATTGTTCAGGACGCTCAAAACGAAGCAAATCGTCTGATTAGTGAATCAGAAATAAGAAAAGCCATTGAAAGAGATGGTATAAGACTGAAAAATGAAGTTGTCGCAGAGATGGAAAACATCAAACATGTTTCAATGCAGGATGCAGAACAGGTCAGACTTCAGGCAACGGAAGAATCAATGAAAATTCGAGAAGGTGCAGAACTTTATGCAAAACAGGTTCTCACAAGTCTTGAAGATAATTTAACCCAATTACAGCAGGTTGTTAAAAACGGTCAGATTTATATGGAGCAAATCAAAAATGACAATGCAAGATATGCCCCGCAACCTAACCAACAAAATAACCGTGGCTGGGTAAACAGCAAAGATGCAAAAAAAATATAATTAAGGATTTGATACAAAAAAAGACCGAAACATTTGTTTCGGTCTTTTTAATGATTAAGTCTTATTGTGCTACTTTTGTTTTTTCAAAAATATCTTTAAGTTTGCTATTCATATTAGGAGCATAAGTTTCTTCGTTCTTTTTATCAGCAACTTTACAACATCTTTCAATAAAGGCTAACGGGCTTTTGAAATGTTTTTCAAAAAAGCCTTCTTTAAGAACTTGCGTTTGATAATCTTTAACTCCTTCGGTCGTATCCGCAATATAACCATAAAGTTTTCCTAATTCTTCTCTTATATCTATTTCAAACGGATTCTTTTTCTGAGTTTCAACAAGTGAATCTAACAATTGAATATCTGCATCAGATTTAATTTTTTGAGCCAAAAGTTTTTGTGCATCTTTGCGTATAATCATAGCCATACCGAAATTCGGTGATTGATTGTTGTTTATTTGCATAAGTTTCTCCTTTTTTTTGTTTTAAAACAAGTAAAAATATTTTTTGCTAATAAAAACAAAATATTACATAAAACATATTATCGGTAGTAATTGAGAGATTGATAATTTCTACCTGTTCATTTTTTCTTTTTGTCTTGAAGCAAAAAGAAAAAACGAACCAAAAAAGAAAAACTCGCTGATTACAATACCGCCTAACGGCGGCATAAGACTGCTAACGCAGTAATATGTGTTTTTGCCTTTCGGCAAAAATCACTTAGCGCGCCTAAGGACAACGGCGCGCGCTTTCAAGATGTCCGACCTTTACGCAGTGAGCAATCATTGTTTGCGACACGACAACAAGGAGGGATTTGTTTGAACGGTAGTGAGTTATCCCGCCTGTATGTGGAGCAAGTACAAATGATTAGCGAACGGAGTTCAGGTCGGGGAGTTTCTTTGCGCCCCGTTTCTTTGCGGTCAAAGAAATGGGGCAAGGTAGTTTTGATGAACAAAAACTACCGATAATATGTTTTATGTAAGAAACGATTAAAATAATAAAATTTTATATTTAAAATGTTTGTCAAATTTGTTAACAAATAGTTTGATTTTTTTCATGTTTGGTATATTATAGCACTATAAGCCGAATTAAAAGAGAATGTGAGGAAACCACATTCTTTTTTAAAGGTCAAAAAAATAAGTAAAATAAAGGAAATAAAACAATGGGTATTAAAGGAAAATTAGACAAAATGGTAGTTCTTGCATGTGAAGAATGCAAAGAAAGAAACTACACAACAACAAAAAACAAAAAAACATTAAAAGAAAGAATGGAATTAAACAAATATTGTCCAAAGTGCAAAAAACACACAACTCATAAGGAAACTAAGTAAGAGTGAATTGTGGATTGTGAGTCGTGAATTGAGGTTATCAAGGATTATTTTTCATATTTTTTGATTTGCAAATTTGAAAAGGACTATTCACTATTCACAACTCACTATTCACCAATAAGCGTCCTTAGTTCAGTTGGTAGAACGTCGGTCTCCAAAACCGGATGTCGAGGGTTCGAGTCCTTCAGGGCGCGGTTTATAATATAAGGATATTCAAATATGATGAACGGTTCAGATAAAAAACAAAACGAAACAATTGAATCAATTAAGGCTTATTTTAAAGGCGTAAAAGCCGAATGGGGCAGAATTAGTTGGCCTGAACGCAGACAAATAGTTGCAGAAACATTGTCGGTTATAGTTATTGTTTTTGTATTTACCGTTGCGATATATTGTATGGATTTAATTTTCAAAGGACTCTTGAGTCTTGTAAATAAAATATAAACAAAAAATTTATAATAAAGGTGGCTTATGACTAAAAAAGAAAAAACAATGGAAGAACAACTAAACGAAGACATCGCTGAAGAAAAAGCGTTGGAACAAGAAGAAGTTGAAGCGCAGGAAGCAAAGAAAAACCAAAAAAGATGGTATATCGTTCACACTTATTCTGGATACGAAAATAAGGTAAAAGTTAACCTTGAAAAGCGTGTTGAATATATGAATATGGGCGATAAAATCTTTAGAATTGAAGTTCCTCAAAAAACCGTTGTTCAGGTAAAAAGCGGTAAGAAACAGGAAAAAGAAGAAAAGATTTTCCCGGGGTATGTTCTTGTTGAAATGATTATGGACGAGGACAGTTGGTATGTTGTAAGACACACTTCAGGTGTTACAAAATTTGTTGGCTCTGTCAAAAAACCAATACCTGTCAGAGAAAGCGAAATCAAAAGAATATTGCACAGAACATCATCACAAGTTGAAAAAGTTGAACTTGATGTTAAAGTCGGCGATAAAATCAGAATTGTATCAGGGCCGTTTGCAGACTTTGATGCTGATATTATCGAAGTTTATCCTGATAAATCAAAACTTCGTGCAAATGTTTCAATCTTCGGTCGTGAAACGCCGGTTGAACTTGAGTATAATCAAATAAATAAATTGTAATTGTCATGCTGAACTTGATTCAGCATCTATCAAAGGCTATCAAACTGATAGACCCTGAAACAAGTTCAGGGTGACAGGGCAAATAGAGTGCGTCAATTCGCACCATAGGTACACACAAACTGTGGAAGAGGTCTGACCTCGTTATTACCACAAAAGGAGAAAAAAATGGCAAAAAAAGTAGTAGGAAAAATCAAACTTCAAATTGAAGCCGGAAAAGCAAATCCGTCACCACCTGTTGGTCCTGCATTAGGTCAGCATGGTGTTAACATTATGGATTTTTGTAAGCAATTCAATGCGAAAACACAAGACAAAGCAGGATATATCATTCCTGTAATTATTGATGTATATGAAGACAGAAGTTTTACTTTTGTAATCAAATCACCACCTGCTCCTGTGTTGATTAAAAAAGCCTTAAATCTTCCAAAAGGTTCATCAGTTCCTAACAAAGATAAAGTAGGCGAAATCACAAGAGCGCAATTGGAAGAAATTGCAAAAACCAAAATGGATGACTTAAACGCTACAACAATGGAAGCAGCAGTCAAAATGATTGCAGGTTCTTGCAGAGCAATGGGCGTAACAGTTAAGGAAGATTAATTTATATCCCTCTACCTATGGGAGAGGGTAGAATTTCGGTTTGAGCAGTATGCGAAAATCAGAAATTCGGGTGAGGGTTACCATTATAATTGGTTGCAAATGGCTATACTTCTCGCAATGACGAATGCATGGAAGGACAGTTTGTCCGTTAACACCACGAAAGGAAAAATAAAATGTCAAGATTAACTAAAAAACAACAAAAAACTCAACAAATGCTTGAAGGCTTTAATCAGCCGGCAACTGCTGTTGATGCAATAAAAAAGTTACAGGAAATTTCTAAAGAAGTTTCAAAATTCAATGAAACGGTTGAATGTCACATGAGATTAGGTATTGATGTTCGTCAGGCTGATCAACAGATTCGTTCAACAGTTGTATTACCTGCAGGTTTGGGTAAGACAGTCAGAGTTTGCGTTATAGCAAAAGGTGCAAAAGCATCTGAAGCAAAAGATGCAGGCGCAGATTTCTATGGTGCAGAAGAAATCATTGATAAGATTTCAGACGGTTGGTTTGAATTTGACACATTGATTGCTACACCGGACTGTATGGGTATGCTCGGTAAACTTGGTAGAGTTTTAGGTCCAAAAGGCTTGATGCCAAACCCAAAAACAGGTACTGTTACAATGGATATTGCTAAAGCGGTTAGTGATGCTAAAGCAGGTAAAGTTGAATACAGAGCCGATAAACAAGGTATGATTCACTGCCCTATCGGTAAAGTTCAATTTAGCGAAGAAGATTTGGTTAAAAACTATGCAACTTTGGCAGATGCAATTTTGAAATCAAAACCATCTTCAGCAAAAGGAACTTATGTTAAATCAATTTACTTGTCAACAACAATGGGACCTGGGATTAAATTAGACCCAAAAACCTTTGCTGCTGAAGTAAAAGAATTGGTTTAATATAAAAAAATGTAAGTTGGGGTTTCTACCCCAACTTTTTTATTCTGCTATACTCAATTTACAAATTGTCTGTATTAAATTCAAATTTTATTGAGATCTTGTCATTCTGAGGGAGTGAAACGACTGAAGAATCGCCTTATATAACTATGCAAAAATAATTCAATCAGGCGATACTTCGCTGTCCGCTCAGTATGACTAATTACTTTTGTGATATTTGATATATAGTTATTTATAATAACTTATGCTGCATATTTTGCAGGATTTATGTTTTTGAGTTTATCAGCAAGGATAATAACATAATCTACGACTGTTCTTTCTGCATCGGGTTTTGCTTTTGATTTTTCGGCAAATGTTTCAATTAGTGTAAAAATAATATTTTTTGCACGATTTACCCTTTCGTCTTTTCTTGGCATAATACTTTCGCCTAAAGAAATTGCTTTTGCAACTTTTGATTGCGGAGCAACTGAACTGACCGCTGACATTGCTGCTTTAACAGGAGAAACACTCATAGACATAATAAGACCTACCTTTCTGAAACATAAAAACCATTTTTCCACTTCACAGTAAATTTACTAAAACATTTTTTTTAAACTTTTTGCGCTTTTAAAAAAAATTGTTACAATATTAATAATTCATGCAAAAAAATCGCAGGAGAAAATTTTGGATAAAAACAGTATAATTGGTGAAAATATAGCAAGACCTTGGGGATTTTACAGGGTAATTGCGCAGGGTAAAAATTATGCGTCAAAAGTTATTCATGTCAATATCGGGCAAAGGCTTTCAGTTCAGTCGCATAATCACAGGGCAGAACACTGGGTTGTTGCTTGTGGCAGAGCAAAAGTTTTATTAAATGACAAGGAATTTACTTTAGAAGTCGGACAAAGTGTTGATATTCCGATAAAAACCATACATTCTCTTGCAAACCCTTATGAAGAAGAACTTGAAATTATTGAACTTCAGATGGGTGAAATTATATCAGAAGATGATATTACAAGATATTCAGATATTTATGGCAGGGTTTAAAGTTCATCAAACGGTGAAATTTTTACTTCTCTGAAACCATCGTTGAGTGCATCTAAAGGCGATTTTTTAGCCAATACCGCATCGCCGATTTGAAGATTAGAAACCAAAACTTCATCTGTGCATGTTCTATATGCAAGATGTGTCGGGCTTTTGCCGTCTTTCAAAAATGTTGTCGGGATTTTTAAATAATCAAGCAAATCAACAAATTTATTCCAAATATCCTGACTTTGTTTTGAATTTTTAGAACCGACAAGTACAGCCTGCAAATTTTTATCTTTCAAATCAATGTTATTTCTCAAAAAATTCAGAACATTAGAAAAAATATGATTATCTTTATTAAGCGGGATAAGGTGCATCAAAACTGCTTTATCTCCGTTTGTAATCAGGCAGGAAGTACAGTCGCAGACTCTTTGTGTGAAAACATCTTTGCCAATTCGACTTGAACTGATTGCCCACGGATAATCAACAAAATTATCACGGCTGAATGATGAAGTTATTTTATTAAAATCCTGCCAATACATTGGTACTATTTTTGATGTAAAAGAGATTTCGGTCATGCTTAATTTCTAAAACAGTAGATCCTTCGGCTTGTCATTCTGAGCCTTTAGGCGAAGAATCTCAAATTATAACGCCTCAGAATAACATTTTAATTAATTTTAATAAAACCGAAAAAATAAAAATTTGCGCTTTTTATAAGGATGTAATATATTCGGGTTATTTTTATCTCTGATATATTTTGGTTTCATTTTATCATCTTTTGTTTGAGGAGTTTTTTCAACAATAGTCAAAGGTTGGTTTTTAATTTTCAAATCAGGCGGGAATTCGCCTTTTTCTTCAATATAGTTTGCATATTCAATTTGCTTGTCAAAATGTTCCTGAGGTTTGTTTCTGAAGTCTTTTATAAATTTAAAATAAATACTTTGGTATTTTTTTACGGGAATAAAAGTAAAACACGCAGAAATAAAAATAAAAATCAGAGTAAAAATCAATATAATTTTTTGATATGTTTTCATAAAAAAAATTTTATCAGTTTCATGAATAAATGTAAAATAATTGTTAATAAATAAGGCATAATTTATAATTTAGAATATAAAAGTGTAAATGAAAGAAGGAGAGATATATGATTAAAAAAATTACTGCTTTAATGGCACTATTTATGACATCAGTTGCTCCTGCTTTTGCAAGTGAAGCGGATTTGGTTGTTCCGAGTATCAAGACACTTTCACCAAGCAGTTATACATTGCTTTTGATAGGTCTTGGAATTTCTGTTATCGGACTTTGTTTCGGGTTATGGAAATTTTTGGAAGTCAAAAAACTCGAAGTACACTCTGCAATGGCAGCAGTAGGTAACACTATTTTTGAAACCTGTAAAACATATCTTGTTCAGCAGGGCAAATTTTTACTTGCACTTGAAATTATAATCGGTGCTTGTATTGCGTTTTATTTCGGCTATTTACAGGAAATGGGCTGGGGCGGTGTATTAACAATCCTTGGCTGGTCTGTAATCGGTATATTAGGTTCTTATGCGGTTGCCTGGTTTGGTATCAGAATGAACACTTTGGCAAACGCAAGAACTGCATTTGCATCATTAAAAGGTAATCCTTTGAATATTCTTAATATTCCTTTAAAAGCAGGTATGAGTATCGGTGTTTTACTTGTATCTGTTGAACTTATAATGATGTTAATAATTTTACTGTTTGTACCCGGCAAAATTGCGGGGGCTTGCTTTATAGGGTTTGCTATCGGTGAATCTTTGGGCGCATCTGCTTTGCGTGTTGCGGGTGGTATTTTTACAAAAATTGCTGATATCGGTTCTGATTTGATGAAGATTCAGTTCGGTATCAAAGAAGATGACCCTCGTAACCCCGGTGTTATTGCTGATTGCACAGGTGACAACGCAGGCGATTCAATCGGTCCTACGGCTGACGGGTTTGAAACTTACGGTGTAACAGGTGTTGCACTTGTCAGTTTTATTTTGCTCGCAGTTTTGGGCGGTAAAAATCAGGTTCAACTTTTAGCCTGGATTTTTGTAATGAGATTTTTAATGATTGTCACATCAGTTGTGGCATACGGAATAAACGCTTTGTGGGATAAATTCATTTATTCTAAAAAAGCGGAAAAATTTGATTTTGAAGTACCTTTAACAAGACTTGTATGGATTACATCTATTCTTTCTATCGGTATGACTTACGGTGTCAGTTGCTGGTTATTAAATCCTTTGGGACACGGAATTTGGTTTATTTTGGCATCAATAATTTCATGCGGGACATTAGGTGCGGCATTGATTCCTGAATTTACCAAAATCTTTACTTCTCCAAAGGCTAAACATACGGAAGAAGTTGTAACGGCATCAAGAGAAGGCGGAGCATCTTTGACAATTTTGTCAGGTATTGTTTCGGGTAACTTCTCTGGTTTTTGGATTGGGTCGGTTATCGTATTTTTAATGGCACTTGCTTATGTTGCAAGTACATTTATTCCGTCAAGTCTGATGAGTTATTCTTCGGTATTCGCATTCGGGCTTGTTGCTTTCGGGTTCTTGGGAATGGGGCCTGTCACTATTGCGGTCGATTCTTACGGTCCTGTAACAGATAATGCTCAATCCGTTTACGAATTATCATTAATTGAAGATATTCCTAATGTTAAAGACGAAATCAAAACTCAGTATGGTTTTGATGCAGATTTTGAGAATGCTAAAAAATATTTGGAAGAAAATGACGGTGCAGGTAACACTTTCAAAGCAACTTCAAAGCCTGTTTTAATCGGTACTGCGGTTGTTGGTGCTACTACAATGATTTTCTCACTTATTTTGGTAATCCAAAATACTTTGGGCATCAAACCTGAAATGATTTTGAATTTACTTAATCCATACACATTGCTTGGCTTGTTGATGGGTGGTGCGGTAATCTATTGGTTCAGCGGAGCGTCTATGCAGGCAGTTACAACAGGTGCTTACAGAGCCGTTGAATACATTAAAGACAATATCAAACTCGGTGAAGCAGATGAAAAGAGTGCTAATGTTGCAAATTCAAAAGAAGTTGTAAAAATTTGTACTCAATATGCTCAAAAAGGTATGGTAAATATCTTTATCGCATTATTTACATTTGCTTTGGCTTTGGCTTGCTTATCGGCACCGGGCGAAAAATCGCAACTTGCGGTTTCATTCTTTGTAAGTTATCTGATAGCAATTGCTATTTTTGGATTGTTCCAAGCCGTATTTATGGCAAACGCAGGCGGTTGCTGGGATAATGCAAAGAAAATTGTTGAAGTAGATTTGGCTGAAAAGGGAACACCGTTACACGAAGCAACAGTTGTTGGTGATACTGTAGGTGATCCGTTCAAAGACACATCTTCAGTTGCAATGAATCCGATTATTAAATTTACTACTTTGTTTGGTTTGTTGGCGATGGAAATTGCCATTAACGAAAACTTCCGTCAAATAGCACCTTATGTCGGAATCGTATTTTTAATAATTGCCTTAATCTTTGTTGTACGCTCATTCTACGGAATGAGAATCCCGACAAAAAAGGGCTAAATAATATAAATTGTAAGTCGGACTAAAATTCCAACTGCTAATTTAAAAAGGTTGAACTGTTATTAAAAGTTCAACCTTTTTATTTAAGTATTTGTTTTATAAACCCATCAATAGCAGACAATTTTGTCTTATCATTATTTATGTATGTGAGATTTTTTTGTATTTCGTTAATGTAATCCTGACATGAATATTCCTTAAAACTGAATAATTCAGAAAGAGATATTTTTAATGCTTCAGAGATTTTCATTAAATTTTCAGGTGAAGGAAAATATTTACCCGTTTCAATAGAACTTATGCTGTTAACTTCAACCCCTATTGTTTCTGCAAGTTTTTCCTGAGTAATTTTATTGAGTTTTCGGTATTTTTGAATGTTTTTGCCAAGTTCTTTTTTTATGTACATTTTCACCTCTTTTAATAATCTTATGACTTATACAAAAAATAATAACCAAGTATAACTGTTATTTAATATTGAAATATAATAGTAGTGCATGTATAATATACAGTATGGCAATTAATTTTGTGTTTAAAATATAAACATGACATTGAATTATCACTAAATAAAGTAAAGGAGAAAGATATGAAAAAACATTTGGCATTTACTTTAACTGAACTTTTAATGGCACTGACTATTGTCGGTGTACTTGCGGTTTTGACTGTGCCGATTTTGATAAACAATTTTCAAAACAGGTTGTTTGCGACACAGATTAAAAATTTTTCCGCAGAAATAGAACAGTTTGCGCAGGACCAACTGATTACCCACAAAACCCGTGATTTGATGGATACAGATTTTGGCGAACCGTCAAAACTTTTAACCGACGGACATTTTAGTATTGTAAAAATTTGTACGGCAGAAAATTCTCTTACTGACTGTTGGAAAATTGCAGCAACGGGAAAAGATAAAGTGACATATAAAAAATTAAATGGTAATTCTGTTGGTCTTGATGCCGGATTAACTATGATATTAAAAAATGGCATGATGTGCAGATATCGGTTGAAAACAATTTCGCAAAAAAAATATGCAGAATTTTTATGTGATGTCAATGGAAATGATAAGCCTAATATTGTTGGACGCGATGACTTTGGCTTTTATGTAAATAGTAAGGGGCATGTTGAAAATTATCCCATTGACAATCCAGATTTTTCTTATTCGGATAAAATAAAAAATTGTAAACAAACTGCTACCTATTATTGTTTTGGTGTATTAATGGATAACGGCTGGAAGATGGATTACTAACAACTCCCTCTCCGTAGGGAGAGGGTTAAATAATAGAGGTGCCATGCAATTGCCTGACACAATAACATGTCATTACGAGCAAACGCAGTTTGTGTAGTAATCTCATTAAATCAACAACTGAACAACCTTGAATTCATGGGATTGCCACGAAAATCAAAGATTTTCTCGCAATGACAAAATAAAAACGGCGGGTTTAAAAGAGGGTCTTGTATCACACCCTCTCCCGCTTTCTAAATATGTAAGTTGGGCTTTCAGCCCAACAAATAAAATGTTGGGGTAGAAACCCCAACTTACGATTGTCGTGTCGCAAACAATGATTGCTCATTTCGTAAAGGTCGGATAGAAACCCTCACCCGCATTTCTATGAAATTGAAATTTCAAGAACTGCTCCCTCTCCCAAGGGGATACAAAGCGAACCAACGAACTTGTGAGTTGCGTGAGCCTGTATGCCTTATGGCTGAGGGGTGGGGTGAGGGGTTAAATGCGCACCGTAGTTTTAGGTGCGCTAAGAGATTTTTGCCGACAGGCAAAAACACATATTACTGCGTTAGCAGTCTTATGC
>Ga0310695_10005887_pt1 | contig 20872 bp, 19 predicted proteins | sample RumenRJG_04DNA_FD_203882 | JGI IMG/M metagenome (GOLD analysis project Ga0310695, IMG submission 203882) | Bovine rumen microbial communities from Lethbridge, Alberta, Canada - RJG_04 (v2) (version 2) | ecosystem: Host-associated > Mammals > Digestive system > Stomach > Rumen | place: Canada...
CCGAAAAATAGTTTTGGGTAAGGTGCTCGCTGTTAAGACCTACTGTAGCCTTAAAGAGCAGGTTCCCTACCCTGAGGCTGGCCCAGACGTTTGTGAGAAGATAGTTGTTTATATTTTCGGCAACACTCTCCTCAAGGTCATATACAGGATTGGCAGATTGATCTCCTATGGCAAAGTAAGCGTACTCATACGGGTTACTGAAATTATAGCTGCCATCTTGGTTATAGATGTCTATAACAGGTGGTACAAGCAGTGCATATACAAAACTGTTGGTGATTCCTGCAGAATAAGGCGATGAGTTGAATACCTGCTGCTCGGTCGATGTCAGTCCGTTCTGGCGTGAGCGGCCAAGCGTGCTGTTTACTCCCAGCTTAAGGTTCTTAAGCAGGTCCCAGTCAACGTTAGTATGGAAATTGTAACGGTCAAAACCGCTGTTGAGCAGAATACCTTGCTGGTCGGTCGCGCTCAAGGAGAATGAGTAACGGCTCTTGTCGGCAGCACCGGTTACGCTCAGGTCATGGTTCTGGCTGATTGCCGTACGGAGCATTGCGCTCTGCCAGTCCGTACCTTTACCCAGAGCGGCAATCTGCTCATCGGTATAACCGCCGCGGTTTCCGTAGTAATCCTTCTGGAATCTGGCCCACTCTGATGCGTTCAACAGTTCAAGCTTACGGCTGATGTTGCTTACGCCTAAATCATACGTGTAACTGATATTGGCCTTGCCGGCACCAGCCTTACCCTGCTTGGTGGTTATCAGGATAACACCGTTGGCTCCACGTGAACCATAAATGGCAGTGGCCGACACATCCTTGAGCACCTCTATTGATTCTATGTCATTGGGATTTATGGTAGAAAGCGGGTTAAGTGAACTCTCTATGGCTCCCAGACCTGTACCGCTGTTGGCGGCATCCTTGTAGTATATGAATCCGTCTATCACATAAAGCGGCTCGTTGCTGGCATTTACGGAGTTACCGCCACGAATTCGGATTTGGCTGTCGGCACCGGGCTGACCGCTTGATGCTGTCACATTCAGACCTGCCACCTGTCCGCTCAAGGCTCCGTCCAGCGTAGGGGTCTTGGCCTGGCTTATGATATCAGACTTGATAGATGTCACGCTACCTGTAAGCTGAGTCTGCTTTTGTGTGCCGTAACCCACAATTACCACCTCGCTCAGGGTGTTTACGTTCTCGGAAAGTTCAATGATTATAGGCTCGGAGTCATCATAAACGTCTATCTCCTGTGTGCGATAACCTATATAATCAACAACAAGCGTCTGTGGAAGACTCTCCTTTATGACAAGACGGAAATTACCGTCCAGGTCGGTTGTGACACCGGTTCCTTTGCCCGACTTGATAAAAACCTGGGCGCTAATAAGTGGCTCGGACGTAACGGCATCGGTAACGTTACCGGTAAGAACCGTTTGAGCATAGGTGGCTATAGATGCAACCAGCAGTATAATATGTGTCAGAATAAACTTTTTCATAAGTATAGTATCCTCCTAAGGAGCGGAGTTTTTGGGCCCCGCCCCGTTTTGAAAATCAAACCTGTATATGAGTTAAAGTATTAGTTTTGAGCTAGTTCCCTATTAACTATACGCTGAATCTGAGCGGACAACTCATTCTGGGGTAAAGAGAGAAGTCCATAGTGGTGAAGCTCACTTGTACCGTTTGTAAGCACCCAGCTTACAAAATCATTTACCGTGCGGTTGGTGTGGTCATAAGAGAATCCCACGGTACCTACCGGAATCTCGGCGTACTCCTGCTCTTCAAGAAGACTAATTATATTGTCCAGATTGGCGGCATCCAGAACCTGACGGCCGTGTTTGTCAAGGTCAAGCGGGAGTATTGTAAGATCGGAACCAGGCTGACGGCTTTCAATGTCAAATATATTGGAAAGGTAGTTTACTGTTACACCCAGAGGATCACGGCTTATGGCAGCAATCAGGTATGAGTCATCGCCCGAAATCTTCTTGCCTTTGTATGCATTCACCTCTTCTTTAAGATATGTGGCATATACGCGTGATGCCGACTGCTGACTGTTACCGGTATAGATGTGTATCTTTTGTTCAGCCTTGGACTGTTCCTCAAAATCCTCATCCTCGGCCACAAAGAACAGAGAGCGAAGCTTTCTGGCATTGAGGCGGTGTGATGCGGTCAACTTTTCGGCCTCAGAACCTTTCACTGCCACCGGAAGCACTGCATAACGGGCAAAATTCACAGCCTGCTCATCGACGGTAAGAATAAGTATGTTCACGGCATCCTGGCTCTTGGCCGATACAAAACGGAATTCTACTCCGGTGTGACTTTTGCTGTATTCGTTTGCCAGGTTCTCAACAAGAGGTTTGGCAAAACCGGGTACACGCAGTGAAATGGTCTCCACATCCTGAGCATTGGCTGAAAGCGTGAATTGCAGGCCAAGAATCAATGCAATCAGATAAGCTGTCTTTTTCATATTGTTTTCTGTTTTTTTCTGTTTGACGATGCAAAGGTCGGTCTAATAGTTATTCATTCCAACAAAACTTGAATAATTAGAAGAGAATATATATCATCTGATTTTTCCATAGAATAGAATCAACTAAAATACCCCATATATCCCATTTTTGTAGAATAATCTTCTTTTGGCATAAAAAAGCCCCGGCACATTGCGGTGTCGGGGCATTCCAAAAACGGTTCACAAACCACTCACTGCCAATAAAAGCCTGTCAAGGGCCTGTTTGACCAAAGCCCGCGGAGCACCTACGTTGAGTCGCATATACCCCTGTCCGCCCTGACCGAACATCTCGCCGTCGTTAAGAGCCAGACGCGCCCTGTTTACGAACAGGTCAATCAGTCCCTTGTGGTCAAGTCCCAGTTTCCTGCAGTCAAGCCATACCAGGAACGATGCCTGCGGACGCACCGCCTTTATATAAGGTATATTCTCCTTAAGGTAATCCTCAACAAAACGGATGTTGTCCTCTATATAAGACAAGAGCTGACGGCGCCACTCCTCACCTTTACTGAACGCGGCGATAATGGCTATTATTGAGAACACGTTGGGTTCACTCAGTTCATTTGCATCGAGCCACTTATAGAACCTGCGGCGCAGTGTGTCATCGGGCACAATGGCATAAGAGTTCACAATACCAGCCGTGTTGAATGTCTTGGACGGGGCTCCGAACGTGATGCTTATCCCGGCTGCCTTGTCGCTGACTGTGGCAAACGGTATGTGACGGTTGCCGAACAGGGCCAGGTCGGAGTGTATCTCATCGCTTATCACGATGATGCCGCGGTCATAGCAGAAATCGGCCAGACGCTCCAAAGTCTCCCTGCTCCAGCAGATACCGGCCGGGTTATGGGGGTTGCTCAGTATAAGCAGACGGCACTTGTCATCGGCCACCTTGGCAAGATTGTCAAAATCCATCTCGTAGCTGCCGCCTTCAACCCTTTTGAGCGGATTGTACACCACCTCACGCCCGTTACCCTGAGGTACCAGACGGAATGGATAATATACAGGTGGCTGGATAATGATTTTCTCATCGGGCCTTACAAACACATTGATTGCAGACCCTACGCCTTTCATCACTCCCGGAATGTATGTAATCCACTCCTTCTTTACTTTCCATGCGTGGTGATCCTCCACCCACTTGGCAATGGTATCCCATAATTCTGCCGGGACCGATGTGTAGCCGAACAGTGAATGGTCCAGACGCTTCCTAAGGGCATCGGTTATGAAATCCGGTGTCTCAAAATCCATGTCGGCCACCCAGAGAGGCAACAGGTCATCACAGCCATAGCGCTCCTTAAGCACGCTGTACTTGAGGGCGTTGGTGCCTGAGCGGTCTATTATCCTGTCAAAATCGTATTTCATTTCAGTTTTTGATGCAAAATTACAGATGGATTTCCTTATCTGCAACCTGACCGTTCATAATCCTGAAAGAGTTCAGTTTGGGTACTCCGTCCAACAGTGAGAGTATGGCGTAACGGATCGTGGGGTCATTGGCCAGCCTGAGGTCCTCCTGTGACGGGCGTGACGGTGATGCGGGATGGCTGTGCCAGTTAGCCAGTATCCTGAGCCCCTTGCTGCGGGCGTAGCGCAGTGCCGCGAACTGGTCCTTGGGTGCAAACGTGAAATGCTCCGGGGAGTGGTCAATGTTCTCCATCCAGTAGTTCTCGGTCACATCCCCGTCCTTGCCCAGCAGGTATCCGCATGACTCATTGGGAGCATCCTTGGTGGCCTGCTCTATGAGTTCCTTTATTACGTTTTCCGGAATATTCATCTCTTCTCAGTGTTTCTTGATGTCGCACGCGGGCAGTTCATAATCAATCAGATGGTCAATGGTGGGATTGTCACCGCAGATGGCGCAGTTGTCACGCTTGCGTACCGGGATGGTGCGGAACTGCATGGTCTTGGCATCGAATGTGAGCAGACGGTCGGTGAGCAGCTGGCCTACACCGGTAAAGTACTTGAGCGTCTCGGCTGCCTGGATGGTTCCAAGCATTCCGGCAATGGCACCCAGTACGCCGGCCTGCGAGCAGGTGGGTACTGCCCCTGTTGGAGGTGGCTCCTTAAACATGCAGCGGTAGCATGCCGTGCCGGGCAGATGGGTGAACGTCTGGCCGTTAAAGCGCAGTATGCCGCCGTGTGAGAAGGGCTTGCCGGCCATCACGCATGCATCGTTTATAAGGAACTTGACGGGGAAGTTATCGGTTCCGTCAACAATGAAATCATAATCCTTGATTATGTCAATGGCGTTTGTGGAATCCAGGAATTCACGGTAGGTGTCCACCTGGACATCGGGATTGATGGCCTGGATCTTCTCCTTGGCGCTGAGCACCTTGGCCACGCCCACATCCTTGGTAAAGTGTATTACCTGACGCTGCAGGTTACTCAAATCAACGGTATCGGCATCGACAATACCTATACGGCCTATTCCGGCAGCTGCCAGATAGAGGCTCACGGGAGCGCCCAGTCCGCCGGCACCCACCACCAGGACACGGGCGTTAAGGATCTTTTCCTGACCCTCAACCCCTACATCCTGCAGCAGAATATGACGTGAATAGCGTTGTATCTGTTCTTCAGTAAAATCAATCATAATGCGCCTCCTCCCATAAAGAAAAGAAAATCCACGCTATCCCCCTCCTGAATCTGGGTTTTCTCCCACTCAGAGCGGTCCACAAAGTCCTCATTGACCTGTACGCTGACCATCTCGGGCTGCTGTACGTCATTCTGTTTTATAAGTTCCGAAAGGCTGATAGGGAGTTGAACCTCCTGAGCCTCACCATTTACTTGAATTTTTGCCATAGTTTGTCTTAGTTGTTGATTGAACGTTTTTTGCTCTCGCCAATGATCTTACGCACGGCGATAACCAGCTTATCCACATCCTCACGGGTGTTGTAGAGTGCAAATGTAGGTCTTACACTCATCTCATATCCCAGGGCACGCAGGGCGGGCTGTGCGCAGTGGTGTCCTGCTCGTACGGCTATACCCTCCTTGTCCAAAAGCGATCCGGTCTCGGGTACCGGTATGCCGTCAAGCACGAAACTCACTACCGATACACGGTTCATGGGATCACCAATCAGCGTGAGTCCTTTTATCTGTGAGAGCTGCTCACGTGCATACTCAGTGAGCTGATGCTCGTGGTGCTCTATGCTGCGGATACCTATGCGGCTCACGTAGTCCAGTGCGGCACCCAGTCCTATGGCATCGGCCACATTGGGAGTGCCGGCCTCAAAACGGGCGGGCGTCACGTTGTACTCGGTACGCTCTATGGTTACGTCCTTGATCATGTTACCGCCTCCCTGCCAGGGCTGCATCTTGTCCAGCAGTTCCTTACGGCCGTAGACCACGCCTATGCCATTGGGGCCGTATATCTTATGGCCTGAGAACACAAAGAAATCGGCACCCAACTGCTGTACATCGACCTTGGTATGGGCAATGCTCTGCGCTCCGTCTATGAGCACGGGTATATTGTGCGAGTGGGCAATCTCAATGATACGCTTCACGTCATTGATAGTGCCGAACGTGTTGTTTACATGACCCACGCTGACAAACCGTGTGCGGGGCGTGATGATACGCTCAAACTCCGAGAGTACCAGGTCTCCGTTACGGTCAGTCGGGATAGCCTTGAGCGTGCAGCCTTTCTCATGGCACACCTGCTGCCAGGGTACTATGTTGGCATGATGGTCCAGTTCCGATACTATCACCTCATCGCCGGGTGTCAGATACTGGCGTCCATATGTCTGGGCCACCAGGTTGATGCCCTCAGTGGTGCCGCGTACGAATATGATCTCCTCGCTGCTGGAGGCGTTTATGAAACGCTGCACTTTCTGGCGAGCCTCCTCATATGCATCGGTGGCGCGTGCCGCCAGGGTGTGCGCTCCACGGTGTATGTTGCTGTTGTAGTTCCTGTAATAGTCACTTATCTTGTCTATCACCTGAACCGGTTTCTGCGTGGTGGCGCCGTTGTCCAGCCATACCAGGTCATGTCCGTTCACCTTCTGGTTAAGGACCGGGAAATCCTTCTTGATCAGGTCAGGATTGAGGGTATCAACCTCATCGTAGTTGAGATCATGCAGTTTCTGCGTCTCGGGTATCCCTATGCCGAATCCGTTGTCCTGCGGGACATATCGGGCCTGCCCCGGAGCGTCATCCCCTCCGCCCTGGTAGGGCACGTCGGGGAATCCGCTACCGCCGGCAAGCAACTGCCTGAAACCGGCCTCCAGCTCCTCCAGATTAAGGGACTCGTCAGGCAGTATGCTCTGACGGATCTCCCTTGCCTCCTCCGGACAGTATTTGGCAGCCAGGTCACGCAACAGAGCCAGCGCGCTGTCATCCTGAGCCTGAAAACTGTTTATGTCTGTAAGGTTGAGCATCACTTCTCTACTTTATTCCTGTGCTGATAATCATGATAATAACCCACCTCTACGTTCTCCAGGACGGCAATGGCGTCATCTGTGAGAGCGGCCAGAGAGAAATATTTGGTAAGCAGGTATGATGCTACGCCGAACTTGTCCAGACCCATCAGACGTGCACTGAGTGAGGGTGCAATCTCGCCGGGAATACCGCTCTGATGCAGTCCTATCACTCCCTGGTTGTGCTCGCCGGTACGTACCAGTATGATCTTGGTGGTACCTACTCCGCGGCCTGTCAGATACTGACCCTCAACCTCCACTTTGTCGCTGGGGATGATGGGTACTCCGCGCCACAGGATCACCTTGGTACCGAACAGGTCGGTAGTTACAGGGGGAACACCGCGCCATGTGCACTCGCGCTCAAAGGCGGCTATGGCACGCGGGTGAGCCACAAAGAATGCAGGCTCTTTCCAAACCAGGCTCAGCAACTCGTCCAGGTCATCGGGAGTAGGTGCTCCGTAACGGGCCGATATGCGGTATGCGGGGTTGGCGGCTGCCAGCAGACCGAACTGACGGTTGTTGATGAGTTCCCACTCCTGACGCTCCTTGATGCTCTCAATGGATAGACGCAACTGCTCCTCAAGCTGGTTGTAGGGGTTGTTGTACAGGTCCGATACGCGGGTATGGACACGTACTACGGTCTGCAGGGTATTGAGTGAATACTCTGTGGGATTCTCCTCATAATCAATATATGTCTCGGGAATGACGTTATCCTCCTCATGTCCGCTAACCAGATCAATGTGCTTCTCGCCGTTGTCATTGACCGATGCCTTAAGACGCAGCTGCTTATCGACAGCCTTGTTGAACTGCTCGCGGAAATCGGGCACCTCCTTGATGAACTTGACCAGTTCCTTGAGCTTTAGACCAAGGAACACGGCAGGTGTCACGGCACGTACGCTTACGGTTGACTCCTGCTCATCCAGCAGGTCAGCCTCACCGAAATACTCGCCGTCACCCAGCAGGGCTATCCGCAAATCCTCACCGTGAGGACCCTTGCTGATAACCTCTGCCTGGCCACTGGCTACTATAAAGAAACGTTGTTTATCCTTTCCTTCCTCTACAAAAAGCTGGTCAACAGCAACCTCCTGAGCCTCGAATGCGCTTACCAGACGGTTTACTATCTCATCATCGAACTCTGAGAACAGAGGGATGGCCTTGAGGTTCTTGGCTGTGAATGTGGGAACGCCGTTCACGTACTGGATGGGCAGGCGGTCGTTCTTACGCAGTTCTACCTTGGTGCGGTTAACGCGGAAAGTACCGCCACTTACCTGAACCCAAGGCAAAAGCTTGAGAAGAAGCCTTGGAGTGATACTGCCCATCTGAGGGGCTGTCTTTGTTGTGGTCGCCAGACGTCTGGCGGTTGCAGTGGTCACACTGCGCTGAATGTTGGATTCTGCCATTGTATTTGTTCTTTATAAGTTATTTCCTGATAGTTACCTTATGTGTGGTACCTTCCACATGTTCGACTGAGAGTACGTTGTAGCCCTGATCCTTTGCGTTGCGGGGCACGTTGTCTAAAGGTTCGCCCTCTGAGAGAAGCACCTCAAGTATATCGCCCTCCTGGAGCTTTGAAAGTTCAATCTTAGTCTTGACAAATGTCATAGGGCAATGCTCCTTTGTTATATCCAATACTTTTGTTGCCATAGTATTCAAATAAACAGTGTTTCACCTCCGTCACTTAGCTTGAGGAATGAAGCTACTCCCAGTACATCCTTAACCTCCGGAATGAAATCCTCTTTCTTAAGTCCCAGCACATGCATAGCCATCTCGCAGGCATAGAAATTTATGCCAAGCGCCTTGGCCGCATCCACCAGTTCCTCAAGTGTAGCCACATTGTTCTTGCGCATCAGGCCGCGGAATATCCTGGGACCGGCTCCAAGAAAATTGAAACGTGATGTGGGAGTCACCTTGAGACCGCCCATCATGAATCCGAATAACTTGGTAAGCCAGTTACCACCGGTAAATGAACGCCCTTTCTTGTTCTTGATGGCGTCCAGTCCCCAGAAAGTGAAGAAAATGTTCACCTCATAACCTACAGCCGCAGCACCGGTACCCAGTGTGAATACCGCTGTCAGCTTGTCAAAATCACCGCTAAATGCGATGATGCTAAGTTTCTTAGTCTCTGCCATATTATAATTATCAATTGTCAATTATCAATTATCAATTGCTTGACGAAAATCGTCAAGCACATCCTCCGGATCCTCCAATCCGATAGAGAGCCTGATGGTAGTCTGACGAACATCCATAAGTTCCAGCTGCCGTTCCGGGAACAGACCGAATATGGTCGATGCCGGGTGAATGGCCAATGTGCGGTTGTCAAAAAGGTTGGTTGCGCGGTGTACCAGCTTAAGGTTGTTTAAGAATCTGAAACACTCCTCCTTGGACTTAAGGTCAATTGCTATCATTGCGCCCGATGTAGGGCCGAACTGCTTGCGTGCCAGTTCATAGAAAGGGTTGTCCTTAAGTCCGATGTAGGTGACGCGCTCTATCCCACCAATCTCCTGCAGACCTTCGGCAACACGCTGTGCATTGGCAGCCTGACGTTTGTATCGGACATCAAGGGTCTCTAAGCCCAGCGTCTGCTGGTAGGCGGAGTAAGGGTTCATGTAGGCGCCCAGATTAAACAGCAGGTCACCCTTGAGACGTTTGTTAATGTCGGGGAAAGTACCGTAATCAATGATGAGTCCGCCCAGCGATGTGCCTCCGCCCGACAGATACTTGGTGCTTGACAGGACCTCGATATCCACACCCAGGTCCTTTAGGGATGTCTCTGTAAAAGGAATAACCGTTGAATCGGCTATCAACGGTATATTCCTGCGGTGTGCAATCTCTGCAAGTGCCTGGAGGTCAGCCACCTCTAACTGCGGGTTGGTTACTATTTCAAGGTATATACAACAGGTGTTTTCATCAACGGCTTTCTCAACCGCCTCCAGGTCTGTAAGGTCTCGCAACTTGGGCTTGACGCCAAGCGGCATGAATGTTGTTGTAAGTAAGGCTAATGTGTTTCCGAAAAGGTGTCTTGATGATACTATATTCTTGCCTTGTGCAATCACGGCCAGCAATGCGTTGCTTATGGCTGCCATACCGGAATTATAACCTGTCACATGGGCGGCTCCGGTAAGTTCACGTACTCTGTTTTCAAGGTTTGTTACTGTAGGGTTTTCCACACGGGCATAATCCGGGGCTTTGGTACGGCCGGTAAAGGCATCGGCCATAGCCGCCGCATCATCAAACTCAAATGATACGTTTGTGTAAATGGGTACTGCCAGTGAACCATACGCATCGGGACGTACAAAATTGTTGTCTATTGCTACAGTCTGTTTTTTCATTTTTGATTGCCTTTTGTGTTTTCTTTGCTTTTCGCTGCAAAGTTCCGCCAAATGGCAATCTGTTCCAAGAAAGTCAAGAAATTGAGAAAAAACAGTAAGCGCACTCCATTTTACGCAGAATGCATTTGCTTATCTAGCCTTTGATACCCTGCCAAAACAGAATCATTTTACTCCTCTGGCAGGCACAAAAAAAACAAGGCACCCCAAAAGGATGCCTTGCCCCATATTATGTAATATCTTATCAGTTCTTGATTACACCGAAAAGGATGCCTGCCACAAGCAGTGTGAACAGAATATTGAATCCCTGAGCTGTAAGGAAGGCCTTGAGTGACTGGTTGTTCTCCTTGGCGAATATCTGCTTGAAATTGGTCTCCAGACCTATGCAGACAAATGCTATGGAGAAGAATATGTTTTGGAAGTTCTTGGCCAGGCTCTTATAGGCAACGCCGTCGGCGCTCTTGCCGGCAAAGAACAGGCTGAACACGATTGAAGCCACAACCATACCTACCACGAACTTGGGGAAACGCTCCCAGATAACCTTACCCGATGTCTTCTCAACGCCCTTGGTACCGCGCAGTGACCAGTAGAGTGAAATCAGGAATGCGGCAACACCAATAAGCACGTTCTGGGAGGCCTTTACGATGACGGCAGTGTTACCGGCCTCATCACCCAGGATTCCGCCCGATGCGGCTACGGCGGCTGTGGTATCGATGGTACCGCCTATCCAGGCACCTGCCACCTGAGCCTGTGCCAGCTCATTGCCGGGGAAGAACAGGGGCAGCAGCCAGTTGCAGAGCAGAGGCATGATGTAAAGCATGGGGATTGCAACCACCATTACAAGTGAAATCACGTATGAGAGTTTCTTCTGGTCACCCTTGATGGTTCCGCAGGTGGCGATTGCGGCACTTACACCGCAGATACTTACTGAGCTGGCCAGCATGGTAGCCATCTCATCATCCACCTTGAACACCTTACGTGAAACCCAGAATCCAAAGTACCATACGCACAGAACCACGATCAGAGCCTGAGCCAGACCGTAAGCACCGCTTTTGAGCACCTCCTGATAAAGGACTGTGGCACCCAGGCATACTATACCTATTTTTATATAGAACTCACTCTGGATTGCGGGTTTGAGCCAATCGGGCACCTTGAAGCAGTTGCTTATTATCAGGCCCAGTATCACGGCAAACAGCACAGCCTCAAGACCGTATTTCTTGCAGAACGGGATTGTAGCAAGTGCCAGTGACACCACCGTCAGCAAGCATATCACCAGGAACGACAGGAATATGCCCTTGAACGGTTTGCCGGTCAATGCCTGCGCAAGATAGAGCAGAGCCAGCACAAATACAAAGATGTAAACTGCGCCCAGCCAACCCTGAAGCGATCCTAACGCATTAGCTGACTGTGCAGCCAGGATACCCGGAATCTTGAAACTGTTCATCACATTTGGGAACAGCACTGACAGAGCCAGCACAATGAAACCCAGAACGACCACGATCCATTCGTCGTTCACCAAAGCTTTTCTAGAATTATCCATATCATGTAGTTGTTAGTATCGGGCTGTAAAAGTACCAAATGAATTTGTAAAAAAGCACCATTTTAAAATAATTCTAAAAAGACCATATTCTATCCATCCTGACAGAAAGATATTCCAAGCATTAGGCTTTCAACAGATAAATTCACCTTAAAAATATTCTAACTTGGAACTGCTCCGTACATTTCTTAACTTAGCGACGGCAAACACCGGACAAGAATGAAACTGGATATAAAAGAGATGTTGGAGAAACGCTCCCGCAACGGCAAGGTACCACGATTGCTGCTGTGTTATTTAAGACGCCTTTTCCATGAAGATTTCCTGAACCGGTTCCTTGAACAGGGATATACAGGTGTGGAATTCTGCAGCAAGGGATTGGAATATCTTGGCATTACCCTAGAGATTGAGGGCAGCATCCCCGACGGAGGTCCATATACCTTTGTTTCCAATCACCCGCTTGGAGGGGCCGATGGCCTGGCTCTGCTATCGGTCATCGGGCAAAAAAAAGATGTAATGCTGCTTGGCAATGATTTCCTGACAAATATAGATGGCCTAAAGCCAATGATTGTTCCGGTAAACAAGATAGGAATGCAGAGCCGCCAGCTTAAACAGGGAATTGACAATGCATACAGCAGCTCCACCCACATATTGGATTTCCCGGCAGGTCAAGTGTCACGCCGCTACCATGGTGTGATAAGTGACCGCAAATGGAGCAAGACGTTCCTTATTAAAAGTATTGAGACCCATCGTGACATTGTGCCCATACATTTTTACGGCACCAACTCCCGCCGTTTTTACCGCATGGGACGCATCCAGCAGATACTTAAGCTCAAGTTTCCGCTGGGCATGGTATTCCTGCCCGATGAACTGTACCGATCACAGGGCAAGACATACAGGATAGTGATAGGCAAGCCTATTCCATGGAACTCTTTTGACCGCGGCCATGATATAAACCAGCTAGTTGAACAGATTAAGAAAGCAACATACGCCTTATGAAAAAGATAATTGAACCCATTGACAAAGAGATACTTAAGTCACAGCTAACCAAGGACAAGTTCCTGCGTACCACCAACCATGGAGGCAATGAGATTTATGTGGTAGACAACAACAATGCTCCTGATGTAATCCGTGAAATAGGGCGTCTGCGTGAGGAGGCTTTCCGCGCCGGAGGCGGAGGAACCGGCCGCGAACTGGATATTGACAAGTTTGATACCGATGCCGCATACGGATACAAGCAACTGGTTCTGTGGGACCCTGATGCAGAGCGTATCATTGGCGGATACAGATATGTGCTTTGTGATGATATTGTCTATGACAAGCATGGTCAGCCCATTCTTACCTCGTCACACATGTTCAGGTTCTCCAAGAGTTTCATCAAGAACTATCTGGAACACACTATAGAGCTGGGGCGTTCATTCGTAACCATAGATTATCAAAGCTCCAAAGGCGGAGCCAAGAGCATATTTGCACTTGACAACCTGTTTGACGGTTTGGGAGCGCTCATGGTCATGTACAAGGGACGCATGAAATATTTCTTTGGCAAGATGACCATTTATCGCCAGTACCCCACCCCTGCCCGTGAAATGATTCAAGTTTTTTTGAACAAATGGTTCGGCGCGGCACGGTTCCGCCGGGTCAAACTGGTAAAGCCAGCCAGAATAAGAAGACCTTTAAAATATGCCAAGCTGCTTAAAGGAAGTACTTTCAAGGAGGATTACCGCATCCTTAAGGCGTTCGTATCGGAATATGGAGTAAGCATACCGCCGCTGGTAAACTCATACATGAACATGTCACCTTACATGCAATACTTTGGAACCGGCATCAACGATGAGTTTGGCGACATTTATGACTCCGGCATTCTGATACCGTTCAAGGATATGGCCGAAGACAAGATAAACCGTCACGTCAAGACCGTAAAGCCCAAGCTCCTGACCCGCCTGCGCAACCTGCTCCGCCGAAAATAAGAATTGCCTGATAAACTCACAAACACTATCTTTGCCACGAAATAGGATAACAAATGAAGACTTTACGTTGCGTCGTATTATCAATTGCATTGTGTTTATCGGGCATTGTTCAGGCACAGATTATTCCCAGCGCCAACCCTAAGGCTGACTCTGTGGCATTTGCCAAGGTCCGTGCAAGGATGGATTCAATACGTCAATACCGCCCTACAGTAGGTCTGGTCCTGGCCGGCGGCGGTGCTCGTGGAATGGCACATCTGGGAGTGATCAAGTACATTGAAGAGTTGGGTATCCCTGTTGATGTGGTAACCGGCACAAGCATGGGTGGCCTGTTGGGCGGCCTGTATGCACTGGGATACAGGCATGACCAGTTGGATTCACTGGTACGTGACATAAACTGGCCCGTGATGATGTCGGACAATGTGCCCGATGAATATGTATCATACAAGATGAAGACATATCAGGAACACTACCTGATCCGCATTCCCTTCCATTACAAAAACAAAGACCTGGCACAGCGCCAGGAACTGGAACGTGTGGCAGAGATAATGGCCGAGGAAGCCGGTCTGAGTTCAACCGATATGCTTCATGAGTCAATTTCAAGAATGGGACTGGGATTGCCCGACGGTGTTCTGTACGGTCTTAACGTCCGTAACCTGCTCAGTTCTGTGAGCGTAGGTTACCAGGACAGCATAAGTTTTGCCGACCTGCCTATACCGTTTGCATGCGTAGCTACCGACCTTTATACCCTGACGCCTAAATACTGGACAAGCGGCAATATAACGACAGCATTGCGCTCCACGATGGCCATTCCTTTCTATTTCAGGGCCGTGCGTGACGAAGGGGCTGTTCTGCTTGACGGCGGCATGCGCAACAACTTCCCGGTTGATCTGGCCCGTGAGATGGGCGCCGACATAATCATCGGCTCGGACATGACCATACACCGTAAGCTGAACGAACTGAACTCACCGGCATCTTTCCTGATGCAGACAATAGTCCTGCTGGCATCGACCGCAATGGGTCCTGCAATGGAAATGGTTGACCTTAACGTACATCATGAACTGCCTGGTTATACCATGCTTTCATTTGATGACAAAAGCGTTGATGACATAATTGATCAAGGCTATCATAATGCATTGCAGCACAGGGAGTTCTTTGAAAGCATTGCCTCTAAGGTATCAGGCAAAGGAGAGCCTAAGGTATCACATCCGGCACCTTCAGTGAACCTGGCGCAACAGAAAGTACGGGTGAGCCAGGTGCTTTTTACCGGAATCCGCCAGGACGAAAAGGAGAATATCCTGCACAAAAGCGCCTACCCTGAAGACAGCCTGTATGACAAAACCATTGTGGAGAAGATGCTGCACAGCATTTACGGCACCAACGCATTTGAATCGGTCACATACCATCTGGAAGGTAAAGCCGAACCATATACCTTGGTATTTGACTGCCAGAAAGGTCAGATAAACGATTTTGCCATTGGTTTAAGAGCCGATACCGATGAGGCTGTTGAAGCGGCGTTATACTTAGGGCTTGGGACACGCCAGCTGTCAGGTCCGCGCCTGGCTGTCAACCTTGTACTGGGCATTGACCCGTCGCTGACATTGGAAGGATCGCTCAAGCCCAAGATAGGACTCCCCTCCATAGGGATATCGGCCCATGCCAAGCTTATCAATACATCAATGGGATACATGTTTGATACCAATGAAAAACTCTTTTCCACAAAATATGACGTATATCTTGAGGATTCCAGAATGACATACGGATCTTTCAGGATAGGACTCACAGCTGAGATGAATCCGTATGAACGTTATCTGAATGAATTTGAATTCCGTGACAGATGGGATTGGAAGAGTTACTGGCTCTCAACCTTTGCCGCTTTCAGGTTCAGCACCTTTGATGACTGTTATTTCCCGCAGCGTGGCATCCGTGGTTCCATAAAAGGCCAATATGTCTTTAAAGGATATTACAACTCAGGACTGTCAGAACTTGACCAGGAGATATATCACCTGCTTGGTAAATATGCCGATGACTTTGGTTCTGTTACGCCATACGGAATAGCATATGCCAGCCTTGAAGCGGCTTTGTCATATGGAAAACGTCTCACCTTTCTGCCAAGCATCTATATGGGGTGGTATTCTGACGATAATACGGTTTATATTAATCCCAAGCATATCCCTTCATCGGGTGGCTTTTTAGCTGAAAGGTATGTTGAGAACCAGATGCCGTTCTTTGGATTCCCCTCTGGATTCCGCTATTGCTGGCCATTGAGTACTACAGCCCAAATAGATATGCGTTATCGTTTTTACGGGAAGAATTATCTGACTGTGCGTGCCGGAGTGTTCAAAGACGGAAACAGTGTACATGATTTGTTTGCTTTTGACCCCATTTACGCTTATGGCGCTGAGTATTCACGCCAGACTATAGTAGGCCCGCTCAAGATTGCCGCCCAATGGAGCAATTTTTATCCGGGCTTCAGCGTCTATGCCTCAATCGGCTTTAATTTCTAAAACAAAAAAGGCCGCCACATGGCGACCTTTTTGTATAGGATGGGTAAGCTTACCACATCGCGCCGCTACAACCGACGTACCTTTGCTGCCGTCAAGCCCTGGAGGGTTAGAAGGGAGCTGGCCGTGTAGGACTTACCCATTGCAAAGGTACTGCTTTTATTCCAAACAGCAACCCTTAATCAAAAAGAAATCATTAAATTTGCACATGATTCTTATGAACATGGATGAACAAGGGCTGCCTAAAGCAATAAGGATACCTCTTTTCCAAGTGGCAATGACGCTTGGAACATATCTTGGCGGATACATATTACTGGCCTACATAGCAACTGCTTTGAGCGTCAAATACTCTGCCTTTTCATTTATTGCCATGCCGCTTTTTCTATGCATCCCGGTTGTAGCGTTCATACTGGTAAAACGTTACCGCGACCAGAACTGCAAACCTTTCTTTCCCTTCCCCATTTCATGGATGATATCAATCCTGATGTTCCTGTTTGCAACGGTTCTGTCTTGCATGATGGTATACCTTTACCTTAGGTTTATTGACCACGGAGCACTTGCTGCCGGCATAATGGCACGTATGGAGCTGCTTATGCAATCATCGGACCAGGAAATAGCAAAACTTACCGACCCCGCCCAGATTGAGCAGATGAAGAGTGTCATGGACCTTATGCGCCAGTCAATTACATGGTTCTGCTCGCTACCGGCATCGGGCGTAACAAAACAATTGATACAGTCATCCCTGTTTTGGGGTAACATACTGTCACTAATCATAGCATTGTTTACAGCTAAAAGGCTTAGAAGCAAATAATTATGGATATTTCAATTATTGTACCGCTCTTGAATGAGGCAGAGTCCATTCCGGAACTCTTTGCATGGATAGACCGTGTAATGTCACAGAACAAATTCAGCTACGAGGTTATATTTGTTGATGACGGCAGCACCGATGACTCCTGGAAGATAATTGAAGGGCTTAAGGCCGATAACCCCGACATAGTAAAGGGCATAAAGTTCCGCCGCAATTACGGCAAATCCCCTGCCCTGTTCTGCGGTTTCGATATGGCCCAGGGCGATATTGTGGTGACCATGGATGCCGACCTTCAGGACAGCCCCGAGGAGGTTCCTGAGATGGTTCGCATGATCCGCGAGGACGGATTTGACCTGGTATCGGGCTGGAAAAAGAAACGCTATGACGGTACTCTTAGCAAGAATATCCCCTCAAAGATATACAACTGGACCGCACGCAAGGTTACAGGTCTTAAGCTGCACGACATGAACTGCGGCCTTAAGGCATATCGCCGTGAGGTGGTCAAGAACATTGAGGTTTACGGCGAGATGCACCGTTACATTCCCTTCCTGGCCAAGAACGCCGGATTCGGCAAGATTGGAGAGAAGGTGGTTCATCATCAGGCACGCAAGTACGGCACCACCAAATTTGGCCTGGACCGTTTTGTAAACGGCTATCTGGACCTTATGTCACTCTGGTTCCTGAACCGCTTTGGCAAGCAGCCCATGCACTTTTTTGGCCTTTGGGGCTCGGTTATGTTTGTAATCTGCTTTATTGCCATTATTATAATCGGCATAAACAAACTGGTCTGCCTGGCTCATGGCATTCATGGCAACCTGATTACTGACAACCCCTATTTTTACATAGCCTTGACCGGTATGATAATGGGTACGCTCATGTTCCTGGTTGGATTCCTGGCCGAACTGGTGAGCCGCAGTTCCCAGAACCGCAACGACTACAAGATTGAAAAAGAGATTAAGTAATCCATGACTGTTCTTGATCTTATACTCCTGTCCGTGGCGCTTGCAATGGACTGCTTTACGGTGTCCATTACCAGCGGACTCATCCAACGCAGGCTTGTTATGCGCACCATGCTTGTTACAGCCTTTATGTTTGGACTGTTCCAGGGCCTTATGCCCATGATTGGCTGGTTGGGCATAAGCTCTTTCAGCAACGCGCTGGAACGTTGGGATCACTGGATTGCTTTCGGGTTGTTGGCATTCCTTGGAGGCAGGATGATTCTGAGCGGACTAAAGAGTGATGAGGAGGAAAAATCTTTTGATCCTTCAAAGTTCTCAACCACTATAACAATGGCAATTGCCACCAGCATTGACGCTCTGGCCGTTGGATTGTCATTCGGATGCTCGGGTTACAACACTTTTGCAAGCATACTGCTGCCGGTAACCATTATTGCCATCGGCTCGTTCCTGTTCTCTGTGGCCGGATTCGTGATTGGCGCATACGCAGGCAAGCGCATAAACTTTCCGGTGGAGATTATTGGCGGTATAATACTGATTGGCATAGGCATAAAGATTCTGATTGAACATCTCACAGCGTGATATGAAAAAGTGGCACTATTTGTTTTTGGCTTTCCTTGCCATAGGAACAGTCATCATCCTGTCCGAAAGCAAACAGGGCAAGCCGGAATACCGCACCGCCCAGGGACTGGTATTTGGTACACGCTACAACATTACATATCTATACAACGCTGACCTGCAGCCTGATATTGATTACACTCTGGCTCTGGTTGACAGCGCTCTTTCCATGTTCAATCCGGAGTCAACCATATCGGCCGTGAACAGTTCGGAGAGCATTCAGGTGACCGATACCATGTTCCTAAAGGTTTTTCGCCGCGCAATGGAGATTTCACGTATGACCAATGGCGCTTTTGATATAACCGTGGCTCCCGCAGTGAACGCATGGGGGTTCGGTTTCAAGCATTCCGAGAATATAAGTCAGAGCACCATTGACAGCCTGTTGGAGATTACCGGGTACTGGAAGATTCATGAGCAAGACGGTCTGATAACCAAGGACGATCCGCGTATAATGCTGGACTGCAGCGCCATTGCCAAGGGATTCGGGACCGATATGGTTGCGGACATGTTGCGCTCCAAGGGAATCTGTGACTTTATGGTCGAGGTTGGCGGCGAGATTGTGGTGAGCGGCCAGAATCCTAAAGGTAAGCTCTGGAATATAGGCATCAGCAAACCGGTTGATGACTCACTCTCCGTAAACAATGAGCTGCAGACTGTAATTCCGGTTACAGACATTGCAATGGCCACATCGGGCAACTACCGCAACTTTTACGTGAAGGATGGGCGCAAATATGCCCACACCATTGACCCGCACACCTGCACGCCTGTGAGCCACAGCCTGCTGTCCGCCACGGTGTTTGCATCGGACTGCGCTACCGCCGACGCCCTGGCCACCTCAATGATGGTGATGGGGCTTGACAGTGCCCAGGCCCTTTGCGCCAGCCATCCCGAAATCCGCGCCTACTTCATTTACCAATCCCCCGACGGCACAATCATCGCACAATAGTGAGGGGCACAAAGGGGACGGTTCTTTTTGTGCCCCTATTTATGGCGCTAGAAGGTATTGTAGAGAGGGGCACAAAAAGAACCGTCCCCTTTGTGCCCCTGAGCTCACCTATTGCACTATTTTTTTAGTATATTTGTCGGGAAGAGAATTATTAACCTTATAAACAATACGATTATGAGTAACAAGTACGCAGGAACCCAGACCGAGAAGAATCTGGAGGCAGCATTTGCCGGAGAGTCAATGGCACGTAACAAGTACACCTATTTTGCATCAAAAGCCAAGAAAGAGGGTTTTGAGCAGATTGCTGCAATATTTGAGGAGACAGCAAACAATGAAAAGGAGCACGCCAAACTTTGGTTCAAGGAGCTGGAGGGCATAGGCGATACCGCTCAGAATCTTGGTGCTGCCGCCGATGGTGAGAACTATGAGTGGACCGATATGTACGAGGGCTTTGCCAAGACTGCCGAGCAGGAAGGATTCCCAGTTCTGGCTGCACGTTTCCGCATGGTTGCCGCCATTGAGAAGACTCACGAGGAGCGTTACCGCGCCCTGCTCAAGAACGTTGAGACCGCAAAGGTATTTGAGAAATCGGAAGTAAAGGTTTGGGAATGCCGTAACTGCGGTCACATAGTAGTGGGCACCAAGGCTCCGCAGATATGCCCCGTCTGCCAGCATCCGCAGGCCTACTTTGAAGTCCACAAGGAAAACTACTGATAAATTATAGAACGCGAATGAACTCTAAAACTGACATACGTAGGATATTCTTTGTATTATACCTGTCATTTTTAGTTGTAGGTAATCTATCTTTATCGGGCAAAAATAGGGATAGCAACCTTAAATCCTGGATTACTGGACCTCTAACTTGGGCTGATTATCAGGTTGCTGAGTTTGGTGAAAGAGCAAACTATAGTTCCATAACTGATTTTATATACAAATCTACAACCCGGAAAACCAAGATTGGCAACTACAAGTTTGTATACTATTCGTTTGATTGTTACCTTAATAAGGATAAAACGTGGTACGATCCCCAAAAGGCAACGGAGTGGAACCTTAGAGCGGATCAGGTTGTTTTTGATATTATGGAACTGCACTCCCGATATATCCAGAACTTGAGCTTAGGTGAAACTACCCATAATTTCCAAAAGATAAAGGAAAAATACGAGGAAAAAGCTAAGACTCAGGTTGATCAATTCATAAAAGAAAGTGACGGGGGCAGAGATTCATTGGTTGTCAGGAAATATGAGGAATCAATCACTGGAGAACTTGACAGAAACCCCAGGAAAGAACCGGATTTGAGCTTGGCCGAATACGTTGACGATACGTGTG
>Ga0310695_10005888_pt1 | contig 20870 bp, 19 predicted proteins | sample RumenRJG_04DNA_FD_203882 | JGI IMG/M metagenome (GOLD analysis project Ga0310695, IMG submission 203882) | Bovine rumen microbial communities from Lethbridge, Alberta, Canada - RJG_04 (v2) (version 2) | ecosystem: Host-associated > Mammals > Digestive system > Stomach > Rumen | place: Canada...
TCCGTCGGCAGTGTAGAGGAAGTAGCCTCTGGCTCTGTTTATCTCCGGAATTTTCTTCATCATCATAATTTTAACGTTCTTTCAAGAAAATGTATAGTAAAAACATAAAAGTTGATATATCATAAATATATGAAATTCATAAGCACAAGAGACAAAAATAGAGTTGTTACATTCAAGGAAGCTGTTTTCCAGGGTCTTTCCCCGGAGGGCGGCCTTTTCGTACCCGATTCCACACCGGATCTTTCCAAGCTTTATGCCGGAATGACAGCTGACACACCCTTCAACGAGTCTGCAATCCAGCTGACTGCCGCTGTCATGAAGGATGAGATGGACAGGGAGACTGCAGCGCGGATCATCAACCGGGCCTACTACTTCAAGCCCGAGATTGTGGACACCGGCAACGATATCTTCATCGAGGAGCTTTTCCACGGTCCCTCCTCTGCATTCAAGGATTTCGGCGCCTGCTTCCTGGCAGCATCAATGGAGGAATTCCTCCAGTCCGACAACCGGAAGGCCATCATCCTCACCGCTACATCAGGAGACACCGGAAGCGCAGTAGCCCAGGCCTTCTTTGACAAGAAGAACATCGACGTGGTGATTCTCTATCCGTCAGGCCGTGTAAGCCCGCTGCAGGAGAAGCAGCTGACCACACTGGGCAAGAATGTACGGGCCCTTGAGGTGAAAGGCTCCTTTGACGACTGCCAGCGCATGGTAAAGCAGATCTTCACCAGCCCTGACATGAAATACCTGCCTCTCACATCAGCAAACTCCATCAACCTGGGAAGACTGTTCCCTCAGTCCTTCTACTACATGTATGCATACAACCAGCTGAAGGCAAAGTACAAGAACATCGTATTCTGCGTACCCAGCGGCAACTTCGGAAACCTTACAGCCGGAGTGCTGGACTGGTGCTGGGGAATGCCTGTGAAGGAGTTCATCGCAGCAACAAACCTGAACAACGAGGTGCCGCTGTACCTGGAGTCAGGCAAGTACGAACCTCATCCGAGCTTCAAGACCTACTCCAACGCCATGGACGTGGGAGACCCCAGCAACTTTGAGCGCTTGAGATACATTTTCAATGATGATTACAAGAAGATGGGCCAGATGATAAAGGGAGCCTGGGTTTCCAACGAGGAGACCCTGAAGGCTATCAAGGACTTCTATGCAGAGAAGAAGATGTTCATAGATCCGCACACCGCGGTAGGCTATGTGGCATCCTGCAGATACAGGGAAAAGTACCAGCCGAAGGATACTGCAATCGTATCCCTCTCCACTGCACACCCGGGTAAGTTCCTTGAGGTGGTGGAAGAGGCCACCGGAAAACGCCCTGCCCTGCCTCCTAACCTGGAGAAGCTCCTCAAGCTGGAGAAGCACTCTGTGGTTGTGGATAACACAGCAGAAGCTCTCAAGGAATACCTTAAGAAGACTTTCTAAAGGCCGATGACTGCGCAGATAGTTTTAGGAAACGGAGTTTTCTTCCTGGGAGCCGTGATTCTCGTGCTCCTGGGACTGATCAGGACAAAAAAGAATATCCTCATAGCCCAGATCCTCCAGGAAGTTTTCATGGGTGTCGGAATGCTGATACTTGGCGGCATAGCCGGGTTTATCGTGGATACGATATCGATTTTCCGGAACCTGGTGTGCATCAGGTGGAATTATACGCTGAAGTGGAAGCTGATTTTCATAGGGGCGCAGGTGGGATTATACGCCGCCTTCGGATCCGAGGGATTATACGGCTGGCTGCCGGTGGTGGCAATGTGCCTCTTTGCCTGGTTCCTGGACTCGGAGAATGTGATTCTGCTGAAGGTGTTGATAGCTGTGATGCAGCTGATGTGGCTGGTCTACGATATCTCTATCGTCAACTATGTGGGGATGGTGGTGGATGTGGTGTCGGCTGTCACCAATGTGGTGGGAATCTTCCTGGTAAGGAAGAAAGTTAAATCCTGACAGCCTTTATCGAGATAGCTTCGCCGGGGAACTTCTCTTTAAGAATCTTCTCCAGCTTCTGCACATGGGTCATGTCTTTCCAGACAGCCCTGAAGCATACTTCTACGGAATCTGCCTTGCTCTTGTACTCAAGGAATGTCATCTCCTGATCATCAGACTCACTTATGGAGCGCATTATCTCGTCCCTGTCAGACATATTTTCCAGCAAAGTCCGCGGGAACTCTATAGTTATCTCCAGCTCGATACTGTTCCTGAAAAACTTCTTTCCAAAGCTTGAGAAATGGATGCACAGCATAAGAACACCGGTGAATACCGCGATTATGGTGGCAATGAAGTAGAAGCCCAGACCGCAGGCCATGCCGATTACGATGGAGAGGAAGATAAAGGACATATCCATGATACTTCCCACATTCATCCTGAACCGGACTATGGAGACTGCACCCACAAGACCGAAGGCCACTGCCAGGTTGTTGCCGATGACCATCATGGCACCTGCCAGGATGACGGAGATAAAGACCATGGACTGCATCATCACATAGTTTTCCCTCCTGGATTTGTTCATGATCTTATAAACCTCTGCAAGCCAGAAGTTATGCAGAGCCGCAAGGCCCAGTCCCTTAAGACAGTTTATAAGTACTTCCATAATCACTCCTATTCCAGAACAGGATCAGACAGCCCCGAGACCCTTCCTGCAGGGGAAAGGAATTTCAGGAACCACTCTTTTTCCTTCAGATATTTTCCATACCCGTCCTTGAAGTTCGGGTCATTCTTCATCGCTGTATCGGCGGTCTCAAACATCTTCTCGGCATCAGACCTCAGGGTGGAGAGGATGCCGTCATCCATGAAAAGCTCCTTCATCCGACTGTTGTAGGCCGCCTTGACCTCGGGCACGGCCATCAGCCGTCTTGTAAGCTGATTGTCGCCTCCCATCTCATAGGTTTTCTCATTATAACCCATACAGGACTCATTGTCCCAGGGTAAAAGATAAAATTTTTTATTATAGGCGATATAGAGGTTGGTCCGGAAGGTGTCGTTCACCAGCAGAAAGTCGTGGACTGCCAGATATGTTGCCACCTTCTCCACATCCACATTCTTATTCACCCATTCCTGCCACTTGGCATCCGAGAATGTGGTGACCGCTGCCAGCAGGTTCTCCAGGTTGGAGAAATCGTCGTCCTCGGGGAACTTCTTCTCTGACAGGGAGCGGAGAGGATGGTTGTTCTCCATGTGGTCATAGTTCTCGAAATAGCTTTTATAGAGCTCGCCCCCAAGTATATCCTCGTCATAGTAGGTGATAAAGTTGTAGCAGCCCAGATATTCATCATTGAGGAAAAGGCCGATTGTCTCGGTGTCGCAGGCCGGAAGCCCAGCAAGCTGGTGGGCCCTCATAGCTATCCGGTTGCTTATGCCGGCCACTTCATCACCCCGCTCCAGCACATACTTTTTACCGTCAACTTTAAGCTGGAAGGATTTTTTAGGGTGCATCCGGGAGGTATAGCCCCGCACCTTGATCTTGCCGTCGAAATGTCCGTTCTCATATATTACTGTGCAGGAAAAGGACTCGTTGGTGGATACAGAGCTGTAGAGCCGCAACAAGTTATCTTCGGTCAGGAACAGTTCCATCTTCTGGGCTTTTCCGATAGAAGTGGAGTCGCCGTCGGTTGTGAAGTCGCCGCAGCCGGCAAGGGCAGCCAGCAGGCAGAACAGGAGGATATATCTGATTATAAGGCGCAGATGCGCATTCATCATTTCAGTGCAGGACAAGCCTCTCTCCATCGGCAGCACGGCCTGTATTTTTATCCAGATATTTCACCACATAAGCCTTGATATTCATAAAATCCTGACGTGATGTGCCATATTCAGGATCGCTCACCATTGCTGTGCAGATATTGTCGAACATAGTCCCCGCCTCGCTCTGGAGCTGGCTCAGGATAGAGGTGGCCCCATCACCGGTGAAAAGCTCCAGCATCCTGCGGTTATATGCCTCTTTCACTTCAGGCACCGCGGCAAACTGCCTTATAAGCTTGTTGTCATCACACAAGGTGTAGGATGAGCTGCTCTCAAGCATACAGCGCTCATTGTCCCAGGGGATAAGACGATATTTTCCGTCATACTGGATATAGAAGTTGGCACCCCGGGTATCAACCACAGCAAAAAAATCATGGACCGCCATATAGGAGGCAATCTCCTCTATGTCCACATTTTTATTCACAAACTCTCTCCAGTCAGAGGCTGAGTATTGGGTGGCAGCTATTAGCAGGAGATCCAGGTTAGTGAAATCTCCGTCGTCAGGGTATTCCTTCTCTGTCTTATCATGCATCGGATGATTGTTCACCATCTCGTCCGAATCGTGGAAGCGGCACTTATACAGCTCCCCTTTCAATATATTCTCCCGGTAATAGGTTATGAAATTATAGCAGCCGAGATAAGAGTCGTTTAAAAACAAGGCCACAGACTCAAGGCCGCAGGCGGGAACCCCTGCAAGCTGATATGCCCGCATGATTATCCGGTTATACAGCCCGCCACTCTCCTGGCCCCTTTCCAGCATATATTTATTTTTGTCTATCTTAAGGCCAAAGGATTTCTTATGTTCTCTCCTGGAGGTGTTTCCCCGGATCTTTATGCCGGCATCTCCCCGCCACTTATCCTTTTCCAGAATGCAGGGGGTATAGAAGCTCTCAGCCATGGAGTTGTAGAACCGCTGAAGCTCCTCCTGGTGCATATAAATCTGCACCTTCTCAATACCGCCCACATCTGGGTCATCATCATCCTTGCCCACGAACTCGCCGCAGGATGTCAGAGAGAGCAGGATAATCAGACAGAGGGGGACTTCCCTTAGGATTTTACGCAAAAGTTGATTCCCCAGATAGGCTCAACCTTGGTCTTCAGGCTGCCGCTCTTATAGGTGTCAAAGCGCAGGCCTCCGTCCAGATGGACAAAGACATACTTGCCATGGAACCAGTTGCCCAGCATAAGCTCAAGCCGCCGGTTCTCGTCCATGTACTTGATGTCAGGACACAGTATGCCGGCGCGGAGGGCCGGGGTGTAGACAAACTTCTCGAACCGGAAGTTATATCCGAATGCCAGGTCGGCAGAAGCGAACCAGCTGTCATCCTCCCCTGGGAAATGGAGATAGCCCACCGGGTCTATGAGGTTGGATCCGATATTTGCCTCGGCAGACCATACAAATCGGTCTATGTTGTGGTAATATTTAATGTCGAAGATGAAGTTGTTGTAATTATATTCATCGGAAGAACCGCCGAAGGCTACATTGTGCACTACATAAGGAAGATAGGATACAGTGAATGCTATGAAGTCCAGCCCTTCGGTGAAGTTGTAGTAGCCGGTGAGGAAGAACTGGCTTTCGTTATGTCCGGAGTTGAAGAAGAAGGCGGCATCCAGCTGGGTCTTATCCCCCAGGATATGGCGGTTTGAATACTCAACACCTGTATCGATGTTGGTGAAACCAGAATCCTTTATGTACTTGACTCCGGGAGAGTCATAGAAGAAGAGCTCGCTCTTTTTCTTGAGGAAGTCATTCATGGTGAGGCTTGAGTCAAAAAGACCTCCCTTGATGCTCTGGAACTCATCTATCCAGTAGAATACAGAGGCCTCCTTCGGGTCCACATCCTTCCGGTCTATCTCCACGGCCAGGGTGGCATAGAGCCGGTCGTTGAACCTGAGCTTTGCCTCAAGCTCCCCTTCCAGCTGAAAGCCCACATAGTACTTGCCACCGTTGATATCAGAATCATCCAGCTTGAACTGTACCTCTGCGTCCAGAGAGAAGTAATCCTTGGGTTTGCTGAATGCTGTTCCAGTCATGAACAGAATAAGTGCAAGAATAATAAAAAGTCTCTTCATTACAGTCTCCTGTTATTGGAAATGGCGGGTATAGGCTGCACTGCTACCACGCCGGTTTATAAAATCGATAATATGGTCACGGCTTTTCTCCGCATCCTTTACTGTATAATAAAAAATCGGATCATTCTTTATAGCATCAAATGACTCATCATACCATTCAGCCACTTTTGCCTTAAGAGTATCCAGAAAATAGGTGTCTGCCACAAAATCTTCCATAGCCTGGGTGTAGGCTGCCTTGACAGAAGGCACAGCCAGAATACGCTTTACCAGTTTGTTGTTTCCCAGGAAACAGTCGTATTCCAGCTTCATCCCCAGCTCGTTGTCCCAGGGGAGGAACACCAGTTTTCCATAGTTGTAGATATAATAGTTCTGAGCCTCGGTATCCTCAACCCCGAAATAGTTGTGAACCACCATATACCTGATAAAGTCATCTATATCTATATATTTCTCAACCCAGGCGTTCCACTCTGCATCGCTCATCCGGTTCAGATTGGTGACCAGCAGTTCCAGCGATGAGAAATTCTTGTCCTTGGGGAACTTCTTCTCGGTGGTCTCGTACAAAGGATTGCTGTCAAAATGGTTGATAAAGACTTTGAAAAGCTCTGACATATTTCCTTTTTTGTAGCGGTTAAGCTGCTTTTCCTCATACATATCCACACGCACATAGTAGCCCAGATATTCTCCGTTCACAAAGAGTGCCACTGGAGCTGTGTCTGGAGCCGCGGTGAGGGATGCTCCATTGTAGACATAGTTGTTGTAGGCATACATGACAATCCGGTTCTTGAACCAGGTGTCGGACTCGTGCATCAGGGCATATTTAATCTTCTCATCTCCAACTTTTATCTGGAGAGTAAAGTTCTTCTTGGGCTCGCCGCGGGAAGTGTAGCCCCTCACCTTCATCCACCCCTGATATGTCTTTTTGTCTCCGCTTAAGGTTACGGTACACTGAGCATAATCTTCTTCTGGCTGGGATACGCTGTCATAGAACTTAGCCAGGTTCTCCTCGGTAAAATAGGCCTCCACCTTCTGGATATCGCCTGTTTTTGCCTTGGAGAAGTCAGAAAAGCCACCGAATTCGCCGCAGGATGAGAGAAGAAGGACCATAAATACTGTAAACAGAAGCTTAGCCTTTGATAACAAGGGAGATTGCCCACCTCCAGTCAAGCTTGGTCTTAAGGTCGTCATCACCATAGGTGTCATACTTGGTCACTATACCGATACCTGTATCCAGATGGAGCTTAACCCGCTCTTTATAGGTGAACTGGTTGCCCCACAGCACCTCAAACTCGTTGCACTTGGCCTCGGAGATTTCTGGAATAAGCATGGTACCCCGGAGAAGCGACAGCCACTGGATATAGTCGGTCATTTCCACCTTGATACCGCAGTGAAGGTCGGCACCGGCAAAGGCTGGATACTCGGTGTCTGGATCGTAGTTGATGTGTCCCACAGGATTTATAAGGTTGGAGCCAAGTGTAAGCTCTGCCCCGTAGATTATTTTATGCCGGTAATCGGAGTAGACCAGATCCCCTATAAAGTTGTCCCGGTGAGATTTGCAGTGCTCAGAGCCCCAGTTCTCGTGGTTTATAAATGGATAATAGGAGGCAAAGCCACCCACCAGGAACTCCTCCCGGGTATCCTGCCAGTAGAAGCCGCAGTTAAGCTGAGGCTCAAACTGAGATGGCACATATACAACATGGGCAAAGCCGCCGAAGCCATCCTTGCTCTTGTCCTGATATTCATACTTTGCTCCAATGGCATGGCTCACATATCCCTGATCCTTGATCTCACGGGTTATCAGATTCTTCCGGGCAAAGGGACGGTCAAAACCGCCCAGATAATCATCCAGAGAGAGGATATTCTCAAACTTTCCGCCCTTTACAGAGTGTTTCTCCAGGAATGTATACTTTGCAGAAATCTCATCAATATCCACCTCGTACTTGTCCAGCTCCGGCTTGAACACCAGCTCTATATCGTCGGTGACCTGGAACTTGAACCGCATGGTACCGTGGAGATTGTAGAAATCCTCCTTGGCCATGTCGTCGTTGGTAGAAAGCTCAAACTCAGGCTTTATGGTAAACTGTGCAAAAACACAGCAGGGAATAAGCAGAAACAATAGAATAAACAGTTTTTTCATATACTGACTCCTGACAATTTACAGAGAGCATTAAACTCTATATGCCGATTCTTGGAAAGATGGAATGCAACAAAACCAGGTTTGTTGAACTCTGGCAGTATCTCTTCCTTTTTAACACTTCCGGGATGAAAAAGAACCTCGACTTTGCACTTCTTTTTTATTGCAAGCTTCTCAAATGCAGGCAGCACCTTTTTAAGCCGCTCATCATCCATATGACCGCTGTAAAAAACACCGCAGAGATATCCTATGGGCAGTTTCCTCTCTTTAAGCCGTCGTCTTAGCGCGATGGAAAACCAGTTCAGGATAAGGCATTTAAGCATATTGGCAAAAGAAAACTCTTTTAAGCCCCCCTTGGTTCCAAAGTAGATGGAAAGAAGATCCTGGGTATTCCTCACAAAGACAACCTTTCTTCCCTGTTCCTCCAGCCGGTCTATGGCCTCAAACAGGGCCTCCTGAACCAGAGGGATCATGTGGGTGTGCTGATGGCTGTCCAGGCGGAGGGCTTTTGAATCCACCACTCCGGTGGCTATGCACTTTTCCACCTGGGCCACAATCTCCTCGGCAAGCTGAGTTTTAAGGGTCACACGCTTTGACCTTTTAAAGCAGGATAAAAGGAGGGACCCCCAGCTGATCTTGAAGCAGCCTTCCTCATCCACCAGTTCGGACACTTTTTCCCTGGGCAGACAGCTCCTCCCTTCCATAAAGTTCAGGTGGATGCTTCTCTTCACTTCCGGCGGAAAGGATTTCAAAAGAGAAACGCTCTGGGCGAAAGCACTCATATTGGGGATAATGCTTATGCTGTCTATGGCACCCTTTTCCCCCAGCCTGCTTATATCCTGGCTGGCAGAGAGTGAGACAGCAAAGTCATCAGCATGGAAGTCGAAAAGGGTTTTATCCAATTCTTCTCCCTATGATGTACTGAGGCCGTTTTTTAACCTCATCGTAAATCTGGGCAATGTAAACTCCGATTATCCCAAGGCTTATAAGGCAGCCGCCGAAGCCGATGAGCATAAGGAATACGATGGTGGGGAAACCGCTGGCGGCATTGTTCCTGAAGTAGGAAAGAATGGCATCTATGCCGATTCCCAGGGCAATAAGGACAAATATTATTCCCACGATGCTGATTATATGGAGAGGCAGATAGCTGAAGCAGATCACATTCTTGATGGCATATTTCATAAGGGACCGGGTGGACCACTTTGAGCGGCCGGAGGCCCTGTCTGCCACCTGGTAGTAGACCGATGTGGTCTTAAAGCCCACCCAGAAGGAGAGAGCCCGGAAGAAGGTGTTGCGCTCCTTAAGCTTTGCCAGTTCCTCTGCCACCTTCCGGTCCAGGAGTTTGTAGTCGCTGGAGTTGGCCATATCGATGTGGACAGCATGGCTTATCATCCGGTAGAAGAGCTTGGTGAAGAAGCCGTGGATTGCACTTTCCCTGCCCCTTGTCTGCTTGATTCCTTCCACCACCTCATAGCCTTCCTTCCAGAGCTTATACATCTCTTTTATAAGTGCAGGAGGATGCTGAAGGTCTGCGTCCAGAACCACTGTGCAGTCCCCGTCAGTGTTTCGTATGCCGGCAAAAAGGGCTGCCTCCTTCCCGAAGTTCCGGGAGAAGGAGATGCACTTTACCCGGTCATCCTTCCCGTGCAGAGCCTGTATACGCTCAAAAGTGCTGTCTGATGAGCCGTCGTCCACAAACATAAGCTCAAAGGTTGCGGGAATATCATCAAATACTTTAAGGATTGCGTCATAGAAAGGAACAATATTATCCTGCTCGTTGAAGCAGGGAACTACTAAGGAAATTTTATCCATAAAAAACTCCTTCGGCAGAATTATCTCTCATCAGATTTTTTCCGGAATACAACCAGAAAACAGAAAAAGAAGTTGAAGGTGCTCACCAGCACCTCGTTTATAAGCTTGGAAATCAGCTCGTCCCAGCCGAACACCTTCACAAACAGATTCATAAGGACTACGTCCATAAGTCCCGAGAACGCCCGGGAGCCATAGAAAAGAAGCATGCTTTTCAGGATTGCCCTGAAACCCGTGGAACTGTCCTGAAACACCATCTTCTTGTTGGCAAAGTAGGAGAAGGTGACCGAAAGGAACCAGGCCAGGATTACCGCCGGTGTAAGGGGTACACCCATATGGCGGAACAGAAGGAAGAAGCCCACGTTCAGGGCTGTGGTCACCAGACCCCAGAGAATAAAAGAGAATACTTTCTTAACTGTCAGTGCCATGCTGCAATATCTCCATGTAGGTGGCAATCACCTTCTTCTCATCAAACTTCTCTTCTGCCAGCTGACGGCTCCTTACCCCCATCGAACCCTGCTCATCCCGACCCAACGCCAGGAACGCCTCCATAGCCCCCTGCAGGGAGCCGGCGGAGCGGGGCTCCACAAACCAGCCGTTGGCGCCGGGAATCACAGTCTCGCGGCAGCCGGGGGTGTCTGTAGTTATGACAGGGCGCCCCATGGCCAGAGCCTCTATAAGAATCTTGGGCACCCCCTCTCTGTAGTAGGAGGGAAGCACCATGCAGGAGCATTTCTCAAGCCAGGGGCGCACATCCTTTGCTGCACCCGCATAATATGCCCCGGCTGCACTGTCCAAAGCCTCCAGCTCTGGCAGGGGGACCCCCATGGGGTTGTCGCTGTCGGCCGGCCCCAGCAGGATGAACTCAGCCTCGGGGTGGGCCGACTTTATACGCCGGCTGGCCTGGATGAATTCCCCTATCCCCTTGTTCTTGAGCATACGGGATATGAGCATGAAGGCCGGCTTCTCCGGAAGGGGTGCGCAGGTGAATTTTAAAAGGTCAACACCTGACCCGTTAACAGACCTTACAATCTGACCTTTTAAATTTGACCCGATAATCCTCTGCTCCTCGAAGAAAGCCCGGTCGTCCTTGTTCTGGAACACCACTGCCCGCACCTTTCGGAAGGCAAAGCGGTAGAGCTGCTTCACTATCCTGTAGGTGAAGCCGGCCGGGTTGTCGAAAGCAGTGCCCAGCCCGTTCACGGTGCAGGTCATGGGAATCCCGGCCAGCCGGCAGGCTATGGCGCTGTAGATGTTGGCCTTTATAGTGTAGCCGAAGACCATCTCAGGATGAATCGACTTGTAAATCTTATAGTACTCCCGGATAAGGAACAGGTCGGCAAAAGGGTTCTTTCCCTTCCTCTCCAGGTTCCTCACCGGATGGAACACTGTCCCCGGGTTCTTTATATCGGTGAAGTTGGACTCGGGGGCCACAGTATGCACTTCATACCCGGCCTCCTGCAAGGTCTTTATAAGGCCGGCCCTGTGGTTGAATATGGTCCAGGCTGTGTTGGATGTTATTACCACCCGCCTCATTTATCCAATATCTCCTTGTATATCACCAGAGTCTCCTCTGCAGCCTTAGCCCAGGAGAACTCCTTCTCCCGCTCATAGCCCTTTGCCACCAGCTCCTGGCGGAATACTCCGTCAGTATAAATCCGGCTCATGGCATCGGCAATGGCATCCACAGAAAGAGGGTCAACCAGAACACCTGCCTCCCCGGCCACCTCGGCAGTGGATGAGAAATCTGATGTGATCACAGGACATCCACACTTCATGGCCTCCAGGATAGGCAGACCGAAGCCTTCGTACAGCGAAGGCAGGCAGTAGGCCAAAGCATTTGAATAGAGGGTGTAGGCATCATCATCCTTCACATATCCTGTGAATATTATATCTTCCCGGTGGGCATCGGCAGGCATGACAAAGCTCTTGTGGGGCTTCCCTGCCACAATCAGGCGTATATCGGCATCAGGGGAGACCTGGGTCTTGAACTGCATGAAAGCCTGGATGACCCGGCCCACGTTCTTGTGGGGACGGAGCTCTCCCAGATAAAGGAAGTAGGGCTTATCCAGCTCAAACTTCTTAATCATTTCCCTGTTAGTCTTCATGCTGACAGTAGCTGCCTCGTAGACAACCCGGGCCCTCTCCTTAAGCCCTGACATATGGGGGAACACCTTGAGAAGGTCGTTCCTGGTGGACTCAGACACGGTTATAAGCTTATCGCAATGCTTTGCGGCATGGCGCATCAGATTCTTGAGGTATATAGACTTAAGTTTTCCCTTTGACCCCATGAACTCAGGGTGGAGCACATACTTAAGATCGTGGATTGTCACCATCTGCACCCCTTTCAGGAAGAGGGGATGGTTTGAATAGAGGCAGTGGAACAGGTCGCACTTCAGCCTCCGTCGCTTGAGGAAGAACTTGATATCCCGCTTAAGACCTATGGCCGGTATGTCGAACCACATAATCTCAGCATTCTTCCGCCGGCTCACGAACTTGACCAAAGGATGCTTCATGTCCAGGGAAGGGTGCAGCATCACAGAGAAGAACATATCCTTGGGAGCCTTCTCCAAAAGCTCCTCCAGAAGCTCCTGCACATACTGCCCCACACCGGTCTTGCTGTTCTCCACCGCCAGGGCGTCAAGAATTATATGCTTCATTTCCCTACCCCGTTCTTTATGCGGTGCAGGCATGTCTTTATGCTGTTCACAGCCGGCACAGGAATCACAAAGGAGAGCCCCTCGATATAGTTCAGCGGGTCCTGGGGCTTGGTTGCCACAGCCTTCTTCCAGTAGGAACGGGCCTGCTTATAGTCCTTCAGAAGGATATATTCCCGGAACATGGCCAGGTAATGGAGATGCTCCACAGTCTTCTGCTCCCTGGGGGTCAGCAGGTGGAAATATTCCTGTTTCTCCTGGAAAATATGGAGCCGCCCCTGGATCACCTTTTCCCCGGTAGTTATCCGCTCTCCGTCATGGATATAGACATTGGAGAGGAACTCATCCACAAAGTCGGCAGTATAGCCCAGGGCAAAGATACGGAGCAGAAGCTCATACTCCTGGGCGCACACTATGTTGTGGAAGTATCCCGCATGCTCAATCACAGCCTTCTTTATCATCAGGGTGGAGGTTATTCCCACATTCCGCACCATCTGGTACTTGAACACATCCCCCCGCACCTTTGCCACGCTGTAGCGGATCACAGAGCCGGTCTCATCCAGATAGCGGTTCTTGCAGTAGACCACCCCCAGGTTCTCAAGATCGGAGCTCTTGAACAGAGCCAGCTGCTTCTCAAGCTTGGTGGACTCAAACTCATCATCATCATCCAGAAGGGCAATATAGGTTCCCACCGCCGCCTTTATACCGGTATTCCGGGCCGCAGGAGCTCCGGAGTTCTTCTCGTGCTTTATATACCGGATGCGGCTGTCCCCCAGATAGGTGGCCATAAAAGCTTCGGTCTCGGCCCGGAAGGGACTGTCTCCATTGTTGTCATCCACAATTATAAGCTCCCAATCTTTAAGGGACTGGTCAAGGACACTCTTTATGGCTCGCCCCAGCTTCCCGGGACGCTTGTAGGTGGTTATGACTACTGATACTTCAGGCTTATTTTCCATTCTTTCTCTTGTAAACATTATATTTGCTGTCTATGTCAACCTTGTCATAGTTGGTCCGCACATAATCCCTGAGCTCCTCAAGATATGGAATCATGTACTCGTTTATATCGCTCCCCTCGGTGCCGAAGAAGGGGGTGCGGTCTATTATCACCTTAGGTGGAACTGCCTTGAGATGGTCAAGGAACATATTATAGAACCGGTCCACCTTCTCTTTTGTGTCCAGATATTTTCCTGCCAGCATATGGCCGGAGGGGTCAAAGATAGGAGTTGCCATCTTCCTGTCGGTGGCGCAGTAGAACAGGTCGCCGAAATCCCACACCAGAAGCCGGTCCTCCTTATCGGTATTCGCAACCACATAGTCGATCACAGACTGCTTGTCCTCCATATAGGCGTGGTATGTCTTCGGATACTTGTTCAGCCACATGGAGATGATGTTCATATGCAGATAGACCACTGGAGAAGAGAGGAGCATAAAGATAAGGAGCCACTTTACAGCCGGCTTGTCATAGCTCTGGAGGAAACAGTCCAGCCCGCATCCGGCAAGAGCCACCAGCGGGATGAATAATGGGAAATAGTACCGTTCCACATGCTTTCCGCCTGAGAATGCGGCAATCCAGAGAGAAGCCAGCAGAACAAGAAAGAAGAGAGCCGGCCTGTTGAACTTTTCCCTCCTGATGGGGAAGAAGAGATATCCGATAAAGAACACAAGGGGGAGAAGTCCCGCAAAGAATCGGTACACCAATATTCCCCGGAATATGCGCATAAGAGGGGAATAGCCCCCCACATAATACTCTATGAAGAAGAACTGCCAGTTGAGGAAATCCTGAAGGCTCCCTATGCAATAGTAGTACAGCACCACTGCCCCGAATGGCAGCAGGAAGGCTGCAGCCGAAGCCTGGGTCTTTAAAAGGGCACTGATCTTCTCCTTGGAAAAGAGGAAAAGACATACCACATAGGCAACCACCACAATGCCGGACCTGGAGCTGACCAGGAAAGAGAGCGACAGGAAAAAAGCGGCAGGAATCAGGTCTCTGTAACCGAAACGGAACTTGCCCCGGCAGAAGAAGCAGATGCTGGCTGTCATGAAAAGGACGGAGAAAAGCTCTGTATTGGCGGCCAGAACCTCACTGCCCCGGACACAGGTGGAATAGACTGCAAAAAGCAGGGCGGCAAAATAACCGGCCCTCTCATTATACAGGGTGCGCCCTATGTACCAGAGCATAAGTGATATCAGAAGAACGGCAGAGACAGAGAATATCCTCAGGACAAGGAAATCCATCTGCAGGTCATGCCCTGCAAGCCTGTCTGCCAAAGCATAGATGCAGTATATTCCCACCGGCTTTATATCTGCACAGTCGGTGTATAAAACCCTTCCCTCGTTCATCTCCCGGGCTATGGTAAGGTAGAAGAACTCATCCCCTTTCCAGGATATGGCAGGGAATATGACACTGCGGAACACCAGAATAAGGACTATGAGAAGAAGTATCTTAAAGGCAGTTTTTTTCATCATTTTCTGCTGTACTCCCTGAACCAGGCCAGGAACTTTGCCATTCCCTCCTCAAGGTCGGTTTCAGGCTCGTATCCGAAATCCCTCTTAAGGGCAGAGATGTCAGCGAAGGTCTCAAGCACATCACCCTTCTGGAGAGGCATAAGTTTAAGGAAGGCCTTCTTGTCCAGCCCCTTCTCTATCAGGTGAATAAAGTCCATAAGATTCTCGGGCTTTCCCCGCCCAATATTATAAATGCGATACTTAGGCTTATCAGCATAGGATGCAGTCAGCACCTTCTCGATTCCGGCAGTCACATCATCAATATAGGTGAAATCCCTCTTCATCTGGCCGTTGTTGTAGACCTCTATCTCCTGACCCCTCTCTATCCTGTCTGCAAACTTGAAGTAGGCCATGTCGGGACGGCCATAGGGACCATATACGGTGAAGAACCGGAGCCCCACTGTGGGAAGACCGTACATCTGGGAATAGACGTGGGCCATAAGCTCATCTGCCTTTTTGGTTGCAGCGTAAAGACTTACCGGAGTGTCCACCTGATCGTCCTCGGCAAAAGGCTGTTTCCCGGATCTGCCGTAGACGCTGGAGCTGGAGGCATATACCAGATATGGAACCTGGTTCTGCACACATCCTTCCAGGATATTCAGGAAGCCTGCCACATTGTTCTCCACATAGGTGTAGGGATTCTGGATGGAGTACCGGACTCCGGCCTGAGCCGCCAGGCTGCACACTGCATCGAACCGCCCCTCCTTTATAAGGGCAAACAGGGCTCCCCGGTCGCAGATATCCAGCTTATGGAACTGGAACCGGCTTCCCAGCGCCTTCAGTGAGGCAAGGCGCATCTCCTTGAGGGCCACATCATAGTAGGCGTTCATGGAGTCGATGCCCACAATAGCATGGCCACTCTCATAGAGCCTTCTGCAGAGATGATATCCTATAAATCCGGCAGCGCCGGTGACAAGCACTTTCATACTGAAAATATACCTTATTTTTTTATTTTATACAGTAGTATATTCCACCTTTTCCGCCGCCAAGCCGGGAGGAAAATCCTGGAGACATAAAGATAGAGCACTCCATCCTTCTCAAAGCCTGATGAACGGTAGCAGTCAGGCAGAGCGAACCCAAGATCCAGCTCCCAATCTGTCAAGTTGCCGCTCCTGGCAAGGCGCAGAGTGTATCGGGCATTCTTCTCCGGCCCCGATGCGGTGGTAAGGAGCATCATGTACTTACCCTCACTCTGAATAATATCCAGATGCCAGGGCAGTGCCTTGAGACCAGACACAGTCACGGCATTCCGGTGGGCAAAGTCCAGGGAATATAGATCCTTCCCGGTCACATATTCAATCCGGTAGCCACCCACAGCATCCCGGTTCACATAAAAAAGCCAGGAGAGGCCATCCTTCTCTATATACTTTGGAGAAAGCATGAAACAGCCTGAGCCGCCGGCCAGATTCTCCACCTGGATCACCCGCCTGTCCCAATGGATGCGGTCTAAGCTCTCCAGCAGCACAAGGGACTGTCTCTCCGGGCGCATGGTCTCCAGATACAGTATGCAATACTTCCCGTTGCTGCAGAACAGGTCGGGATCGTCGTTATGGTCCTTCTCCGGGGCAGGCACCAGGGGGTTGAGCCCCGGCTTCTCCTCCCGGAAGTGAATACCGTCGTCAGAAACAACTACAGAGGGGTTCTCCACCCTGTCATCGGTGTCGGTATATGGGGTAAAAGAGAGGACAAACTGGGGCGAACCGCCATCCTGCACCAGCAGGGAGGGATGCACCCCCTGCCCAGAGCCGTCATAGGTTGGGATATCCAGACGGAAGAACTTTTCCAATGGGAGATCCTCCAGCCCGCCCACGGGTTTTCGGGTTATGACCTTATAATTGACCCGATAAATCATATCCAGCAGGGTTTTCTTGAAGAAGCGCAGCATTTTTCTCATCGCCGCCAGCTGTAATCGGCCAGATGTATGCCGAAATGTTCTTCCATATTGCGGATACAACGGTCGTTGTTGCTGTCCTCCTTGTTTGTGTTGGCATAGTAGAGGGCCACCTTCTGGGAGCCTGGAATCTCGTCGGGCATGCTGTGGCTGGACTTCACCCACACTACAGGGATCCCTTTCTTTATAAGCATGAACTTGATCCAGATATCGTCTGCATCAAGACACAGCTTCTTGATTGTATCAATGTCAAAGGCCTCCTCCGGCAGGGAGCCGGGAGGGAACAGAGTGCCGGCGCCGTTGGTGGAGAGAAGTATATGGGAAGGCTCTGTAAGCCTGGTCCAGCACTTGTCAAACTTGTCGTAGGGCTCAAGGTCGCCCCCTGAGCTGGTTATCCGGTGAACACGGCGGGCCGATACTGCCTTGGGGTTTTTCTTATAGGAATCCAAGAGGCTTTCTATCATGTTCCTGTCATACATCAGGTCATCATCCACTGTTATTATGATATCCTCAGGGTATTCCTGCATCGCGAATAGGTACTTTTTATGAGGTCTCACATCAGCATAGCCCCTCTTGATCTCAAGGCCATACCGCTGCAGGGCCAGGAGCCGCTCCGGCAGAACTGCATCATCACACTCTTTCCCCAGGTAAAGGAGAATCTTGTCAGGCTTGACGCTCTGGGCAAACAGGCTCTTTATGCAGATATCCAAGGTACTGAACCGGGCCGGGAAGCTGGTGAGGGATACAATGATGCGCCCCTTCTCCTCCGGACTGCATTTCAGAGGCTCCTTTATCACCATGTTCCGGAGCTTCTTAGCCTTGTATTTGCAGACAGCACGGACAATCACCTTGCGGTAGGCGTAGCGGAGCAGCGATTTCTGCCCTGTAGCCCACATCCCCAGGATAAAGAGGAATGTCATGACAGCACCCTTCACCACTGCACTAAGGAAAAGGTTCCCAATATATATAGGTAGGAATGCCATGACTATGAAGATGCCGCCGCAGATGGCAAGGTCGGGCAGCAGATACTTCACAAGCTCAAGGAAAGGCTTGTTGAATCCATAGCGCATAAGCACATAGTAGTTGAGGACAAAGCTTATGTTGAAGGCGACAGCCACCATATAGGAAAGTCCATCCAGGCTTCCGAACCCAAGACCAGCCAGGGTCAGGATAACCATGACCAGGGATGCAAGGAAGGTGGCCACAAACATCTTCCGGGTCTCCCCTATGCTCTGGAAGATGGCGCCGGTGGAGGCTGTGGTCATCTGAGCCCATATAGCCAGGCTCAATATGCGGAAGCAGGATACCGACTCGGTCCAGTTCTTTCCGAAAACAATCATGATCGCCTCTCGGCTGCAGAAGAAGCAGAGCACTGTGATATAGATGCCGAAAAGGGACAGTACCTTCATGATCTTCAGGTATTTCCGGTAGATATATTCCCGGTCGCTCTGATGGACAGCCAGGATAGGATGGAGCACCGGAGAGATCACATGGGTGAAGTTCTGCACCGGATAGAGCATGAGCTTGTAGGATTTATCGTAGTAGCCCAGAGGCACCTGGCCAAGGAACTTTCCTATAAGGAAGTGGTCGGTGTTCCGGGAGAAATAGTTCACAAACTTGTCCAGGAACTGCCAGAAGGAGTAGCTCTTGATTCCGGCGAAGCTCTCCCTGTGGATCCTGAAGGTGAAGCGGAGATGGGTTGAGACCATGTTCCATACAAACATAAGGAAGGCAGAGATTATGGCCTGGAGCACAAGAGCATAGTACTTAAGGCCGCAGAAGGCCAGAATTATAGTTATTACACCGGTGAAGAAGCAGACCAGGATAGTGCGGAGCCCCACCAGCAGGAATTTCTGCTGCTTCATGAGCACTGCATTGGGTATGCTGTTCATAGTGTTGAAGAACAGGGCTATTGAGAGGAGACAGCAGATAGGCCTGAGCACTGGTATGCCGTAGAAGGAGGCGATAGGCCCCGATACCAGGCAGAAAAGCAGAGCCAGCACTACAGCCAGGAAGGTGTTGAAGGAGAAGATCTCATCTATGTTCTTCTGATTCAGGTTCTGGTTCTGGATAACACCTGCACCCAGCCCCACATCAGCGAAGAGGCCGAAGAATACGGTGAATACCGCGGTTATGGCCACTATGCCGTAATCGGCTGGAGAAAGGATGCGGGCCAGCACCGCAGTGAAGAGAATGTTCAGTATAACTGTGGAATACTTGGCAGCCCCGTTTATTACCGAGGCTTTACCGATAGAAATCAACTTTTAAGCATCTCCACCAGCTGCTTTGCGGCAGCCTCGCCGGCATGGCCGAAGTTATATATTTCCTCATTCTTGATCTTCCGGATCTTGTCCCGGTAGGCATCTGCATTGCCGATTTCGGACTTGACTATGCCAGCCAGGCCATGGATCTCCTCAGGCTTTATTATGCGGGTTATCTCCCTGCTCTTATCCAGGTCCCACACCCTGCCGCCGTCGATGTCGATGACATCGTAGCCACCGAGGTTATATTCGGCGTTCACCAGGAATATAGGTTTCTCGAAGAGAAATGCGTAGTCGAAGATGACGCCGGATATATCGGTGACCATAGCATGGCTCCTGGCCATGCTGGCGGCGGCGGTGCGGTTCCGGTCCAGCTCTATGAGGCTGTTGCCTTTTATCTTGGCCTCCACTGCGGCGATTGTCTCCTTGTCGGATACATACATCTGGGGATGGGGCCGGAAGATGACCCGGATGCCAGCCTCAACCAGCCTGTCGATGACAGCAGTGCCATATTTGACTACTGAGCTCCGCTCGCCCCAGGCCGGTGCATACAGCACTGTAAGGCCCTCGTCAGGCTTCTGGGGCAGCTTCTTAAGCTCCTCCAGCATATAATCATAGTAGGTGCAGCCGGTGTCCAGAAGCTCCTTGGCCTTCTCGTGCCTATTCTTCTCTATGCTGCGGATGGCATCCTTCTGATAAGGGCCTGTGCACAGCAGGGTATCGTAGTTGTCAAAAGCATACATCTCGTACATGCCTATGTCGGCAGGGGCATGGAACAGGTGGACATATTTACCTACATGCTTCGACCGTTTCAGCATATAGACATCAAGCTGAGGTGTGGTGGAAACCACTATTTTAGCCTTGATTCTATTCATGTAGGAAAGGGTCATCAGCTCCTTGCCGGGACAGATAGCCACCACATTCTTAAGACCGCTGGTGAATACCGGGTCGTTCTTGTCGGAGGTGACAAACCCATATTTGATGTCATACTTATCCAGGGCCTTCAGCACAGGCTGGAACACCTGCCAGTACTTGCCTCCCTCGGACTGGAACACCAGGTCGGGCATCTCCTTCACCGCCCCTTTCTTCCCCATGAAGACCTTGCTCCTAAGGGAATACCAGAACCCCCTGAGGGCAAAGAGCACAGTGGTGGTGATACCGACTATTGCGTAAAGCAGGAGGCTTCCTGTACCTGGGTCAAGATATAAAAGAGGCATCATTTAGTCACCTGCCAGTTTTTCGGGTCAGTTATCGAATCTGTGACCTTATAAATTGTATACTTGGCAACTCCATCGGTGCGGAAATTGGAACGGGAACTTACAAAGTCGGCCCGTGGACTTACCCCCACATGCACATTACTGCCGGCATAGGAGGGCTGCAATCCCAATGCCTTCTGCAGTGCGGCATTGATATCGCCATTGCTGGCAAAGGTGTCGTCCACCTTTACAGAGCCGGATGCCCTGGCTGGTTTTACCATGAACAGGGAATTGAGCCGGTTGAAGGTATCCCTGGGAAGTGCCGATTCTATCCCCTCTGGAGCCAGGGGGTTGTTGTCTGAATAATCGTTTCCATGGTCAGAAACCAGGATTATAGTTGTGTTGTCGTAAAGGCCATTGGCCTTGAGCCAGTCAGTGTAAGCCACTATAAGGGCGATGAACTTCTTGGCGCTGTAATAGGCGCTCTCCCCGAAGATAAAGCTTTTATGGACCTCGTCCGGGTACTGGCTGTTGAAGTCCACCAGATTTCCATCCTCCCCCACTCCATAAGGGATATGAGTGAAGCAGGAATGGAAATATTTGAATGTGTTT